>Ga0265338_10000016_pt1 | contig 347424 bp, 280 predicted proteins | sample 42126metaG_FD_193579 | JGI IMG/M metagenome (GOLD analysis project Ga0265338, IMG submission 193579) | Rhizosphere microbial communities from Carex aquatilis grown in University of Washington, Seatle, WA, United States - 4-21-26 metaG | ecosystem: Host-associated > Plants > Roots >... | reverse complement strand
AGCACTATCACCTAAATTGGTCTGTCCAAGCTGCAAGGGCGCGCGACTCGTCGCGGGCACGTTTTGGGAGAAGGCATATCGAAACTTTGCCCCCAAGGGCAAGATGATGTTGCTGGGATATGCCCCCCTGTCATTTGTTTGCCGCGATTGCGGTTATCTTGGGATTTGCTTGAGCGAGAAAGAGCGCGGAGAATTGGATGTGAAAGTCACCGAGTCCTGACCAATCACTGCCGGTGGGAAGTCTCTGTTCCGCATTCGCGGTTGCCGGGCAAATCGCTGCCGGCCACAGCCAGGCGCCATTCAGTTTTGACCTCGACCGGAAGCCTGTTTATCATCGTTTTATCTCCAGCCGGCCTCCGCGGCTGGCGTGAGCTTGGGATCGTAAGGCAGTATGCGCATTGCCATTCGAGCCGGTAGTTATAGGATTCACCGCCTGCAACCAATTAATGTTAAAATGAAGCCATTGATCTTCGCTCTTTGCGCGGTGATTGCGTCTGGCAGTCTGGACGCGCAGGCGGATGGCTGGCAGCCGTCGCCGGGACATGCGCAAGTGCCGATCTGGCCTGGGCCGGCTCCTCATGCGCAGCCCGTTCCAGGACCGGAACAGGCTACGAATTTGCTGTCGTCTGCCGGCGAACCGTGGGCGGCGGTGTACAACGTCTCCGAGCCTACGATGACGGTCTATTCGCCAAAAGGAACGAACACGGGTGTTGCGGTGGTCGTGTTTCCCGGCGGAGGCTACCTGTGTCTCGCCATGGGCATTGAAGGCACGGAGATTTGCGACTGGCTGACAGCCCGAGGCATCACCGCGGTGCTCTTGAAATACCGCGTGCCGGTCACGAGAGTGGGGCCGTATGAGGAATCACCGCTGGCGTTGGAAGATGCGCAGAGAACGGTGGGACTGGTGCGCTTTCACGCCGCCGGGTGGCAGATCGACCCGCACAAGATTGGAGTGATCGGCTTTTCGGCCGGAGGGCATATGGTGGCAGCGGTGAGCACGCATTTTGACAAGCGTTTGTATCCGCCGGTGGATGCGGCCGACCAGGAAAGCTGCCGCCCGGATTTTGCAATCGCTCTTTATCCGGGACATTTATGGAAACCCAGTGCGAATCTTAAGTTGAATCCAAATATTCCTGTCACCACCAATACGCCGCCCACGTTTTTGGTGCAGGCGGAGAACGATCCGGTGGACAACGTAAACAACTCGCTGGTTTACTACCTGGCGCTGAAGCAGGCCGGGGTTCCCGCGGAGCTGCATTTGTATGCGCAGGGCGGGCATGGTTTCGGGCTGCGGCGCACGAAGTTTCCGATAACGGGATGGCCCCGGCTGGCGGAGACGTGGCTGCGGACAATCGGAATGATTCCGGATTAGGCTCAGATTTAGATCAAGCACGCGTGCCTGGCAAATCGCGGAGAGCATCGCCGTTGCCCTGCCAGTTGCCTGTTGCGATTGATTTCTGAAAATTGGTTGGCATATTTCCATCCAACTTCCCGCTGGGCGTTAGACAGCGACAAGCGCATTATTTTATGATACCGATCAAAATACAGTGTGGCTGCGGGCAGCGATATGCATTTGATGTTGAGCCGGTCAACGGATGCATGACATCCGCAGTTGCATGCCCGGTGTGTGGTGTGGACGGCACCGCGGCCGCCAATGACATGATTGCACAGACCCTGGCGGCGCAGCCAGCAGCCCCACCACCTCCCCTCACGAGATTGCGTCCAGCGGCAGCGCCGGTTCATACGGAAACACCCGCACGACCAATGGCTCAGGCGGTGCCGCCGGCTTCACCAAAAGCCGCCGGTGAATTCAACCTTGGGCTGGGCGTTTTGGGAGCGTTTACCGGGGCGCTGGCTGGCGTCGGTGCCATGTATGGATTTTATGAATGGGCGGGCTTTCGTTTCCCGCTGCTGGGCGTTGGTATTGGGGTGTTGACCGGTTTTGGCGCCAAAATTCTTTACAAGGGGACCGACAACACCTTGGGAATTATTTCGGGCGTCATTGCTTTGGTTGCCGTCATTGGAACGTTGTATTTGATGTATGGGACGTTTCCCATCATCAGTATTATCTCGGTGGCGGTCAGTGTGAGCATGGCTTACCGAATATCATCGGGTTAGCCTTGTGAGAATTTTCCTGCCTGAGTTCTAAACATCAGGCCGAGCGGCTGCTTCGCGAGGCGGGCTGCCCAAAGATCAATTTACAGATTCGGACATCAAATCACGGCGTCATTGAATTTTATAGGCGTCTCGGTTATTCAGTGGATGAGGTCGCAAGCATGGGAAAGAGATTGGAGCATGACGACAAAGCCGTCTGACCAATCACGATTGGCCGTCTGAGTTCCACCATCGCCAAGGCCCAACATGTCCCACCGTACGTCATTGTTTCACCGAGCGATAAAACCGCGGGCTGTTCGTGGCGTGATCATCCTCAATGTAAACCGAATTGCCGGACAGATTGAAGTTGGTGATGGTGGACCAACTGCTGAGGTTGGTGGAAACCTGGACGTAATAGTTGTCACCATCGGTGCCGTTCATGGTGAAGCCGAACTGGCCGGGACCAATCCACACGGGATCAATCATCGTCGCCGTGCCGAGCGGATAAACGGTAAAGTTAACGACGGTGCTGGCGGAGGACACGGTCACCTGCTGGTCGGCAGTGCAGTTGAATCCCAACGTGTCAAGGGCATCCGAGCCGCCGCCGCAGTTTGCCTGAACATCCCAATCGCCGTTGAAAACGGCATAGGAATAATTGCCGTTGCCGTCGGTGTAGCCGGAGGATTGGAAATTATCCGGCCCAACCGAGGTGTTCCCAAACATCAAAAGGCCGGCGACCGGCCCGGCGGCGCTGCTGACGTTGCCGGTAATGACCCCGGTCATCGGTTCAACCAGAAAATCCACGCGCACCGCCTGATTGCTGCTCAAGGTCGTGTCGGTTCCGCTGCTGGCGACATAACTGCGGAAAATCGGGTCGTCGCTGCTGACCTGCATGTTCCAGTCGTTGGTCGTGGTGACGGCAAAGTAATTTCCATTGGTATCGCTCCAGCCATCATCGGCATAGAGATTGGTGTTCTGAATGCTGCCGCGGAATTTCACGCCGGGCATGGCTGCATTAAGACTGTTTTTTATCGTGCCATAAAACAGCGCAGTACCCTTGGGCACGGTGACAAAGGCGGAAGTGACACTGCCGGTGGTGGTGTCATAAGCCGGTCCCTGGTAGCTGCCTTGAAAATCAACATAGCCGAGCGCATACAAACCGCTGCCTTCCTGAAGGGAAATCTTCCAGATGTCCGAGGTGACGGGGGCGGAAAAATTGCCGTTGGTATCGGTGGCGGTGGCGGTGAGCGAACCGCCGGCGGATTGCAGCACCACCAGAATGCCCGGCAATCCCAAAGTTGTATGGATGGAATCCACCAACCGGCCCGACAAGGTTCGCGTGGCGGGAATCAGGCTGAGATTGGTCGCGGCCGTGGTGTTGGCCCCCAGAGAAACCGACGGCCTGCCCGACATCACATAACCGCTCTTGATGGCGATCAAGGAATAACTGCCGGGCGGCGCGCGGAAGGAATAATTGCCCAAACCAGTCACCTCCGTCCCGCCCGCCGGGCCGCCATTGACGGCGTTGTCAATCACCACCACAGCATTCGTCAGAATCGTCGAGCCGCTTTTCACCGCGCCAGTGATGGTCTGCGAAAACGGCCAGTTGGTGATCGTGAAGGTGTTGGTCAGCGCGGGGAAATGGCCGGTGGGACTCGTCAGCCGGAACAAATGCGGGCCGATGGGCAGCTCCGGCTGCGGGGCATAATCATTCAACACCGCCGTGATGGCGCCATTGCTGGCGGTGAGGTCGCCCGGCACATTGAGGTTGGTTATTCCGCCAATGACCGACCGCTGGCCGTCCACCATGAAATAGTGGCCGAACAGAAAATCATTCAAATCAACGATCCCGTTGTTGTCCAGGTCCACAAAATGATCCACGATCACCGGTTCGCCATTCGTCAGCCCATTGATCTGCATCGTGATGGCGCCGACATAGGTGTTGCTGGTGACCGATGGCGAGAGGGTGAACGTGACCACCGCCCCGGCACGGGACAGGCCCACCAGCAATGCCAGCGCGATTAAAACAGGATGGGATCTTATTATCATAAGGGACTACCTGTATATTGCAACCGACGGCTGTTTTTACGCCTCAGCCAGCTTAAACACAACTAAATAACCATATTAGGACTGCTGACGGGACGGCGAAAGATTTCAAGGTCCAACCAGCGAAATCTGGGGACGCTTAGTAAGGCAGCATCCGAATGGCCGCGCCTTCAGGGCATTCGAATCCGGGTTCGTCCATGGTTGAATTTTTGTTTTTCTGCGGCTTTGCGTTAATGGATTTTTCCATTAATCTCCGGGCATGAAATATCGCACATTGGGGCGCACCGGGTGGAAGGTCTCGGAAATCAGTTTTGGCGCGTGGGCCATCGGCGGGGCATGGGGCGAAGTCGAGGACAAGGAATCGCTCGCCGCGCTGCATCGGGCGCTGGATGGCGGGGTGAATTTTTTTGACACGGCGGATGTGTACGGTGACGGCCGGAGCGAGAGGCTGCTGGCCAAATTGCGCCAGGAGCGGAAGGAAAGTTTTTACATCGCCACCAAGGCGGGGCGCCGGCTCGATCCGCACGTCACGGAAGGTTACAACCGCAAAAACCTCACGGCGTTCATCGAACGCAGCCTGAGGAACCTGAAAACGGATGCGATTGACCTGCTGCAACTGCATTGCCCGCCGACGCCGGTCTTTTATCTGCCGGAGGTGTTTGGCGTGCTGGATGATCTCGCGAAGGCCGGCAAGCTCCGCCATTACGGCGTGAGCGTGGAAAAAGTGGAGGAGGCCCTCAAGGCGGTTGAATTTCCAAATGTGCAATCGGTCCAGATTATTTTCAACCTGTTCCGTCAGCGGCCGTCGGAATTGTTCTTTCCGGAGGCGCAACGCCGGAAGGTTGGCATCCTGGCGCGGGTGCCGCTGGCCTCGGGAATGTTAACGGGCAAGCTGAGCCGTTCCAGCACCTTCGCGAAGGACGATCACCGCGCCTTCAACCGTCACGGCGAAGCGTTTGACCGGGGCGAGACGTTTGCCGGCGTGGATTACGACACCGGATTGCGCGCGGTGAGGGCGCTGGGACGGATCGCGCCCGCCGGGGCGACGATGGCGCAACTGGCCTTGCGCTGGATCCTGATGTTTCCCGCCGTGACCTGCGCCATTCCCGGCGCCAAACGTCCGGCGCAGGTGGAGGAAAATCTCGCCGCCGCAGAGGTACCGGCGTTGTCCGCCGAGCGCATGAAAAAAGTCCGCGCTATTTATGAGGCGGAAATCAGGCCATTGGTGCATCAGTATTGGTAAGGGATTTACGATTTACGCGACAGGTAACGATTGCCGGATGATGCGTAAATCGCAAATCGAATATCGGAAATGGTTTTGCCAATCCACCTTGCTCCCCCGCCCGTTGTGCGCTAGTTTGCGGGCGATATGGATATGGAAACACCGCCTTTGCCGCCGAACGTGCCGCCGCCGCCGTTCTCCTCACCGCCCGTCATCACGCCGCCGCCGTCGGCCAAACCGCGCAAAAGCCGGGGCTGGATGATTTTTGCGATCATCCTCCTGTTCCTGCTGGCCTTCAGCCTGTTTGGCAACATCACCCAGTTTGTCACCCGGGCCTTGAGCTTCAATCGCGGTTTCCGGACCACCGCCGCGCGCGATGTCGGCCCCCGACTGGATGAATGCGTGTTGGAAGACCACGATTCGCGCAAGAAAATCGCCGTGATCACCGTGGACGGCATCATCACCGACCACACCGTGGACCAGGCGGGCAACAACATGGTGGACGTGATCAAGGCCCAGCTCAGCCGGGCCAAGGAGGATGACCGGGTCAAGGCGGTGATTCTGAAGGTGGATTCACCCGGGGGCGAGGTGATGGCCTCGGATGAAATCAACAAGGTCATTGCGGATTTTGAAACGGACGATCCGGTTGAAGGCGGCCAGCCCGGCAAATCAGGCAAGCCGGTAATCTGTTCGATGGGCAGCCTGGCGGCCTCGGGCGGTTATTACGTTTCCGTGCCCTGCCGCTGGATTGTGGCGAATGACCTGACCATCACCGGCAGCATCGGCGTGATCATGCACGGCTGGAACTATCGCGGGCTGATGGACAAGGTCGGCATCGCGCCGATGACGTACAAGAGCGGCAAGTTCAAGGACATGTTGAGCGGCGAACGCAGCACAAACGAAGTTCCGGCGGAGGAACATGCGATGGTGCAGGCGCTCATCGACGAAACATACGGCCGGTTCACGAACGTGGTCTGCACCGGCCGGGCGCAGGCGCATCAGCAAAACGACAAGGAAGGCCGGGCGTTGGCGGAGAACTGGGCGAGTTTCGCCGACGGTCGCGTGCTCTCCGGCTCCGAGGCGCTCAAGCACGGCTTCGTGGACGAGCTCGGCGATTTTGACAAGGCGGTGGCACGGGCAAAGAAAATTGCCAAAATCGGCAATGCCAATTTGATCGAGTACCGCGAGCGCTACGACATTTCGGATTTCCTTTCGATGTTCGGCCAGAGCGGCGCGGCCCATGACATCAAGCTGGACCTCGGCGTGGAGCTGCCCAACTTGCAGGCGGGCTACCTATATTTCCTGTCACCCACCTTTGTGAACTGAGGTGAAAGGCGTCACGGTCATCGCGCACCCGCTGGTGCAGCACAACCTCACCCGGTTGCGCGACAAGGCGACGCAACCCCAGGAGTTCCGCCGGGTGCTGGGTGAAATCGCCTCGCTCATGCTCTACGAGGCCACCCGCTCCTTCGCCACCCGGCCCGTTTCCGTGCAGACGCCGCTCGAACCCACGCGCGGCTTCCGGCTGGAACGCGAGGTCGTCCTCGTGCCCATGCTTCGCGCCGGCCTTGGTATGCTTGATTCAATTTTGCAGTTGATACCGAATGCCCGGGTCGGTTTCATCGGGCTCAAACGCGAGGAAACCACGCTGCGCGCGCAGTTTTACCACAAAAGCCTGCCGAAAAACCTCAGCCGGTTTGAAATCATTTTGATTGATCCCATGCTGGCGACGGGCGGGAGCGCCGTGGCCGCGCTCAACCTGCTCGCCGAGCAGGGGGCCAGGCATGTGCGTCTTGTGAACCTCGTCGCTGCTCCTGAAGGCATCCGGCGGGTGCGCAAGAGCTATCCGCGGCTGCCGATTTTCACCGCCGCCATTGACCGCCAGCTGAATCAGAAAGGCTTTATCCTGCCCGGCCTCGGCGACGCCGGCGACCGGCTTTTCGGAACGTAACCAATCCGGTTCGTCATCCTCTCCCGAGGCTTGCGATTTCGATTGCGAAGACGGGGAGAAAGGCGATAAAAAGTTGAAATGAGCGACGCAATATTGATGATCGCGGACAGCGAACGCGATGCGAACATGCTCTACGCCGTCGGCACCTTCGTGCCCGATCCGTTCATTTACCTGCGCGCCGGCGGTCGCCCGCTCATCGTGTTAAGCGACCTGGAAATCGATCGCGCGCGCCGGGATGCTCCACATTGCCGCGTCGCGTCATTGAGCGCCTACCAGCAAAAGCTCCGGCGCGATGGCATCAAGTCGCCGCGCTACGCCCATGTCATCCGCCAGATTTTCCGGGAACGAAGCCTCCGCCGGGCCGTCGTGCCGGATAATTTTCCATTGGGCCTCGCCAGGGATTTAAAGAAACTTGGGATCAAATTGCGACCGCAGGCGGGCGTGTTTCCGAAACGCGAGATCAAATCCGCCGACGAAGTCCGCAAAATCTCCGCCGCGCTGATGATGGCCGAAGTCGGCATGGCCGAGGGCATGCAGGCGCTGCGGCTTTCAAAAATCGGGCGCAACCGTCAGTTGCTGTATCGGGGCCTGCCGCTGACCTCAGAACGGCTGCGCGCCGTGATCGACTGCGCGATCCTGCAGGCCTGCGGCCTGGCCGCCAATACCATCGTCGCCGGCGGCAAACAGGCCTGTGATCCGCACGAACGCGGCCATGGCCGATTACGGGCCAACGAGCCGATCATCATCGATATTTTTCCGCGCTCGCAAAAAACCGGATACTTCGGCGACATTACCCGCACCGTGGTTCGCGGACACGCCAGCGAGGCGGTGCGCAGGCTTTATGACACGGTTTTACGCGGCCAAAAGGTTGCCATGGAAAAAGTCCGTGCCAAAACTCCCACGGTGGACGTTCACAACGCTGTTCAGAAATTTTTTGTCCAGCAAGGTTACAAAACCGGCCGGCATAACGGGCGCATGGAAGGATTTTTCCATGGCACCGGCCACGGGCTGGGCCTGGAGGTCCACGAGGCGCCGCGCCTGGGCACCAACTCCACGGAAATGTTGCGGCCCGGCCATGTTGTGACCGTGGAGCCGGGGCTGTATTATCCCGCCATCGGCGGAGTGCGACTGGAAGATGTCGCGCTGGTCACCGGCAACGGCGCGCGCAATCTGACCCGCTTTGAAAAAACCCTGGAAATTTAGATTTAAAAGCGTTGCGGTCTTTTTCATGGGCAGGAAACGTCCGGCCTGCGGCGGAAACACCCGGCGTCTTTTGTCCGAAACCTAAACCCGCCAGACACCGTCTTAGGATAGGTTGATCAAAACAAAAAACATCGGATGAAAAGAATACATCTCCTGCTGCTCCTGCCCATCACCCTGCTCGCCTGGGGAGGCATCGCGGCTGCCCAGCCTTCAAATCCGGTCGCACCCGGGATCGCCAATGCCCCGGCACCAGATTCCGATGCAAGGGACCAGGCCACGTACGAAAAGCACACCCGGCCCGTCATGAACGCCCTGAAACTTGAAGACGCAGACAAGGCGGCCAAAGTCCATGACATCATGGTGGCCCAATTTGCCGCATTGAGGTCATGGCATGCGACGAACGATGCCCGGATCAAGGATCTCTGGAACCAGTTCAACAAGGCCAGGGCCGCACAAAACCAAACCAATGCGGACCAGATCATGTCACAAATTGATTCCGCGTACGCCACCTTCAAGCCGCAGCATGAGGCATTCATCGCCAAACTGGCCGACGTCATAACGCCAGAGCAGATTGAAACCATCGAGGACGCCATCACCATCAACAAGGTTGAGATCACCTATCGTGCCTACGGTGAAATTTTTTCCGGCCTGACCGACAAACAGAAGGCCTTCATCCTGGAAAATCTCAAGGCGGCCCGCAAAGAGGCCGTTGATGCCGGCTCGATGCCGGAAATTTCAGCCTTCTTCAAAAAATATAAAATCAAGATCGAAGCTTACCTGACCGCCCAAGGTTATGACGTGAAGCAAGCTTATCGGGACTTTGTGGCCAAGCAAAAGGCGGAGGCGGCAGCGAAGAAGACATCGGCCACACCGGGCGACAATAATTCGGCGGAAAAATAGGACGTGCCTGACAAAACGCCGGCGGATGTTGATCCTGTTGCCGTGGAAGCGCTGAAAAGTTTGCCTGTGCCAGTCTGCCTGGCCCAAATGAGACAAGCTGGCGCAAATAATTTCTTTCCACCACCGCAAACGCCTGTAAATTCAAGGCCGTTGATCTGGCACGCGGGCCGCTTGTTTGAATGAAGCCGGCAAGCTACTGTCGAACCTTGGATTTATGTTTAATTTATTCGATCCGTTGTATTGGTTGTTCATGGTGCCGGGATTGCTCATTGGCATCTGGGCTCAGGTCAAATTATCGCATGCCTATGGCAAATACAGCCGCGTGGCCGTTGAATCTGGCATGACCGGCGCGGAAGCCGCGCGGGAAATCCTCGACCGGGCAGGTCTTAACAATGTGCCGGTGGAGGAAATTCCCGGACGCCTGAGCGACCATTACGATCCGGCCAAACGCGCGTTGTTCCTGTCATCGGACAATTTTCAAGGCCGTACCGTGGCGGCGGTGGGTGTGGCCGCGCATGAAGCCGGTCACGCGCTCCAGCATCAGGCCGCCTACGGTTTGTTCAACGTGCGGATGGCGCTGGTGCCGGTTACCCAGTTCGCGAGTTACGCCTACCTGGGCATTTTCTTTCTCGGTATGTTTCTTGGTCTGCTGAAGGTGGTTCTCCCAGTCATTATTGTGATTTTTGCGGTGATGACGCTATTCCAACTGGTCACGCTGCCGGTGGAATATGACGCCAGCCGCCGGGCAAAGGAACAATTGTTCCGCTTGGGACTCGTACATGAGCAGGAACGCGCGGGTGTCAGCAAGGTTCTGGACGCGGCAGCGCTCACGTACGTGGCGGCGCTGGTTAGCAGCATGATGACTTTGTTGTACTACATCACGATTGCCCGCGACAGCCGGAGATAGTCCGACAGTATCTTAAAAATAATCGGGCGAGGGTCGCTAATTTTCTTGCAGGCTGGTGTGTAGTCCGTAACGTTTCCTTCGTTTATGGTGGCCAAAAAACAAAAACCCAAAGCGGCCAGATCCAAACGGCGCACAATCCGGTCTTCGGATGCCGCGCGCCCGGCGGAAGCGCCCGCACCGGCATTAGCGGCACCGCCAGCACCCCAACCGGCCAGCGAAGGCGATACCACCCGGTTTATCCGGCGGGAAAGCATGGCCTACGATGGCGACACGGCCATCAAGCTTTACCTCCGCGAGATCGGCCTGGTGAAACTGCTCACACCGCAGGAGGAAATCCAGCTGGCCGCCCGCATCAAAAAGGGCGACAAAAAGGCGCGCGAGCTGATGATCAAGGCGAATTTGCGTCTGGTCGTTAAAATAGCGCGCGATTACGAAGGCATCGGCCTGCCGTTGCTCGATTTGATCAGCGAAGGCAACATCGGCCTCATGAAAGCGGTCGAACGCTTCGATCCCAAGAAGGGTGGCAAGCTATCCACCTATGGCTCGTGGTGGATCAAACAATCCATCAAACGCGCGCTCGCCAACCAGTCCAAGACCATCCGTCTGCCGGTGCATCTGGTGGATAAAATCTCCAAGATGCGCCGCATCGCGATGCGGTTGCAGGAGGAATTCGGCCGCGAACCAACCGATGAGGAATTGGCCGATGAACTGGATGTGACCCCGCTGCGCGTCCGGCAGATGCGGCTGGCCTCGGTCCGTCCGGCATCGCTCGATGCGCCCATCGGCGACGATGACTCGAATAATTTTTCCGATGTGGTCGAGGATGAAAACGCCACGTCGCCCTATGACAACCTCGAAGACAAGACGGTCACCGACATGTTGCAGGACATGGTCAAGCACCTCGACCCGCGCGAGGCGACAATCCTGCGCTATCGCTTTGGCCTCGATGGTGGCTCGGAAAAAACCCTCGAGGAGGTCGGCAAGAAGTTCGGTGTCACGCGGGAACGCGTCCGCCAGATCCAGAATCTCGCTCTGCGCAAGCTCCGCAAAATGATCGAAAAACTGGAAGCCTCCAAACACCGGGAAAACTGACGTCATGCCCCAACAATCCACCGCCACGCCCCGGGAAATCGAACAGGCCATCCGCAACGTGCCGGACTTCCCCAAGCCGGGCATCCAGTTCAAGGATATCACCCCGGTGCTGGCCGATGCCCGGCTGTTTTCCAGCGCGATTGATCTGCTCACGGAAAATTTCAAACCCGGGTCGGTGGACGCGGTGGTAGGCATCGACGCGCGCGGGTTCATTTTTGCCGCCGCCGCCGCCGTAAAACTGTCGGCCGGTTTCGTTCCCGTCCGCAAAAAGGGCAAGCTGCCCTACCAGACCCTTGAACAGGATTACGCGCTCGAATATGGCTCGGCCAGCGTCGCCATGCACGTGGACGCGCTCAAGCCGGGCGCGCGCGTGCTGTTGATCGACGACTTGCTCGCAACCGGCGGCACTTCCGCCGCGGCCGCCGCGCTTGTGAGAAAACTCGGCGCGAACATCCTCGAAGCCGCATTTCTCATCGAGCTGAAATTCCTCAACGGCCGGGATAGACTGTCCGGCTTCCCGGTCCGCTCGCTCATTGTTTATTGAACCGCCGCGCGCCTGCGCGCAGGAACGAGATCGCGGGAAGTCGATTTGCTTGACCCGCTGCATCAAGGCCGGAAGTCATCAGCCTTTTTTCCATCCGGTTCCATGCCAAAATGAAAACCAGATTCATCCTGATAACCAAGGGGAATTCTCATCGCGTTCCGGATCGTTGTCATGAGCTCACGAAGATGCGACGAGGATCCGCGCTTCCGGAACTCCCGGTGCATATCATCAACGGTTTGTATGGAGACGGTTCGCATGAATCACGCTACGCCTCACCCGTCCAGGCTGCGACTAGGAAAATCCTGGATCCCGGTTTGTGGAAGTAACGGGTTCAATCAACGGCAATAAAGCCGATCATCAGAGGAGCCTGATGGATTTCCCTGCCTTCGGCGCCAGCCTGAGATACGCCGTTTTCCATCCTTCTCCCAGCTTGGATTTTCCCCTATACTGTCGGCGATGCACTGGTTGCAAACACTCGACACAAACCTGTTTCTTTTTATCAACCGATCGCTGGCTAATCCGTTCTTTGACTGGTTGATGCCGGCTTTAAGTGGCAGCGGGCATGGCAAGATTGCATGCATTGTGCTGGGGATTTTGGCCGGCGCCACCCTGCTCTGCTTTGGCAATCAACGCGCGCGTTTGTGCGTGCTGATGATGGTCATAGTGGTGCCAACCAACGACGGATGGATCTGCAACATGCTCAAGCACACGATTGCCCGCCCGCGCCCCTTCGTCACCCTGTCCGAAGCCCGGGTCTTTGGCACGGTCGGCAAAGGTTACGTTCCGCCTGAGATCAATCAATCCGGCGTGGACATGGCGGCCAACCGGGGCAGTCGCAACAGCATGCCGTCGTCGCACGCGGCCAATTGGTTTGCCGCCACAATGGTGCTGTGCCTGTTCTGCCGGAAAAGTCTCTGGCTGATGCTGCCGCTGGCGCTCGCGGTTTCCTTTTCACGGGTTTACAACGGGGTGCATTATCCCAGCGACGTGCTGGCCGGGGCGATCATCGGCGCCGGTTACGCGGCAGCCATGGCCGTCGCCGTGGAATCATTCTGGCAATGGGTCGGGGAAAAATGGTTTCCGCACTGGCACGCGAAACTGCCGTCGCTGGTGCCGGATTTAAAAATCGGAAAAACCAAATCCGTTGAATAATGGCCGCGACGGAAATCCTTCTACAGGTGCGCAACTATGATCTGGCGGCAACGCTGGATTCCGGCCAGGCCTTTCGATGGCGGAAGGAAAACTTGGAGCGCAGGCGGCCCGCCCGCGAGTTTCAAGACCACGCAGGCGAGCCGGCCGCGCCGGTTTGCTGGTTCGGCGTCATCGGAAAACATCGGGTGCGATTGACACAAATGCCTGGCGGCATCCGCGCTGAAACCGCCATGCCGGTTGAAAATTGGAGCTTTCTCCACGAATTTCTCCAGACCGAAATTGATTTGGACACCGTGCTCAAAACCTTTCCCGATGACGCGCCGATGCGCGACGCCGTTGCCGCCTGCTGCGGGTTGCGCCTGTTGCGCCAGGACCCGTGGGAATGCCTCGCCTCGTTCATTTTGTCCTCCACCAAACAGATCGTCCAAATCCGGCAGATCATCACCCTGCTCTGCGAACGGTTCGGCGAACCGATTGGCCTTCCGACAGCTTCCTGGGAGCGCCGGCGGCCCGCCGGCCTGCGGCAGCACGCGGCACCGGTCAATTCACCGGCGGGACGCCAGCGCTCCCAGACAAAGGACTCATCGGTCCAGAATGAAAAACGTTTGTGTTATTCCTTCCCCGCGCCGCAATGCCTCGCCTCCGTTACCGAGGCCGACCTGCGCGCCTGCAAAATGGGATTTCGCGCGCCGCATCTGCTTGCCGCCGCCCGGCAAATCGCCGAGGGCAAGCTTGATCTGGAAAGCCTGCGTCAGTTGCCGCTGGCCGGAGCGCGCGAAGAATTGATGAAGTTGCGCGGGGTCGGAGTCAAGATTGCCGATTGCGTATTGCTGTTTGCGTATGGCTTTGACGGCGCGTTTCCGGTGGATGTGTGGGTGGAACGCGCGCTGCAACAGCTTTATTTCCCACGCCGCCGCGCCGGCGACAAGCGGTTGCGCCACTTTGCCGCGACGCATTTCGGCCCGCACGCCGGTTACGCCCAGCAATATCTTTTCCATTACATGCGGACAAAAATGAAATAGGATTTTAGCGTAACAAATGTGGCATGAGCCGCGGCCTGCCACGTAATTTACCGGCGGGATGATCGCATCACGATTTATGGCCAAACTTGAAATCATTTTGACACCTGCCGAATTGCCCGCGCTTGTCCGGCGTGATTTGCGTGACACCGCCTGCGTCGTGTTTGATGTGCTCCGGGCCACCAGCACGTTTGTGACGGCGCTGCACAACGGCGCCCAAGCCATCATCCCCGTCAGCGAAATTTCCGAGGCCACTGCCATCCGCAAGCGGCAACCTGACGTCCTGCTCGGCGGCGAGCGCAACGGCGTGAAAATTTGCGCCAGCCAGACCGGCGGCATTGATTTTGATTTCGGCAATTCTCCGCGCGAATACACCGAAGTCCGCGGCCGGACCATCGTTTCTACCACCACGAACGGCACCCGCGCATTGCGCGCCAGCGCGGGAGCGCGGACGGTTTTGGCGGCGTCGCTCCTGAATCTCACGGCCACCGCCCGGTTCATCCGCCGGCTTCAGCCATCGCAAGTGCTCCTGGTATGCGCCGGCACACACGAACACACCTCACTGGAGGACGTGCTGGCGGCGGGAGCACTGGCAGAAATGTTGCTGGCCGATACCGCGATTCAAACCATGTCCGATTCAGCCCAAATCGCACTCGGAATTCATCAAAATGCGAAAACAAATCTCGCTGAGGCCATTTGTCGTTCGGAAAATGCACAGCGCCTGCTGGCGATCCCCGAGCTGCGGGATGATGTGGCGTTCTGCCTGCGACAGGATGCCTTCAATTTGGTCGCCGTGCTCGGGCACGACGGTGCCCTCCGGGTTTCAATTTGAATTTGGAACTTCGAGCGCCCGCAGCTTCTCCTGAATCTGTAAATCACCCGGTTTGAGCTGCAAGGCTGCCTGATAACACTTCACGGCTTCGGCAGTCAGACCTTGTTTCACGAGCGCATCGGCCAGATTGCTGTAGAGTTGCGGGTTGTTGGGAACGAGGCGGATCGCCTTCCGGTAATGCGGGATGGCTTCGGCATACTTGTGTTGATAGTACAAAACATCGGCAAGATTGTTGTGCGCATCGAAAAAACCCGGGTTTAACCGCAATGCTTCCTCAAAACATTCGACCGCATCGGTAAATCGTCCCTCCGTCGCCAGCGTAAAACCCAAATTATTCAGGATGTCAGCATGATCCGGAGCAAGCTGCAACGCCCGATGATACGCATGCACCGCCCCGTCCAAATCATTCAGTTTGGTCAAGGCATTGCCCAAGTTGTACCAAACATCGGAATCGTTCGGGCTGATCTGTAACGATCGGACATAGCAGCGCATGCCTTCCTCAATCCGCCCCTGAGAGCATAAGTAGGTACCAAGATTGTTGTAGGCCACGTAATTGTCCTTGGTCACCGCCAAAGTATGATTGAACAACGTCCCGCTGTCCTGCCAATAGCCGATCTGGTCCCTGGCCCGTAATGCACCGGCAACCAGAAACAACATGATCACTGCCACGACGAACGGTTGCGACGAACGCCATCGGGCACAGACTTCTCCCAGTCCCCAGGCCAGCATGACGAACAGGCCAATCAGGGGCAAATAGGTGTACCGGTCAGCCATGGATTGAGTGCCGACCTGCACCAGTCCGATCACCGGAATCAAGGTTCCGAAAAACCAAAACCAGCCCGCGGGCACAAACGGGAATTTGCGGCCCAGCCAAACAGCAGCCACACAAATACCCGCCAGCAGCAAGGCGGCAAACAGGACCAGGCCGGATTCCCAATGTCCCGGATAGGGGTACGGATTCGCCAGCGGGTCCGGCCAGATCGTTTTGCCGAGGTATCGAACATAAGAAACAAGCGCGTTCTCGATCCGGGCTGTCATCGGAATCCGGGCCAGTTGGGCGACCGCCCCACCCTTTTGCTGCACCAGGAAGGTCACAACGCATGACATTGCGCTCAACACCAAAAATGGAATTTTTTCCAAAATCAAACGGACGCCGGTTGAAAGTTGAAAGGGCTTGACGTTGCCCGAAATTCTCCCGAGCGGCCAAACATCCAGCAACAACATCACAAAGGGCAGCGTCACCGCCATGGGTTTGCTCATCAAAGCCAGAACGAAGAAAAGCCAGGCCAGTGTATAATCGAGGACCGGAGGTCGGGCGCCGAGGACCAAAGACTCTGCGGTCGCGTCTGGCTTTCGATGTTCAATTCCCGGCCTTTTTTTTCCGTAACTGGCGTAAAACAACAGCGCGAGCAGTGAAAAAAAAGCGCTCAAAACATCCTTGCGCTCCGAAATCCAGGCCACCGATTCGACGTGCAGCGGATGCAAGGCAAATAGCGCCGCCACCAGGGCGCTTCGCCAATATGCCGACGTGAGACGCCAGAACAACACGAACACCAGGACGGTATTGGCAAGGTGAAATAAAAGATTGGTTAGATGCGGACCGGTCGGGCCTTTCCCAAAAAAAGTCACATCCAGCATCAAGGACAGCCAGGTCAGCGGATGCCAGTTCCAAGTGTCGCCCGCGCCAAATGCCCAGACCACATTGCCCGGGGTCAGGCCGGTCTGGACATGGGTGTTGGTTGTAAAATAGTCCGGATCATCGTAATTCAAAAAACCACAGCTCAAGACCGGCCAGTAAACCAGAAATGTGACCACTCCCAGCACCAGGCAAAGCCAGGCGGGTTTGGACAACCCACGAGTCAGGCTGTTTCCCAGGCCCGCGTAGCTTTGGTGTCGGGTCAAAATCATCAGGTTGAACCATCAAACCACAAATTCCAGCTCCTGCCGGTGGGGAATCAGGCCGCGCTCGAAGGCCTGTCCAAGGAACCGGCGGATGGATTCCCGGCCCTTCGCACCATAATCCAGGGTCCAATGGTTGACATACATCCCGACAAATTTATCCGCCAGATCGCGCCCCATGTCGCGGGCGTACTGCAATGCGTGCTGCACCGCCTCGGAGCGATGGTCGAGGCTGAATTGGATGCTGGCGGTGAGAATGGCGGAAATTTGCCGTCGCGTCGGCAGGTCAAATTTCTTATGAATGACGTTTCCACCGAGCGGCAGCGGCAGACCTTCGTTCTGCCGGCCCCACCAGACGCCCAGGTCCTCGCAGACCACCAGGCCTTCATTTTGATACGTCAACTGGCCTTCATGGATGATCAACCCCACGTCCGCCGCGCCGGAGCGGACCGCGTGGAAGATCTGGTCGAAGGGGACGACGGCGAAGTTGAATTCCTTCGCGCTTTTGCCGAGCCAAAGCTGCAGCGCCAGAAAGGCGCTCGTCATCGTCCCTGGCACGGCGATTTTTTTCTTTGCAATTTCCTCGCGGGAAAATGTCTGTTTGGCCACGAGCATCGGGCCGTAGCCGTCACCCATGCTCGCGCCGCTCGGCAGCAGCGCATACTTGTCGCTCACGCAGGCGTAGGCATGGATGCTGACGGCGCTGATGTCCAGTTCGCCGCGCGTGGCGCGCTCGTTCAGTGTCTGGATGTCCTGCAAGATATGCTGGAACCGGAAGCCCTGCACCGGAATCAAACCCTTCGCCAGCGCGTAAAACATGAAGGCATCGTCGGGGTCTGGCGAGTGGCCGAGCGTCAACGTCGTTTGCTGCATGGATGAAGGCTAAACCACCTGCTGCAGCCTGTCACGAGGAGAACAAATCCCCGCTGGAAAGCTGAAAACACCACACGCGCCCTGACCGGATCCAACTGCAAACGACTGCCACCTCCTTCGTAGCGTCAAATCACAGTGCAATTTGCAGGCAAACCCAGCCCGGCGCGTGCGTTGTGTTCGTGTTCCTCCTCGAACAAATCCAATTTCCGGCTAAAACCTGGCAGCACGACAAACTCATATCCCCACGATCAAGTTCTGTGCTGCCAGGTTTCCCCACCCCAAACCATCAAGCCAATTCCACCAACCTGCGCCTCCTTTAGCAGAGTGCGTGCCGGGGGAATTAATTTGAAAAATTTCCTGAAAACCGCAGCAATCCGCGCATCATTTTCAACGGACCCCGTCAAAGGGCTGTTGTTTTTTTCCCAACGTGATAAAAAATCGCGGTTCCGGATGCGGCGTTAGGTTTCCTTCATCGCACTTACGTCTGGCATTTTCAAACCGCAAGGGTTGACGAATCAGGCTGCACCTCGCTTTTCGCTTTTCAATTCCGACCGGACGTCATAAGTTTCCTACAACCATGATGAGTTGACTCCAGTAGAACCGATACCAACAATAGCGAGCCGTTGTCCATCCAAACCATCATGCCCGCAACGTTATTCGAACGGATTTTTGGACCCAGTCCATCGCCAGCCCCGCCTGTTGTCCATGCATCGGCGGGATCGCTGCCGTTGCCACTTCTCATGGTGCGCAATTCGCGGGCACGCCGGTATCTGCTCCGATTGCAGGCCGACGGGATCGCCCGTGTCACGATTCCCCGCGGCGGCTCGACGACCTTTGCCCGGCAATTTGTCGAACGCCATCTCACCTGGCTGGAACGCGAACTTCAGAGGCTGCGAACCGGCCCCCGAAGACCGGTGGCGTGGACGATTGGAACGGAGGTTCTCCTGCGCGGCAACTTGGCACACATTGAACCCGGATCCGACGGTGAACCCAAAACCGTCCAACTCGGTGGCGAGACGGTCCGGATTCCGGATATGACGGCGGATCTGCGCCCCGCTATCGAGAGCGCACTTCGCCGACTGGCCGCCCGGGAATTACCGAACCGCCTGCTTGAGCTGGCCGGTCGGCATGGATTGACGGTGCGCCGGGTTACGGTGCGCAATCAAAAGTCGCGCTGGGGATCCTGTTCACAGCGCGGGACGATTTCCCTGAATTGGCGGCTGATTCAGAACCCGGAATTTGTGCGCGATTATATCTGTTTGCACGAATTGATGCATTTGAGGCAAATGAACCATTCGCCGGCATTCTGGTGCGAGGTGGAGCGGGTCTGTCCCGATTACCAGACGGCTGAGCGCTGGTTGAAGGAGCATCCCGGGCTGTTGCGGTGAACGCTGGCAGGGTTACACCCCATGGTGAAAAGCCCGTTTCAGCCATAATTTCAATCAGTATGATCTCACTGAAAATCAAGGGCAGGAATTTACTTTTGGCATTGTGGCTGGGGTTGTCAACGGCAACCCTGATCGCAGTCATCACCGGTTGCGCCGGCGGCGAACCTCGATCAAACCCCAACCAATCGCCACCTTATTATAAACCTACCGCGAACGGCGACGACCATGCCGAGCCCGTTTACACGTCTCCAGCCATCGCTCCACCGGCAACCAACCGCCCATCGGCCACGCTTCCGCCTCCCTGACAATCAAGGGCCGAGTTGGATGCGATAGAACCGGGCCGGCACATCCTTCGTGGCTGTGAAATGATATGAATAACCGGCGACATTGGTCACCAGCGTCGCGGTCCGGTTGGTGATCCAGCCCGTTCCGAGTTGATCGGATTGGAGCAGGTTGAGCGGGACATTGGTCAGGCTGCTGATGACCGTGAAGTTCAGTTGCACCTGGTTGCCCGCCAGAGCGGGTGCGGACAGGATAATGCCGGGCGACGAACTGAGCTGATACACCTGGCTGCCCGCCAGCAGGAATAATCCCAGTCCGTAATCATCGAAGTTGGGTGGGCTCGTGTAAGTGACCGGCTGTCCATCAGACGGTTGCGCACCGCTGCCTTGCATGTAACCCAGGAAACCATTGTCCGGCCCGGAACTGTGATGCAACGCGCCCACGACCAGGGCATTCCATCCGCTGATGACCACGGGAAGATAGGTGTTGATGTCCAGATAACCATGATTGATCCCCCAGCCGGTTCCATAGGTAAAACAAGCCGTGCCGCTGGACTCCGGACCGGGAAAATCATTGGTATAACCCAGATTCACGTTCCAAAAACCGTCCGACCGCTGCACCGCCTTGAGGGCGGCGGCCATTTCCTGAAAGGTCTGCAAATATTCGGCATAATGCAGGTCGTTGGTGGGCAGCACGTCCATCGTGCGGGCGAGTGCAGCAAAGGCCCAACCGTTGCCGCGCGACCAGTAGCATTTTGATTTCGTGCCATCCGACGCCGTGTAATTCGCCATGTAGTTGGTGTCCCGCCACCAAAGATGGTCGGCGACATTGTAGAGTCCGTTGGATCGGCCCCACACACTCTTGATGCTGTGGAAATAGGAATACATTTCCGGGGAATAGGTGGCATTGGAGTTCAACCCGCTGATGATATTGGAATTCAGCACGCTGAGTTTGGCGAACACGGGCATGGACATGTGCATGGAATCCACGTACCACCAGGCGGGAAGACCGACATGGTTGCTCACCCAGTAGTTTGCGTTGTTGACGATGTGCGTCAGCCGGTTGGTCTGAGTGGTGTCCAACTGGTAAAGCTCGATGTATTCCATCCCCGCACCCTGATCGTCAGGCGTAATATTGGCGTCACCAGATCGCAAGTTCCAGTTGGTAAAAGCGCCCCATTGCACGGCATAATTGTATATGTTGGTGTCGCGATTAATCCCATACAACGCCAGGTCACCTTCGATGTAGGTTGCCCGGGTCCAAATACAGCTGGCATGCGCACCGGACAGGCAACTGCTGCAGCCGGGCATTGGCCATTCGTTGGTAAAATAATTATTGGCAAGCACCATATCGCTCAGGATCTGCGATCGCGGAGGCAGGAAGGTGCCAATGGTCGAATAGGATGCCAACGTGGTCAATGGCTGCGAAGGCGTGGCCCAAACCGTGCCTGCCGAATTCGAGGCAGAGGCGGCATAATAATAAGTTGTATTCGTGGACAAGTTTGTGGCGGTGTAGTTGAAAATTCCGCCTGCCAATCCCAAAACAACGCTCTTGCTCCAGGCGGCGGGATTGGCCCCACCATCAGCAGTCCCGAAATACAATGTGACCGCCGGAATTTCATTGCCAGTCGAAGTGACCTGGCCGTTCAAGGTCGCCGTGGTCGCCTTCACGCTCGTCGCCGGCAGATTGATGACTGCCGGCGGACTCACGGTCAATGTGGTGAATGATTGTGACGGGGTCGCCCAAGCCAGTCCGGCAGAGTTTGTGGCTGCAGCCGCGAAATAATAGGTCGTATGAGCGGATAGTCCGGCCGCCACGTAATTAAAACTTCCGTCCACCAATCCCATGACCACCCGGTTGGCCCAGGCGGCGGGATTGGCCCCGCCATCGGTCAAACCGTAGTAGAGCGTCACCGTCGGGACCTGGTTGCCGGTCGAGATGACCTGGCCGTTCAGGGTTGCCGCAGTGACCTGCACATTCGATGCCGGCAGGTTTGTCACCACCACCGTCACGATTGTACCGGTCACAACCGTAAGCGCCCCATCGATTGACAGGCTGTTGCTCCAAATCAAATTTGCCGGGAGGGATGGCAGGATGATGCCGGCCAAATGACCAGTGAACTGGCCGGCAGCGAACAGTTTGAATTTGTCGCCCAGGCCCAACGTTCCACCCACATTGGTAACGACGAGCGTTCCACCATAATTAATCGTGTCACTGACGATGGCCTGGTCGCTGAGGCTGCCCGTCTGCACCTTCATGAGGGTGGAACTGCCCGGAACCAGCGTCAGGCTATTGCTGATGGTCAACACAGATCCCGCGACGCCGGCGCCCGCGCCCGGGATGAAACTGCCGCCCGCCTGAATTGCGACCGGACCGGCGATTGTTCCGGCGCCGCCCAAAATGGCACTGGTGTTTACAGTGACGGCATTGGTACCGATCGAACCATTCACCAACAACGTGCCATTGCTGACCAGGCTGGCACCACCGTAGGTGTTCGCCCCATTCAAGGCAACGGTACCGCCACCGATTTTGGCCAGCGTCAGCGCACCAAAGGTATTCTTGATGACACCGCTGAACGTGCCGCCACCATTGTTACCGCCCACCGTCAACGTGGGGGTGCCGCCTGCCAGCGTGTCCACGACACCGGAACCGGACAGGCCGTTGATGCTGTCGCTGAAGGTGTTCAAGTCCAGCGTACCGTTGATGATCACGTTCCCGGCCGCGGCACCACCGGGAATCGCATTTGTCGCATTCAATTGAAGCGTACCGGCGGTGATAGTGGTGCCACCGGCGTAGGAGTTGTTGGTCCCGGACAGCAGGAGCGTGCTGCCCGCAGTATTTTGGTAGAGGTTGACGACGTTCGGTCCCAGCGTCCCGACGAGCAATACATTACCGCTGGCCAGGGTGTTGGATATGACGATGCCCGCGCCGGCTGTGCCAATGCTGCTGTTGATGACTACGGTGTTTATCGTGGACTTGGCGCCGGCGCCCTTGATGAAAATGTTGTGCACGGCCGCCGGGTTACCGGTGCTGCCGTAGTTGTTCAAGGTGGTGACGCCCAAGACACCAACAACATTTGAAGCGCCTGCTCCCGTGGTCCCATAGGTGGTACCGATGTCCAGATCCGTGTTGGACAACACAATGCTTGGTTGGACAATCAGGGCACTGATGCTTGAACCGTGATAAAGCGCCGCCACATTGGTATCACCAAACTTGTTTGTTCCGATGCCGGTTCCGTCCATGGTGATGGTGAATCCTGTTCCGCTCACGGTAAAATGATTTCCGCCGCTGCTCCCACCGTTGTTCAACTGCCCCACCGTCGCGTTCATGTCCAGCGTCACGGTGCCGCTGTTCCCACTAGCCGTCGCGCTTTGCGCAATCCAGCCCGGCGCGTTGGGAATGGTGGCACTGCGCCAGTCAGTCAAGGTGCTGGCACTGCTCCAAACACCGGTGGTATCACCGTTGGCCCAGGTGTTCGTGCCGGTCGCCCCTTGAAGATGCATTGGAGAGAAAGCCATGGAGCACATCAGCCCCAAAACAGCATAAAACCGCACACCCCAAGCATGTTTTCCGAATCGGTTTGTCCTTTTGAGTGTGTTCATAATAGGCCTTGGTTCAGGTTCTATAGCATTACGTGTCAATTCATCCTGGATGGTCATGGTGACGGCGATGGGGGATTTGCCCTGATGACAACTGTTCCAGCCTGCAGGCCAAGGCTGGAAGCAGTCATAATCATTTTCCCAGAGGGCGCACTTGCCTTGACGAAGACGGCGCATTTGCCCTGGAAAGCACGGCGCTCCTGTGCCTGGAACGATTCGTGGCTGGAATTGTTTGCGTTATCCACGGCAGCAATCACTCCCGGTCCGGAAATGTTGAATGTGATTAAATTGTCGGCGACGGGAACCAGGATGCCATGCGCATCCACCACCATCGCGCGCACACAAGCGACGTCATCCCAGCCGGCGGCAAGTTTTCGCCGGTCCGCCGAAAGCAGTATTTTCGCAGGCTGACCGGCAGTGAACAATTTATCCGCCGCGACGACCCGGCCATGGTTCCGGGCCACCGCCTTGAGCGTGCCCGGTGCATAGGCCACCTTCCAGACCCGCGGCGAAGCGTCGGCAGGCAGCGGCTCCACGCCAAGCGATTTGCCATTCAAAAACAATTCCACCTCTCCGGCATTGCTATAAACCTCCACATTCTCGTCGTGCGGTGCGGCATTTTTGGGCGTCCAATCGGCGAACAGCACCTGACTATAGCGCTCTTCCGTGCCGTACCCCGGGTCCGTGGGCATCAACTCTGTGGGTGCAACGCGCCGCGTGATGGCAACCATCGGTTCATCGCTCCACCAGCTCTGCCGCTCATAAGCCACCGGCCGGAAGGCGCCAGTGCGATCCAGCAAACCTGAACCATGACCGACCAGCGGCCACCGACGCGCTTCGCCAAGATAATCCACACCGGTCCATAGAAACTGCCCCGCATAAGGCGCGTGATCACGCAACGCCAGCCACGTCGCGCGGTCGTGCCGGTTCTCTGTGCCGAGAATTTTCCGCGCCGGTTTCTGCTCATGCGCGGCCAGGATTTCGTTCTCGCGATAGTTCTGCCCGACCACGTCAAGCAGATCGGCCAGACCATTTGTGTAATCGCCGCTCACATTCGGCCGGAACAACGCCTGGCTGACCGGACGGGTCGGGTCATTTTCATGGAAGACTTGAACCAGTCCGCTGAGAATTTTGTTTGCGAGGGCAGCGTTGGGGGTGTCGTGAATTTCATTGCCGGCGCTGTAAGCGATGATGGACGGATGATTGCGATCCCGGCGGACCGTGTCGGCGAGGTCAATTTTCGACCAGTCGTTAAAATACAGGTGATAATCGGCCAGCTGGTGTCCGTCCAGGCCGGGCTTTCCAACAGTCCAGCAATCAAACAGCTCGTCCAGCACCAGGAACCCCATCCGGTCGCACAAATCCAGAAACTCCGGCGCCGGCGGATTATGCGCCGTGCGGATTGCGTTCACACCCAGTTGCTTCAAGCTTTTCAAGCGCTCTTCCCAAATATCCGACGGCACCGCCGCGCCGAATGCACCACCATCTTCGTGAAGACAAACGCCTTTGATCTTCAGGTTTTTCCCGTTGAGCCAGAACCCGGTGTCCGCTTCGAATTTCGCCTCCCGGATGCCGAACGAAACCGAATCCTCGTCAAACGGCAGACCGCCGGAGTTGACCAGAACCCGCGCGCGATAAAGCTGCGGAATCTCCAAGTCCCAAGGCCGGGGATTTTTTACCACCAACCCCTGTTCGAACAGCTTGGAGGTTCCACGGGCAATCATTTGTGGCTGGGTTTCAGCCTGACCAACAATTTTGCCGTCCGGATCGAGCAGGACAATGGACAGGGAAATCTGCCAGGGCGCATTAAATTCGTTGGTCACGACGGCCTGCACCCGGATGGTCGCCGATTTTTTATCGACTTGCGGCGCGGAAACGAAGATGCCCCAGGGCACGATGTGAACCGGCCCCGTTGCAATCAGCCGTACATGCCGGTAGATGCCCGCCCCGGAATACCAGCGGGAAGCCGGTTGGTCCGAGGTATCTGCGCGGACGGCCAGCACATTGGTCTGGTTCGCTCCAAAATTCAGATGGCCGGTCAGGTCATACTGGAAACTGACGTAACCATAAGGCCGATGGCCGAGGTGAAAACCGTTGATCCAGACATCGCTGTTCTGCATCACACCATCGAATTCTATGCAGACGCAGCGGTTTGAGAACACATCCGACAACGTGAAATTTTTTCGATACCAGCCGATGCCACTGGGCAGAAATCCACCCGCACCGCCGGTCTGGTTGGTTTCAGAAAACGGGCCTTCGATGCTCCAGTCATGCGGCACGTTCAACCGCCTCCACGCGGATTCGTCATACATAGGCTGCTCGGCCCCCGAGGCGTCACCCTTCAGAAAATGCCAGTCAGTGTCGAAAAGCATCGTATCACGCGCCGATTCCGCCGGCATGGCAGCCAGCGCACCCGTTGCCACGATCGCAAGCCAAACCGAAACTAGGAGCTTTTTCATTTGCTTAGATTCCGGGATTCTTTTGGCCAAATATAACCCAATGCCCCCCCATTACCGCCATCGCCAATTATGGTGTCCAGCACGATGCCGGGATCGACCATCCAGATTTTCAAGGTATGGAGGCCAGGACTGTTAATGGGGTGAACACTCGACGCGAGCGCCGCATTGCGCAGCACATTTTCCTGCCAGTGCCGGTCCTGCTCGCTCATGGACGCCGGCAGCGAAACAATTTTCGGCAATTCGTCATCCACGGCCACCGCATAACGCTGCGGTTTGCCGGTTTCCACCGAAAATTCCGGCAGCGCGCGAACGGTAAAGGCCCAGTCGCCGGGCTGCTGGATCCAGATTTTATACTGCAGACACGGCGATTCGCTCAAAATTGGCTGGATTGCGTCCCGGACTGGAACCAGCGTCGGGAAAACCGAGACCGCCTCGCCGTTGTAACCGAGACCAACGATCTTTTGCCACCGCGCGTCCCTGCCGGGAACAAAATTCGACGCATGTTCGGCTTCCATCACCACGTGGTGATCACGTTCCACGAAATCGGCGCCCGGGAAATTGGTCCCCATGGAATCCGCTGGTTGTATCATAATATTTGTCGCGGCAACCGGCGGTGGCACGCCCGGATCGATCTGGCCGCGCGGATTGTCGGTCATCATATAACGCCATTTGCCGCGGGCGATCCGGTTGTTGTAAACCTCCGTCAGCCGGTGAATTTCGTCTGAGGCCGCCGCCGAACCGGCCAGGCATTTTTCATTCATCGCCGCCGCCGCCTTGACCGGATAACCGACCAGTTCAAAAAATGCGTCCTGTGCTTCCGGTGGCAGATTTTTCCCAGCGCTGTCAACCCGCGCAGTCAGCTTTTGCCACGCGCCCAGCCGTTCCCCGGCCTCGCCCGCAGAAAATAAATTGTTGGTGGGATAATTCATGTGCTCGGGTTTGCGCTGGAAATTCAGGCGATAGTACTCGTCCATGATCGAGCTGAGTTCGGATGCGTTGCTCGGTCCAAAATCGCGCGCCAGTTGTCTGGCGAGAAGCTCATACGTGTTCGCGCCGGTCCACGCATTCGGGTTCCACGCGAGCTTGAGAAAATATTCAATGTCGAGTTCCGCCGGCTTCAAATCGCCGACATTCAATATCCAGACCTTGTCGGCTCCGTAATCATAGGCCTTGGTCATTTCCTCGGCGATGAGCGCCGGGGGCGTGGAGCACAGCCAAAGATAGTCCCGGGGGCGGCCATTATAGGAAACATGATAGTACACCCCCGCCCCGCCGCTGCGCCCGCGTTCGCGCGCATCGGAAAATTCACGGATATAACCGTAATTGTCGTCCGGCCAGACGAGGGTGACATCATCAGGAATGTCCGGCGCGAGACGATAGAGCTCGAGGACTTCCTTGTACGGACAAAAAATCTGCGGGATTTGGGCGACATTCGTGTTGACGAGGCGCGCGAGCATTTCGCGTTGGTCTCCGATGATTTCATGCAGACGCGCTGCCTTTTCCCGGGCCATGCCGCCGCCGGGCATCGCGCCGTCATGAATGCCGCGCATGCCCAATGTGTAAAGGTTGTCATAATTTCCGTTCTCCTGAACGCGTTGTTCCCAATATCTTAATACGCCGTCAGGATTGGTGACAAAATTGTATTCACCCTGCCCGTCGCGTTTCCACTCATCGACGTTATCGCGCAGCATCTGCTCGCAATGCGACGAGCCCATCACGATGCCGTACAAGTCGGCCAGTTCCTTGTTGGTCGGATAATAGTTGAAAGCGCGGGTATCGGGATGCATGGCCGGCCAGAGCAGGTTGGCATGAAGCCGCAGAAGCAGCTCAAAAATCCTGGCATAGGTCTTGGGACCAATGTTGCCCGTCTCCGGTTCAAATGTTTTGGCCGCCCACGGCCGGAGCCCCCAATCCTCGTCATTCAAAAAAATCCCCCGGTACTTCACCGCCGGCGGGCCCTGCTTGAAGATGTCGCCGTGCAATGCGAGCAGTTTGTTTTGTTTGGGCGGCACATCCGCCCACCAATACCACGGTGAAACCCCGATCCATTCCGACAATTGGTATATGCCGTAGATGGTTCCACGCCGGTCGCTGCCTGCGATGACGAGTGCCGCCTCCACGCCCGGCAGCGGATGCTTCACCACCTGCAACACGTAGCTTTCCCATTGGCCGCGGACGCCGTCCACATCCAGTTTGCCCGCCACCACCAGACGGTCAATCGTCCCGCTCTGACCTAGCGTGCCAATAATGACCGGATATTTTCCAATCGCTGCAAAATCACTTGCCAGGCGGGGCCGCATGCCGGCCACCCGTTCGACGTCCGCTACCAAGTCCCCCGCCGCGCGAATCACCGCCGGGCTGTCGTTGGTTTCAACGAAAATTGACGCGTGATTTTGCTGATCGCATAAAGTGAAATCTCCCCGACCCGGAAGATTAGTAAAGACAACCCCCCCCGACGCCGACAAGGCAAAACAAGCCAACAGACTGGAGACTGCAAACTTTGCCAACCGCATTGAATTGGCACTTGGGTTCATTAGTCGTTGCCAGATTTTTTCAATGGATAAAATCTGGCGAACGGAGATGGTGATATAAATTTACCTCCTCGCACCCCCATTCCAATCAGAATGAACATAAAACTACATTTTAAGGATATGCACGGATAAAAAAGGGCGCCAAAAATGACGCCCGTTGACTTATACTTTTGTTTTAAAAACCAAACTTAGTGCACCTCGTCATTTTCAAGCGAGGTAAAAATAATATTATACCAGAAATGGGATGTATGTGTCTCATCAGTAATGAGGGAAACAGTTGCCGCCTTGAAGGCGTTCTTGCTGAATACAAATTTCGCAGAGCCGTCCGTGAACAAAACATCCCATCCTTTGCCAGGATAATGCGGCATGGTATTGATGGTGAACGGCATTCCGGGACCAGGGTTAGCTTCCACATAGTCCATCGCAAACAGACGGCGCTGCTTGGCATCACTTGATTTTTGAATTAGACGAGCAATATTATCGCCACTACCGCCCGTAATGCTGGTCATGTCCACAAAATGCAATAGCGGGTTGAATAGAACGGTGCTCCGAACTATCCCGCCGCTATCACAGCACATATAACCGGGAGGCGTAGTCGAATAAGCATCTATGCTCAATGCGATAGGACCGCCACCTGTTCCGGTGAGGCCTGAAAAACTGGGACACCACATGGCCCTGCCATCGGCAATGTAACCGCCACCATAGACCAAACCAAGATTCTGACCACCGGTACCAGCCGTGATTCCCAAAGGAACCTGTTGAAACGCTGTTCCACCCCACACGTATCGAGTATAATGTTCGCCAGCAACATTATTAAAAATCCCGGCGCTCAAATTATTCACAGTGCCGACGCTAGTAATGGGATAATAATCACTGTTATCGCCTGCATACATTACGATGCCTATATATAGTTGATGAAAGTTGTTTACGCATTGAATACGTTTCGCCTTCAATTTGGCGGACGCCAAAGCGGGAAGGAGGATGGAGGCTAGGATGGCTATAATGGCTATAACCACCAACAGCTCAATCAATGTGAACCCACTCCGAGCTTGCCGTCCCGTGTTTCCATTTTGATTCCGGCCCAGTAATGACTGTTTATACATATTCAACTTTTTAAAACCTTGCCTTTCCCGACAGAACTTCGTTTCCATCAACGCCGCTTGCTTTAAGCCCGGTAGGGATACCCTGAAGGGCATCCCCACCCCAATATTATTATTCGTTAGTACTTATCCATTCTCTTTTTAATTTACGGAAAGATCAGGCGGTAGAACACCGTGCCGTTGGCGGGCACAATCGGGAAGTTAGTCGAGGTCATGGATGCCGTCGTGGCGATCCTGAACCAGTTGGTGCTGATACCCACGGCCAATGTATTCGTCTCCACTTCGAGCGTCCAATTCAGATGATCCGCTGGCCAAGACAGGTTGAGCACGGTACCGCCCCCCGTAACTGAGAACAGGATGTTCGTGGGATTGGTGCTGAAACTTGGCGCATGCAGTATGAGGGTGCCGTCAATTGCCAGCCGATTTTCCCAAACATTGGTACCACTCAATGGCGACAGGACAACCGAGGCGAACCCGCTCACCGGCTGGCTGAACATCTGGAACACCCCTCCCCGCTCCAGCCCGATATTTGTAACGGTGAGCGTCGCTCCCGCCCCGATGGTGAAGCTATGCGCCACAATTTCATCCGCCGTAACGGCATTCGTGAGGTTGATCCGCATGTTTACCGCACCATTAATCGTGATGTTGTTGGTCACGGTAAGGACACCCGTGCCAAAGTTATTGGTGAGATTCATGGTGCCACCCGGCCACGCAGGATTGGTTACAACTGTGAGAGCGGTATATCCGGGAAGCAATGTCGAACCGGCGTCAGCCAGCACGCTGCCTCTGATGGTACCGATACCACCGAGGGTATGGAAGGCGGTCAGCGGCGCCGGATTGCCAGCAGACGCCGGCTGGCTCGGAAGTATTTCCAAGATGCCATTAGTATAAAGATTACCGCTTCCGTCAATGCCACCAACCTGTGAAACATCCAGAACGGCGGTCGGCGACGCCAACGTGATACCGAGGCCATTGGTGAGGGTATTCGGAGCTATCAAGGCCAAGGTGCCATTGCTGACGACCGTGTTTCCGAAATAAGTGATCTGCGGAGCCAGGGTGTAGTTGGTCACCGGATCCAGATTCCCATCAACCCCGACACTGATGTTCGTAGCACCGTCAAAGGTCAGCCGACCCGGGCCGGATTTGACAATGGTGTTAGTGCCGCTGATGTAACCCGAGAAAGTACAGTCCACACCCTTCAAACCAATGATATACGTGGATGCAGCCGCCGTGGTCGAAGGTCCGGTGATACCACCGGCGCCGACGCCAATGCCGCCACCGGTCATGGCGCCCAAGGAGAATGTCGTGGCATTACGATTGAACAAGGTGCCACCCAGGAATGTGAACGTCGTATTATCACCGCCGTCCACAACTGCGCCGGTAATAACGCGGTTGCCGATGCCACCGGTGGAGTTCATAAACCCGACGGTTCCCAGGAAGTTGGTGAACTGCTCATTTGTGCCGCCAAAGCTGAGGGCGCCATGGAAGATGTTGGTAGTGGTCGCATCACCAATAAACGCGCCATTGTATCCATTGGCCCCGGAACCAGCTCCGAAGAAATTAACAGTTCCACCTGAAACCGTTGTGATGTTGTTGCCAATTTGCGTGCTTGTGCTGACGGCTGAGGTTAGTCCAACCGCGGCTCCATTGCTGGCGATAATTCCGCCCGAGCCGGGGGTTCCAGTGGCCGTGCCGTTGATGACTCCAACAGACAGTTGCGCGTTACTGGCAATCAAGGTTCCACCGCTGTAGGTACAGTTGCCATTCAAGGTCATGGCATTGGACAGAATAACCAGGGCCAGCGCACCGCCACCACCATCCACAATGGCTCCAGTGTAAGCCGAAGCGACAGTATTCAGCAGGGTCAATGTGTTCGTAACACCCGCCGGTGAACTATTGGCCACAAAACTGCCTGCAGCACCGTTAAGGGTATGAATGATAACATTGGTGGCTATCCGCAAGGTTCCACCGTTTATGGTAACGTCGCTCAAACCGGATCCGAGCGCATTGTAATTGCTCGCAACCAAAACGCCCAGGTTGACCGTCGTAGGTCCAGTGTACGTGTTGGCGCCGGTGAGGGCATTGGTACCCGTGCCGTTCTTGGCCAACGCCACCGACCCAGTAGTGTTTTTAATGACGCCGGAGAAAGTTCCGCTGTTACCATTGTTCCCAATGGTGAGAATCGGAGCTCCGCCGCTCACGCTGTCCACTGTGCCGTTACCGATCAGGGCATTAATGGTGTCATTGAAACCATTCAAATCCAATATGGCCGGGCTCAACACTTGAACGTCGCCAGACCCGACGTTGGGCAAGGCGTTGTTGGCACCCAGCTGGAGCGTACCGTTTTGGGCAACCGTGCCGCCGCTGTAGGTATTCACCGTTGAGAGGGTCAATGTCCCGGTGCCTTTGTTTGTCAGACTGGTTCCGCCGGCGATCTGTCCAACACCGCTGAAGGTATAGTTATTGGCGGTGGTATCCACCGTCACACTGCCTGGAATCATGGTGCCTGACACATTCACGGTCGGGAATGCTGAACCTTTCGCATCAAAGGTAACGCGGTCAGAAATATTGAATTGGGAGGTGGAAAGAGTTGCTGTATTCGTCCAGTCAGGCGTGGTAAGCCGATCCCAAACGCCGCTGGGAGTTCCCAACCATTCCAGATTCTGGGCGGTGTAGGGAGAAACCACCATGTTCATGCTGCCGCCACTGAATTGAATTTCGGCAATGCGCCCGGGCAACAAACCGCTGCCGGTAACCGTAACAGGACTACCGGCGCTATGAACTATGCTGCCGCCTACCTGCTGAATTATAAGATACGTGCCGGTATCAAGCGGTGTACCGGAAACGTTGTTGACCGTAATCGGATTGCCACCCAGCGACAATGTGCCTTGCGAAACATACACCGACGGGTGCGTAACATCACTGCCAGAGAAGGTCGTAGGCGCAAACGCCAGCGTTATCGGCACCGACCCCAAACTCACCGTCCCACCACCATCCGCTTTGATGGTTGCCGCCGTTGTTCCCACAGTACTACCCGTACCACTGGCACTGAATGCTGACTCGGCCAAGGGGTAAGTCGTCGGCCCCAAGATCGTCGTGTCAAACGTGGCGCCCGCGGCGATCTGCAAATTCAATCCCGTACCCAACGCAGCAGAATTGGATATTGCGAGCGTTCCCGCATCCAAGGACCACTTGCCCTTATAGGTATTGGCTTGGGCCAGAATCAGCTTGCCCGGGCCGGTAACATGAAGAACCGTGTCAACCGCCCCACCAGAAAGGATGTAGGTCGCCAAACCAACATTGCCCAGGGTCCAAATGTCACTCGAATTGACGGTGCCCAAGGTTACGCTGGTATTGGGAGCAGTGCCAACGGTGACCCCAAAGAGGGTATTGAGGCCGGCATTGGTGCCGGAGGAATCTTGAAAAAGAATAGTTCCGTTTAGCTGGAGCTGCACGATATTGACATTCAAAGTGACGCCATCGATTCGCAGCGTGGCATTGGAAGTTACCAGCGGTGAAGACAAACCAAACGCACCCCCGTTTTGTGCGACCAACATTCCTTGATTGACGAAATTAACTGCATTTCCCCCCCTGAAACCATTGGTTCCCGTCAAGATCCAGGTACCGAGGCCCTGCTTCGTGATGCCGGTCACACCGGTCGAGAAATTCGACGCTTGGCGCACGCTGGCGATAACGTTGTTGCCCGTGTTGGAACCATCGAGGGTGAACTGGGTTCCGCGAGTATTGGCGCCGCCATGGGTAGCACTCATGATCGTGAGAGTTGCCGAAGGAGAAGCGGCATTGTTCACGAAAGCATACAACCCGGCAGTGCTTGAGGGCAGCTGGGTAAAAATGGGTGAGTTGATCACGATCGGGCTGGTGCATGCGGGCGTATTCGAAATGAATCCGCTATGACCAAGGAATAGTCTTTCTGTCGAAGCATCAGATCCATTCGTGGATGAACCATCATCGCGACCGATGACAAAGGGACCGGCGCCCGCGTCAAAAAACATTCCTCTCAAACCAGCGGTGTCGGCATTGGTGATCGGGTTGCCAGCGCCACCTAGACCGGCCTGTAATGGCACATTGAAAATGGCAACATTGGTGCTGGTTGAAAGACCTGGAACAGCGGCCGGATTGGTCCTGCTTTGCCAATTCAAGGTATTGGTGAAATTGACATCAGTCGGGGCATTGGTCCAGAACTGGTTATTCGCGTGCGCGAACGGACTGGCACACAACAGGGCGATGGCAAACACAAGCCCCACGCAAAAACGCGCAGGCTGGCCAGCAAGTGTTAAGGTTCGGGTTTGGGAGGTGGTGGAGTGCATATTTATCTGATGGGTTTTTGGTTCGGAACTAGGGGATGGAGTTGATAAAAGGACTAACAACTGTCTTCTCCGCAATCATGCGCCATAACCCGGCTTGCCGGAACCGGTTTTGGTTGGGACGGATGACGCGCATTTTATAATCCTGGGACTGACCAACGGTTGCCGTATTGTTTTTTGTTCCCGCGAGCCTGAAGACTCGCGACAAATTTTACAGGGCTTATGTTCAACATTACTTTAGAATATTCCACTGTCAAGCAAAGCGGCATGTATATCGGCCTCACGATTTGGTTCAGTTGGTTGATTGTTAATATGGCACAGAGGGCGCCTCCGTGGTATCACCAGTTCTGGCGATGCCGGTTGAACATGGATACGCCTTTGAAAAAAAGTTCATCTTATGGTCAGTTGTGAAGTGCCGGGCGCGCTTTGCCCAGGTGCCGGGCCACGGCTTCCGTTCGCGAACGCACATGGAGCTTTTCATAAATGTGGCGTATGTGAGTGTGCACGGTCGCGTAGGTAATCTTCATCGTTTCCGCAATCTCCTTGTAAAGGTACCCTTTGGCCAGCAGATCGAGCACCTCCGCCTCGCGCGGGGAAAGGCTTTCCGCCTTCTGCGCGACAGAGGCGGGCTGTTGAAAGGACTGGACGATCTTTCGCGCAATGTGGCTGCTCATGGGCGAACCGCCCCCATGGACGTCACGAATGGCGTCGAGCAATTCCGATAGGGGCGTCTGTTTGAGCATGTATCCCGTGGCCCCGGCCGCCAGCGCGTTGAAAATGTGTTCCACATTCTGATAGACAGTCAGCATGATGATCTGCGTCGCGGGCAACACCGGTTTGAGCCGGCGCACACATTCAACCCCGTTCAGCCCCGGCAGGTTGATGTCCATGAGGGTCACGTTGGGCTTGACCTTTGGGATTTCCCGCAGCGCATTTTCAGCGCTTGAATGCTGGCTCACACAGCGATAGCCCGGCGAGCTGTTGATCAGTTTCGCCAGACTGTCGCGCACCGCCGAGTCGTCTTCAACAATGGAAACGGAAATGCTCATGAAAATGGATTTCTGCAAATGCCGGAATTGGCGGCGCAAGTCAGATGGTTCACGCTCATAAATTTAATCCAAATCACCTTCGGAGCCAATCGCCACAACTGGCGATGCCACGCCGCTCATGGCCACCGTCAATTCCACCCGTGTCCCCTGCCCGGCGGTGCTGTGCATAACGCACCGGCCGCCGATGGCCATCATCCGTTTTTCCAGGTTCGCCAATCCCGAACCCGAGGCGATCCGGTCCGTTCCCGCGGGCTTGGCCGCCTCCGTAGTCGCGCCCGGCAATCCCTGCCCGTTGTCCTCGATCACCAGCGTGAATGCATCCGGCGCCAAACGCAAACGCAACCAGACTTCCGTGGCGCGTGAATGTTTCACGAGATTGTTGAGCACTTCCTTCAACGCCAGGAACAGGTTGTAACGCAACTCGGCATCCACGCGCAAAACCGGCAGTGTCATCGGCAAATCCATGCGGCAACGAATGCCCGCCACCCGCAGAAAATCCTCTGTGAAGGCGGAGATGTAATCCATCAGGCCGTTGAACGTGTCGTGCTGCGGGTCCACCGCCCACACAATCTCGTCCATCGCCCGCGTCAACTGGCGCGCGGAATCACAGATCCGGTCCAGATGCCCTCTCGATTGCTCCGGTTCGCGCCGGGCCAGTTCGCTCAACAGCGTGATCTGGGTCAGGCCGGCGCCAATATCGTCGTGAATGTCCTTGGCGATGCGGGTGCGGTCACGTTCGACGGCATGCTGTTGCTGCAACAATGCCAGCTTGCGGCGGTATTTCCGCGTGGCGGCGCGGCGCACGGCAAGGGACAGGCTGCCGACGATTACGAGGCCCGCCATTGTTTTGAACCACCAGGTCTGGTAATAAAACGGCCGCACCTCCAGCAGGACTGTCGCGCCGGTTTCGTTCCAGATGCCCTCGCTGCTGCAGGCAATGACCCGGAAACGATATTCCCGGGGCTCCAGATTTCGATATTGCGCCGTCCGCCGGGTGTCGGCATCCACCCAATCCGCATCCAGCCCATCCATGCGGTAACGGAATCGCGCTTTTTCGCCGGCATTAAAACTCAAGGCGGTGAATCGGAAATCGATCTGCCGGTGTCCTGGCGGCACGATGATTTTTCCACCGCCCGGCGCCACGACTTCGCCATCCACGCGCACTTCCTCGATAAGGACCGGCACGGCCGTCAGGCTGGAGGTCAGTTCCATCGGATTTACCCAGACCGCACCGCGAACCGTGGTGAACCAGAGCCGCCCGTCAGCCTCGCGCCAACACGCCGGTTGATATCCGTCGGAACATTCCAATGCCGGCAGCCCGTCGTGCCGGCCGTAGGTCACAAAATTCAGCTTGTTGGTCCTCCCATTGGCCATGGCATTCAGCCCGCTTTTGGATACGCTATAAATTCCTTGATGGGTTCCCAACCAAAGCCGCCCATGCCGGTCGTCCAATATCTGACTGATGACGTCCACCGGCAAACCTTCCCGGGCGGTGAACCGGGTGAATTTCCCGCTACTGAACCGGAGCAAGCCGCCGCGAAACGTCCCCGCCCAGATGGCGCCGTTTTCATCCGCCATCAGCGAATAGATCGGCTGACCCGCCAGCGCATCCTGTGGTCGAAATGCCTCCAGTCGATTTGTTTCGCAACGGTAAAGGGCGCCGTCATCAGCACCGGCCCAGACCGATCCATCCGGGGCCTGTGCCAGCGCCCGGACTGCGGGCAGGATCATATTGTCGTTCGTAGTCAAAAACCGCCGGTCATTTCCCGACCACACGGCAAGGCCGGATTTCGTGCCCATCCACACCCGGCCTTCCCGGTCGTTTAAGATCGATTTGATGCCATGCACCTCCCACGTTGCACGCTGCACCTGCTCGTCGCGAAATTGATACAGAATTTCCCCCTCGGACGCACTCATCCACATGCCACCGTCCGCCCGCGGAAAGATGGAAAACACAAAATTGGCCGACGCGCTGGCGCCAACCGGGAAGCGGGTGATTTTCCCATCATCCCACCGGCATAATCCACCGCCGGCGGTGCCGATCCAGACCGTATCGTTAGTGTCCGCACAAACCGACAGAGCCGTTCGCGCCGGCAGACCTTCCGCCAGACCGACCGCGTGAAATCTCCGGTCGCGCAACCGCGCCAAACCGCCATGGTCGATCCCCGCCCAGACGCCGCCATCGCTGCCCTGAAACCAGGCCCCGACCCGGTCGCCGGGCAGGCCATCCTGGGCGGTCAGACGTTGATATTGCCCGTCGGGGGTAACGTGAAAAAGTCCGTTGCCATAATGATTGAACCACATTCCGCCTTCGCGGTCCTGATGGGCACCCATCGCCCGCCCCGAGGCCCAGCCAAGCAGGCCGCGCCACTCGGCCGCCTCCGTCAGCCATTCCCGCCCGGCCATTTTCCGGAAGTGCTCTCCATCCAGAACCCACATGATTTGATTCGTGGTTGGGATCAGCCACTGCACTTGAAATGTCACCGGCCCGTTCGTGGGCGATTGGTCCTCAAACCGGTCGCCGTTCCAGACGGCGATTTCATTTTCCGCACCGGCCCAGACCCGACCGGCCGGATCGGTGACAAGTGTGTAAATATGTTTGCCGGCCAGGCCGCCGTCCTGTGGCAGTTCCTTGAATACACCCTCGGCAAACCGGAGAACATGCGCATCGCGGGTCAGAAACCACAACCGGCCATTATGGTCGGCGCATTGAAAGATCGGCCGCGTCCCGGCCGGCGGCGTGAAAACATTCCAGTTCAAATTGGTCCCCAACGGATCACGCTGGAGCACCTCGCCAAATTGCATGACGAAGGTGACCAGGTTTGACGACGAGTACTCGAGCGTCGTGTGCAAATCGAATGTGGCCTGGTCGGGCCATTCGTTGCGAAACACGCCATTGCGATAGGACGTCAACCCGCCGCGAAATGTGTTGATCCAAAGCGTGCCGTTGGCGTCCAGATACAGGCCCTGGACGCGGGCATGGCTCAACTGCGGAGTATTGATCGGATCCAGCGTGACAAATCGCACCCCGTCAAACCGGGCCAGCCCATCGTAGGTGCCAGCCCAGATATAACCGTCCGGGGTCTGGGTAATCGCAGTAACCGTGCTGTTGGGCAGCCCATCCTCCGTGCTCCAGACATCCACGAGATAATCCCCGGGCATCACGCCCGCCCGGCCAATGACATTCCAGCAGAACACGATGGCCATTCCGATGGTTGTCAGGCGGCACGAAAATGACAAACTGGCTCGTCGCCAAACCGGCAATGACATGACTCGACTATGAAAGATACGCGACCCCGAAGCAAGCCTGTCCGGTCCAGGGCAGTGTCCTATTTTGCCGGAACATGTGGCGGCGACGCCTCGTCGCCGGTCGGCGGGTCTGTCTGAATCCGGCGACGGGGGCGTCGCCGCCACGTGAATTAGGACATTGCCCGGTCCAGACGGACCTTAATCCCGCTCCTCGTCATTATCTTAATCCGGCCCTTTCCGAGTTTATCATCCACAACTTCCTGGTTTTGCCGGTGGATTTTTTGTTTTTTATCCGGGCCGGTTGTGTAATCTGAAAAAAACCACCGCCATTGTGCAAAGCCTGTTACTGATCATCGCCGGAATCACTCTTGCAAACATTGCCACTTTGTTTGCCGGACCATTTAGCATCAACATCACCGTGCCGCCACCCGCTGAAACGGGTTATTTCAAAACCGGCGCCAGCCGCACTCCGGACGGACACGTACTGTCCGTGGACAGCCGCAGCCTGTTGCTCGATGGCCAGCCCTGGTTTCCAGTCATGGGTGAATTTCACTATTCGCGTGTTCCACAAAACGAATGGCGCGCGGAACTGCTCAAATTGAAGGCCGGCGGCGTGGATATCGTGTCCACTTATGTTTTTTGGATTCATCACGAGGAAATCGAGGGACAATTTGACTGGTCGGACCGGCGCGACCTACGGAAGTTCGTCCAGACCTGCAACGAACTCGGCCTGAAGGTCCTCGTCCGCTGCGGCCCGTGGTGCCACGGCGAAGTCCGGAACGGCGGACTTCCCGACTGGGTGGTCGCGCACAAGGACTGGAAGCTGCGCTCGACCGACACGAATTTTTTGGCGGCAGTAGGAGTGCTTTACGGACAAATCGCGGCGCAGTTGAACGGCCTGCTGTGGAAGGACGGCGGACCGGTGATCGGCATCCAGGTGGACAACGAATTCGGCGGTTCGCCCGGCTACCTGATGGCGCTGAAACAAATGGCCATTGATGCCGGACTCGACGTGCCATTCTACAGCAAGACCGGCTGGCCGGCGATGAAGACGCCGGTGCCACTGGGCGAGCTGGTGCCTTTTTTTGGCGCGTATGCGGACGGATTCTGGGACCGCACCCTGACACCGATGAATGGCAACGGCTGGGAAAATTTTATTTTCAAAATTGTCCGCACCGACACCGGCATCGGCAATGACACCCTGGGCGACCGCAAATCCGGCGACGCCGCCGGCACCGAAAAATATCCCTACCTCACCTGCGAAATCGGCGGCGGCATGGCGGCTTCCTATCATCGCCGCATGAACCTCGACCCGCGCGACGTCGAGGCGGTCGTCCTCACCCAACTCGGCGGTGGTAGCACGTTGCTCGGCTATTACATGTTCCATGGCGGCCAGAATCCCGACGGCAAACTCACAACCCTCCAGGAATCACAGGCCACCGGCTACCCGAACGATTTGCCGGTGAAAAACTACGACTTCGGCGCGCCGGTCGGTGAATATGGCCAGCTTAACCCGCAATATCACTGGCTGCGCCGGCTGCATTTGTTCCTGCACGACTTCGGCGACACGCTCGCCACAATGCCGGTGACGCTGCCCGACTTGCGCCCCACCAACAAGACCGACCTGGCCACCCTGCGCTGGGCCGTGCGTTCGGACGGCCGCAGCGGTTTTGTGTTCATCAACAATTACCAACGCCTCCAGCCAATGCCGCCGAAAAAAGCAGTCCAGTTCAAACTGAACCTGCCGGACGGCGAATTCATTTTCCCGTCGAAGCCGGTCACCGTTCCCGCGGACGAATTTTTCTTCTGGCCGTTTAATCTGGACCTTGGCGGCGTGAAATTGGTTTACGCAACGGCCCAGCCGGTCGGTAGAATTGACGACGGCAACATCCGCACATTTTTCTTTGCTGAAACACCGGGCGTGAAGGCCGAGTTCGTTTTTGCCACCGGCGCAGACGGGAGAGACTCTACCATCTCGCGGAAGAGACTCAAGCCCGGGAGAAAAGTTGCCTGCGCATTGAAGACCCCGTCCGGCCAACAAATACAAATCGTGCTGTTGAACGAAGCCGATTCCCTGGCACTCTGGAAAGGCCGCTGGTCGGGACGGGGACGGATATTCCTGGCCCGGGAAGGGTTGGTCTTTGATGGTGATGCGTTGCGGATCTCCTGGGACCATCCGGGGAATCCAACTGTGGACATTTTCCCCGCACCGGGAGAAGTCGCATCGGGCACCTCAAAGATTCCCGGCAAGGCTGACGGAATTTTCCGTTGCTATTATCCACTTCCCGCCAAAACAGTTTCGATGAAGGTTGAAACGCAACCGGTCCAACCGGCCGGACCAGTCCGCGAAATCCCGTTGAGCACCGGGAAATCACACATCGCCGTCGCGGCGACGGATGCCGACTTCACCAACGCGGCGGCCTGGCAAATCAAACTGCCCGCGAACCTCGACCTGTCCCTTGATCCGCTGCTGCGGATTCATTATGCCGGCGACGTGGCACGGTTGACGTTGAACGGCAGATTGATCGACGACCACTTTTACAACGGCCGGGCGTTTGACCTCGGTCTGAAGCGGTTCGCTCCGGAGATTCTGAGCGGCGACCTGCGGCTGGAAATTTTGCCGCTGCGCAAGGATGCCCCGATCTATCTCGCCAGCCAAGACCGGCCGGATTTTAGAAAATCAAACCGCGTCGCTGCACTCAGCAAGGTGGAAGTCATCAATCGGCTTGACGCGGAGTTCACCGCACCAGTTCGCTGAATATCCCCGTAGGATTTAAGCCGGGCCAAACCTTTGCCTACAAAAGTTCACATTTCACTTGCGATTGATTCGCGGCTAGCGTTTCCATGCAGGCCGGTGTGGCGAAATGGCAGACGCACAGGACTTACAATTGCACTTTCACCCACTTCAGAGCCCAGCTCGGCTTAACAGCAAAAACCACATTCGCATTGTAGTTATTGACGAAATACGCAGTTTTAGCGTCAGTCAGGGCAAATCCAGGAATTTGATCAAACCTTAGCACAACCTTAGCACTGGTTGGGTATCAAGAATTGACACCGTATTTCGGACATTTATAAATCGCCACACTGCGCATGGGCTGATTTATCGAACCACTCAAATCAAGCAGGATGATTCATTGCCTCAACAGAGATGGAACAGGTTAAATTCTTGGGGTTATGGAACTGCATCCAGTCCCGCTGATCGCGAAACTTGCGAATTCTTTTTCGGATGAGATCAAGTGTTCTCATGGTGAGTTCGGACTTCTCATATTTGGCTTTTATCAAATTTTTCGTTCACGAGCAAAGTGCTTTTTAACGGTTGACCTAAGTTTTCAGATCGTAATTTCGCGGCCACAGTATCACGGACTAAGGTCACCAAGATGTGGCCATTTTCGCGTCCGGTTACCTTACCCTGCCATTTTCTGCAGGCAGGTCAAGGGATGCTGAGACGGTAGAAACGGCCACGATAATTCGTCCACTTGGCATCGCTGAAATAGAATGTGCTATCGGTGAGCGAGTTGGTTCCCACCGGCAACCAGATGGGATTGGTCAGGTTCGTGCAGGCCTGCACCACCACGGAGATGTTGGTCGCCCAAGATATGGTCCGGTTGACCCAAATCCCGTCATTTTTGTAAGCGTAAGTACTTAGCGACGGTTAAACGCGGCAGTGTCACGAGGTTTTGGTTAATGCTGACGTCAACGGCGTTGGTGACCATCATCCAGACAATCGGCGGGCTTAGATTCGTTGCCGACTGCAGTACATAACCCGGGTCGGCGCTCAACGGCCACATCACGAGCACATTATTGCCGGATCGCGTGATCGTCAGGCTGGGGCGGTTGGTAGCTACCGATATCAGCGTGATTTGGGTGCCCCAAGCAGTGGACGAAGCGGGGATTTCCTGAATGGTCCAGAACAGGTTGTCATCCGTCGGGTCCACCATCGTCGCGCTGTAGTCGCCCCAGCGATAGGGGGCTGAATCAAAGCTGACGGTGAAGTCGCTCACATTGCCTGATTGGATCAGGAACGGCGAACCCACCGTAACAGCGGAGCCATTGACGCTGCCTAATGCTCCGTAAATACTGATGTCTCCGGCGGGGGCGGTGGAACCGGACCGGTTGAATGCCAGCAGGAACTGGCCCTTGCTGTTGGCTGCAATCGAAGGATAATAGCAATCGTTGCTGGCATCGCTGATGAGCCCTTCGCCAAGGATTGTGTTGTTGGATTCCTTTAGCACCAGCCAGTGGACTGCATCATGGCTGCCTTGGAGAATCTGGTTGGCCATGAAAATATTGCTGCCAGACTGGCGGATAGCCCCGCTGAACCGGTCGTCTCCCGTGTCTACTGTTTGGCCGCCGGGCTGGGCGGCGGGATTAGGAAAGGAATCATAGGTGTTGCTGATTCGCACCCGGGTCGAAAGGGTTGCGCCCGCTGACCCTGAATTATTGATCGTGGTGCGGTCAATGTGTTTAAAGGCAGCGTCATCAATCGCAATGATAACCCCATGACCCGGCCCGTTGGTCGGGTTGGAAACGCCTTGCAGGGAGAAACCGTAGGTCAGATCGTTAAGATTGTTAAACTGGGTCATGTTGGCTAGTGTCGGCGTGCTGGCGGTCAAATCCGACTTGGGAATCGAGAAGAACGAGACGCCGGTGAAGTTGCCGCCACTGTCAAAATCATTCACGCCGATGTAAACCCCGGTGGCATCCACTCCCAGCGTGTCGAAGTCTGCATTGCCGGAGTTGCCGGTAAAATGCAGGGCCTTCCAAGTGCCGCCGGGGTTGGAAGTGTCTGAACGGGCGACCAAAATCTGATTGCCGGTATTGTCCAAGGTCAACTCAGTGGCAAACCAACGGGCGCTGCTGACATCGTAAATAATTCGCGTGTCTGTCAGGCCGGCGGCAAGTGTCGAAGAACTAATCCCGGCATTTTCCCAAAACGTGATGTCGGTGATCAAAGACTGCTGAACCCCGGCCTTGTTGTAAACTGCAAATGCGCCATTGATAAATTCCACAAACTGGTTCGTGCCAGCCGCGCCCATCGTGTCTGGCGGAGTTGACCCGGTCCCCAAGCCAATGGTCTGACTCAAGTTGACACCCGGGAAATTCTTGATGATTGTCTGTGCCGAAACCAAGGGACCAGTCGCCGCCCATAACGCCGCTATCAGCGTCACTGTTCCCGGCGACCAATAAAGTTCTGACATCACAAGTCTGTATTCCAACGCTCGTTTCCAACACATTCTTAACAGGTGAAGATTCTTCAACCACACCATTCCGTCAAGAGAGATGGTCAATCCTTAAAAATTGCGATCGCCACCATGTCATCTTTGGCGGGCCGGACTGTCACTGCTTATTCAGGCCGAGATCACGTTTTGTCATCAAAGATGAGCGCCGGCGGGCTCCACGGCCCCCAGGGCGCCGGGGCATAGGCAAAATAACTTCGGTGGTGTCCTCCTTCTGCCACCCGCCATCATAAGTCATCAGCCAGAAACCGGCGGCGGGCGAGAAGTTAACCGATACGTTCCCGATGGTTGGATTCGTGGGGTTGTCGGTCACCAGCGGTACCACATTTGTTTCTACGCTGCTCCCAGCCGTGGCCGTCATCACTGTCCGGGTTTTGCCTACGAAGAAGGATTCAAAGCCGGACAGAAATCGGCAAGCTCTGGCCCGTCCGGTAGCACCTCAAATCCTTCCGCCAGCAAAAGGCCGGAGGGTAACGTTGTATATAAGTCCCTATAGCAAAATCGCGGTTCCTTCCACTTCACAAATCCTCATGGCGCCACCAGCCGGTAAAATTGCAGCGGGCCGGTGGGCCAGTTGGTGAAAGCCAGATTGGCCTAAGTGGCAGGCAGCCATCTTTCACCACCGACATCCATCGGCTCCGCTGACCATAATATCTCACGCCCTGGGCCCGACCGGCCGTCGTATTTGCAATTCGACATTCCGCACTGTTTCCTCGTCGTTAAGATTTGCCAAGATGGCGGTCCGTGGTTCGAAGTCGGACGCGGTCCAGATAGCCGTCTAATACCTACATAATTTGCCGGGAATATCGCCGAGTTTATGTCGCTGGTTTAATACTTTGAAATCACCATCCCCCAGGATTCCACTTCCGTGCTTCATGGGCGTCACGCGGGCAAATCATCTTTGTAAATGGTCCACCGGACAAGGTGCAAATATTGACGGTAAAGAAAAGGATGGATCTTGTACTTTAATTATCACGATAAAACGGCTTTTGTTACGCGAGACAAGGATTTACCGTTTAAATGTTGAAAAGATATCTCATGGCAGATAGTGACCACGATAGAACTGATGATCAAACCGATTGGTGACGGTGAATGTAAACGGCGAGGCGTTTGTCACCATCATAACCCAGTCAGTCAAATTAGATGACGCATCGATGGAATAGTTATATGTCGGGACACCAGTTAGTCCAACCGTGAACTGATGGTCGGCATATAACACGATTTTCAATATCGGGACAGTGGTGGTATAAACCGTTAGCATGACAATGCGGCTGGTCACCGTGCCGCCGATGTTGGTCACGGTCACAAAATAAGTGCCGCCGCTGTTCGTATTTACATTATTCAGCGTCAATATTGGACCATTGGCGGAGACCAGATTCGTATTGTTCGCATGCCATTGGTAGTACAGCGGCGTTCCTGTGACACTAACGCTGAAGTTCACAGTTTGACCGACTATGGCGATCACATTGGTCGGTTGAATGGTGATTTCCAGGGGGACAGCCACAGTCAAGATCGCCATCTGACTGGTCTGCGTGCCAAACGGATTTTCCACCACAACCTGATAGCTGCCCACATCAGAATAGGCCGCATGGCTCAAGCCAAAGATCCGGTTGGTTGCGTTTGCGATATTGACCCCATTCAACATCCATTGATAAGTGAAGGGCGATAAACCATTGACGCTCACAGCAAAGGTGGCCGTCGCGCCCAGCTTGACCACCAGGCTGGCAGGCTGGTTCAGAATCACTGGCGGAAAAGTCAGCGTGAGAGTGGCTGGTTCGCTGGTTTTTTCGCTCGCGCCATTAAAGACAACAACTGTGTAGTCGCCGATATCGCTAGGCTGAATATCATTCAAGGTCAACATGGCGTTTGTTTCGTCTGGCAAATCAAATCCGTCCTGCTGCCATTGGTAGCTCAATGGTGCCGTGCCGGCTGCATCTACGATGAACGTGGCATTGCCGCCCAGGATATTGGTGACGCTCACCGGCTGAACAAATATGGCTGGATCAATCACAGTCAACGTTCCGTTGGTGATGTCTGAACCCGCCGGATTACTAACAGTGACTGCGTATTCGGCCTGGTCCGCTGCCAGCACATTGGCAATTGTTAGAACATTGCTGGTTGAACCGGAAATGTTGTCGCCGTCGGTCAATATGTTGGTGGCTGTGGCCGTAATCTTGACCCATTGATAATTGGTATAAGACGACGGGCCGCTGGCACTCACAGTGAAGCTGGCCGTTGTCGAGGCCATGTTAGTTTGGCTGACCGGCGTGAGACTGAGAACCGCAGGAGCCGTCGCCTGAACCGTCAGGGTGCCATTAATATAGTGTATCTTATAATTATCCAAGCCTGTGCCTTCGGCGCTGTTCGGAACAATGTCATAAGTGCTCTCAATCGCAGAACTGGGCGCGCCAGCACTGGTCAATGTTACGCGCGTGATCGCATCACCGGGAGCCAAACCAGCTTGAATGAATTCAAGCCCGGTGAAAGTCAGGGTCGTGCCATAGACTTTGGAAGTGCTGTCTGCCGTGACCGTCGCGTCGGCCTTGTTGATTCCGATGCCCACCGAACCGCTCTGGGCGTTGTAATTGTTGTCACCGGCAAAACTCCATTCCGCCGTGCCCCCAGGCACGGTGGTGAAGCTGCTTCCCAAACTCAGGAGAGCACTCAAATTTTCCCCATTCACGCCCGTGGCCGTGCCCGTGGCCCCATGCGCCGCACCATCATAAACACCCGTGTAGCCCGCCACGCTGATCGTCGCGTCGGCCTTCTTGATCTCAATACCCACCGAACCGCTCTGGGCGTTGTAATTGTTGTCACCGGCAAAACTCCATTCCGCCGTGCCCCCAGGCACGGTAGTGAAGCTGTCTCCCAAACTCAGGAGATCACTCAAATTTTCCTCATTCACGCCCGTGGCCGTGCCCGTGGCCCCATGCGCCCCACCGTCATAAATACCCGTGCAGCCCGCCACGTTGATCGTCGCGTCCGCCTTGTTGATCACGTCCGCCACAGTGCCGCTGGCGTTGTTATAGTTCCCCGCGGCATCCGTAAAGGTCCAAGCATCCTTGGGATAGCCGCCAGCCGTCGTGTGCGTCGTCCCGCCCAAGGCCACGTCACCGTTGAGATCCTCACTCAACGCGCCCGTCGCCGCCACTTCCGCTGTGTGCGGTAAACCATCATAGGTCACGCTGTAGGGCGTCACCAAGATCGTCGGATCGGCCTTGTTGATCGTCAGCGACCCGGGCACATACGTGATCAGATAATTGGTCAATCCGTCATCGCCCACCGCGTTGGTGATTTCGATGTTGTAGGGCGAACTGCCCACCGCCGCCGTGTTCAGCGCACCGTCGCTGGTCAGGGTCACATTGCTGACACTGTCCGTGCTCACCAGCCCGCTCACCGTAAACTCAGTCCCGGCAAACGTCACCGTCTGTCCGTAAACCTTGTTTGTGTCATTTGCCGTGATCGTCAGCAGCGCGTTGGTCACACTCAACGATCCAGCCTGGAAACCAATCGTGTAATTGTCACTGGTGTAGCCGCTCGCTGTGATTGCATAGTTCCCCACCGGGCTGTTCGTGTCCGCTGTGCTGCTCAAAACCAAATCGCCGCCCAACGACTTCTCGCCCTCGTCATTCACAAATCCATTATAGCTCACCGTAAACACCGGATTCGTATCGCCATATCCGCGGCTCGCACCATTTGCCGTGATCGTCAGGTCTATTCTGCCAACCGCAATATCCACCGAACCGCTCTTGGCGTTGTAATTGTTATCACCGGCAAAACTCCATTCCGCCGTGCCGCCAGGCACGGTAGTGAAGCTGTTTCCCAAACTCAGGAGACCACTCAGATTTTCCCCATTTACGCCCGTGGCCGTGCCCGTGGCCCCATGTGCCGCACCGTCATAAATACCCGAATAGCCCGTCACGTTGACCGTCGCGTCGGCCTTGTTGATTCCGATGCCCACCGAACCGCTCTGGGCGTTGTAATTGTTGTCACCGGCAAAACTCCATTCCGCCGTGCCCCCAGGCACGGTGGTGAAGCTGCTTCCCAAACTCAGGAGAGCACTCAAATTTTCCCCATTCACGCCCGTGGCCGTGCCCGTGGCCCCATGCGCCGCACCATCATAAACACCCGTGTAGCCCGCCACGCTGATCGTCGCGTCGGCCTTCTTGATCTCAATACCCACCGAACCGCTCTGGGCGTTGTAATTGTTGTCACCGGCAAAACTCCATTCCGCCGTGCCCCCAGGCACGGTAGTGAAGCTGTCTCCCAAACTCAGGAGATCACTCAAATTTTCCTCATTCACGCCCGTGGCCGTGCCCGTGGCCCCATGCGCCCCACCGTCATAAATACCCGTGCAGCCCGCCACGTTGATCGTCGCGTCCGCCTTGTTGATCACGTCCGCCACAGTGCCGCTGGCGTTGTTATAGTTCCCCGCGGCATCCGTAAAGGTCCAAGCATCCTTGGGATAGCCGCCAGCCGTCGTGTGCGTCGTCCCGCCCAAGGCCACGTCACCGTTGAGATCCTCACTCAACGCGCCCGTCGCCGCCACTTCCGCTGTGTGCGGTAAACCATCATAGGTCACGCTGTAGGGCGTCACCAAGATCGTCGGATCGGCCTTGTTGATCGTCAGCGACCCGGGCACATACGTGATCAGATAATTGGTCAATCCGTCATCGCCCACCGCGTTGGTGATTTCGATGTTGTAGGGCGAACTGCCCACCGCCGCCGTGTTCAGCGCACCGTCGCTGGTCAGGGTCACATTGCTGACACTGTCCGTGCTCACCAGCCCGCTCACCGTAAACTCAGTCCCGGCAAACGTCACCGTCTGTCCGTAAACCTTGTTTGTGTCATTTGCCGTGATCGTCAGCAGCGCGTTGGTCACACTCAACGATCCAGCCTGGAAACCAATCGTGTAATTGTCACTGGTGTAGCCGCTCGCTGTGATTGCATAGTTCCCCACCGGGCTGTTCGTGTCCGCTGTGCTGCTCAAAACCAAATCGCCGCCCAACGACTTCTCGCCCTCGTCATTCACAAATCCATTATAGCTCACCGTAAACACCGGATTCGTATCGCCATATCCGCGGCTCGCATCTGCCACCACCACTGTCACGCTGGCCGCCGTGATATTTGCATTTGTACTCGCGCTGACCGCGGAAAGAACATAGTTGGTCGCCTGCCCGCCGCTCAAGGCCAACCCAGTGGCCGTCACCATGTGGCTGCCCACATTAATTCCATCAAATGTCGCCGTGCCGCCCACCAAGCTCACCTCGTCGCTGTTGTAAATCGTTCCAATCAGGCTCCGGTCTGTGATCGCGGCCGCGTCATTGCCGTCATAGAATTTATTCGCTGAAGCGATGCTCGGCGTCAGCGACGCCGCGCTGATATTGGCCGTGGCGGTTGGCTGAATCAGCGTGTAATTACCCGCCTTGGTGCCGGTGAGGGTCAGGCCGCTGATCGTCACGGTTTTATTGAGGCCAACAAACATGGTATCGAACTTGCCGTCTGCGAAATTCGTCACCATCACCACATCATCATCCTCAACGGCTCCATTGAGCAATGCATTCACCACATTGAGCGTGGCTTGGTTCACACCGTCATAAACCTTGTTGTTCGCGGTAATGCCGGTGACCGACAATTCCTTTGGACTAACTGTTTGCAGCGAGGGGTTGGAAGCGCTGGCGACATGATAGGTGTCACCGGAATAAACAGCACTGATATGGTGATCCATGGCAGCGAGGCTGGAGGTCGTAAACGCCGCATGAAATCCTGAATCCAAGGTTATGGTTGCCAGGTCGGTTTCGCCATCTTTGAACGTCACGGTTCCAGTGGGGGGCACGGTTTCAGAACAGCCGGCCACGGTGGCGGTGAAAGTGACAGGACTGCCATAGATGACTGGATCGGTCGACACGGCAAGCGTGGTGGCAGTTGCGGCCACGACCTTGACATTAAAGGCATTGGTAGAGGTGTTGCCGCTCGTATCGGTGGCGATGGTGGTGACCATGGTGGTTCCCACGGCAAAGGTTGAACCGCTCGCTGGCGTTGAAATCACGCTGGCCAATTGGCAATTGTCGAAAGCCACAACATTCCAAGTCACATTGGGCTGGCTGCACTCGGCCAGTGCATTGGTGAAGGCCAAATCGGGCAGGGGGGCAATGGTGGGAGCAATCGTGTCGCTCACCGTAATAACTTGGGTGTCGGTGGATTGATTGCCACAAGCATCCGTCACGGTATAGGTGCGGGTGATGACGCCACTGCCGATGAAATTGGTGTTGTCGGCGAAAGTCACCGTGGCCGCACTGGCGGAGAAATACCCGCCCTGCGCGATAAATCCATCGAGCGTGGTGGCGCCGGCTGGCACTTCCGAGACACAGGTCACCGTGACCGGCGCGGGAGCGGCCAGCACCTGTGGGTTTTGGGAAAATGCCACGGTGCCGGTGAAGGCATTGGAGATGTTGCCGCCTTTGGTGGCGCCAAAATTGTCATCCTCGGCCGACACGGTCGAACCCACGTTGATCACCGCTTTTGCGGAACCGCTGAGATAGCCCGAGAGATTGTTGCCGCCGGCACTGGAGCCCAGACCGGTGATATCAGTTCCGCAATTGCCCGCATCCGCGGTGGCGCCGTTGAGCACCTTGAGGCCGGCCTCGGTATCGCCCGTCAAATTATTGTTTTCCAGCAGGGCTCTGGCATTGACGCCATCCACCAAAACACCATCAATGTTTGCCGGCGGCGGACTGCCCACATCGAATTGCAGGATGGCAGTGCCATACACGCCAAAGCCGACCAGACCATGTCCCGTGATCGTATTTTTGATGTGGGCATTGTTTGCCCCAACTCCGACCCGGACGCCGTAAGCCGTCAGCGTTCCGGAGTTTTTCGTGCTCATGCCGTCAACCGTCACGTTATTGGCGACAATCTGAATCGTGCCGTTGGCATTGTTGGTATTGAGGATGGATTCTGCGCCCCGCGGATATCGCGCATCCATGCCGGCATTTTGCGCGGACTGGAGCGTGAAGTTGTCTTTGCTGATCACCACCGATTCGTTATAGGTGCCGGCGTCAACAATCACGGTGGGCGTATCCCCGGTGGCCAGATCGTGACCTTGCTGGATGCGGTCGATGCCGGCGGTTTGGGCGCCCAAGGCCGTCACATGCAGGGTGGAGAAGTCACCCGCGAAACCGGGCGCGCCCGGCGCGATATTGCTGCCGTTATTCAGATACGGCGTGAAGACCACGGTGGCTCCGTTGGTCATCTGGTTGATAATGGCGGTATCACTGTTAAACCCCCACCAATTTCCAGCCGCATTCAAGGTGCCGATTCCCGTCGTTTGACTGGCCAGATATCTGCGGGGGTCCGAGCCGTTGTTGTCAATTGAACAATTGGTCACGGTCAATACTGAATTCAGCGTGGAGTTCAACGCCGCAACGGTTTGATTGTTGGCCACCGAGGCAGGATTCTGCACCACGGACCCGATCAGAGTCACTTGTGATCCACCGCGCACAGCCACTCCCAGGCCGCCCAACCCGGAGGTCAGCTCAGGATTGAAACCGTTGCCCTGGATCTGGCATTGCTTCACCGTAACGACCAGATTGCTGCCCACGGCAAAGATGCCGCGGTTTGCGTTATCATTGATCGTGCTGTTCAAGACGGTGATCTGCTGCCGGGGACTGTTGTTTCTTGATCCGTCGTTCAAAAATATGCCGGCACATCCGCTGAAAATATTACCCACGCCCCGGATGCTCACGTTCGTGATGGTGCCGGAAACAACCGCGCTCGTGGTGGTGCCGCTGGTGTTAACCACAACACCCGCTTGAACGTTGCGGCTTGGATAAACGGAGGTTCCATTGAACGCTGACATAGCCAGGTCAGCCACCCCAAAGGTGCTGGGGAAGTTGCCCGTCCCGGTGGTCGGATTGACATTCACCACCGACACGCCCTGCATCACGTTGCTGATTGTGCCGCCCGACACGGTTAGAGCTGGCGTCGTGGTGACCGCGTAAAGAATATAGCCCGCCGTGGCTGACGGACTGCCGGCGATATTGTTGTCGCTAACCATCGGGGCGGTGCCCGTCAGGAGGGCCAGTAAAATTCCCGCCGTGCCATTGGTCGGACCAGCCCCACCGTCGGGACCTGCCACCACGCTGTTGGACTGAATGATAAACGCCGGAGTGGACAGACCAGCCAGGTTTTCCACATCGATGCCCACGTTGCCCATCATGGTGGGAATCCCGGCATTGGTTGCCGTAATGATGTTATTCACCAAGACGAAAGAACCAGCTTGAGGGACCACGCCTTTGTACCCATTCAACGCAAACCCATTCACCACCACGTTCGCTGCCGTGATCGTGATGGCATTGTTTGCGCCGCCATTAATCAAACTCTCTGAACCGCGATTGCCATAGCCGGCCACATCCTGATTGGCACCCAACAAGGTCAAAGACTTATTGGCCGTCACACTTTCGGCGTAGGAGCCGGCGGCGACATTCACCACACCGCCGGGTGTCACACCATTGATACCGCTTTGGACGGTGGCAAATGCGTTGTAGCCAATGATGTAGCTTGGGGCGCTGACAAGATAAGGCCAGCCAACAAAGGTGTTGTCAGGCAGTCCGGCATAACTGGCATCCACATAGACTATGGATGGAACCGGTGCCGCCGTGATAGTGCCCGTTGAAATGGGCGCAAATGTGTATGTGTAGTTTTGGCCATCGTTGTCGTCATTGATGCTGCCACTGGGGGTCAAGGTTTTGTTGTTGCCCACATTTGGGGTGTCAAAACCCTCGATAAAATTCGCGCTGTCATCCGCCTGCACCGAGCCGCTGGTAACTTGGGGAATCACAGATGAATTTATCGTCCCGTCAAATTGTCTGGAGTCCGTCACCGCCGTCACAGTGATCGGCTCGGGCACAATATTCGCCGTCGTCGCGGCAGTGGTGTTCGCCAATGCGTAATTGGCCGCATCCGTTCCGCTGAGCTCGATTCCGCTCACGGTCATCGGATTGGCGATGCCCACATTCTTGTTTTTGCGGTCAAATCTCGCGATGTAACTATTGGTGAGACTATCTCCGTCAACTTGGTTGCTGTAGGTAAAAGAAGCCGTGGCGCTTGTCGTGCCGTCATAAATCCGGTTCACGCCCGTCGCGATCACCGTCACGGTACGCGTTGTGATGCTCGCCTGCGCTGTCGCCGTCGTGGTGCTCAAAATGTAATTGGTCACGGAAGCGCCACCCAAGGTCAGACCGGTTGCCGTCACGGTCTTGCCGTCGGCCGCCGTCTTGTCGGCAAAACCCGCCGATCCCACTTCCAGAATCACCTCATCGTTGTTCACCACTCCGGTCAGGTTGGAACTGGTCAACATCACGTTCGTCGTTCCATCATAAGTCTTGTCTGCGGCCACAATCGCCGGCGTCAACGACGCCACTGCCACCATCAACGTCCCGTTCGTAAAGTATTCCATGGAGAAAATGTAGTTCGACGCGATCAAACTGCCCGCATCCGCCACCACGATCGCACCGCGGTACGCGCCCACCGGGGCATTGGTTGATACGCCGCAGGTGAAGTCCGGCATCCCACTCACCAGGCTGGCATCCTCATCGTTCACAAAACCGCTGTAGCTCGCCGTGAACACCGGGTTCGCGGCGCCATAAACGCGGTTCGTTTCATTCGCAGTCACCGCCAGGATTGCCGGGTTTACCGTCAAAACACCGGTGACCAGTGTGATATCATAGTTCTCGGCAATAAAGTTTTCGCCAGTGGGTTCGCTGGGCGTGAGGCTGTAGGTTCCGACGCCATCGGTGGCATTCGTGCCGGCGGGCGAATTTGCGGCCGTAATGGTCACCGTGAGAATGGCATCCCCGTTCGTCAGACCTGTGGATGTGAACATCGTGGACCCGGGGCCAAATGTCTTGGTCTCACCATACGATTTGCTTTGAGCTGCCGCCGTAATCGTCAAGGGCGCCGGTATGATCAGAAGATTGGTCCCCGCATAACCCAACAGGTAGTTCGTGCTCAAAATCAAACTGCCCTGATTGATCGCGTAACTACCTACATTCTCTCCCGGGACGCGGCTCAAAGAGCCACTAAAGACGTCCGTCCCCGTCAAATCCGGTGTATGCTGGTAAGTAAGCTCCGGATCGGTGCTCCCATAGACCTTGGTCTGCGCATCCGCCGTCACCGTTACCGTCAAAGGGTTCACCGTCAGAAGTCCAGGCTGATAGGTGATGGTGTAATTGTTCAGGTCGAAGTTGCCACCAGTGACAGCACTGGGCATGAGCGTGTAACTTTTGATCGGATCCGTTGCCGCCGTGCCGTTCAGCGGCGTGTCCGTGGCGGTGATGGTCACCGTGGCCGCCGCCTGCGTGTCACCATAGACCAAACCGCTCAGGCTGAAGGCCGAGGATCCCGCGCCGTAAGTGATGGCCGTGCCATACGTCTTGCTATCGTTGCTGGCCGTGATGCTCAAGGCTGCCCGCCCCACCGTCAGAATTTGTTGCGCATCCGCCGCCGCGTTGTAATTGGTATCGCCCGCCTGACTGGCGGTGATTGTCGTCGTGCCTGCTTTCAAAATCGTCACCGTATTTCCCGTCACGCTCGCCACCGTCGGATCCGAACTGGCGTATTCCACCGTCAACGGCGAATTGACCGTCGCTCCCAGTGTGAACGGCGCGTCCCCATAGGTCTTCCCCGGCAACGCCGCAAAGGTGATAGTCTGGTCAGCCTTAACCACATTGATGCTCACCGCGGCACTGGCGGTGGTGTAATCCGCGGTGTTCGTCGGCGAAAAAATCACATGCAAGACCTGGGCGCTCCCAGCATTAAGCTGCGCCCCATCTGCCGGGGTATAAATGAAGTTGCCGTCGGAACTGCCCAATCCGCCTGCGCCGCTCGCCATGGCATTCAACTGCGTCCCGGTCAACGGCGTACCAAAGGTGATGGCGGCTGGATCGCTCCAACTAATCTCCGGCTTCGCTTTTTGCACTGTCAAGTCCGCCGAGTTGGTGACGGTGAAGCCGGAAAGGTTGGAGACCACGACGCTATAGATTCCATCATCCGCAATAACAAGATTGTTGAGCGTCAGAATGGAAGAAACGGAACCGGAAATCGGCGCGCCATCATGGAACCATTGATAGTGCAAAGTGCCGCTGCCAGTGGCAACCACATCAAAGGTAACACCGCCAAAACGGGTGCCAGTCTGGGTGACCGGGCTGGTGGTAATGGCTGGCTTCTGGACAAAGCTGAGGTTAATACTCTTACCGTCGAGCGATTGTTGGAGAATAAAAGCGCCATTGCCTTGGTCATTTACAAATCCGGTCGTCCCGCCCAAGCCGTTTGCATCAATCGAAAACTTGGCGGTGTCAAAACCGATAATCCCGCCGCTCGCGGTGGCAATCGTCCAAGTGTATTCGGCAGTGTTATCGAAATTGTCGGCGTTATCGGGCTCGTTCAAACTGGAATCCAGCGAACTCACATGCACAACAAAGGGATTGGTGGAAACGGCGTTGATGGTGAGTGTGCCCGAGATGTTCAAGAGGGCGTTCCCGGGATCAGCACCGGCCGTGCCGGTGGCGTCGTTGATGGTCCAGTCATAACTGCCGCCCGGCTGCCAGGTGACGGGGCCGGAACCCAGGGTGGCCGGTATGCCTTGCCCGGGAGAAACCATGCCGGAGAGATTGATGCCGCCCATGGCCACATTGCCTTCGCCGGCGAAAACCGCGCCGGAACTGACGGTCACCAACCCACTGCCACCGCTGCCGCCCGCCGCAATGGCGAGGGTTCCCGCACTGACCAGGGTGGTGCCATAGAGGTCACCCGCAGAATTTAAAATAATGCCGCCGTTGCCAACCTTGGTCAGGTTATAACCGCCCGTAATCGGGCCAACCAGCGACAGAATACTGCCATTCGCCGCGCCGATGGTGCTATTCGTTGCCAGCACCACCGTGCCTTGAAAGTAATTTTCGCCCGACGCATTGAACAGCGACGCTCCGCCCGCGATTCCCGCGCCGCTCAAGGTGATGAATTTATTGGCGGAATAAGTAATGTCACCCTCAAAAGAGATCGTGGCTCCAGCATTCACCACGGCGCCATTCACCGTGCTGCCTAGGGCCCCGTCTTTGGCGACCAGCACCGTGCCTTGCGCAACAGTCAGGACACCGCCGAAGTTGTTCACCGTGGAACCTGCGAGCTGCAATGTGCCGCTGCCGTTGGCCAGCCAATTATGCGAGCCGCCGATAACACCACTCAACTCCAGCGTCTGACCGGGATCCGCATCCAATTCAATGGTGGTAGGCGAAACGGTGGTCACCGTAATATTATTGGTAATCGTGAGAGATTGGGAACTGTGCAGCGCCACCGCCGAGCTTGGGCTCAAGACTATGGTGCTGAAACCGGCGGCCCCAGCGTTGTCAAGGGTGAGTGTGCCCGCTTTGGCGGTGAGGTTCCCGGTGAAGGTGTTGGCACTGGACAACACAAGTTCGCCAGACCCGCTCTTGGTAAGTCCAACAGATCCGCCAATCGGCGAGGCAATGATGCCTTTCACTGGGGCGGTATTGACGGTGATCACGCCTGGTCCGGACAAGTTAAGCGTGCTGCCAACAAGGGTGGCGACGCCAGTCTGGAAGGTCACGTTCGTGGCGGTCTTCGTCCCGCTCAGCGTTACCGTGTAGGCACCGGTGGAGTCGGCGCCAGCGGAAAAAATGGCGGCACTACCATTTGTCCAAACAGTCGTGGCGATGGTGCCGGAAGAACTGGTGCTCCAAAGTGGCGTTGTGCCATCCCATATGCCTGAGGGCGCTGGGCCACCCGCGCCCGCATTCGTACCATTTATATCCCAATAAAGATTGGAGGCAAAACTGTCCTCGCAAAATAAAACCGTGCCAAGTGAAAGGATGGCAAGACAAACGTGCGTGCGGAAATTAAAGGCACGAAGCCACGCAGGAGCAGAGTTATGGAATTGACATTCCAAATTCGAAGAATTCATTGCTCCGCTATCGACCAAACCGGCAACTACTTGACCTTGTGAAAACCCTTGCCTGCTTGCGGGAAAACCCGCTGGAAATCACAGAAACCAAAGAAATCGCACGGAAAAACACGTAAAAAGGCAAATCGAATCAACTCCCGGCTGCCGGCGAAAGTGCCAGCAGGAACACCCCGTCGGCATGGGGTGAACACCCCATAACCGAGTTCGTCATTCCAGAGGAGTTCGAAGAAGTCGGCCGCCCCGGCTTCATTGGCCGGCGCAAGCTGTGCAGATATCCTGAAATTCCCAGCTAAACGACTTCACCATGCAGAATTGGAAATGCGCTATAGAGCTGTATGGTATCTGGAAAATACCAAAAACTCACGAATCATAAATGGCGATGGCAAACTATTTGTCACTAATCCTCAATCAATAGTTTCCGGGTGCGTGCAGGAAAATGTACTTTCACCAAAACACTTTGAAGAGCCCCGGCGAAACGGGAGCCGCCTTAATTGATCCGTTCCAGCATGGACATCCGTCTCAACCGTTTAAACGTTCCGACGTGATGTTACCCCTTCAGCACTTGCTGCCGGGTGATTGCATCGGCTACAGTCGCCGTGCGCCGGTGTGGCGAAATGGCAGACGCACAGGACTTAAAATCCTGGGACCATAAAAAGTCGTGTGGGTTCGAGTCCCACCACCGGCACCAGCCTTCGCTCGGAGCGAAACCGGAGCGAAGACGGGCCATCTGACGACTGAGCACTCATGAACCCGGAACAAACCATTCATCGGGAGACGGCGCACAAACTGGCGCGCCGGGCTCTGTTCAGTTTCATCCTTACTTTTGTCCTGTCGCGGATTTGCGTCTTCCTGATCATGGCTGGTGCGATGCCGAACCTGTATTTCTTCCTGCACGGCACCCATGTTCATCACTTGAACTACGGCATTTTCCTGATGTCCGCCGTGTGCGGTTACAGCGTGTTCCGCCGGCCCGTTGGGCGGCCGGCGGAAATCATCGCGCTGCTGTACGGCGTGGCGATGGGTCTCACGTTCGATGAATTCGGGATGTGGCTGCACCTCGGCGGCAGCTACTGGCAACGGGCGAGCGTGGACGCGGTGATTGTCGTGGCGGCGTTGTTCGGACTCATCGCCTTCGCCCGATCACTGAAACGTTTTGAAAAGCGCCACTTTTGGGCTTCCCTCGTGATGCTGGCAACCCTGGTCGGATTTGCCATTGTGTTGTACGCCGTCAGCAACCGGCTCGGTGATTTTGTGGGGCCGACGCTTCACGATCTCGAAGACGCTTCATCGCCTTAGAAAACAAACCGGTTGAAGGAAAGTTGTGCAAAGCATCAGGCTCAGACTGTTCATGCCATTCTAATTCCGCGCCTAGCGTGTTCTTTCCATTGGTTAAAAGCTGTCAGTTGCAAGAATCAATGAATATGCTGAAGCCGCCATGTCACTGGTTGCCTACTGCTTCCTGGCGCTGAGTTCGCTGTTCGTCATTGTCGATCCGGTTGCGACCGTCCCGGCATTCATCGCCATGACGCCGCGCGATTCGATCTCTGCGCGGCTGCGCACCGCCCGTCTGGCTTGTCTGGTGGCCGGCGGCGTGCTCATCCTGTTCGCCCTGTCCGGCCAATGGATATTCCGGCTGCTGGGCATCACCCTGCCGGCCTTTCAGATCGCGGGCAGCGTGTTGCTGCTGCGCATCGCGCTGGACATGCTTTATGGCAAGCGTTCCGCGGCGCAGGAAACCCGTGAAGAAACTGAGGCGGGCATCACCAAGGACGACATCGCCATCACGCCCCTCGGCGTCCCCATGTTGGCCGGTCCCGGGGCCATTTCCACCTCGCTGATCCTGATGAACCAGGCACAAGGCTGGGACCAGCGGGCGGCCCTCCTGCTTTGCATTCTCGTGGTTATGTTTGCCAGCTATTGGACGCTTCGGCTGTCGGCTCATGGAGCGCGATGGCTCAACCCCCTGGCCATAAAATTGATCACCCGGCTGATGGGGTTGTTGCTGGCGGCCATCGCCGTGCAGTTTGCCATCAATGGACTGGAACAAACGGCCTTGTTCCATAAATGACCTGCATCGGCTATCGACAGAGGCATCCTCGACAGTTTCACCGGGAAGGTTTATTTTTTGGTCATGGCCGCCACGGCAACTCCTGAAGTACGGCCCGGCACCGACCGGGACGAGAAAACCGATTCGCAGACGGACCGCGAACCGGGGTATCTGGTCATTTGCTGGAACGACCCGGTCAATCTGATGGATTATGTCACGCATGTGTTCCAGGTGGTCTTCGGCTGGAAGCGGCAGAAGGCCGAGGTCCACATGTTGCAGGTGCACAACCAGGGCAAGAGCGCGCTGACGCGGGAAAGCATGGAAAAGGCGGAGTTTTACGTCCACCAGCTCCAGCAATACAGCCTGCACGCCACGATGGAGCGCGATTAGGTGAAACTTCTCCGAACCAAGCGGGACAAGTTGGCTTTCGAGATCAGCCAGCCGGAAAAGCGTCTGCTGTTCGATGTCCTCAGACTTTATCCGCTTATCACCACCACGCAACACCGTCTCAGCAAAACGGCCCGCTCAGCCAGACACGACGAGAACCAGGAGTTGTTGGAGGAATCCCTTGCCGCCCGGCGGGAGGAGAACCGGAATAACGTCCGTGCCATGCTGGATCAGGCCGGACATTTTCAGATAACCGCCGGCGGTTATCATCTCACACTTTCCCGGCCGGAAATTGAATGGCTGTTGCAGGTGCTCAACGATGTCCGGGTCGGAAGCTGGATTGCTCTTGGCTCCCCGGACCCGGAAAATGGCAAGCAAGTCGCGTTCGACAAGAAATCGGTGGCCCATTTCCAAATGATGGAACTTGCCGGGGCGTTTCAGATGATTTTTCTCAATGTGTTGCGCGGACGCTAAATCTGGAATTACCCGTCAATCATGAATCGCATTTCGTAAATTCAGTCAGATGCCAGTGTTGCTGGACAAAAACACACCCTTTCCCAACCCGGCTCAGGCCGATGCGGAAGGGTTGGTGGCAATCGGCGGCGACTTGGATGCCGAACGACTGCTGGCGGCTTACCGGACGGGGATTTTTCCCTGGACGGTCGATCCCATTACGTGGTGGTCACCCGACCCGCGGGCGATTTTTGAACTGGATAAATTTCATGTTTCGCAAAGCCTGGCCCGGGTCATTCGCAAGGGTGGATTTGAGTTGACCATCGACCAGTCATTCCGCGACGTGATGGAGGGTTGTGCCCTGTCCACACCGGAACGGGGCGACAGCTGGATCACAAAGAAATTCATCGACGCCTACACCCGGTTGCATCAACAAGGCCATGCTCACAGCGTCGAGTGCCGGCTCAAGGGCGAACTGGTAGGGGGGATTTACGGCGTGGCCGTCGGCGGTCTGTTCGCGGGAGAATCCATGTTCCATCGCGTCCCGAATGCCTCCAAGGTCGCGCTGCATCACCTGGTCGGGCATTTGCGTCAACGCGGCTTTGGGTTGTTCGACATCCAGATGGTGACACCAGCCACACAGCCATTGGGTGCCGTCAAAATCCCGCGCCGCGAATACCTGCGCCGCCTCGCCGCCGCCGTCGCCATGCGGTGTTCCTTTTAAAGGATTTTCAATTTGATGACGCGGCTTGAAGCGTCCCGCCGGTCTTGTCACTGGTGGAAGCCGCCCTGGCCCGGGTATCAACACTGGCGACGGCCAGGCCGTTGACGAAGATGGTGGCCCTCAACGGCGAGGTGTTTTCGACCGGTCCGGTGTACAGGGACGAGGAGGTGAATGGCTCGGTCCCATCCGTAGTATATCGGACTTGATACTTCGGAACTTTGGTCCCGTCCGGTGAAAGGGCGGCGGACAAAACCCGTGAGCGGCCCGGTTCCTGAACCAAACCGATGGCATAAATCGCGCAGTCAGGCTTTGCCATATCGCTTTCCACCAGAATGGTTGCAGTTCCCGCTTCGCTCATAATGGGATTATGCCCGATCAACTGGACCGGGCCGGTGGCGCCAAAGAAAATCGGCACCCCGGCATTGGGAACCGGGATTCCTGCCTGATCTCTCAAACCGGCATAGCAGAATACGACATCCTTGCCGCTGCCCGCGAAATGCCGGCCGCACGAATCGAATTGCAAAGCAAGTCCTTCGGGTTCACCTGGTGTGCGTTGCTCGGTGCGGGCAACCTCGTGACCCCCAACATACCCGACGGCCCGCAGCACACCCGGCTCAAACCGGCCCAAGTCGAAAATGAAGGGGGGATGTTTCAAATTGATCGAGGCGCGCGAGCGTTCCGGGTGCCGGCGTTCAACCAAACTGCCGTTCAGGTAGAGGGCAACTTCTTCACAATTACTGAAGACCCGCACCGCCAGTGGCGAATTGGACGTCCAATAATTCGCGATATAAACCACCGGTTCCAAGGGCCGGCCGGCGACGGGTTCACCGGCATCGCGCTGGCTGCGGAAAAACCAGTAGCTGAACTTCGGCAACCGGAAGATGTCCATGACCCCGGACGATTCCAGGTCCGGCGCATAACCACGATTGTAGTCGAACATGGCCCAGACTCCGTCGGCAAACGCGGTGGTCTTCAAGTCGTCGTTGTGGGCCTCCTGAAAATTCATGGCCTGTTGCAACAAGCGGACCTCACCGTCCCCGCGCAACTGACGGCTGCTGCGTTCAGCGGGTTGCAGGTCCTTCCACTTCCCCTGCTCCAATCCCGCATTTTGCGCATAATATTCCCAGTCACCATATTCGCTTACCAAGCAGGGCTGGTTGGTAACGCCCCGGCAGCCGCCGTGCTGTCGAGCCTCCATAAAAACGTCATAGCCGTTCTTCCAACCGCAGGTATAGCACTGGTCGCCGGGATATTCCTCATGGGCGATGGCATTGGCGCGGACGATAAAGGACCCGGGCATGTCGCTTTCGTTGAGCGAGACCTCCCAAAGAATCACGCAGGGATGATTGCGGTCGCGGCGGATGAGCTGGCGGCATTCCTGGTATTTCAACGCGGCGAAGGCCGGATCATCATTGAAATACTGCCAGCCCATGAGGCTGTCCATGACCACCAGTCCCAGTTCGTCGCAGGCGTCCAGAAAAGCCGGCGATTGCGGGTAATGCGACAGGCGGACATAATCGAACCCGGCCTCCTTGATTTTCAGCGCATCCCGATATTGGGCGTCGTTGGAGAGGGCGTTGCCGATGTATGGATATTCCTGGTGCCGATTGGCCCCGCGCAGAAACATTTTTTCGCCATTGATGTAAAACCCGTCCCGGACGATTTGAATCCGCCGGATGCCGACGCGCACCTGCTCCGAGTCAACCACCGTTCCCCGCTCAACCAGTTCCGACCGGACTTGATACAGGTCCGGTGATTTCGGCGACCAGAGTTTTGGGTGCGTCACGGAAATTTCCCGGGTGAACTCCCGATCCGTTCCAGCCGTGAGCTCCACGGGAGCCGATGCGGTCGTTGCCACCACACGACCAGCCACGTCGAGCAGGATTGTCCGGACGACAACCGTGCGGGAAATGGCGTCATCATTTTTTACGTGGGTCTGGACATGGACAATTGCGGCGGCTTTCGACACAACTGGAAAGGTGACAAACAATCCGCCACCGGCGACCTGATCCGCCAAAATCGGGTCGGTGATGTGCAGCCGGTCCTGAATGATGAGATGGGCGTCGCGATAAAGGCCGCCATAAAGATTGAAGTCGAGGCTCGCGAGCGGCTTGGGGCCGGTCACGGGGTTGTCACGATTGTCGAGCCGGACGGCAACGGCATTGGTTTCGCCCGACCGGGCCAGCTTTGAAATGTCCATCACATAGGGCAGATAACCGCCCTGGAACCGTCCGGCGGACTGGCCATTGACCCAGACCTCCGCCGCGTTCATTGCTCCATCGAACCGCAGGATGATTTCCTTGTTGCGGGCGTCCGCTGGCAGTTCAAAAGTTTTCCGATACCAACAAATGCCCTGCCATTGGCGGGCATCTGCGCCGGCCACCAGCGCCTCGACATGGGCCGTTTGCGGCAGGGTCACCGGGTCCCAAGACCGGTCGTCAAACTGGGAAACCTGAGCCTGTGTCACATCAGCCCGGATAAACCGCCATTGGCTGTCGAAAGGAAACGGCAACTGCCCGGCCGCGACTGCAGGCCATGCGGCCAGGAACAACATCGCCAAAAATCCGCATGATTTGGTGCAGATCATACTCAATCAGCCCTTCCCAAGACCTTCAGTTTGAAATCGCAGAAATAAAGTCAGTTCGATTGCAACCGGTAAAAGCGGCTCTGGTTGGAATCCAGCGGCAGGATGACGGTAAAAACCGCTCCGGTGGTCTGGACCGGATCGGGCACCGACGACCAAGTTGTTGCGGGCGCCAAAACGGCTGAAGTCATCAACTTCGAGGCCGCTCCACTGAACGGCCACTGCAACCCCAGATTCGCGCCATTGAGAACGGGGCTGATCAAAAGCGGGGCGGCCATTCCACCAACGGCAGAGGCCACCGGCAAAACATTGCCATTGGAATCAAAAAACGACGCCGTGTTGAAACCGGCTTCGTTGACACCGCTGACCGCCAGGTATTCCGTCCCCCAATAAAAGACGCCAACCCCGAGCCGGTTGGGGACACTTTCCACGATTTTGGCCAGCGCCGCGATGAAACCAACCTGCCCGTCCGGGGTGGGCGGAAACCCAAAAAGCTGGCTCTGCCACGCGGTGGGGCAGGTGTTGGTATAGGGAAAAGCGGTTTCGGCAACGATGATGGGTTTGCCAAACTCGATGGCAGCATTGCTGAGACAGGTGCTCAGATTCGTCGGCGATCCCTGGAAGAAGGGATAATAACTCTCGCCGATGATATCGTAAGGAACGGCCTGCGCATTCAGGTTTTCAAAAAACCACTGGGTAGTGGCCCAATCTCCACCACGATCGATGTGAACAATAATTTTGGGCATGCTTGCGCCCGTGGCGTTCGTGACATCCTTGATTCCCTGGATGGCTGCATTCATCAACTGGCCAAGCTGCGACCAGGACGTGTTGTAACTGCCCGAAACCTTTCCCATGGTCATGCCCGCACCGTTGGTGAACAACATGCCTTGCGAAATTTCATTCCCGATCTGAACATAATCCGGCATCGCTCCCGCAGCGACAAAAGCGGCGATGGTATTGCTGCTGTAAGTTCGCATCTGTTGGACCATTTGGGGAAAAGTCAGGCTCAGCCAAGTGGTGGGTGTGGCTTGATGGCTGGGGTCGGCCCAAGTGTCGGAATAATGAAAATCCAGGCAGAAGAGGAGGCCCGCATTTTTGACCCGCGCTGCCAGAGGCAAAGTATATGAGAGATTGTTCGTGTAATTGTATGCGTTCGCCTGGGCCTGGGCGGCGCTACTGGTCCAAAGCCTCAGCCTGACGCAATTGATGCCATGATTCTTTAGAATCTGAAGCCCATCCTGAACCTGTCCGCCGTCACGGTAAACCTTGCCCCGGCTTTCGAAAAAACTCAGGTCGGAAAAGTCCGCGCCGGCCACAAACGACGCGGCAGACGCCACAACGGTCATCCCCAGCAACAGGCCGCCCAGAACGCCGGCCTTTCTCATAGCTCTCATCAAGCCGCCGGGCGCCGAAGCGGCTCGAGCCAGATTCAAGAATTTTATGCCCATGCGACAGTTTACAACCATACCAGATTCCACCAAATCAAAACCGGAACTGCTCCCCACACGGTCAAACAGTCCCGGCTTCCTGACTTCCGCCACCGATCCGGATGGCGGTTTTCCCGATGATTCAAGCTGCACGATTTCCCGATGCGCGGCGGCGTTGCACCAGCAGGAGGATGATCCCTCCGCTCAACAACGCCAGCGTGGCCGGTTCGGGAACAGCGGTAACCGTGTACAGGCTCGCGGCCGTGCCGAATTTCGTGCCGGAAGCGTCGGTGGCCGCATCATAAGCATTCTGACCGGGGGTATACTGGTGATAGGAATTATCTGTCTCCGCGGGATAGCCCCCGATGCTGTCCAGTGCACCATAAGCCGATTGCCCGGCAGAATTGGGGTACGACGACACCACGTCGAAATAGAAACTGGTGCCGGCGCTCAACCCCAGGCTGCTCAACGACAACGTAAATGTATTGAAAGTGGAACCCGTGCCACCGGCATCATAGTTCACTGATTGGTTGTTCGACCAAACTCCGCCGCTATATGTTTCTCCGCTGGCACCCGTGTTATAGGTGGCAGCAAAGGCGTTCAATCCGGTACTGATGCCCAGACTCGGACCCCAACTGTTCAAGGCGCCCGCAGAGTTAAAAAGCGCCGTGCTGCCACTGGCACCCTGGCCGACATACTGCATGAGGATATAATATTGAACGAAGGCACTTTGCGCCGCGCTCGAATTGATGGTGAAAGTGATGGTGCTGGCAGTGTTGTTGATTACAACGCTGCTGATGCCCTCTCCATTTCCACCACCACCGAGCGCAGTACCGGTTCCGGTGTAGGTGACCTGCGCTTCCGCGGGCAACATGGCCAAGGCCAAGGCAGCAAGTACTGAACTGAGTGAGCTGATAGTTTTCATAGGTTGGGTTGTAATTTTTGCCGGTTTTCTGGTTGCTGAATCATCGCTTATTTATTGGGTTTGCCTAGCCTGACAAACGTCAGGCTCGCTAAAAAACCCTTGAAACTTGGAAAAACGCGACCGACTGCAACACTCCCATTGGAGAATGGCGATACGCCCGCTCAATCCGGTCCTCTCCAAGTCAAACCAGTTCATCGGAAGCATATGGTTCACCGTCAAGAACGGCTGCAAGCGTTTCAAGCCGCTCGCAGCCGGCTGAATTGTGGAACGGCCGCTCAATGCTGGACGAGCCGGAAAAACTTCTGCGGCGTGTTGATCGACACCGGCAGCGAATAAAGTCCCAAGGTGTTTGGCACATCCTGCCAATTTGCCGTCAGGTTGGTCGTGCTTTGCAGGTTCACCACCGGGTTTCCAACCCACGACAGATTCAGGTTGCCGCCCGACAACGGACCAACGTTGAGTCCGCCAAGACCGGTTCCCGTAATTTGGAAATTATCGAAGTTGAAATTCCCTCCGATCCCCACCGTAACAAACACCAGGCCGGCTCCCGTCATGACTCCGGTTAATTTGCCGGCCGCCGTTGACCCGATCAAACCACCTGAACCGGTTACGGTAAGATTATTCCAATTCGCAGCTGCGGAATTAAAAGCCATGGTGTAGGTAGTATAAACCGAGTTCGAAGCGGCGTTCGGCCCCAGCAAAGGACTGGCGGCGACATACCAATTGGTGCCATTTAGCTGTACCGCAAAATAAGCCGCGACGTTGGTGGCCGATGGCGAATTTGGCGCGATATCCACGGAGAAGTTCAGGCTCGGATAAGATGCCAGATTTATGTTCGGGAACGGCAGGCCCGACTGGTTGGTGTCACTGGTTGTGGTCGCGTAATACACGGTCGTGCCCGGGGTTCCAAGATAGGCAAATGCCGCCCCTTCACTGGCGCTGGAGGTTTGAGTCGTGCCGCGCTCGAAGAGGGCATTGGGAGCACTGGGAACCGCCTCCACCCAGCCAACACTGCTGATCGGATAATTACCCGTGGCCGGGCCCACAAACGGAAACTGCTCCAGATAAATCAGGCCAACCGGAGGGTTAGTTACCGTCAAGGTGGTGGCCGGATAAACGCTGTCGCTTTCATCGGAGCCGGCGGTGTTGGAGATAAAAGCGATGACCTGCATGTTGTTATCGCCGCTGTTTAGATTCGCGATGGTCAATGTCGGGGAGGTTGCGCCGGAGACCCGGGCTCCGTTTTGAACCAGGACACCGTTGGTCGTCCAACTGTAAGTAAAGGGTTGTGTCCCGGTGGCAGTCACCCCAAAGCTCGCACCACCCCCGGCAGAAACACCCACCTCAAGCGGACGCCCGGCTAGGCCAATGGATGGTGCTGTTCCCACAAATTGATTGGTCAGAATTTCAAAGTTCTGGAAATTCATGCTCGCACCAGTCGCATCGTGGTGAACTACGACCAATCCGGCACCGGTAATGTTGCCGGTCAAAGCGCTGGCGGCCTGTCCGCCGATGATTCCACCCGTATTGGTGATGGTCAGGTTGTTCCAATTGGTTGCCGCCGGGTCAAATCCCAGTTGATAGTTCTGAAACGGGCTCTGCGACGTCAGGACGACCGGCACGGATTGCGCGGAGGAATACCACGTTCCATTCATCGCCACCGCCCAATAAACACTGACTGCCCCTGGAACCTGGCCTTGTGCATTTCCCGGAACGAACCCGGCCTGAAAAGTGATCGCCGGATAACTGGCCGGATTGATGGCCGTAAACGGCAGGCCAGACAGGCCGGTGTCGTTGGTGACCGTCGTGTAGTACACGTTGGTGGTGGGGGTCGGTGAATAGGAAAAAACATCACCGACACCGAGGGACCCATAGATCTGGGCGACTGTACTGGCACCCGCCGCGCTGACCCATCCGGCCCCGGTGATTGGCAGGTTGCCATTGGGTCCCACGTAAGGGAATGTTTCCACATACAACATACCTGGAGGCACATTGCTGACAATCAAAGTCAGGCCGCCGTTGGTGGCCTTGCCGAAAAAGTTCGTCACCGCCACCGAGTAAGTCCAAAGGCCATCGTTGATGCCGGCATTGGTGATGGTCAGCGTCGTGGTGTTGGCGCCGAGAAACCTGGCTCCGGATACATTGACTCCGTTGGTCTGCCATTGATAAACCAAAGTCGGCGCACCCGAGAACGACGGCAAAAATGACGCGCCGCCGCCCACGTACACGTACTGGGGACTGACCGCCGCAGCGGCGTTGGTCGGCGGGCTCGACGGAAAGTCGCTCAGACCCTGATTGATGACAATTTTGCTGTAATTAAACCCGTTGTTGTTGGCAGCGAAGTCGGTGTCGTTAAGTTCCACAATGCCGATACCGGTGATTGGACCTGACAAATTGGCCCCGGCTTGCGAACCGATGGTTACGGAGGAGGGGTTCATGGTCAGATTATTCCAAACCGATGCCCGGTTGGTGTAAACCATGGTCCAATTGGTAAAGGTGGGATAAGTGCCATTGTAGAGCGGCAGCGGGTTGCCGGTTGCCACATACCATGACCCGCCCACTTGAATGGCAAAGTAATTGGTTAAATTCCCAGCGGCATTGCGGACTTCCACGTTAAAAGTCAGATTGGTGTATAACGTCGGATCAATGCTGGTAAAGGCGGAATCGCCCGCGCTCCCGGCCCCGGCCCCGGCAGTTGTGTAAAACATGCCCGCCCCATTGGTCTGCCCGAAATTACCGGCGCCGGTGGACAACGACAGACCGGTAAAATAAACAACGTTCGGAGGCAACCCCAAACCGAGAAACGGGTCGTTCGCGCCAGTGCCATTGTACACGCCAAGATACGGTTGGGCCGTCTGTGAGTCGGCCACACCGGTCCAGCCCAAAAGATTAAGGCTGCCGTTCACACGGACGGTCGTGTTGGCATTGCCCCAATCTTCGGTGTAAATAGTCACTGCCGATGCCAGTGGAAGTGCGCCAAGAAGGACGCCGAAAAGAACAATTGTTATTGAGACTATTTTTTTCATGGTTTTATGGGTTGCTTTGGGTGGTCAATGATCTGTTTGATGCAATGAGAAAGGTTACAACCATTGGAAATTCAGATGGCCATGGTTTGATTATTGGTAGCCATTCAACCACCTTGGCCAGATGGTCGGCCCCAGAGAAGCGTCGTAAGTCTTGCTCCACGGCAACTGCCAGAGCTGTTTCAATCCGACGGGATTTACCGAACCATCAATGAACGTCATGTTGAGAGGCGTTCTCCCGGAATGCCTGGGAATACAAAAGGAAGGCATCGCGGCGTGCACATCGCAATATCCCGCAGCGGTGGGCGGCGTATCGGTGGGCGCCGGGCTTGCTCCCGACCACACGCAATCCGCAAACAATGGCGCACCTGCAAGCCGGCCAGCCGTTGTCAATTTCCGCCAATACTGGGCCGATGTAGCATCACCCGGAGCGAATGCCGTATCCGGAGGATTGGACATCCAGGCATTGACGCCATAACTGCCAGCCATCCCCGGCCGACCCCAAACCGCCGCGCCGCCACCGGGAAGAGATGTCTGCTCGACAGGATAAGCACCTTGGCCCATTATTCCCCATGCCAAAAAGGTGACGATCGGCGATGCCGGCGGACCGGTTCTCCACAAATCCGACCCGAGACTGTCCCGCGTGACGTCCTTCGCCATCGGGCAGAAACAGATGTCGCCGCCCAACTGGGATCCGGGTATATAGGACTGCAACGCATACATCCACATCCCGTTGGAATCAAAAAAACCCGCCGTCATGCTGTCGTCGTTGTCCCCGGCGTACATATGAAAGGCCACTCCCCATTGCTTGAGGTTCGACACGCATTGAATGCGCTTCGCTCTCTGTTTCGCGTTCGAAAGGGCCGGTAGCAGCAACGCCGCCAGAATCGCGATGATGGCAATGACCACCAGCAATTCAATCAGGGTAAAACCCGACCGGAATCGAGCCCCGTCTTTTGGTATTGAGGGCTTTAATGCAAGCATCGGCGATGAATGAATCATCCGGGTTGTATATTTGGCATCGGTTTGTCGGATAAACCGTCGCGGTTAGGATATATATGCGTCACATCACGTGCTGCTCTTAAGGTTTATTCAATCATAAAGTAACGTGTTTGGGGGACTTGCCTAGCCCGGCAAATGTCAGGCTCTTAGAATCAATATCGGGCCGTGGCATTTGGGCCCCCGGAAAGTATTTTTATAAATGAGCTGATGCCGGATCGTTGCGCTCCAGCGCGAGCAATAAAATTTATGCCGGCTTGGTGGACCGGAATTTCAACACCGCCTCCGTTCGCGAGTGAACGTGCAGCTTGCCGTAAATATTTTCCAGGTGCCACCGCACCGTCCCCGTGCTCAAACCCAGACGGTCGGCGATCTCCTTGTTGGCCAGCCCCATGGCCAGCAACTCGAGGATTTTCCGTTCGCTGGGCCTCAGTTCATCCATCGCCGCCGCCGCCGTGACCGACTGCTGGAACGAAGCGATCACCTTGCGCGCGATTTCGCGGGGCATCGGCACACCGCCCATCTGCGCCTCGCGGACGGCGGAAACCAGCTCCGCCGGCGTACAGCGTTTCAAAAGGTAGCCGCAAGCGCCTGCCCGCAGCGCCGCGGAAATCCGGTCGGTGTCCTCGTACACCGTCACCATGATGATCTGGACGGAAGGCAGCAGCTTTTTGATCTGGGCCGTGCACTCGATGCCGGATAGATGCGGCAGCTGGATATCCATCAACACCACCTCCGGCTGGTGCTTGGGAATCCCGACCAGTGCTTCCTCGGCAGTTGCACAGGCGAACACGCACCGGCACTCCGGGTCCGTTTGCACAAAATGCGTCAGGCTTTCCCGGATGGTCTGGCTGTCTTCAACGATGGCGACGCGGATCATAAATCTCAGTTCAAAGGCAGGTAAAAACGCACCGTGGTGCCGCGCCCGGACTGGCTGGCGATCTCAAAGCGACCGCCCATTTTTTCCAGCCGCGCCCGCATGTTGACCAACCCATCTCCACCCCGATCGATTGCGTCAGCCGCCAGCCCCTTTCCATTGTCGGCAATCGACAACCGCAGCCGGTTGCCGATCAAACGCACCCCCAGGCGGACTTCGGTGGCGCCGGAATGGCGGATGACGTTCGTGAGCGCCTCCTTGAACGCCAGAAAGAATTCATGCCGGTGCAGGGACGAAACCGCACGGTCGGGAAGATCAACCGCCCCCTTCAACTGGCAGGCAATGTTCGCCAGTTTCAGCAAGCGGTCCGCATACAGGCAGGAATAACTGGCCAATGACATCAGGGAATCGTGTTTCGGGTTCATCGCCCAGACAATTTCGTCCAGCGCCGTGACCATTTCCCGCGCCCGACCGCCAATTTCCTCCAGCGGCCGGCCCGGACTGTTGCCGGAGCCGGCGGCCGACCCGGCCACGGTCACCAGCATGCTGATTTCAGTAATGCCCGACCCGAGTTCATCATGCAGGTCCTGGGCAATGCGGGCCCGTTCCTGTTCCATCGCCCGCTGGTGCTCCACCCGCTGACGCTCCTGAATCTGGACTTCCAACTCGGCGGTGCGGGCTTCGACCTTCCGATGGAGCTGGGTAATCCACAACACGGAAAATGCCAACACGCAGGCCAGCGCGCCGACGATGATCAACAACCGTTCCAGCGTCCACCACGGCGGCCGCGCCAGCACCTGGATGTCCGCCGGTGAATTGAGCAGCAATTCGAAAGACGAAATGTCCTGCCCCACCGCCCGGTTCCCGCCCAAGCCTGAATACACGCCCGTCAATTCCAATTGGCTGCCCACCGGCAGCGATTCCACCAGCCCGTTCATGGCATTCAGCCGCGCCACAAACGTTCGCACCCCGTTCTGGATTTCCAGCATCTGCTCCGTCCGCGGCCCCCGCACACTCACCAGCACGCCTTTCAAGCGCACGCGCATCGCGTCGTAATCCGACTGGATCAGGTTGTCCGCCGGCAGACTTTTCGCAGCGGGCAGCGGGCCGGCGCCGGTTTTGCGCGCCACCGCCTCGCGCAACACGGGCGAGGCGCCGCTTAATTCCGGAAACCCCACCACGTCCACCCGGTCGCCGGCCGCCAGGGTCTCCGGTCTTTTCGTGATGAACCGCAGCCCGCCCCGGCCGTCCGTCATGTAATATTCCGTGTCCCGCACGTAAACAATCTGGCCGGACACTTTCACGCGCTGAAACACGCTCGCCTGCGGGTCGAACAACAGCAGTGCGGCCGCCGTCTTCGAGGGTATAGCGAACAGATCCGCCGGCGCCGGCTGGTCCACCGATATGTCCGCACTGTCAATCCGGATTTCACCCACTTTTACCTCGTGCGTCACATAATCCCACGACGCAAATAAACAGCCTCGCACGCGCACCAGTGCATCCTCGTAATGTTCCAACGCTTCAGGCGTCAGGCCGGTCACCCGCAGTTCCAGCTTGATCCGCCCTCCTTGCGTCAGCAATGTCACTCCATTCGTCTGTACCCCCGTGATGATGCCCTGGATTTCCACGTACTGCGCATCCAGGCTCCCGTTCAACAACTGGTCCCAGGTTGGATACACCGGCGTGGGCAAATGCCCCTCGCCCAGGCTGATGATTCGTTGCGCAAGCACAATCGGCGCAAACTTGCTCGGATCCGACACGCCTTGCACTTCCAAGTACTCCCCGATTTTCGGCGGACGCGAACGAATTTCCGAATGGTCCTCCACGTAAAGCCCACGGCTGGAATCCTGCAGGACAAAGGCCTGATAGGCCGGCACGACGCAGGTGACCACACCGCGAAATTTCACCGGGTAACCGCGTTGTGCTTCTTCCCGCTTCAGGCGGTGCACCTCGGCGGCCGTGGTCAGCACCGGCAATGCCCCCGCGTTGGTGCTCACATTTTCCATGACCTCCCGGCGTGTTTCCAGCACTTCAATCTGCCGGCCATCGGGCACCAGCAAAACGCCGGGGACTTTTTGCCCGTCCGTCGTGTCGGCGCTCTGGCAGAAGCCCGTCGCGCGGATCCGGCTGTTCAACAACGATGCGGCCGGCAATCGCGCGCTGTCCGCAATCTCCACCTGCATACGATCCGCCCCGGCGCTCAGTTCCAACTTCACCCCGTCCGGCTGTTCGCTCACAAAGGTCACCTTCCCCTCCACCACCGCCCATTGGCCATCCTCCCCGTCGCGCAAGGTCTGGCCAATTGCAATCGGCCGCGGCCTGGGCAGTTCCCCCCGCCCGGTCACCGTCAATTGCAGCGACGGCTCGCCAACGAACAACTGGCTGCCGTCATCCGATTTCGTATGGAACGTGTACAAACCGCCGCGCGGCACTTCGATGAATCCGCTGAATTGCAGTCCCATATGCTCCGGGCGCGCCAGAACACTCAGATCGAAATTGGTGACCGTCCCGGTTTTAATCGGCGTCGATTGGCTCAAATCCGCCAGGGCTTCCCCGGGCACTTCATAACAAAAATAGTCGAGTCCGTTCACCAGGTTGCTGGTCCCGCCCGTTCCCTCCATTCGGAACAGCACCGCATCGGGAATTTTCTGTCGGGGCAGGCCCGGCCCTTCATATTCCACTTCCAGCCCGTATTTTTCGACCCCGTTGAACCAGTCCACACGGATGGGATGCCGTCCGGCTTTCAGATAAACCGCCCCGGATTTTTCGGCCATTCCATGGATGCCATTGTTGTCCACCACCGCCCCCCTCGCACCCAACTGAAAGCCGGCGCCTCTCCGGGCAATGGTGCCGTTGCCCTCCACGCGCACTTGTTGGCCCGGCTGAATCGACTGGCCGGCCAGGTCCATCTCAATTTCCGCCGCCCCGGATTCATCCTTCAAAACGAATCGGCCCTGCGCCGGGTTCGCCCACCAGATGGTTCCTTCCAGATGCATGGGATGGCTGACCCCGGGATTCTCTGAACTCAGGCAGGCAACCTGCAGAACATTGGTTACGTCGAAAGTCACCGGTCCCTCCGTCCCCTGCTCCGCCGCCACCGTTTGCGCCAGCAAAATCGCACCCCACAAACCCGCCGGGGCAAGCCGGGGCCAGGTTGCAAGGGTTGCGCGCATGAGGCGAGGATATTTGTTCAAATCAAATTCTGCACGACGAAATGGAACAGAACGCGGCCATATCCGCAACGCTCCGGATTGCCGAAGGAGCGTGCCCAATCCCATGAGTCTTGGTTGGTCGAAATCTGCTGCAGGCAGGACGTCTGCGCTCCGAAAGCAAAAGCGCCTCGACTCCTCAGGGAATCGAATTTGGCGTTTCCTTCCGCAGTCCCATCACATTCATCGCCGGCAACGGATAGCCTTTGGCGTCAAAGAGCGAATTCGGATCAGGCCCCCGCCAGCGGTTCGTGGCTCCGGGAATGTAAGTCGCTTCCGGATGCCAGTAATTGACACCGATGCCGCCACCTTCCTTGACCGTCCGGATGAGGTCGGCCAGGAATTGTTTTTGTCCTTCCGGTGTCTCCGGCCAGACCATGTATTTGGCTGCTGCCGCCGAAAAATGGGTATCGCGCGAAGGATAGCCCGTTTCCACAATCATCACGTCTTTGCCATAACGCCGGATGGTCTGACGGGTGTTGTCGCCCACATTTTCGAGCGAGCCATGCCAGTGCGGATAATAACTCTGGCCCACCACGTCGTAATCCACACCGGCCGCAGCGAGATGATCGAAATACCATTTTGTCACCGGCCAGTCGCCGCCGCAGTCGATGTGAACAATGATGCGCACGCGATCGTCAGGCGTGGTGACCGACCGGACCCCGTCGATGTCCGCCTTGAGCAAGCGAATGAGATGTTTCCATTGCCTGGCATCATCATATGGTTCCGGCGGTGATATCACTGTCACATCGCCTTCGAACACCTTGACGGTGGAAAGCGGGACCTTCACCTGTCCATCGGGCCACAACATGCCGCCGGTGATCTCGTTGCCCACCTGTACGAAATCCGGCGTCGCTCCGGCATCCTTCAACGCCTTGATCACCGACGCGGTGTAGGCGCCGGATTGTTTGACCAACGCGTCGAATTCGAGGTTGGCCCAGACGGCAGGTTTGTTCTGTTTCTGCGGATCGGCCCACCAATCGGAATAATGGAAATCGAGGATGAATGTGCCGCCGGCGTCCTTGATACGTTTGGCCAGCTTGATCGTGTAGTCGAGCCCGTTCACGCCATTGGTCGGGTCCACCCAGATGCGGAGGCGAAAACAGGTCCAGCCATGTTTCATGAAAATCGCGAGCGCGTCCCCCGGTTGATCACCGTCCAAGTAAATGCCACCGCGCTTTTCCACCTCGGCCAGCGTGGAAATATCTGCGCCTAGATAGAACGGCTCTGCCTTGGCTGCAACCTTTTGACTCGCACACCCGGCAATCAAAAATGGAAAGACCGCGACAACGGTTACCGCACAAATGCGGACAAAATTTGGGCATATCAATTGAAGTTTCGACCTGGTTTGAAATGACATAGATTTTACGAAGGTCTCCACCGCGTGAGGTGAAGCATTTACGTGGCCTCAAACCCTCAGCACTCAACCCTCAAACATTTATTCTGCCCCCGGATCCGGCTTCTGCCTAGCCTGACAAATGCAAGGCTCTTTCGCACAGCTTGATTGATGAAAACGAGATCACGACGAAGGCATCAGGCCATCATCGGTAATCTTAGAGAATCTTTGCCCCCGGGAACTTTATTTTGCCATCGCCAGCTCGGGGGCCGGTACCTGGGTTTCCACCACCGGCGCGGTGTCGCCGGTCTTGTGGAATTTCATGCTGACGATCTTGCTGATGCCGCGCTCCTCCATCGTCACCCCGTACAGCACGTCGGCCATGCCAATGGTGCGCTTGTTGTGCGTGATGATGATGAACTGCGACTGGCCCAGGAACCGTTGCAGGATGTGGACGAAGCGTCCGATGTTGGATTCATCCAGCGGCGCGTCCAGCTCGTCCAGCACGCAGAACGGGCTCGGCTTGACCTGGTAGATCGAAAACAACAGCGAAACGGCGACCATTGTCTGTTCGCCGCCGGACAGCAGGGAGATGCTCTGTAGCTGCTTGCCCGGAGGACGCGCCATGATGTCGATGCCGCTTTCCAGCACGTCGTTTTGGTCCGACAACACCAGGTCCGCCTTGCCACCACCGAAGACCTCGGTGAACATCGCGCGGAAGTTGTCGCGGATCTTTTCAAACGTCTCCACGAACATCTGCCGTGTCTGCACGTTGATGCGGTTGATGACCTCTAGCAGTTGCGCCTTGGCCGAAACCAGGTCGTCGTGTTGCTTGGTGAGAAATTGATGGCGCTGCTCGGTTTCCTCGTATTCCTCGATGGCCACCAGGTTCACCGGGCCGATTTCGTCGAGCTTCTGTTGCAGCGCCTCGGTCTGCTGCTGGACGGCGTTCCAGTCTGTGGCCGCGCCCGCCGCAGCCATTTCCTCCGGCGACATCACATGCACCTTCGCCGCGCCTTCGTCGGCAAACGTGATGGTGATGCACTCGCTGCGCACGTCGTCGAGGTTGAGATGATACTTCTGCTGGACCCGCTCGCGCAGGTTCTGGACGGACATGTTCTTCTGTGCCAGTTCCACGTCCAAGGTGCCGCGCTGTTCCTGCAACAGCGTCAGCTGCCGCCGCTGCTCGCGCAACTGTTCCTCGCGCGCGACAACGTCGGTTTCCTGGGATTGTTTCTGCGCCAGCAATTCGGCGGTTTGCGCGTTTACCTGCTCGCGGTCGTGCTGCAGACGCCCGATCTGAGCCTGCGAATCCTGGATTTCCGACTCCGCCTGTTCCTTGCGCCCGATAAAGGACGATGCTTCACTGCGGCGCTGCTCAATCGCCTGGGTCAGTTCGCGGATGCGTTGCTCCAACGATTGCTGCTGCTGGCGGAACGACGCCAAAAGTTGCTCCTCTGCCGCAAGCGCGACCTTGCTTTCGGTCAGCGCGGTGTTGGCGGCGTCCCGCTGCTGGCGCAAACCTTCCAGCTCGACCGTGAGCGCGGCAACCTGTTCCTGCCCGGCGCGTTCACGGGCTTCCAGCTCGTTCAACCGGACCGCCAGCGCGTTGCGCTTTTGGGAGCCTTCCTGCTCCTGCGCGGCTAGGCTTTGAACTTCAAAAACCACCGTCTCGATCTTCTGGTGCAGCAGCCGGTTGGAATTTTGCAGCGCGTTGAATTCGCCCTCGCGCGTGGCGATGGCCACTTCCTGCTCGCGCAATTCCGTCTGCGCCTGCTGGAGAGTCGCCTGCAATTCCGTCTGCTCGCTCAACAACGCGCCGCGGCGGCGGCTCATGTCGGCGACCCGGGTCTGGACTTCTGTCAATTCGCCCTGCAACTCGGAGATCTGGTTTTTGCGCCCCAGGATCGAGGCCGGCGCCTTGGGATTGCCGTTACCGTTCAAATAACCACCGGTGTAAATGCCGTGACGACTGAGCAAATCGCCGGTGAGCGTGACGAAATCACAACCCGCGTGGCCATTCTGGATCTGGGCCGTCGCCGTGGTAAGATCGGAGGCGATGAACGTGCGGCCCAGCAATGCCTTCAGGAGTTTTTCCACCGACGGCTCGGCCTGAACGACGCTCAGGGCATGAATAATCTGCCCTTTTTTCAGACCGTTTTGAATCGCATCCAGACCGCTGCCCGGCGCCAGATCTCCTTCAAAAGACAATTGCTTGTCGTTGGTGTATTCCAGCGAAAGCGCGGCCACGCTGGCGCGCCCAACCTTGTTGGTGCAGAGTTCGGAAATGATTTCCTGGGCGGATTCCGGCTGCTCGGTCAGGACCAGTTGCAGGTGATGTCCGAGCGCGTTTTCGACGGCAACGACATATTGTTCCGGAACCCGGATGCGGTCAGCCAGCGAGCCGATGACCGTGCGCGACTGGCGCAACGCCGCCTGGGTGCCCACGCTGAAACCTTCGTGCGACCCTTCGAGCTGCTCCAGCACATTCAGGCGCGAACGTTTTTCGGCCTGAGTCTGCAAAAACCGGTCTTGCTCCGCGGATGATTCCTGCAGCTCAACCTGCAGCTCGCGCAACCGGTTCTGCCGCTGCTCGACCGAGCCGCGCTTGGTCTGCGCGTTCAACTTTTCCACCTCGACGCTCGCGGTAAATTCCTGCAGGCGTGACTCAAGCCGTGTACGCTCCTCCTCCAGCTGCACCTTCTCGGCGGAGAGTTTTTCGAGCCGGATGCTGTTGCCCTGTTTCTGTAAATCGAGCGCGGTGATTTCATTGCGGATCCGCGACAAATCCTGGGCCGCGGCGAACGCCGCCGACTGCGCGAGGCGCAATGACTCCTGCCGCTGGCGCAAATCTTCTTCCACCGTGCTCAACGCCGACTGCTTTTGTTCCAGCGTCTGGCGATGCTGCTGCAAAGCGGCTTCCGAGGCGGCCAGCCGTTCCACCACCGCCTTGAATTCATCGGACGCGGCATTGCAGCGCTCCTCGGCCTGGGTGATGTCCGCCAACGCCTTGGCATTCTGCGCAGCCAGCTCGCGCAGACGTTCCTCGTTGAACTGGATCCGGCTTTCGTGCCGGTCCACTTCGCCCTTCAATTCCAGCCCGCGCTGCTGTTTGCCCGCCACCTCATGTTCAAGTGCGGAAAGCCGTTCGCGCAACTGTTTGATTTCATCCTCGCAGCGCAGCACGTCGGCCGAACCCGTCTCAATTCCGTCGCGCAGTTTCTCGGCCGCGTCTTGCTTTTCGCTGATCTCGGACTGAAGCACGTCGAACTGGTGCCGCGCGAGTTGCGTGTCGAGGTGCTGAAGTTCCTGGGAAATCTGTTTGTAACGGCGCGCCTTGCCGGCCTGGCGCTGGAGCGACCCGATCTGCCGCTTCACCTCGCGGATGAGGTCGGCAATGCGCAACAGGTTCTGGTCGGTGTATTCCAGTTTGCGGAGCGCTTCCTTTTTCTGGCTCTTGTACTTCGTGATGCCGGCGGCTTCCTCGAAAATCATCCGGCGGTCTTCGGGCTTGCTCGAAAGGATCTGGGTGATGTGGCCCTGCGCCAGGATGCTGTAACTGGTGCGGCCCACGCCCGTGCCCATGAACAACTGCTGGATGTCCTTGAGCCGGCACGGGGTGCGATTTACAAAATATTCGCTGCCACCGTCCCGGAAAATCCGGCGTGTGATCGTGACCTCGTTGTAGGCCACCTCGACGCCCGCCGCGCGCAGGTGTTCCTCATCCACCCCGCCAAACATCAGCGAGACTTCGGCCATGCCCATCGGCTTGCGTCCGTCGGTGCCGGTGAAGATCACATCGGCCATCTCGCCGCCGCGCAGGGCCTTGGCCGATTGTTCGCCGAGCACCCAGCGAATGGCGTCGGAAACGTTGGATTTGCCGCACCCGTTTGGGCCGACAATGGCGGTTACACCGGGCTGAAAGTTCAGCGAAGTCTTGTCCGCAAAGGACTTAAACCCCAAAAGCGTCAAATTCTTCAGGTACATGATTATTGTTTGCGTTAGGCAACCAAAATTGCCGGTTCAAGTAAAGAAAAAACCACAACATAAAGCACACAACCGCGCTTGTGGCACAACTAATTGGTGAGGAACCGAGATTGGGGCTGTGCCGGCAACCGCTATTTCAAATCGTCATTTCCACGATGTTCCTTATACGACTTCACAATGATTTGGTCAACTGGTTTTTGACCGTGAAATCCACAGACCAGCCATCCCTTGTCCCCCAGCCGCCCAAAAAAGTTTTTGACACATTATCAATTCAATATCATGATATCCGCATCCGTTGATACAACGGTCTCATGCAGAGTGGTTGAGGGACTGGCCCGATGACGCCACGGCAACCGGTTGAAATTTATTTTCAATGCAGGTGCCAAATCCAGCTCAGGCGCGGTTCGCTTGGGAAAAATGAGAAGCGCACAAGAAATTTGTAGCCCCTTCTCGTCATGAGTCGGGGCTTTTTTGTTGACCCGAAGCAATTGTCGATAGGGCCGAGCTGCCGCTCGGCCTTCGCAGAAAAGATTGGGCGGCGCAGCAACGCCGCCCTACCAAAAAATTTATGAGTGAACATCACGGTTTCATGAAGGCGCTCAAGTGCCGCGAATGCGGACGGGAATATCCGCTCACCGCCACCCACGTCTGCGAGTTCGATTTCGGCCCGCTCGAAGTGGTCTATGACTACGACCGCATCAAGAAGTCCCTGACCAAGGCCGCCATCCAGTCGCGCGCCAAGAGCATGTGGCGTTACCGCGAGCTGCTGCCCGTGGCTAACGAACCCACGGTCGGACTGCAGGTCGGGTTCACGCCGCTCGTCAAGGCGGATCGCCTGGCCAAAAAACTCGGCATCCGCGAATTGTGGGTCAAGAACGACACGGTCAACTACCCCACCCTGTCGTTCAAGGACCGCGTGGTGAGCGTCGCGCTGAGCCGCGCGCGCGAGCTCGGTTTTGAAACCGTCGCCTGCGCCTCCACCGGCAACCTGGCGAATTCCGTCGCCGCCAACGCCGCGTCCGCCGGCCTGAAGGCTTACGTCTTCATTCCTTCGGACCTGGAACATGGCAAGATCGTCAATTCGCTCGTGTATGGCGCAAACGTCATCAGCATCAAGGGCCATTACGACGAGGTCAACCGGCTCTGCGCTGAGATCGCCGGCAAGTTCGGCTGGGCGTTTGTGAATGTGAACATGCGCCCCTACTACGCCGAAGGCTCCAAGAGCATGGCGTATGAAATCGCCGAGCAGCTCGGCTGGCGGCTGCCGGAGCACACCGTCGTGCCGATGGCGTCCGGCTCGTTGCTGACGAAAATCCACAAGGGCTATCAGGAATTGGTGAAGCTCGGCCTCGTCGCCAGCTCCGAGACGCACATCCACGGCGCGCAGGCCACGGGCTGCTCGCCGATTTCCACCGCGCAGAAGGCGGACCTGGATTTCTTCAAGCCGGTGAAGCCGGACACGATTGCGAAATCGCTCGCCATCGGCACGCCCGCCGACGGTTTTTACGCGCTCAAGGTGATGCGCGAAACCAACGCCGCGGCCGACGACGTGACCGACGACGAAATCCGCGACGCGATCAAGTTGCTCGCGGAGACGGAAGGTATCTTTGCCGAGACGGCCGGCGGCGTGACCGTGGGCGTGGCCAAGAAACTCATTGCGTCCGGAAAAATCCCGCGCGATGCTTCCGCCGTCATCTGCGTCACCGGCAACGGCTTGAAAACGCTTGATGCCATTCAAAACCACGTCGGCAAGCCGCGCGAGATCAAGCCGAGCCTGCGCGAGTTCGAGGCCCTGCTGGCGCATGAAGAAAAAGTGAATGCGTAAAACTAAATGAGCAAAACAGCAAGAGCCATCACGTTCGGAATCATAAGTGGATTGACTTGGTCACTTCTGGGCGAATTGCAGGACTATAATTTAAACGAATTATTCCGATCTAAAGAATCTGTTTTAACCTCATTGGCAGGCATATTAACTGGTGTAGCCGTTTCACTTATCTTAAAAACTCCATTAACCCGTTTGGGACGGTGGTGGACTTTAGCTTTTGGTTTGGCTTCATTACCAATTGGAGCTTTTATTTTTGGGATTGTTATTTCTGTTTTGGATATATCTAATTGGTACAGCGGTAGCCAATATGGAATCTTCAATCCAATCTTAGTCGGAGGATACCTCGCATTGTTAAGTGTTATTTCTTTTTTCGCGGTTTTTCTATTTCCACTAGCCGTTCTTACAACATTTATATTGAGATTTGTTATTCACTTCGGTGAAAAGCAAACGCCAAAAATTTAATTTATGCCAAAAAAAGTCCGAATCCCCACGCCGCTCCGCAAGTTGACCAACAACGAGGAGCTGATTGAAATCAACGCCGCCACCATCGGCGAGGCGATCGTCGAATTGCAGACGCGCTTCCCCGGCATCCAGGAACGTCTCGTGGATGAAAAAGGCGAGGTCCGCCGCTTCGTGAACGTTTATGTGAACGAGGAGGACATCCGCTTCCTCAAGAACCGCGAGACGCCGCTGAAGGACGGCGACGAAATCAGCATCATCCCCGCCATCGCCGGCGGCTAGTCCGAATTCCGCAATCCGCAATCCGCAATTTATTATGGCCAAAGCGATCAAAAAATCTTCGGGGACAAAATCCAGCACGCCGACGCAGAGCCGGTTGTGGCTGATGTTCCCGCCCAAGCTCATCAAGAAGCCGCTCATCTGGGAGGTCGGCCACAAATTCAAGGTAATCACCAACGTCCGCCAGGCCAGCATCGCCGACGAAATTGGCATCGTTTGCCTGGAACTGGACGGCAAGCGCGAAGAAGTGAAGGCCGCCATCCAGTGGCTGGAGAAACAGGGAGTGAACGTGGAACCGGTGGAAATCAGCGTGGTGGAAAGTTGAGTCCTGGAATTTATTCAATTTTTGGAAACAACAATGGGGAAAAGATGGTTTCATTTTTTGGTGGTAATTTTGTTTGTTTCATTTCGGCTGGCGGCGGCTGAACCGGATTTTTCCAAATTCTTTCAGGACAAGGACGGTTGCTTTATCCTTTATGATCTAAAAACTGATAAGATTATTTATCACTACAACAATGCGCGATGCGCGCTTCGAGTCCCGCCATTTTCCACGTTCAAACCTGCGCTTGCAGTCATGGCCTTTGACAAAGGTGTTCTCAAGGACGAAAACACAGTTTACAAGTGGGACGGTGTTGATCACGGAAATCCCGTTTGGAATCGGGATGCTTCGGCTACGGATTGGATAAAAAATTCAGTGGTCTGGTATTCACAACGCATCACTCCACAACTCGGACCGGCGACCATCAAGGATTATCTCGCAAAATTGGATTACGGCAACCAGGATATTTCCGGTGGACTGACGCAATTCTGGCTGGATTCGAGCCTGAAAATTTCGCCAGATGAAGAACTGCAATTTTTGAAAAAATTGTGGTGCGACAAGCTTCCCGCGTCCAGCCGCGCGATGGAGCTCACAAAAAAGATCATGTATCTCGAAACTTCCCCTTCTGGCGTTATTTTGTCAGGCAAGACCGGATCGGGTGCGCCGAAGAAAAATGCTTTGGGCTGGTTTGTCGGTCACATACAAGGAAACACCGGTGAATATTTGTTCATTGTAAATTACAGCGAAAATAATCCCGCAAAGGAAAAAAGCTATCCCGGAATGATAGCCAAGAACATTTTGAAGAAAATTCTCGAAGAATTAAAACTTTATTAAAAACGGCGTGGCAAACAGCCGCGCCATTCTTGTTTCCAAAGAAATCTACTTCCGCCGCTGGCGCTTGACCTTTAGCTGGGTGGTGGCATGAATGAGCGCGGCCTGAACCAGCGCAGCTTCCTCGTCGCTCATCTTCTCAGCCATGCGCGCCTCGGCGCGGCGCACTGCCTCCTGGCATTGCGCTTCATCAATGTTGTCTGCACTGATGGCCATGTCGGTCAGCACCGCCACGCGTTCGCCCGTGACCTGCACAAAACCGTCGCCGGTGGCAAGATAAATCGTGTCCTCGCCCTTGCGGGCAACAATTTCGCCGGCGACCAGCTGCGTCATCAACGGCATGTGGTCCGGCAAAATGCCCATCTCGCCGTCAATGCCGGTGAGCGTGACCATGTCCACATCGTCGGAGAAGACCTTCGCCTCCGGCGTGACAATTTCAAGTTTGAGCGTGTAAGCCATCGGTTTCAGCTTTTCTCGACCTCGTCGATGCCGCCCTTCATGTAAAAATTCTGTTCGGGGACGTCGTCGTGCTTGCCTTCCAGGATTTCCTTGAAACCGCGGACGGTTTCGGCAACGGGCACCTGTTTGCCCTCGCGGCCGGTAAAGACCTGGGCGACGGTGAACGGCTGGCTGAGAAACCGCTGGATCTTGCGCGCGCGGAACACGGCCAGCTTGTCGTCAGGCGAAAGCTCGTCCATGCCCAGAATCGAGATGATATCCTGCAAATCCTTGTAGCGCTGCAACACCTTTTGCACGCCGCGGGCCACTTCGTAGTGTTCCTGCCCGACGATTTCCTGGGCGAGGGCGCGGGAGTTTGAGGCGAGCGGGTCCACGGCCGGGAAAATGCCCAGCTCCGCGATGGACCGTTCCAGCACGATGGTGGCGTCCAGGTGCGCGAACGTGGTCGCGGGCGCCGGGTCGGTCAAATCGTCCGCCGGCACGTACACGGCCTGGAACGAGGTGATGGAACCCTTTTTCGTGGAAGTGATGCGTTCCTGGAGGTCGCCCATTTCGGCGGCGAGGGTCGGCTGATAACCGACGGCGCTGGGCGTGCGGCCGAGCAGCGCGGACACTTCCGAGCCGGCCTGCGAAAAGCGAAAGATGTTGTCCACGAACAGGAGCACGTCCTGGTTCTTTTCATCGCGGAAATATTCGGTGACCGCGAGCGCGGACAACGCCACGCGCAGGCGCGCTCCCGGCGGCTCGTTCATCTGGCCATAGACCAGGCCAATTTTTGAACCGGGCTTGATGATCGGCATCCCGTTCTCACCGTTCCTGGGATGCCCCTCGCCGTCCATTTCCACCTTGATGACGCCAGCCTCGATCATTTCGTTGTAAAGATCGTTGCCTTCGCGCGTGCGTTCGCCGACGCCCGCGAACATCGAGATGCCGCCGTGCAGCTTCGCGATGTTGTTGATCAGTTCCATGATGACGACGGTCTTGCCGACGCCGGCGCCGCCGAAGGCGCCGACTTTGCCGCCCTTCAGAAACGGACAGATCAGATCGATGACCTTGATGCCGGTCGTCAAAATCTGCGGGCTGGTGGACTGGTCTGCGAGCGCGGGCGCGGCGCGGTGAATCGGCAGATATTTGTCCGCCTTCACCGGGCCCTGCTCGTCCACAGGATCGCCAGTCACATTGAAAACCCGGCCCATGACGGCTTCGCCGACCGGCATGGAAATCGCCGCGCCGGTGTCCGCGACCTCATAGCCGCGCTTGAGTCCCTCGGTGGTGGACATGGCGACGGCACGCACCCAGTTGTCGCCGAGATGCTGCTGCACCTCGAGCGTCAGTTTGGTTTTGCTGCCGCCGGGCAGGTCATAATCGACCGTCAGCGCGTTGTAAATGGCGGGCAGCGGGCCGGAAAATTCCACGTCCACGACCGGGCCGATGATTTGAACGATTTTACCTGTGTTCATAGACAAAATTGAGTCTTAAATTTCAACCTACCGCCATCTGGGCGCTGGCAATTTCCAACAGTTCCTTCGTGATGTTTGACTGGCGCAATTTGTTGTATTCAAGTGTCAGGTCCTTGATGAGCTGCTTCGCGTTGTCCGTTGCATTTTTCATTGCGACCATGCGGGCGCTGTGTTCACTGGCTTTCGCCTCCAGCAAAATCTGATAAACCCGGAAATTCAAGCTGTGCGGCAGCAGTTCCCCCAGCACGGTTTCCTCGTCCGGTTCAAAAAAGAAGGGCGAGTCCGCGCCGGCCGGCCGATCCGCCGCCTCCGCCCGGCCCTGGATTCCGGCCCCCACCATTTGAACTTTGTCCACCGGCAGGAACGGCACGGACTGCGGCCGCTGCTCCAGCGTGTTGACGAAACTCGTGAACAAAATGTCCACGGCGTCCACCTCGCGCTTGAGAAACAGGTCCTGCGCAAACTTGGAAATGGCCCTCGCCTCGGCAAACAGCGGCGTGTCCTTGTAGGTGAACTCCGCGGCCAGCGGGCGTTTCGTGCGCACTATGAACTGCGACGCCTTGCGGCCGGCGGTGATGTAAGTCGTCGCGGCCTTGTCGAATTTCGAGGTTTCGCGCAGCAAATTGCTGTTGAGCGCGCCGCACAAACCGCGGTCCGTGCTGACCAGGATGACGGCCCGCTGCCTCACCGGGCGGGGCTGCAAAAACGGATGATTGAAACCGATCACGCGTGACGCGGCTTCCGCCAGCACCTCGTTCATCAACTTCGCATATGGCCGGCCCGCCAGCGCGGCCTGCTGCGCCTTGCGCATCTTGGCCGCCGCCACCATCTGCATCGCCTTGGTGATCTGGGCCGTGTTCCGGACCGACTTGATGCGTCGGCGTATGTCGCGCGTGCTGGGCATGGACTAGCGATACGTTTGTTTGAATTCGGCCACCGCGGTCTTCATGTCGCCGGCGATGCCGTCGCTGAAGGCTTTCTCCTTCAAAATCCGCGCCAGCAACTCCGGCTTCCGCGTATGCAGGAATTGCGAGAGCTTCTGCTGGAAGTCCTTCACCTTTTCGACCGGGACATCGTCGAAATAATTGTTCTGGGCCGTCCAGAGAATTGCCGCCTGCACCTCGACGGAAATCGGGTCGTATTGCTGCTGTTTGAAAATCTCGATGATGCGCTTGCCGCGTTCGAGAATGGCCTGGGTCTTGGCGTCGAGGTCGGACCCGAACTGGGCGAAGGCCGCCAGTTCCCGGAACTGCGCCAGATCGCCCTTGATCCGTCCCGCCACCTGTTTCATCGCCTTGATCTGCGCCGCCGAACCGACCCGGCTCACCGACAAGCCCACGGAGATGGCCGGGCGCACGCCCTGGTAGAACAAATCCGTTTCCAGGTAAATTTGTCCGTCCGTGATCGAAATCACATTTGTCGGGATGTAGGCCGAAACGTCGCCCGCCTGGGTCTCGATGATCGGCAGCGCCGTGAGCGAACCGTTGCCGTATTTCTCGGAAACACGCGCGCTGCGTTCGAGCAGACGGCTGTGCAGATAAAACACGTCGCCCGGATACGCCTCGCGGCCGGAAGGACGTTTCAGCACCAGCGAAACCTGGCGGTAGGCTACGGCATGCTTCGACAAATCGTCATAAATGATCAGCGCGTCCATGCCGTTGTCCATGAACCATTCGCCCATGGCCGCGCCGGCAAAGGGCGCCAGATACTGGTTTGTCGCCGAATCCGACGCCGCCGCCACGACGACAATCGTGTAAGGCATCGCGCCGGCTTCCTCCAAAACCCCGATCACGCGCGCGATGTTCGACTGCTTCTGGCCGATGGCGACATAAATGTTGTAAATCGGGCGGCAATCCTTGTCGCCGGCGGCTTCGGCGGCCTTGTTGATGCGCGCCTGGTTGATCATGGTGTCCACGCCGATGGTGGTTTTTCCCGTGGAACGGTCGCCGATGATCAGTTCGCGCTGGCCGCGACCGATGGGGATCATCGCATCAATCGCCATGATGCCGGTCTGGACCGGCTGGCTGACCGGCTTGCGTTTGACAATGCCCGGCGCGATTTTTTCCACCGGATAGAATGTGCTTTCCTTGATGGGGCCCTTGCCATCGAGGGGCTGGCCGAGCACGTTGACCACGCGGCCCAGCAGCCCCTTGCCGACTGGCACTTGCAGCAGCCTGCCGGTGGTGCGGACTTCGCGGCCCTCCTTGATCTGCGTGTAATCGCCGAGAATGATGGCGCCGACCTCGGTCTCCTCGAGGTTGAGCGCAATGCCAATGATGCCGTCTCCAAAATCAAGCATCTCGTTGAGCATGGCGTCGGTCAGCCCCTCAATCTTGGCCACGCCGTCGCCGATTTCGCGCACGGTGCCGACATTTTGTTTGGCCGTCGCGGCCTTGGCCCCCGCGATCTGGGCTTCAATTTCCTGCAACAAATTCTTCATATAATCTGACTGAAATTCTGTTCCAACTGTTCCAACCGGGTTCGAATGCTGCCATCGTAGAGATCGCTGCCAATCTTGATGCGCAGGCCGCCCAGCAACGCCGGATTCTGGGTGAACACAATATCCACCCCCTCGCCGTAGTTCCTCTTTATCCGGGCCGTCACATCCGCCTGCATATCGGCAGCCAAAGACACCGCGCTTTCAACCCGCGCGGTGTGGCGCGCGGTGTCCAGCTTCACCAGCCGGTACAGGCGCGACAAAATTTCGACATGCCGCCGGGGCTTTTGCGCGAGCACCAGCGTGACGGCCTGGCGGACGCGGTTTTCGTCCAGCAAGCCGTTCACCAGGCAGCTGCGGAACAGTTGCCGGGCGTCACGTTGCGCCTGTTTGGAAATTTTCATTCCTAGTTCATGGTAGGGCGGTGCGCTGCGGAGAGCGCACCCTACCTTTTACGATGCCAGTTGTTTTTCCGTTTCCTCGGCCAACCGGCGCTGGTCTTCCGCCGTAAGAATCTTGCCCGTGACGGTCGTCGTCGTCTGCACCACGAGCCGGCCCACTTCGCGTTTCAACTCGGCGAGCATCCGCGCGTGATCCTGCGCGGTGGCTTCGCGCGCCTTGATCAGGATTTGTTCAGCGGCGGCGATGGCCTTTTGGGTTTCCACCTCGCGCACGTGCAGGGCGGACACCCGCGCCTCCTCAATCATCCGGTTCGCCTGGTCGCCGGCCTGGATCAGAATCGCCTTGCGATCCGTCTCGGTCTTGGCGAGTTGCAGCGAGATTTTTTCCGCGTTGGCCATGCTTTCGGCAATCCGGTCGCGCCGCATCTCCAGAACTTTGAAAACGGGCTGGTAGGCGAACTTCCACAGCACGAACAGCACGATGGAAAAGTTGATCGTCTGCGCGACTAATTCAATCCACCTGATACCAAGAGCTTCCATAACAACCGCTTAGTAGTGGTTGCCAAGGACGATCCAGGCCAGAATCGCCAACCCTTCGGACAGCGCCATGCCAATCAACATCGTCGTAAAGATTTTGCCGAAGGCGCCGGGGTTGCGGCCGATGGCCATAACACCGCCGGCGGCGGCGATGCCGATACCGATGGCCGCGCCACCGAAGGCCAGACCGATGTGAACATTACCCGTTAATTCTGCGAGCATCATATATGTTTCGTTTTATGGTTTCAGTTTCTCGCAACCGTTCGCCGAAAGGTCTCCCGGTCGCAAATTTATTAAAATTTCAATGGCTGTGCTCCTCATCCGCATGCGTGCACAGCGTGCCGACAAACGCCACCACCAGCATCGTGAACACGAATGCCTGCAGCAGGCTGACGACCACCTCAAAAAAATAGCCAGGAATCGCCACCAGCACCGCGAAATACCACGGCTTCTGCGCCAGCGCCATGGTCAGCATCGTTTCACCGCCGAAAATATTTCCGTAAAGGCGCAGGGCGAGCGCCACCGGACGGATGAATAAAATGGAGAACGATTCCATGATGCCGATGAAAATGAACAGCAGCAGCAGCAACGGATACAACCATTTGCTCGTTTCCACCTTCACGCCAAAAACGTGTTTGATCAGGCCGAACGGGCCGTTGTATTTCAGCGCCCAATAGAGACCCATCACGAAAAAGATTCCCGCCATCGCCACCGTCAGGTTTGCATCCGTCGTCGGCGGGCGGAAGAACGGTTTGGTCACATGCTCAATCGCAAACGGCAGCGCGCTGGCCTCGTCCTTGTGTCCATAGCCGATGCTGCCCACGCCCGGCAACAAATCCGTCAGGTTCGAAATGAGAATGAAAATGAAAAACGACATCGCAAAGGGAAACACCCACTTGATCACTTTTGGCTCCAGCACATTGCCCATCAAGCCTTCCCATCCTTCAATCAGCGCTTCCATCAAATTTTGTCCGCCCCCCGGGACGTCCTTCATCTTCCGGGTCGTGAACCGCACGATCACCATGATCAGCACCGCCACAATCCAGGTGCAGACCATGGAATTGGTCACCGGCAACGGCCCGAGGTTGAAAAGGGTTGGGGCAATCTGTGAGACCAGCGGCTCTTCAACCACCCCGGAGGTTATCGGGCCGGCCGCCGGGACGATGGCGTTGGTCATCGCCGTTGCGGCGGCTGGCAACGCCGGTTGCGCCTGCAAATTCACCGCCATCACGGCGGCAAAAAGCGCGCAAGCAATCGTAATTTTGATCAACTGCATCACAAAAAGCCCTTCAGGCGCACGAATCCCAACGTGGGTGAACCGTGGATCGCCAGAGACGGTAAAAATGCCCTATCGTGAAAAGTTTCACAAGCACTTTTTTGGCGAATCTTGGCCAAGATAAAACCTTTGCTTTTTGCCCGGCTCAGCCTCCCAACCAGCCGCGCCGCAATGTTTCCGGCGTGTTCCCCTGCTCCCGCAAGGCGCGCAAGCTCAACACATCGTGCCGCTTGGCCAGCCGCTTGCCGCTCCCGTCCCGCATCAACGCACAATGAAAAAACTCCGGCGCCGCCAGGCCCAGCGCCCGGTATAACAGGAGCTGCCGCGCCGTGCTCAACAGCAGGTCCGCCCCGCGCACGACCTCGGTAATCTTCATCGCCGCATCGTCCACCACACAGGCCAGTTGATACGCCGGTACATCGTCATGGCGCCAGACGACGAAGTCGCCGAAATCCTTCCCCGCCACGAATTGTTGTCGGCCGCAATTTCCGTCCACGAACGAGATGGTTTCGCCATCCGGAACGTGGAAACGCCAGGAGAATTTAAGATTTTCGATTTCTGATTTACGATTTTGACGGCAGGTCCCAGGATAAATCACCTCGTCGTCCTCCGCATGCGGGGCACGCGCGGCGTCCCGGATGTCTTTACGCGAGCAGGTGCAGGGATAAATGAATCCGCCGGCGCGGAGTTTTTCCAGAGCTCCGCGGTAAAGGTCAAACCGTTCGCTCTGGTTGTATGGACCGAATCTGCCCTGATTGGGAAGGTCGGGCCCTTCCTGCCAGTCGAAACCAAACCAGAGCAGGTCCTCGATCATCTGCGACACGAACTCCAGCTTGAAACGCGTGGAGTCAATGTCCTCGTTGCGCAGGACCAGTGCGCCTCCCTTCGCCCGCACCCGTTCCTGTGCGACCCAGAAGGTCCGCGCATGACCGAGATGCAACAGGCCCGTCGGCGAGGGCGCCAGGCGGCCGCGATATTTCAGGTTCACCGGGAAAAATTAACCAGCCGGACGCCAAGTCACAAAGTTTCTTTTCCTCCGGTCCAACCCGCATCGCCAAAAATTGCGATGGACTTCCGGCCATTCCCGATTCAGTTTTAAACCCATGCACCCGACTTATCCCAATCAAAAGAGCTGGTTTGGCAAGTTCCGGCTGTTCCTCGTTTTGACCGCAGCAGCGACCGGTCTTTTGCACGCGGAAACCACCGCTCCGACCAATCCGGTTCCCACTCTCCAAATCAAGGCCGACCAGGTCACGGCCAAAGTCAGCCCCATGCTCTACGGGCTGATGACCGAGGAAATCAATTTTTCCTACGAGGGCGGACTCTATGCCGAGCTCGTCCGCAACCGCACGTTCAAGGCGAACCCGACGAACGCGGTTTATTGGAACGCCATCAATGCTGTTATCGCGCTGGACACCAACACGCCATTGAATGACGCGCTGAACGTGAGTCTGAAACTGAATACGAGCAAGGCGTCGAAGGATTCACCCGCGGGGATCGCCAACGGCGGGTACTGGGGAATCCCCGTCAAGCCGAGCACGACCTATCGCGCGTCGTTTTACGCCAAGGGGAAAAATTTCAGCGGAGCATTGACCGTCGCCATCAAGAGCACGAACGGTGAAACGGTTTTTGCCAGCGCGGAGGTTCCGAAGATTTCCGACCGATGGCAGAAATACGACGTGACTCTGACGACCGCCGGAAGCGCGGCGCCATCCAAGGACAACCAGCTGGTCATTTCTACAACGAAGCCCGGAACATTTTTCAACCATCACGGCACCGTCTGGTTCCAGCAGGTCTCGCTGTTTCCGCCGACGTTCAACAACCGCGCCAACGGCAGCCGGCCCGACATCATGCAATTGCTCGCGGACATGCAGCCGAAATTTTTGCGGCTGCCCGGCGGCAATTATCTGGAAGGCGATTACATCAATGAACGTTTTGACTGGAAGCAGACCATCGGCGACATTTCGCAACGGCCCGGCCATCGCAGCCCTTGGAATTACTGGTCCACGGACGGGTTCGGCCTGATGGAATACCTCAACTGGTGCGAGGACCTGCACATGGAACCATTGCTGGCGGTGTTTGCCGGCTATGCTTTGAAACACGATTACGTCAAGCCCGGCACCGACCTGGAGCCCTATGTCCAGGACGCGCTCGACGAGATTGAATACGTCACCGGCGATGCCACGACCAAATGGGGCGCGCAACGCGCCAAGGACGGCCATCCCGCGCCGTTCCCGCTGCACTACGTCGAAGTCGGCAACGAGGACTGGTTCGACCGTTCCGGCAGTTACGAGGAACGCTTCGCGCAATTTTTCAACGCCATCAAGACGAAATATCCCAACCTACAGGTCATCGCCACCACGCCGGTGAAGAGTGTCACGCCCGATTTTGTTGACGAACATTATTACCGGTCGCAGGAGCAGATGGAGGCGCAGTCGCACATGTATGACGCGCGCAAACGCGATGGCCCGAAAATTTTTGTCGGCGAATGGGCCACGCGCGTGGGCCGTCCCACCCCAAACATGGCCGGCGCGCTCGGCGATGCCGCCTGGATGTGCTGCATGGAACGCAACTCCGACATCGTCCTCCTGGAATCGTATGCCCCGCTTTTCGTCAACGTCAGCGACCTGAACCGGGGCGGCTCGATGCAATGGCCCAGCGACCTCATCGGCTACGACGCGCTCACCAGCTACGGTTCGCCGTCCTATTACGCGCAAAAAATGTTCAGCACGCATCACGGCGACAGCATCCTCGCCACCGATGCGCAGAATCTCCCGACCCACACCTGGCAGCCGCCGGTGCGCACCCGCAACGGAGTTCCGCAGGGTGATCGCCCGGGGCCACAGGATGTGCCGTCGGTTTTCTACGACGCCACGCGCGACCGCCAGAGCGGAACCATATATCTCAAGGTGGTCAACCGCCAGGACATGGCACAGCCGGTCCATGTTCAAATCAGTGGGATTGCCGCCGTTGAGGCCCAGGGCACGGCCATCGTGCTGAAGGCGGACAAACCGGACGCCACGAATTCAATTCAGGACCCGACGAACATTGTTCCTGTCACGGAGACGGCAGACGGACTCGGAACCGATTTCACGCGCGAATTCCCGCCCTGCTCCATCACGATTTTGGAACTGAAGGCGAAGTAAAATCTCCAAGGTAGGATGCAGACCCTTGCGCGCCGCATTTAAATAACTTCACGGACGGCCCGCACAGGAGTGCGAGCCCAACCTTTTTAAAGCAACTCGCTGGGATTCGCTGCCAGCCAATTACCGAAGCCGGGCAGCGGCACATCCAGGATTTTTTGCACCTTGGAAATGTCCAGCGTCGTGTCCGGCGCGCGCGGCGGGCCGGGAAAATCTCTGGCCGACCCCGGGGTAAGCTTGGGGTTCAACTGCGGCCAACGCGCAGCCAGCAACTCGCCGACCTGCCAGCGCGACAGCTTCTCCGCGCCCGCCACGTGATACAGCCCGGCGCAATTCTTGCCCGCCAGCCCCCAGACGGCGCGCGCCGTTTCAACCGCCGGAATCGGGCAGCGGAATTCGTCCGTGAACAGCGTCATGTCCCGCCCGGCCTGCCACCGGAGCCGCAATTCCTCGTTGAAGGCGCGGTCGCCCGCGCGCGAGGTGCCGGCATTGAGCGATGTGCGCACGACCAGATGTCGCGGATTTTTCAAAATGACCTGCTCGGCGGCGAGTTTGGTTTCGCCGTAAGTGTGGATCGGGTTCGCCGCGTCGGTTTCAGCATAATTTCCGCGGCGACCGTCAAACACCAGGTCCGTCGAGAAGAAAACGAATGAAATGCCCGCCGCCAGCCCGGCCAGAAATCCGGTCAACTCCACGTTCACCCGCCAAGCCAGTTCCGGATTGGCCTGCGCCGCGGCCACGGTGCTGACGGCGGCGCAATGAATGACCAGTTGCGGCTGGTCCTTCTGAAATTTACGGCAAACGGCATTGAAATCCAAAAGGTCAAGCTGATCGCGTGTCAGCGCGCGCACCCGCCACGCTGGGCCAAATTTCTCGGCGGTCTGGACCAGGTAATTGCCGATGAGCCCGTTCGAGCCGGTAATCCAGGCGAGCGGCATCATCTCACGGCTGGCAGTGGAATTTCTCAAGTTTCAAGCCTTGTAGCACTCTCACTTAAGAGCTTAAGCAACCCGCAGAATTCCGTCAACGCCAGCCGCCGAGGTGCAGCTCACGGAGATCTGATTCTATTTTGCCACCAAGTCACTCTCCTCCGTCGTCAGCAACCGCCACTGCCCTGCCGGCCGGGCGCCCAGCTTGAATTGCCCGATGCGGACGCGGATCAATCTCAACGTCGGATGGCCGATGGCCGCCGTCATCCGGCGCACCTGCCGGTTTTTGCCTTCAATCAGTTCCAGCCCAACCCAGCAATCCGGAACATTTTTGCGAAACCGGATCGGCGGCTGGCGCGGCGGGATGGCCGGCTGCGGGTCCAGCATCCACGCGCGGCACGGCAGGGTTTGCCGGCCCTGGACTGAAACGCCCTGTTGGAGCTGTTTCAAGGTTGCGGGCGTCGGGACGCGTTCCAGTTGCGCCCAATACTCGCGCTGGTGGGCATGGCGTGGATGCAGCAGCCGCTCGTTCCAGGCTGGTTCGTCGCTGAACAACAGCAGGCCCTCGGAATCCGCGTCCAGCCGTCCGATGGGATAGACATTTTTTGGAAAACTGAATTCCGCCAGCGTGCGGTTGGTTGAGCCGTCCGGTGTGAATTGCGAAACGACACCGTAAGGTTTGTTGAACGCGATAAGCATCAACCGAGTTTCAAGGGTCAGGTTTTCAGTTTCAAGAAAATCGTTCCCTTGGTCATGCCCGTTCTCGCAGGCGAAACACCTCCAGCCGTCCAGGAAACGGGGATGAGAAAGAAGAGGGCTGATTTCCCTTTGTGTTCTTTGCATTCTTTGTGGTTAAATGCCACCCGTGATCCGCAACATCATTTTCGACTGGTCCGGCACGTTGGTGGACGATTTGCCCGCCGTTTTCAAGGCTTCAAATTTCGTCCTCACGCAGGCCGGCCGGCCGGAAATGTCTCTGGAGGAATTCCGCGCGGAATTTTCCCTGCCATTCACGACTTTTTACGACCGCCACACGCCGGACATCCCGATGCCGCAGCTCGAGAACTGGTTTCACACAAGTTTCCGGCAGGCGCAGGATTCCGTCTGCGAACTGCCCTATGCGCGTGATTTTCTGGTTTTTTGCCGGGCCCGGAAAATCCGGACGTTTCTCTTGAGCACCGTGCATCGCGATCATTTCGAGGCCCAATGCCGCGTCACCGGCTTTGACGCCTATCTCGACCGGCCCTACACGGACGTCTGGGACAAGCGGGAAAAAATCCATGAAATCCTGGAGGAAAACCAGCTGCGCGCGGACGAAACGCTGTTCATCGGGGACATGCAGCACGACATTGACACCGCCCGGCACGGGGGCATCCATTCCTGCGCGGTGCTGACGGGGTACAACACGTTGGAACAGTTGCGCGCCGCGCAGCCGGATTTGATTGTCGAGCACCTTGGCGAACTGCGCCGCCTGTTGCAGGAGCATGACTTTAACCTCAAACCGGCGGCGACCGACTTTGAGGAGAACCATCCGCCGCTTGCCACCGTCGGCGCGTTGATCTTCAATGGCGCCGGCGGGGTGCTGATGATCCGGACGCATAAATGGTCGAATCTCTGGGGCATTCCCGGCGGCAAAATCAAATGGGGCGAAACCTCCGAGAACGCGCTCCGCCGCGAAATCAAGGAGGAAACCAGTCTCGACGTCACCGAAATTGAATTCGTGCTCGTGCAGGATTGCATTCATTCGCCGGAGTTTTACCGGGACGCGCATTTCGTCCTTTTGAATTACACCTGCCGCTGCGCCGGCCAGTCAAGCGTGAAGCTGAATGACGAAGCGCGCGAATTCCGGTGGGTTACGCTTGCCGAAGCCGCCAAAATGAAACTTAATATGCCGACGCGGGTATTAATCAACGCCGTGACGGAACGGCGGGAGACCAAAGCAACCAGAACCGGAAAATAGCCAAGATTTAACCAGCAATCATTTCAGACGAGTTGTTGTCATGTCGTTTATCACCATTGTTGACCTGGAAGTTTTTTATCGCGTTGGGGTTCCGGAGGAGGAACGCGCCAAGCCGCAGCGTTTGCTGCTGACCGTGGACCTCAAGTTCGATTTCTCGTCGGCGGCCGTGAGCGGCCGCGTCGGGCGAACGATCGATTATTCTGACGTCGCCCAACGGCTGTTGAAACTCGGCGAGGGACGGAGCTGGCGGCTCATCGAATCCGTCGCCGCGGACGTGGCCAATAAAATCCTTTCGGAATTCCATCCGGAGAGCGTGACGGTCGAGGTGAAAAAATTTGTCATCCCGGCGGCGCAATATGTTTCCGTGAGCCTCACGAAACAACAGGCGGCGCCCGGAAGCATGAAACGGCCCATCTGGTGGTGGCAGCGGTGGACGTGAGCCGGTTTAATTCCCCGGTCCGGTCCGGATCGCGTAGCTTTGTCCGTCCATGGCTTGCAGTCCCCAGCCATCCGGACGCAGGATCACGGTCACGGCGCCCGCCGTGCGTGTGTAAATGACCGGCATCCCGTTTTGTTCCAATCGGGCGGACAATTTGGGACCGGCGCGACGGGTGGCGGGAAATTCCGAGTCGGCCACCACGATGATTTTGGGTTGCACCGCGGCGAGCAGGGCATCGCACAGCGGTTCCCCATCGCCAGACAGGCCGGCAATCACAATGTCCGCACGCAAATCGTTCGTCCGGGCGAGCAAGGCACTTTGCCCGGCGCGCCCAAGGTCCGACAACAGCAGGACGCGAGTCCCGTGAAAATTTCCCCGCAGCACCAGCGCCGCGTCATCAGCGCGTTCAAACACATCTGCATCGTCAGGATGCAAAACCTGCCAACAGCCGGCGGTGTCGCCACGATGAATGATCCGATGCCGCGCGGGTGGTTTTTCGAATTCCTCGATGGCCTCGCGATAGGCCGGCGAACGGAAATGCGCCGGGCTGGTGAAAACCTCGCCGGGCTCAAAAAACTGGTCGAGCAGTTCCGCGCCGCCCGTGTTTTTCTGGTCACCGTGCGTCAAGGCCAGCCGTTGAATGTGGTTCACGCCCTGCGCGCGGAGGAACGGTTTCAGCGTGAAGTTCACGGCGTTTTCATCGCCGCAGTCCACGAGCCAATCCTGCCTGCGCCCGGCGGCGTCCGCAAAAATTGCGTGCCCGCCGTAGAGCGGCAGGATGGTCAATTTGACATCCCTGCGGGCCGTTTGCCAGTGCCAGGCAAAACCGGCGAGCATCACCGCCAGGGCCGCCACACTCCATATTCTCACCTTGGGCGCAAACAGCCAGCCGCTCAACGCCCCGGCGAGCACGCCATAATAAATCATGATTTCCGCCCAGGACGGCGCCGGCACGTAGAAAAAGGCACCGGGAATTTTTGTCGAGCCTTCACTCACCGCCGTCATCGCCGACATGAAAAACCATGCGCCGTGATTGAACAGACCCGTCGCCCACGGAAACCACGTTCCGCAGACCAGACTGCCGAGGTTGCTCATCAACGCGAGCGTCCCGAGCGGCACGGCCACGATGTTGGCCAGGGTGGAAATGGGGCTGAACAGGTGAAAATATTTTGCCGATAATGGAATTGAACCCACCCAGGCTGCGAACGACAGAGCGCCATACCGTGACAACATCCGCAACGCTGCCAGGAGCGCGCGCCGCCAGCGCGGCAGCAATTCCTTGGGCAGCAAAGGATCGCCCTGCCAGAGCCGGTCGGATAATTTGTTCAGCGGCGGCAGCAGCAGCACGATGATAAGCACCACAAAAAATGACAGTTGAAAGCTGGCTTCAAACAGCTGGCGCGGTTCCCACAGCAAAATGATGAAGGCGGCGGCGGCGAGTGAATTCACCGTGTCCCCCGGCCGTTTCAACGCCCAGCCGCCCAGCACGATGGTCATCATCACCGAAGCGCGGATGGCGGAGGATTCCCAGCCGGTGGCGGCCGTGTAAAACCAGATGGCCGGGATCGCCACCACACCGCACCATGCCCGAGAAACCCGCAGCGCGCGCAGCAGCGCCACGAGCATCCCGGCAATCAGCGCGATGCGCAGCCCGTCGATGGCGAACAGGTGCATCGTGCCGGCCCGAAGAAAAGGTTCGCTGATGTCGGCGGTCATCGTTGTCCGCCAGCCCAGCGTCATCGCCCAAAGTAAATGCAGCGGTTCATCCTCCTCCGGCAGGCCGATCGCCAGCGTACGCCGCGACCAGTTCAAAAACCGGTCGGTGAGCGGCGGCCGGGCCGATGCTGCCGCACCCAGCAGCCAATCGTTGGTGGAACCGGCCTTGAGCTGGTAATAAATTCCGCGCGTTTGCAGGTAATCACGGTAATCGAAGAGTCCCTCGGCCAGGGCCGGCGCCGGCTGGCCGATGACACCGGTGATTTCAACCGGCTGGCCGGCAAAAAAATGGCCGGCCAGCACGCCGGGCGTGGTCACGATGATCAAACCCGCCGCCGGCTCCCAGTCCGTGCTCCGGCGCAACGCGGTAACCCGGACTTGAGCGAGCGAACGTTCGGATTGCTGGTCGTCGCGCATGGAAATTTTCAAGTGCGGAGTTTCCGTCAGGGTCCCGCGCACGGCCACCAGGGCGGCCTCGTTACCAAGCACGGTCCGCAAGTCGTCCGGAGAAACGATGGCCATGCGACCGGCCAGGTTCGCCCAGCCGGTGAATGCCACCAGCAGACAGACCAGACCGGGCCGGAAGCGCGGCAGGAACAACGCCAGTATGAGCAGGACGAAGGCCGCGGCAAAAGGCGCAACCAGCGGCGGCCGGAAAATTTCGGCCAGCAACAGGCCGGCGACGTAACAGGAAACGACGGCAACCAGCGGACGTTTCATGGCGGTTTCTTTCAGTATTTTCGCCGGCGGCCGGCCATCCAGAGCGCCAACAAACCCAGCGCGCCGCCGGAAGTGTCGATAAACACGTCCGACACCAGCGAGGTCCGGGTGGGCACAAATTGCTGGTGAAATTCATCCGTGGCGGCGTAGAGCATGACCAGCAGCAGGGTGAGCCGCACATCCGGCCAGTTCCACCGGCGCGAATCCGGCCCCACCGGTTGCCGTAACGCCCGCCGGAGCAGCAACGCCAGGACGGCGTACTCGGTCAGGTGCGCGCATTTGCGGAGTACCTCGTGAATGTCGTGGATGTGATTTTCGGACAGGCGGGGAAACAGCCAGTGCAAAAACGGTTCGACGAAACGCGAAGAATGCTCATAGGAATGCGAATCACTCGACGCCGAGAAAATCAGCGTCATCCACGCGAACACCGGCAGCCAACCCACGAGAAGGGGGCGGAGTTTGAGCACGACGCATCAAAACTGGATTTGGCGTCCGGGGCAATCAGAATGTGATTGGGTTTGCCAAGCGGCGGCGCATTTGGCACAGAAAGAGCCCTTAATGAAACGGTTTTTTTTGCTTTTATTATGCTCAGGCTGGACGGCGGTTTCGATCCAGGCGTCGCCACCGCCGGATTTGATTGCGCAGGTGCATTTTGCCGGGGCTGGTCAGATTTCGGCCGACACCAATGCCCTCGCATTCACGAATCTCTGGTGTTCGCCCGAGGCCCACGCGCTGCGCGCACAGACCCTGGACAAGCTCTCCCGCGCACCTTACGAATGGTTGAAGGCAAAAATCTCCCCCGCGGCAGGCGATGGGACGGCACAACTGCGTCCGCTGCTTGACGATATGTTGAGCGCGGAATGGTTCCTGCAAATCCGTGAATCGTCCAACGCCTCGCCGGAGTATGTCCTGGCGATCCACCTGGACTCCGATCATGCGCTGCGTTGGGACATGAATCTAAAGACAATTTTGGAGTCGTGGACACAGTTGCCCGCGCAAAAATCCACGTTTGCCGGACAAACCGGCTGGCGGTTAGTAAAACACGAGCCGCCCGATTTGATTGGCTGCGTCCGCGTAGGCAACTGGGTCGTATGTGGCTGCGGACAAAACGAATTGCCCTTGATCCAAGAGATTGCAGTGCGGATTCTGGCTGGAAAACGGCCCACCCCGCCATTAAATAATGACTGGTTGACGGCGGAACTGGACTGGCCGCGCCTGGCGCAATTATTTCCTGTCCTGGGCGCGGTTGATCTGCCGCCAATGCAATGGCAGGCCACCGGCCGGGGCGGTAATTTGAACTTTTTAGGCAAACTGACCTGCCCGCAGCCGCTGCCGATTTTGCTGGAAAAGTGGCGGGTCCCCACCAATACGATTCACCGGCCCTTTGTCAGCTTCGCCGCTGCGCGCGGCCTCGCGCCCTGGCTGGAAAAACAAGGCTGGGCGCAACCGTACGAAATTTCGCCGGTGCCGAACCAGCTGTTTGTCTGGGCCATGGCGCCAATTCCGCTCCAGACCTTTGCCGCCGTGCCGGTGGCGGATGCCGACCACGCGCTGGCACAACTCGGCCAGAAACTTTCCGCCCATACCAACTGGCAGGGCCTTTTCACCATGCCGTTCACGATGGTGATGACCAACCGCCAGATCTCCTGGCGCGGCGTCCCGTTTGTCGCTCCCAATGTGCAGGCGTTGCATGAGCCGGCCGGTGATTTTCTGGTTGCCGGAGTTTTCCCCAACGGCCCCAAAACCCAGCCCATCCCGGCGGAACTTCTCAGGGAACTGGGCCAATCCAACCTGGTTTACTATGATTGGGAAAATACCGCCGAACGTTTGAAACAATTGCCGCAACTGACCCAGCTGGGGCTCATGCTGACCCGGCACAAACAGCTCGATTCAGATTCAGCCGCCGCCCGATGGCTCAAACGCATCGGCCCGACCCTGGGCGCCACGGCAACCGAAATCACACAGACCGCGCCGAATGAACTGACCTTCCTGCGCAAGGCGCCGGGTGGGTTTACGGCGTTTGAACTCATCGCACTGGCCAACTGGCTGGAAGCGACCAATTTTCCCGGCTGTGATCTGCGCCTGCCACCGCCGCATTTCCGCCCGGGCCCGAAGCCGGTGAAATTATTAAGTTTTCCTGGACCTCCTGTGCCACATTGACCGCATGCTTAAACTGGGAGTCAACATTGATCACGTCGCGACGCTGCGCGAGGCGCGCTACCGCGGCCGCGGGTTTGGTGAACCCGATCCCATTGCGGCGGCGCGAATTTGCGAAGCCGCCGGAACGCATGGCATCACCGCCCATTTGCGCGAGGACCGCCGGCACATCCAGGACCGCGACGTCTGGAAGCTGCGTGAAACGGTCAGGACGCGTCTGAACCTGGAGATGGCCATCGTGCCGGAAATCATCGCCATCGCGCTGAAACTGAAGCCGGACATCGTCTGCATCGTGCCCGAGCGGCGGCTGGAAGTGACCACCGAAGGCGGGCTGGATGTGGTGGCATCTGAAAAAGCCATCACCGACACCCGCAAGCAGATGAACGATGCCGGCATCGAAGTGAGCCTGTTCATCGCGCCGGATGAGAAACAGATTGAGGCCAGCGCGCGCACCGGAACACAATTCATCGAACTGCACACCGGCCGGTTTGCGGAGGAATTTCAGTCTGGTCGAGAGTCGAAAGACGAAGGTGGAAGGATGGAAATTGAGCCCTCAACCCTCGACCCTCGACCCTCGACCGAGTTGGGGCGTTTGATTGATGGCGCAAAGCAGGCACACGCGCTCGGGTTGAAGGTGAACGCCGGTCACGGGTTGAATTACGTAAACCTGCCCGCGCTGCATTGCGTGCCGCATCTGGTAGAATTAAACATCGGCCATGGCATCATCAGCCGGGCGGTATACGTGGGATTGGAAAAGGCCGTGCGCGAGATGCTGGCCGTGATGGCAGAGTATCCCGGAACGCAATGATTGGAGCACAATTGCGGCCCGGTTTTGTGTTCCATTTGGTTTCGAGTTTGCTTGCGCGCCAATCACAAATCGTAAATCGTCAACCCCGTGATTCTGGGCGTTGGCATTGATATCATCGAAGTGGCGCGCATCGCATCGTCTTATGAAAAATTCGGCGACCGGTTCGTCAACCGCATCCTGCACGCCAACGAAATCGCCTACTGCCTGTCGCACAAGGAACCGGCGCCGTTCATCGCCGTGCGGTTCGCGGCCAAGGAGGCGATTTCCAAGGCGTTCGGCACCGGCATCGGCGCATCGCTGGGCTGGCTGGACATGGAAATCCGCCGCAAGGCTTCCGGCGAACCGTTCGTGGTCCTGCATGGCAGGGGCAAAAAATTGTTCAAGGCGCATCGCGCCAAAAACCTGCTCGTCAGCCTGAGCCATACCGCCAATTACGCGGCGGCCACGGCAGTTTTGGAGAAGTAAAAGTCCAAGGTCCAAAGTTCAAAGTTTTGGCTGACGGTTCTCCACTTTGGACAATGGACTTCAGACTTGAGACTCTTTAGTATCCGCACGTGGAAACGGCGATGGCGGCGATCCTGGTTTTCGCGGGCGCGAGTTTCTTTTTCGCGCTGGCGGAGACCGCGCTTTTTTCCCTGAGCAAATGGCAGGCGCGGCAGCTGGCCGAACATCATCCGGGCGCCGGCAAAATCGTCGCCCAACTGCTCGAACGCCCGCAGGATTTGCTGGCGACGCTGGCTCTGGGCAACACCTTTGCCAATGCCGCCATGCTCGCGGTGGCCCTGCGCATGGTCTTCACCGCGCACTGGACGCTGGCACTGACGATGCTGATGTTGCTGGCGTTGACCCTCCTCGGCTGCGAGGTGCTGCCCAAAACACTGGCCGTGCGCCAGCCGGAATATTGGGCGTTGCGGGTCGCGTGGCTGCTCCTGGTTTTTGAAAAAATCACGACACCCTTGCACCGCCTCGCCCAGCAGCTCAACACGGCCATCATAAAAATCGTCGCGCCGCAGACCGTCCCCACGCAGGGCGTCGGAGCGCTCACCGATGCCGAATATCAAGACCTGCTCGACATGGCGTACCGGCAGGGCACGCTTGCCGAATCGGAGAAGGAAATCATCCTGCAAATCATCAGCCTGGATCAACGCACGGCGCGCGACGTGATGCGCCCGCGCGCCAGCCTGGCCTGTATCTCGGACGACATGCCGGTCACGGAGATGATCGCGGCCGCGAAAATCTTCAAGCATCGCCGCCTGCCGATTTACGACGAAACGCCCGACACCATCGTGGGCATCCTCAACACCCGGGCGCTGCTGCTGGATCCGGCGATCGACCTGGCGGATGCGATTGAATTCCCGTCGTTTGTTCCGGAGACGACCAACCTGCTGCAATTGTTCAAGAGCCTGCAAAAACAGCAGCGCGGCCTGGCTGTGGTCATCGATGAATTCGGCGGCACAGCGGGGGTGGTGACCATGGAGGACATCCTGGGACAGCTCGTCGGAAAAATCCACACGGGAACCCAGCCGGAGGGTTTTGTGATGGAAAAGCCCGCGCCGGGCCGGTGGTTGGTGAGCGGCTCGATGCGGCTGGACGATTTTCGCCGCGAATATCCCGCGCTCAGCGACGTGAACGAGGTGGAAACCATGGGCGGGTTGCTGGTGCATTTGCTAGGCGTCGTGCCCGCGGCGGGCGAATCGGCAACTTTTCGCGGCCTGAAACTCACCGCCGAAACCGTCGATGAACGGCGGGTGCGCAAACTGATGGTCCAGCGGATGAAATAAATGAACCCGGAAATCCTCAACTGGCTGATTTTGGTCGTGTGTCTGGGCGCTTCGTTTTTGCTCTCGGGCATGGAAGCGGGCGTGTTCGCACTGAACCGGCTGCGGGTGCGGAGCCTGGCCCGCACCGGCAAACCCTCGGCCAAATTGCTTCTCAGCCTGCTCGAAAATCCGGAAAAATTCCTGTGGACGATCCTCGTCGGCAACACGCTCGCCAATTTTCTCATTCTCGGCTGGACGGTGGCCAAGCTGCACGAATATTTTCTCGGCTATCGCGGCTGGACCATCGTCGTGTTCGCCATCGTGGTTTTCTTGTTTTACGCGCTGTTCGATTTGCTGCCGAAAATGCTCTTCCGCGCCCACCCCAACCAGCTCTGCCTGTCGGCGGCAAATCTTTTCCGGCCGGTCTATTTCATCCTGGGCCCGCTCGTGTTGATCGTGGAGGACGTCTCCAAGACGGTGCTGCGCTGGACGGGCGGACAGGTGCTGACCGGACGGCTCTTCGGCAATCGCGAGGAAATGCTCGCCGTCATGCAGGAATCCGCCCAGGCGCTGACCACCGACGAGCGAACAATGATCAACCGGGTGCTGGATCTGCAAAATTTCACCGTCCGCCAGATTGCCAAGCCGATGGCGCAAACGGTCACCATCCAGGCGCAAACGACCGTCGCCGACGCGTTGACGCTGGCGCGTGAACGACGATTGTCGCGCCTGCCGGTCTGGGAGACCCGTGACGGCCGCCCACGCATCGCCGGGTTGCTCCTGCTCGGTCCGCTGTTGTACCGCAGCGACCTTGATTTGCAAAAACCCGCCGGGGGACACATGACGCCGGCGCTGTTCCTCGGCGAGGACACCCGGCTGGAGGTGGCACTGCGCCGGATGCAGCGCGCCGGCGAGCGCCTGGCCATCGTGCTAAATCGCGACGGCAGCGAACTGGGCGTCGTGAGCCTGGAGGACATTTTGAAGCTGATGTTCGGCGAGGTGAAATTGTGAACTGGGACGCCGTCCTTCTGATCGCGATGAAAATCGTGGCGGTACTTGCGCTGGTGCTGATGAACGGATTCTTTGTCGCCTCCGAATTCGCCCTCGTCCGCATCCGCGAAACGCAACTGGACGTGCTCGTGGCCAAGGGCTACCGGCGGGCCAAGATGGCCCAGCATATCGTCCGCAATCTCAATTCCTACCTTAGCGCGACCCAGCTCGGCATCACGATGGTGAGCCTGGGCCTGGGCTGGATCGGCCAGCCGGTGTTCACGACCTTGCTTGACCCGGTCCTCCTGAAGCTCGGCGTCACTTCGGAGGTCTGGCAGCATTCCATCTCCTTCGCGTTTGGTTTCAGCGCGCTGACCTTTCTGCACATCACGGTCGGTGAACTCGCGCCGAAATGGCTGACGATTCAAAAGCCGCTGCCCGTGGCGCTGGGCTCGGCGTATCCGTTGCGCTGGTTTTACCTGGCGCTGTATCCGTTCAACCGGCTGCTGAATTATTCGGCTCGCTGGCTGTTGCAACGCATCGGCGTGGAACCGGACCGGGCCGCGGACCGGGCGCAGTCGGAGGAGGAGCTGCGACTGCTGGTCACCACGGCCCAGGGCGTGGCCGGCGGGCGCAACCTCATTCTCAACGCGCTTGATTTGCGGCATCGCATCGCGCGGGAGGTCATGCGGCCGCGCCATGAAGTCGCCGCATTCGACACGGAGGCCAGCTTTGCCGAATGCGTTGCGCTGGCGGAGAAGACGCGGTATTCGCGCTTTCCACTCTGCGAGGGCGGCAACCTGGAAAAAACCCGCGGGGTCGTCCACATCAAAGACGTTTATGCGTTGCGCGACAGGGCGCGGACGGCGGCGGATTTGCTGCCGGTGGCGCGGCCGTTGATTTATGTGCCGGAAACGGCGCGCCTGGAAAAACTGCTCCAGTTGTTTCTCGAGCGCAAATTGCATTTCGCCATTGTCGTGGATGAATACGGCGGCACCACCGGCATCGCCACGCTCGAAAATGTGCTCGAAGAACTCGTCGGCCAGATCCAGGACGAGTTTGACCAGGAAAAATCCGAGTTGACGCTCGTGGCTGAAAATGTCTGGGAGGCCGCGGGCACCCTGCCTTTGCATGCCCTGGAAAAAATCATTGGCGAAACCCGCCACGACGAAACGGTCGCCACGGTCAGCGGCTGGATGACGCAAAAGCTCGGGGGATTTCCCAAGGCCGGCGACGTATTGGCCGTGGATGCCTGCGAATTGCGCGTCGAGGAAACGGACGGCCCGCGTGTGACCCGCTTAAAGATCACCAAACACGCCGTGCCGGAGAATCCGGACACTTGACACGCGCGGCCGACGGGTTCACCACCGGCCTCCGCGGATGGCGAAGACGGCCACCGCAACCATGCCAACCCCATCCACTACCGCTGCCGCCCAGATTCCATGCCTCGCGGAGATGATCCCAAACAACATGAGGGCGCCGAGCCACACCACCAGCGGATAATAGTCCGGCCCGCGCCGGGTGGGATTTTTATTGATGAGCACCGGCGTGCTGATCGCCAGCATCAACACCGAAACGGCCGCCCAGCTTAAGAAATTCACCACCGGCGCGCCCTGCCAGGTCACCGGAAACTTGGTCGGCATCCACAGCCAGTAGTGTTTCACCCGGGAGGCGGCCGGATCGAAGGCCAGGTCGAACAGCAGGGCCAGCACTGTCGTCAGGCCGACGAGCCAGAAACCGTAATTACGGATCTTCCGCCAGGGACGCAATACCAGCCGCGCCACGCCGCGCGAGTTCAAAATCATCACCACCCAGATCAACGGCATCGGCCAAGGCAGCGTTTTGAACAGTTGCGGCCCGGCCTCCGCCCCGAAAATGAACGGGCCGAACGGGATTTCCATCGTGGCGCCGAGCGCATGGACCGCGCCCCCGAAAAGCGCGATGATGAATGATGCGAGCAGGACATTTTGCAGCGGTAACTGGCGTTTCAAAGCGGTGATCGTGGCCACGGTGGCCAGCAAAATCAGCAGCGCCTCCGGCCAGCCGGCCCGGCCGGGCAGGTTCAACGCCAGGCTGTTGGCCGCCAGCACCAGCAAAAAATCGGCCGTGAGCAAGGCGGTGAACAGCCAGTGGAGCCAGTCCATCTTTTTTTTGACATCCGGAGTCCGGGTCCGTTTTCCGGACGACGTTGGCGATTGCATGATTTGCGGACAGGTTATGGATTTGTGCGACCAGCGCAGTCAAAATTTTTCCAAAAGACCGGGGGAACGGAACGAATTCTGATTTCCCTTGTTCCGCGGCAGCAAACTTGCTTTGCTCTGACGACAAAGAATTTGAATCATGACGCTGGACGAAATCAAAAACTTTATCAAGGTCTGCGCCAGCCAGATGGACTCGCGCTACGGCAAAACCGTTTTCGATGAGTGGGCGGTGGTGTCGCTCGCCGAAAACAAGGCGCGGGTGCTGGCCTATGTCGGTCCGCGGAACGACGATTTCCTGAAGAACTTCGTAAACGACCTCGGCAGCCTGCGCGCGGAGCTGCTCGGCGCCCATTATGGCGCCGGCGATTTCGCATTTGCCCGGCACGGCACCGGCACGGGCTTTGAGGTCTTCCTCGTCCTGGGCCAGGGCATTTACTTGATCTGCAACAACACCCGCGAGTCCATGGACGCCATTGCCCGGAACCCGCGCTGGCTGGACGCGCAGGTGCCGTTCGCGGAACTGAGCGACAAGGTCCGGGCCAATCCGCTGTTGATCACCGGCGACACGCAATTTTTCAAACGGACCTGAGCGGTGTTTTCAAAATGCGCGTGCGCCCCGCCCCACCGGCCAGCTTTCAGCCGATCAGCCCGCGATATAGAAAATATCCGTAGGCCGCGACCAGCAACCAGCCGACGAAGCGTGGCAATTGTCCAAACGCCGCGACAAAGAAAAGATGCACCAGCGTCGCGCCCAGCAGCAGCAACATTCCAATTTGGAAAAACGACGGCACGACCATCGTGTGATACAGCGCGTAAATGCCGATGCACAGCGGGATGGACACGTGCGAATCGCCGACCTGCGACGCATAAACCGTCTCCGGCTGGCCGCGCCAGGCGTAATAAAACGCAAGCAGAGCGTTGGGCAGCACCATCAACCAGCCGCTCAGCCAGCCCAGATGCTTCACGCTGACAAAACCCGTCTGGATTTGTGAAATCCAGTTCACCAGCCAGCCGGTGCTGACATAAATGCCGTATGCACCGACGGCCAGGAGTGCCAGGTCAAATGGCAGCGTCCAGCCCAGCGACTTGCCCTGGCGCACGTTGGACTTGAGCACTTCGAAAAAATGGAAGCATTGCCAGAACAGAAACAGCCCCACCAGGACCAGGCCATCATTGAAATTCAATTCCCCCTTGCGGCCGAGCGCCCAGACTGCGCCGGTGAAGAACAGGACCGCCGTCAGGGTGAGCAACAGTGAAAGCCGGTTGAGTTCATGCGCCTTGTTGCCGGTTTTACCAGCCTTGCCGTTTTTGCCGTTTTTCTTTTGCGCCGGCAGCACGTTCATTCGCCAGATCACCGCGGGCAGGCCGATGACGAGCGTCATGTTGGTGACGTTGTTGACCAGGGAGTTCGTCATGACATCCGCGCCGGAGCCGCCGCTGCGGCCGAGGATGAAGGCGAAGATGAGGTTGCCCATGCCGGAGCAATACGGCATCACGAGCGTGCCGAGCACGGTGCCTTCAAAACCGCTTTTGCCCATCGCCTCGAGCCGCCAGAGCATCAGCAGTGACGCCGCGAGAAACAGCGCCACAAACAACCACGGCGCATACGGCCCCTTGGCTTCGATCCACTGGATGAACGGGTTGAGCACGGAAATCGGAGTCTAATGGAAGTGATATCCGGACGCGACATTGAAGTTTTTGGAGGCACACGGACGGAGCGCGGGTAACTCACCCACAGCCGGTGCGCATGGAAGTGGACGGCCTAAGTTACATTCCAACGTTGGTTGACACTGCGGATGTGCTGCGGCTGGGACAGCCGCGCTCCGGAAGCGCGGTCCCGGCGGAATCGGCGGGTGCGAAACAGGATAGATGAAACGCTAACGCCGATCTCAATAAACCAGGTTCGCGCCGAAATCAGGAATCTTGCCAGCTTTCACATCCTGACTCCAATCATCAAGCTTGCTGTAATCCATCGTCCAGAACTTGCGGCAAAGTTCAAAATATTGGAGCACCGTGTCCCGTTCCCCTTTCTCGAGTAAATCTTTTGCCAAACTCATGTTCGGACCAAAACTATCCATCTGCGGAGAACCCTTGCTTTTGCCGGCAGCAAGCAAGTATTGCTTTGCGTCCTCAATCCGCCCTTCACTAACCGCAATCCGTCCGAGGACCAGATTGCCGTCTTGAATGGCGTTGCCGTAATTCCAATTGCTTACATAATTTGAAGCGAGCGAAAGTAACTCCGTGGCATCCTTGCGGGCGTCTTCAATTTTGCCGGCCACAAAACTTTCTTTGGCAGCATCGTCCAATGCATAAAATCTATCTTCCTCGGTAACCGCTACTTTCAGTTTTTGATTCGCCACATTGAGCTGCCCCTCTGGAGTCATCGGATGCTTGCCACTTAGAGCCAAGGCCAAGAAAAACGGCCCGACTAAAAGCAACAATATCGAAATAATGTTGATGCAAACACCCACCGACGCCATTACAAATATGCCTTTATGTTCCTGTCTTTTTACGAGCACTAGCGCAGCGATGCCGAGGGCAATACCCAAAATAATTAGCAGCAACGGGAGTGAGGCAAGTATGCCAAGTGTCGCGATTCTGGTTCGGCCATGAGCTTGAATATACCAGAAGAACAAAAGGTACAGGAAGAATACTGCGAACGGTGCAAGTAGGCTGAATGTTGCCGCAATTTTAGTGAAACGACCTGCCGCTGACTTTTCTTCCATCACTGGTGGCAATGAATCGTTCATAAATATCTTATGTAGTTGATATGGTTTAGGTCATAACAAATCCAAAGTCGAGAATGCTTGAATTAAAAAATCGTCAGCGCCTTTTCAATCCGCGCCATGACGCGTTCCATACCGAGGACTTGCAGGAGGTGGTACAGGCTCGGGCCGGAGGTTTTGCCGGTCATGGCCAGGCGGACGGGATGCACCAGCACGCCGGCCTTTACACCCAGCATCCTGGCGGTTTCCTTGAGCGCGGCTTCCAGTGTCGCGGCATCAAACGCGGGTGCGGCGGCAAGGGCGTCGCGGAGTTTTTCCAAACGCGGCTTGGTCTCCGGCACGAAATCCTTCTTCGCGGCCTCGGCGTCGTATTCGATCTTGTCGGTGAAATAGAAACCGGCGTAGGCGGGCAGTTCGTTGAACAGCTTGAATTTGCCCTTGCACGTGTCGAGCGCGGCCTTGACGTAGGCGAGCGGAAATTTATTTGTGTCCATGCCAGCTTTCGCAAAAGCGTGGACGGCCAGCTCGTAAAAGCGGTCGTCGGGCAGTTCGCGCGCATATTCGCCCTGCAGCCAGAGCAGCTTTTCGTAATCGAACCGCGCGTTGTGCCGGAGGATTTGCGGCAGATCAAATCGCTCCACCACTTCATCGCGCGACAGTTTTTCGCGGTTATCCTTGGGCGACCAGCCAAGCAGGCACAAATAATTCACCACCGCCTCGGGCAGGAATCCGTCGTCGAGGTAGGTCGTGAGGGATGCGCCCTTGTCGCGCTTGCTCATCTTGGAACCGTCGCCGTTCAGGATGAGCGGGATGTGCGCGTAGTGTGGCGGCTTGACGCCGAACGCTTGGAACAGCGCAATGTGCTTGGCGGTGTTACTCAGGTGGTCTTCGCCGCGGATGACGTGGGTGATGTCCATCTCCAGGTCGTCAATGACATTCACGAGATGAAACACCGGCTGGCCGTCCGAACGTTGAATGACGAAATCGGGGTCCGCCTCCTCGCGGTCGGTCAGCTTGCGGACGACCTCGCCGACGACCAGGTCCTGCATGACGACCGGTTCGCGCTGCATCTTGAATTTGACCGCGCCTTCGTGTTCGTAGGCGAGGCCGCGCGACAGCAGCGCTTCCACGCGGCGGAGGTAGTTTTCCTTCCGCTGGCTCTGGAAATATGGACCGCAGCCGCCTTTGCATGGACCGGTGGCGTCGCCGGTGAGCGGGCCTTCGTCCCAGTCGAGGCCGAGCCAGCGGAGGCCGTTGAGGATGACGTCCACAGCCTCCTGCGAATTGCGCGCGGCGTCGGTGTCCTCGATGCGCAGGATAAACGTGCCGCCGGTGTGACGGGCATACAGCCAGTTGAAGAGCGCGGTGCGCGCGCCGCCGATGTGCAGGTAACCGGTGGGCGAAGGGGCGAATCGAACGCGGGGTTTCATAGTTTTATTGTCCGCAGATTACGCGGATCAACCCAGATAAAAAATAAAAAAGGCGCCTGGGCAAGCGCGGCATTTGTCACCGTCACGGCCGCAAAGTGCCATCAATTTGAGTTGGCATCCATTTCCGGTTGCAGGATAAATTCACCCGCGCCATGTCGTTTCATTTCAACCAGGCGGAGTCTCCGGCCCAGGGTGTGAGGCGCGTTTTCCGGGAGCGCGTGGATGCCGCGCTGGGCCAATTGCGGGACTGCGGCCGGCCGGCGGTCATTCATGGCGTGCGCAAGGAAATCAAGAAACTGCGGGCCATGTTCCGGCTGGTGCGCGGGAAGATCGACCTGGGCGATTACCGTAAAGGCACCAAAGCGTTGCGCCACGCCGCCGACCGGCTGGCTCCATCCCGCGATGCGCGCGTGATTCTCAAGACATTTGATGAACTGGCCGGAGGCCACGGTTCGCGGCGGTTTCCAAACCTGCATCAGGCGTTAAAAAAACACTGCCACCGGGAAGCACGCCGGTTTCGGAACCACGATTTTGCGGGAGTGACGAAGCGAATGTTGAAGCAGACCGGGCGACGCGCGGCCGTTCTGGAACTCAAGGCGTCCGGCTGGGCGGCGATCGAACCGGGTTTGAAGCAGAGTTACCGTCGGGGAAAGGAAGCCTGCAGACGGGTCCACGCAGAGTCGTCACCGGAACATTTTCACGACTGGCGGAAGCACGTCAAGGACCTCTGGCATTTTTCCTGCCTCTTGTCGCCGGGGCGGCCGGCGGTCACGCGCGCCCGGGTGGACGAACTGGCACTACTGGGCAAATTGCTCGGCGAGGACCACGACTTGTTTCTGTTGGAACGGTTCGTGGCGGAGACTTGCGCCAATCATGCCGGGGAAATGAAGGCGTTGAACCGGTTGATTGCCGCGCGCCAACGCCGGCTGCGTGCGGCGGCGTTGAAGCTGGGTTCACGTCTTTATGCCGAACCACCGGCAGTCGTGTGCCGGGGAATGGAAAAGGCCTGGAAAAAATGGCAGGGCAAATCCCGACACAAATAAAAAAGGCGCTTCGACGAATCGAAGCGCCGGCTTTGAAAGTCAGGCTTACTTGGCGCCGAGGATGGCGTCCTTGGCGGCTTTGGCAACGCGGAACTTGACGACGCGCTTGGCCGGAATCGAAATGGTCTCTCCGGTCTTGGGGTTGCGGCCCATGCGGGCGGCGCGGTTCTTCAAAACGAGCTTGCCGATGCCGGGCAGCGTGAAAGTGTCCTTCGCGTGCTTGTAGGCGAGCGTGGCGATGTTTTCGAGAATTTCGACCGCTTGCTTCTTGGAAATTTCAGCCTTTTCAGCAATTGCGGCGGCGAGTTGGGATTTCGAGAGTGCGTTTGCCATAATCGGTTCCTTGATGGTTTTAGTTTTACGGTTTTGGTTAAAAAGTCATTCGACTGTGCTAGAATTAAGAAGTTCACCTGTCCAGTGCAAGCAAAAAAACATAAAAAAATAAGGGGTTTCATTCCATCGCCGGAGACCCAGACTTGACTTAACGGGGCATTTTCACACCATCCGCCTGTGGCACTCTTTACCATCCAAAGCGAGTTTCACTATGAAGTCGTCCGCAAAATTTTTGAGGGCGGCATGGGGATTGTGTATGAGGCCGAGCAACACGGCGCACGCCATTTCGTGAAGCGTGTCGCCATCAAGATCATCCGCTCCAATTACGCGAGCCAGAAGACGTTCATCGAGAACTTTGTCGGCGAGGCCAAGCTTGTCGCCGACCTCATCCACACGAACATTGTCCAGACCTACCATCTCGGCGAAACCAACGGCGTAAGTTTCATCGCCATGGAATTGATCCGCGGCGTCAACCTGGAACAATTCACCCACCAGTTGACCGACAAACGCCGCGTGTTGCCGAAGGAGCTCGCCGTATTCATCACCAGCCGGGTCGCGCGCGGGCTGGCCTATGCGCATGCCAAGACCGACAAGGACGGCAAGCCGCTGGGCATCGTCCATCGCGATGTGAGCTTCAAAAACGTCATGATCGCCTTCGAGGGCGACGTGAAGCTGACCGATTTCGGCGTCGCCAAGGCGCGCGGGTTTTTGACCGACCAGGAAGGCGAGGTCATTGCCGGCAAGGCTGATTACATGAGCCCCGAGCAGGCTGATTTCCAGATCACCGACAAGCGTTCCGACCTGTTTTCCGTCGGGGTCGTGCTCGCGCACCTGCTGCTGGGGCGGAATTTGTTCAAGGGCGAGAACGCCGAGGAGTCGCGCAACCGCATCCTGAACCAGCCGATCCCCGATTTTCGCGCGCTCGATCCGCGGATCGATGACAAGCTCAACGACATCCTGCACCACTGCCTGGCCCGGGACCTGTCCCGCCGTTACGCGAACGCCGACCAGTTGATGTACGACCTCGAATACTACATCTACCACAGTGGTTACGGTCCGACCAACGAGACGCTCGGCAAATTCATCCGCGAGCTGTTTGGCCAGTTCGTGCCCGATGCCGCCGCCAATGAAGCCCACGGCAAAACCATCATGCTCGAGGAATCCGCGCGCCTCAAGCAACACGCTCCGAAAAAATGAAACGCGCTTCCGCCCAGACCGTCAAACTTGGGCTGATTCAGACCACCTGCTCCGCCGATCCGGACGCAAACCTGAAAAAGACGCTCGCGCTCGCCGGCCGAGCCGCCCGCAGCGGTGCGCAGATCATTTGCACCCAGGAATTGTTCCGCTCGCAATATTTCTGCCAGAGCGAGGACCACAAATATTTCAAGCTGGCCGAGCCGGTCCCCGGCCCCAGCACCGACGCCTTCCGGAAATTCGCCAGACAGAACAAGGTCGTCGTCATTGCGTCGTTGTTCGAGAAGCGCGCCGCCGGGGTTTACCACAACACCGCCGCGATCATTGACGCGGATGGCTCGCTTCTTGGGCTGTATCGCAAGATGCACATCCCGGACGACCCGCTGTTTTACGAGAAATTTTATTTCACGCCCGGCGACCTCGGCTTCAAGGCCTGGACAACGCGCTACGGCAAAATCGGCGTGCTGATCTGCTGGGACCAATGGTATCCGGAAGCCGCGCGGCTCACCGCCTTGCAAGGCGCGCAAATTTTGTTTTACCCGACGGCCATCGGCTGGCATCCGGCCGAAAAAAAGAAGTACGGCGAACGCCAGCACGACTCGTGGGAAACAATCCAGCGCAGCCACGCCATCGCCAACGGCTGCTACGTGGCCGTGACCAACCGCATCGGGCACGAGAAGATTGCCGGCGTGCGCGGCGACGGCCTTGAATTCTGGGGCCAGAGCTTCGTGGCCGGGACGTCCGGTGAAATCCTCGCCAAGGCCGGCGCGGCCAAGGAGGAGGTTTTGATCGTGCCCGTGGACCTCGCGAAGGTGGACACCGCGCGCACCCACTGGCCGTTCCTGCGCGACCGGCGGATTGACGCCTACGGTGACTTGACGCGGCGATTTGTGGACTAAGAGCGATCAGGCATGGGCGGATGGCTTAACGGATAAACCCGGATGGCTAATGGTTGACTTTTTCAAATATTAGCCGTAGTGTTGCATCCACACCCTAAGTGGACAAATGAAATTCCGTTTGGCCAGTTTCATTGCCGGTTGTCTGGCGTTCCTTATTCTTCGAGCCCCAGCCTCGGTGCTGTATGTGGATATAAACAGCACCAACCCCATTGCGCCCTACCCCACTTGGGCGACTGCCGCCACAAACATTCAAGATGCCATCAACAGCGCCACTGCCGGTGACTCTGTACTGGTGACGAACGGCGTTTATGCCTCGGGCGGCAAAGTCATGGCAGGAGATTTGGCCAATCGTGTAGCGCTGTTCAAACCAGTGACCGTTCTGAGCGTAAACGGATATGCCGCCACGGTCATTCAAGGCGCGTGGGATCCGGCCTCCACGAATGGACCGGGCGCGGTACGGTGCGCCTATCTGACAAATGGTGCGGTGTTGAAAGGATTCACCCTGCAAAACGGCGCGACGCGAGCAAATGGCGACTTTCTCTCTGGCGGCCCGCTGGAAAGTGGCGGTGCTGTTTGGTGCGTTTCCACAAACAGCATCGTGGCCAATTGCCTTCTCACCAACAACACCGCGATCTACGGTGGTGGTATCGCTTATGGAACATTGAAGAATTCCCGAGTAATTTACAGCCTAGCGACCTATGGCGGCGCCGCATACTATGCAGTACTTATCAACTGCACGGCGTCACTTAACTATACGCCAACGGCATTTTCCTATGATGGGGCTGGAACCTACGCGGGAATTACCAGAAACAGCATCGTTGTGGGCAACTACGACGGTTATCCGAATGGTATCAATGAGGACAATTACGTTGCCGACTTCGGGCAGGCCCCACAGTATGCTCAGTATTATTACTCCTGTTCGTCACCAAAGCCATCAGGTTCTGGTAACACCAACACCTATGTTCAGTTTCTGGATTGGTTCCACATCGCCTCGACTTCGCCCTGCTGCGGAGCGGGCAGCGCTCTTTATTCCAGTGGAACCGATCTGGACGGCGAGCCTTGGGCCAATCCGCCTTCGATGGGTTGCGATGAAGTGATTGTTTCAAATCTCTTCGGCCCCTTGTCGGTAAATATTTTCGCCGCTCAAACCAATTTGCTCGTCACTCCGCCCGGAACTTTTCGGCCGGTTTTCTTTTCAGGCATCACCACCGGTCGAGTGTCCCGGGTCGAATGGTCGTTTGGCGACGGGCCGACGATCACCAACCTCGGGGTGGGTGCCACTCACCAGTGGATCAATTCTGGCGATTACACCGTTACCTTCACGGCTTACAACAACAACAACCCTGCCGGCGTTTCCACCAACATTGTTGTTAACGTTCAGCCGCTGACTGCTCCACAATTGCAATCGTCCGCCCTGGGCAACAATGGGTTCCAATTTCAGTTTATCGCACAAACCAACGCGAATTATACCGTGCAATATACAACCAATCTCACACTGCCATCGGCCTGGCAGACATTGCGGACCATCACCTTCAGCAGCGGCGGTGTCATCCAAATAAATGATCCCGCATGGACAAACACGGCGCGGTTTTACCGGATTCTTGCTCAATAACCGGGCGTGCCTTGAAGTGATGGGTTTGACGCTGACGGTTTACAACGGTAACTTTGACGGATGATTGACGTCGCCGAAATCCAGCCGCGCACGGTAATGGCGCGGGAGAAATTCACGCCCCTGGCAAAGGAGATTTTTGCGCTCAAGAAACAGCTCAACGCCGTCATTCTGGCCCATAATTATCAGGTGCCGGAAATTCAGGACGTGGCGGATTTTGTCGGCGATTCCCTCGGCCTCTCGCAACAGGCAGCCAGCACCGATGCCGATGTCATCGTTTTTTGCGGGGTTCATTTCATGGCGGAGACGGCGAAAATCCTGAATCCGAATAAAATCGTGGTGCTGCCGGATCGGGACGCCGGTTGTTCGCTCGAGGAAAGCTGCCCAGCGCCGGCGCTGGCAAAACTCCAGACCACCAACCCGAAATACTGGACGGTCACCTACATCAACTGCAGCGCGGCGGTGAAGGCGCTGAGCGACGTCATCTGCACCAGCGGCAACGCGGTGAAGATTGTCGAGGCCGCGCCGAAAGACCGGGATTTACTGTTCGTACCGGACGAAAATCTGGGTGCCTGGGTGATGGAACAGACCGGCCGGCCGATGACGTTGTGGAAGGGCAACTGCTACGCCCACGTCGAATTCAAGCGCGACCAGATCCTGCGTTTGCGCGAACAATTTCCCGACGCCAAGGTGGTCGTCCATCCGGAAAGCCTGCGCGAAGTGCGCGACCTGGCTGATGCGGTCTGTTCGACGGAGAAGATGATCACCTTTTGCAGGAACGACCCGGCGAAGCGGTTCGTCATTGTCACCGAATCGGGCATCATCCACCGGATGCAGAAGGAATGTCCGGGCAAGGAATTCCTGTGCGCGCCGGTGTTTGACGTGATGCGGATGCCGTCGGACAACTGTCGCTGCAGTGAGTGCAAATACATGAAGTTGAACACACTTGAAAAGGTGCGCGACTGCATGAAAAAACTCGCGCCGCGGATTGAATTGCCCCCTGAAATCCTGAAACGCGCCCGCCTGCCGATTGAGCGGATGCTGGAGATTTCAGCACGGTAAGTCACGTTCTTAGCAAGCGGCTTTCATTCTCGTCCTCCTTCTCCGGTTCGCGGTACATTCTAAACCGGAGATGCAGTTGAAAATGGGGAACGCGCCCGCCTCGGGCGCTGCCGACGACGCCCTCGTCGCCGGCTTTGGCATAGGGACCAGCGCACCGATTGGTTCGTCCTTCCGCATACGGTTCGACGCGAGGGCGCGCCGAACTACAGCCGGGGCGGCTGTGCTCCCCATAAAACCAATCGCATCGTTCCGGCTAAAACATCCTTGATGGAATAGTTCGCCAATATTTTCCGATGTTTTTTCGATTGTTACGGCGGAAAATCTTTGTCACACAAACGTAACAATTTCTCCATCTGTCCGTAACCTGAAGGCTTCAACCTGTCGCCGCAATCTGAACCCAATCACCATGAAAAACCATAAAAAGCAACGTAACACCACACAAGTCGCGCTGTTTGCAGGGGCGACGGCGTTAATGGCGCTTTCCCCGCAATTGCAGGCACAATCCTCTGTCGATGCACTGCTCAACAAACTGGAACAAAAGGGCATTCTCACGGTGGATGAAGCCAAGGAATTGAAGGCGGAAAACCAGCAGGATTCGGCTGCCGACATCAACAAGGCGATCAGTTCCAAATTTCAAATGCCCGACTGGGTGACGAACTACAGGCTGTACGGTGATTTCCGCGGCCGGTTTGACGTCGAGTCAACGGACAGTCCTGGCAACACAGCGACCGGACTCAGCGGCCAGGATCGTGACCGCCTGCGCTATCGCCTGCGCGTTGGCATGGTGGTCAACATGAAGGATGACCTGCAGGTGGGTTTCCGCCTGGGTTCGGGCGATTCCGCCGGCAACGCCTTGTCCAACAATACGACCTTGGAAAACAACGGCACCAAGAAACCAGTCTGGGTGGACGCCGCCTACGGCCGGTGGACGCCAATCAATGACGGCGTCTGGATGCTCATGGCAACCATCGGAAAAATGGACCAGCCGTTTGTGGTGTCGCCCATGGTGTTCGATGCCGACTACACGCCGGAAGGCGCGGCCCTGCAATCGAGCTACAAGATCAACGACAGTCATTCGTTGGCGCTCAACGGCGCGGCTTTCACCCTGGACGAAGTACCCGGTTCCTCGCGCGATCCATTCCTGTTCGGCGGCCAGATGCTTTGGAACGCCAACTGGACATCCCGGATCAGCAGTTCGCTCGGGGCTGGCGCATTTTCCATCGTAAACAAGAATGCATTGGGTCTGTCCGGTTTCCCCGCCAATACCGCCAATTATAATGCCGGCGGCGTGCCCAACAACAACCAGGGCAACACGCGCAACGCCACCACGGGCAACCTGCGATACAATTACAATCCCATCCTGGTCAGCGCCAATGCCACGTATATCTTGGACTCGTTTCCTCTGTACAAAGGCACCTTTCCCATCCGGCTCGCCGGCGAGTACATCAATAATCCAGCCGTCGACCCGGCCACCGGGCCCGCCAACAACTACGGCTACTGGGCCGGCATCCAGTTCGGCAAATCCGGCAAAAAGGGCACCTGGGACATTTCCTATCGCTACCAATATCTCGAAGCCGATGCCTGGTATGATGAACTGGTGGATGACGACAACGTGGCCTTCTATGCCAACGGGGCCACGACTCAGCCAAAAACCGGCTGGGTGGGCGGCACCAACGTCAAGGGACACCTGATCAAGTTCAACTATTCCTTCACCGATTCCTTGAACTTCGCGGTCACGGCCTACCTGAACCAATTGATCAACGACAACCAGAACCTCGCTCTGGGCGAACCTAAAAACAACGCTCTGCACCTGATGGCCGACCTGATGTGGAAGTTTTAACCGGAACGTAACGTGATTGATCAACCAAAACCTGATTATATTTTAAAAATGAAAAAACTGATCCTGTCCTTTCTTGGCGGCATTTGCCTGCTCGCCGCGCAAACTGGAGTTCAAGCGCAACTGCTGCTCAATGGCGCAGGTTCGTCCTTCGATTACCCGGCCTTTACAAAATGGTTTGAAGCCTACGGCAGCACGGACCCGTCGGTCCGTTTCAACTATCAATCCATCGGCTCCGGCGGCGGACAAAAACAGTTGCTCAACCAGACCGTTGATTTTGGCGCCTCCGATGCGCCCATGACTGATGCCTCCATGGCGACGGCACCGGGCAAAATCCTGCACCTGCCCGTCGTCGCCGGCGGGGTGGCCATCACGTACAACCTCCCCAACAATCCCAAACTCAAGCTGGACAGCGAGGTCGTTGCCGGGATTTACCTGGGCAACATCACCAAATGGAACGATCCAAAAATCGTGGCGCTTAACCCCGGTGTGGAACTGCCGGACACCGGCATCATCCCGGTGCACCGCTCCGACGGCAGTGGAACGAGCTTCATCTTCACGGATTACCTCAGCACCGTGAACCCGTCCTGGGCAGACTCGGTTGGCAAGGGTGCGTCCGTCAAATGGCCCGCTGGCATCGGCCTGGGCGCCAAGGGCAGCGAAGGCGTGGCCGGCCAGGTCAAACAACTACCCGGCGCGATCGGCTATGTGGAGCTCGCCTATGCTGATCAGAACAAAATGCCCTATGCCGATGTGAAAAATGCCGCCGGCAATTTCGTTTCGCCGGCGCCCGATTCCGTCAGCGCCGCCCTGGCCACCGCGACCATTCCGGATGATTTCCGGTTTTCCATGGTCAACGCGCCCGGCGACAAATCCTATCCCATCTCCGGCGCGAGCTGGATCCTGGTTTATCAAAAGCAAAAGAACGCCGAGCATGGTAAAAAACTGATCGCCTTCTTGAAGTGGGCGGTCACCGAGGGACAGAAATTGTCGCCCGCACTTGATTATGCGCCGGTGCCGGACGCCGTCCAGCGGCGTGAGTTGACGTTGCTGGATACAATTAAGTACTGACTTCGCTCCGCCGCCCGATAATTTTATCGGCGTGGGCCGGACGAAGAGCGAAGTTCCTCCCGCTCTTCGTCCGTTTGATTTTTGGACCGGAGGGAAAAACTGTGAACGGAACGCCAGTCATGCAATTGAACGCAAACGTGCCAGCGCACGGCGGTTCCCGTTTTGGTGACCGGGCGTTCAAATGGCTCACGCTGCTCATGGCGCTCTCCGTCTTTGTGCTCATCGTCCTGATTGGGTTCGAACTGGCCCAGGGCTCGCGGCTGGCGCTGCAGAAATTCGGCTGGCGTTTCCTCACCAGCAGCAATTGGGACCCGGTCAACGACGAATTCGGCGCGCTCCCGTTCATTTTTGGCACGATTGTGTCGGCGGCCATCGGGCTGATCATCGCCGTGCCCATCAGCATCGCCACCGCCGTATATCTCACCGAGCTCGCCCCGCTCTGGCTGCGCCAGCCGTTGATCATGTTCATCGAGCTGCTGGCCGCCGTCCCGAGCGTCATCCTCGGCCTGTGGGGAATCTTCGTGATGGTGCCCTGGCTGCGCGACCATCTGTTTCCGTGGCTGCAAAACACCCTGGGTTTCCTGCCGTTTTTCAAAGGCCCGATTTACGGGGTCAGCATGCTGGCCGGCGGCATCATCGTCGCCATCATGATTGTGCCCATCATCACGTCGGTCTCGCGGGAAATCCTGCGTTCCGTGCCGGGTTTGCAACGCGAGGCCGCCTATGCGCTCGGCGCGACGCGCTGGGAAGTCACGCGCATCGCCGTGCTGAGTTACGCAAAAAAGGGTTTGTTTGGAGCGGTGATCCTGGGATTGGGCCGCGCGCTGGGCGAGACGATGGCAGTCACCATGGTCATTGGCAATTCGCCGCAAATCGTCAAATCACTTTTTGCGCCGGGCTATACGCTGGCCAGCGTCATCGCGAACGAGTTCAGCGAAGCGACCGGCGATGTCTATCTGAGCGCATTATTTGAGATCGGCCTGGTGCTGCTCGGCGTGACCGTGGTGGTCAACGCGCTGGCGCAAGTGCTCCTGAAAACCTTCGCCGGCCCGGGCGTGAAACCACAACACTGATCCAGGAATGAAACCAAGAACACAAAAGAGTTTTCAGTGTTTAGTTTCAAGTTTTCAGACTTTGAAAACTGAACACTTGAAACCCTTTAAAAAATGACCGCCGCAAACCACCATTGGCGCAAGTTCAAGAACCGTTTGATGCAAACGGTCACGTTCACCTGCGCCATCCTGGTCGTCACGCCGCTCGTGCTGGTATTTTATTACCTGGTCAAGGAGGGTTTCGGAGCAATCAACTGGGAGTTCTTCACGCAACTGCCCAAACCCGTGGGCGAAACCGGTGGTGGCATGGCCAACGCGATCGTCGGCACGTTCCTTTTGCTCGGACAGGCTGCCGTGCTGGGCGTGCCCATCGGAGTGCTGGGAGGGGTGTTCCTTTCCGAATATGGTTCATCCCACCTCAACTGGTGGATCCGTTTCGCGGCGGACATTCTCAATGGCGTGCCCTCCATCACCTGGGGCATCGTGGTCTATGCGCTGATCGTGATGCCCATGCACGGGTTTTCCGCGCTGGCCGGCGGCGCGGTGCTGGGCATGATGATGATTCCGCTTGTGATGCGCACGACCGAGGAGGTCTTGCAACTCGTGCCGAATGGTTATCGCGAAGCCGCGCTGGCGCTGGGCATCGCGAAATGGCGCACCATTGCCCAAATCGTCATGCGCACCGCCCTCAAAGGCATCGTCACCGGCGTCCTGCTCGCGCTGGCCCGCGTGGCCGGCGAGACCGCGCCGCTGCTGTTCACCGCATTCGGCAACCATTATTGGACGCACAAACTGACGGATCCCATTGCCGCCCTGCCCCTGCAGATTTTTAATTACGCCATTTCGCCGTACAACGATTGGCACCGGCAGGCTTGGGCGGGCGCACTGGTTTTGTTGCTGCTCGTTTTGTTCATCAACATCAGCGTCCGCTTCCTCACGCGCGACCGGTTCCGACGCAACGGATAATTTTCCCGTGACCGCCATGGAAACCCAGCCAGCCAACCTACCGCCGCCAACCACCGCCAATGTCACGGCTTTTACCGTGCGCAATCTGTCGGTCTTTTTTGGCGAAAACCACGTGCTCAAAAGCGTATCGCTCGGTATCGCCGCCCGGGCGGTCACGGCCATCATCGGCCCCAGCGGTTGCGGCAAATCCACGTTTCTCCGCGCCCTGAACCGGATGCACGAACTCGTGCCCGAGGCGCGCATGACCGGCGAAATCCGCCTGTTTGGCGATGACATCTACGCGCCCAGCGTGGAACCAGTCATCGTCCGCCGCCGGGTGGGCATGGTTTTCCAGAAATCAAACCCGTTCCCAACCATGTCGATCGCTGAAAACGTCACTGTTGGCCTGCGCCTGAACGGCGCCCGGGACCGCAAACTGCTTGCCGAACGCACGGAGGGATCGTTGCGCATGGCCGCGCTCTGGGACGAAGTGAAGGACCGCCTGAACGCGCCGGCCATCAGCCTGTCCGGCGGCCAGCAACAACGGCTGTGCATCGCCCGCGCGCTCGCCGTCCAGCCGGAAGTCCTGCTCATGGACGAACCGGCCTCGGCACTGGATCCACTGGCCACCTCCAAAATTGAAGACTTGATTCTGGAATTGAAAAAGGACTACACGATTGTCATCGTTACACACAACATGCAGCAGGCGGCGCGGATTTCGGATTTCACCGCGTTTTTTTACCTGGGTGACCTGGTGGAATTCGATGTGACCACAAAAATTTTCACCAGTCCGTCGAAGAAACAGACGGAAGATTATGTGACGGGCCGGTTTGGGTGAAATCTGAAGGCGCAGCAAACTCAAAATCTATGGAACATTTCGACATGGAACTCGACGTGCTGAAACAAAAGCTGCTGACCATGGCCAGCCACGCCGAGACGGCCGTGAACCAGGCCTTGCAGGCGCTCACCCAGCGCGATCGCGACCTCGCGGTGCGGGTGAAGGATGACGACAGCATCATTGACCAGTTCGAAGTCGAGATTGACGACCTCGTCATCCAGCTGCTCACCAAGGCGCCGCTGGCCACCAACCTGCGCCTCGTGACCGTGGCGATGAAAATTTCCCAGAACCTCGAACGGGTCGGCGACGAAGCCACCAAGATCGCCAAACGCGCCCGCGACCTGAGCCAGGAACCGCCGGTGAAAATCAACATCGAACTGCCGCGCATGGCCGGGATCGCGCTCGACATGCTCAAGGCTGCGCTCGATGCGTTTGTGAACCGTGATTCCGCCGCCGCCCGCGCCATCATCCCGCGCGACAAGGAGGTGGACGCGCTCAACAAGCAGATCCACGAAATCCTGGCCAAGCACATGGTGGCCAACCCGGACACGATCAGCCGCTGCCTCAACTGGATGGTGGCCTGCAAAAGCCTGGAACGCATCGCCGACCACGCCAAGAACGTGGCCGAGGAGGTCGTTTATCTCTGCGAAGCCCAGGACATCCGCCACACCGCCGGCAAAAGCCAGGCCGCGCCGGCCGCCGGCGCGTAAACCCGGAACTTCGTCGAAAAATTCACTTGCGGGCCGGTCGGTTTTGGACGACTGTTATTTCGTTATTTGACGATATAAGAATAAATGCGCGAATTCATGGCCATCACCAAGGCACTGTCCGACCCCAGCCGGGTGCGGATCCTCCTGGCGCTCCGTCGGCTGGAGCTGTGTGTCTGCCAGATCACGGAGTTGTTCGGCTTCGCCCCGTCCACCATGTCCAAGCACCTTTCCATCCTGCACCAAGCGGGCTTGATCCGTTCACGCAAAACCGAACGCTGGGTCTATTACCGGCTGCCCGACCGGCCTCTGCCCACAGTTGCCCGCGAAGCGCTCGACTGGGTCCGCAAATCACTGGCGGGGACGGATGAGGTCAAGGCCGATGCAAAAAAATTGAAACAGATTTTAAAAATTGATCCGGTGGAAATTTGCCGCCGGCAATGCCGTTGACTTGTGGGCGCTGCCAACAATACCAAACGCCTGGCATTTTTTGAGCGTTACCTGACCGTCTGGGTTTTCCTGTGCATGGTCATCGGCGTTCTCCTCGGGAAACTTGCGCCTGCATTCACGAACACATTAAGCCGGCTCCAATTCGGCCAGGGCTCGCAGGTGAACATTCCCATTGCCGTGCTCATCTGGCTGATGATTTACCCGATGATGCTGAAGGTGGATTTCACCGCGCTGGGCGGCATCGCGCGCAGGCCCAAGGGGCTCGCCGTGACATTGTTTGTCAACTGGCTGGTCAAACCGTTCAGCATGGCCTTCCTTGCCTGGCTGTTCATGCAGCATGTTTTCGCTGCGTGGATTGATCCGGTTAGCGCAAAAAATTACACCGCCGGCCTCATCATCCTCGCCGCCGCACCCTGCACGGCCATGGTCTTCGTCTGGAGCTATCTTACCGACGGCGACCCGGTGTACACGCTCGTGCAGGTGGCGGTGAATGATCTTATCATGCTCGTCGCCTTTGCTCCCATCGTAATGTTTCTCTGCGGCGTGGCCAACGTGGTCGTGCCGTCAAAGGTACTGATCACCTCAGTGGTGGTGTTCATTGTGATTCCGCTGTCGGCGGGCTGGTTCACGCGTACAGCAATACTCAAATCGCACGGACGGGAATGGTTCGAACAGCGTTTCCTGCCGAAATTCCATCCGGTGACTATCGGCGCATTGTTGCTGACGCTGGTGTTGATCTTTGCATTTCAGGCGGAAAATCTCACCTCGCGCTGGCTCGCGGTGCTGTTGCTGGCCGTGCCGATTGTCATCCAGGTTTATTTCAACTCCACGCTCGCCTACCTGCTGATGCGGAAGCTGCGGGTGCCGCACAACATCGCCTCACCCGGCGCGCTCATCGGCGCGAGCAATTTCTTCGAACTGGCGGTGGCCGTGGCCATCACGCTGTTCGGCCCCGGCTCCGGCGCGGCGTTGGCCACCGTCGTCGGCGTGCTGGTGGAGGTGCCGGTCATGCTTTCCGTCTGCAAAATTTGCAACCAATCGCGCGGATGGTATCAGGCGCCGCTGGAAGCCAAACCAACCAGGCCATGACCACTTCGATCAAACCCATCGTTCTGATTCTTTGTACGGGTAATTCGTGCCGCAGCCACATCGCGGAGGGCTTTCTGCGCCGGGCCGCCGGCGACCTGGTGAATGTTAAAAGCGCCGGTTCAAACCCCGCCGGCCACGTTCATCCGCTGGCCATCAAGGTCATGGCCGAGGCCGGCATCGACATTTCCGGTCATCACTCCAAACACCTGAAGGAATTTCTCGGACAGCCCGTTCATACCGTCATCACCGTCTGCGGTAACGCCGACCAGGCGTGTCCGATCTTCCCGGGTCAGGTGAACCGGCACCACTGGCCGTTCTTTGACCCAGCCAAAGCCACCGGCACCGAGGAGGAAATCTTAAAATGTTTCCGCAATGTCCGTGATGAAATGCGCCGCGTGTTTGAGGCCTACGGCGCCGGCTTGAAGGATGCGTGATTTGCGGCGGCATCCGCGTGCAAACAGTTTCGGGCGTCTCGCCCGGAACAACCCGCGAGACGCGGGCGCTACATCAGAAACTTTTCGCCGGTTTTCAACGCATGTCCGGCCAGAAATTGTTCCGGGTTCAACCGCTTCCCGCCTTCGCGCTGCAGTTCCAAAATTCGCAGCGCCTTATCACCACAGCCAACCAGGATGCCGGTTTTGTCCGCCGCCAAAATCTCCCCCGCCCCGCCGGATTGCTCAACGACTTCCGCCTTCCAGATTTTCAACAGTTGGGGCTTGGGGCTGTCGGGCAAACACGTGAACGCGCCGGGCCACGGCATGAAGGCCCGCAACCGGTTCCAGATGACCTGCGCCGGGCGGTTCCAATCAATGCGACCGTCCTCCTTCTTGATTTTGGCTGCGTAACTCATGCCCTCGGATGGTTGTGACACTGGCTGGGTTTTTCCGGCGACGTAATCGGGAATGGTCTGCACCAGCAGTTCCGCGCCGAGCCGGGCCAGCCGGTCATGAAGCCCGGCTGAATCGTCCGCCGGCAAAATCGCAGTTCGCCGCTGCGAAATAATCGGGCCGGTGTCCAATCCCGCGTCCATTTTCATGATGGTGACGCCGGTCTCGGTGTCGCCGTTGGCAATGGCCCATTGAATCGGCGCCGCGCCGCGATATTTCGGCAGCAGCGACGTGTGAACGTTCAGGGAGCCGAAGCGCGGCAGGTCGAGGATGGCCGGCGGTAAGATCTGGCCGAACGCAACCACCACGATCAGATCAGGTTTCAATTCACGGAGTTCGGCGACGAATGGTTCATCGCGGGCCCGGGCGGGCTGGAGCACGGGCAACCCGAGTTTCAATGCAAGTGATTTGACCGGGGATGGCTGGGATTTGAGATCGCGGCCCTTGGGCCGGTTGGGCTGGGTGACCACCGCGACGATGTGGAACCGCGGATCCCTGACCAGGGCTTCCAGGCTGGCACAGGACAATTCCGCCGTGCCCATGAAGATGATGCGCAATGCCGTCATGGGCACAGCGAAAGGGAAATTGCGCGCGGGCGAAAGGAAAAACTCGCGGGATCAGCGTTTGACGGCGATGTGCAAAATGTCGGCCAGCACCTTGGCGGGCGTCTGGTCGGCGTTGATTTCATGCACGAGGCGCCGGCCGTAAAATTTGAGCACAGGCTTGGTTTCCTTCTCGTAGGTCTTGAGCCGCTGGCGGATGACCTTGAGGCTTACGTCATCGAAGCGGTTTTCCTTGATGGCCCGGTGCTGGATGCGCATGACAAGGCTCTTGAGATCGGCGCTGCGCAAATAATAAATGCCGGTCACGTCGAGCGTGTCCCGCAACATTTCGGCCTGGGCCACGTTGCGGGGGATGCCATCGAGCACCAAGGTGTCCTTGGCGGGATGAAATTGTCCGGCGGCGATGACCTTGCCGATGGATTCGCGCCAGAGAGCAATGGTGGTGGCATCGGGCACGAGCCGGCCCCGGCTGGAATATTCGATAAAGGTCCGGCCCAGTTCGCTGTCGGGCTGCAACCGGCGGAAGACGTCCCCGCACGCGCAATGAAAGAACTGCGGAATGGCCCCCAGGATTTTGCCCTGCGTGCCCTTGCCCGAACCGGGAGCGCCAAACAAAAGCATGCAACGGTATTTCACGCGCTTTTGGGATTGAGTTGGACCTCCGTGATGTCGGCAAATGCCACCATGACCTCCTGTTTTGCCGGCCCATGGGCGACCTCGACATGCATGTCATTGTTGGCGATGCGGGTGATGCGCTCGACAATGAACTGCTGCCGTCCGGTTTTCACGACCAAGACCAGATTTTTTTCAGAATCCCGCCGGATCATGCTGAAAAAACCGGAGAATTTCGTCTCAAAAAACCGGCGATTGAAGGTGAACTGCCCGCGCTGAAAAACCTGCGGCCCGGCGGGTCCGGCGGCCGGCGCACCCGACTGCCAGGAGCCCTCGACAATGTGAATCCCCGATGCGACCGGGGCCGCGGCGCCCCCCGGCACGGCAAAAGTCTGCGTGGCCGCCTCGGTGTGGGCCGCGGATGGCTCGAGGGCTTCAACCCGCACCGGCATTGCCAGAAAAATAATCGGCCCCAGTATCGGGAACACCACCGCCATCCCAGTCCCCAGCAGGATGGATCGAGAACGGCAAACGGCGATTTCATAACCAGCGTAGATGTTCGCGGCATAAATCAATAACAGTGCGACCATGCCGACCGACGACGAAAACAACGCCTCGAACAGGGATTTTTTGGGCGGTAGATCCAGACGCGTCACCGCGTGAGGTTTTACATCCGCCTTCTTCGCCCGCACGGGCGGAGGAGTTTCAATGAAGGGTTCGGCCAGCGGTTTGATTTTTGGATTGGTCGTGAGCTGTTTGAGCGCCTCCTGGGAAAATTTCGTCCACGGCACGCGTTCCGAATATTTGTCCACGTCCAGGCGGAAAACAATGCCGTTGTCGTTATAGGAAATGACGGCGCCGGTGACCGACTTGCCGTCGGTCAGTTGATACGTCATGTCCGTGTCGGCGGCCACCAGCCGTCCGCAAAGGCACAAGCCTAAGAATGCCCAAACGATTCTGCGCACGGATAAATTTATAACAAGGGCCGGCGCGGCGTAAAAGCAAAATTCAACGGGCGCGTCCGATTTCATCCAACAAATCTTCAAGGACCCAGTTGGCCCGGGTGGTCTGTAATTTATCCGCCGCCGACCCGTGCTGCCAGACGGCATAACGGATCAGTTTGCCGACATCGGTTTGCAGCGGCCGTTGCGCGAGCCAGCCGGCCAGGTAACCCGCCAGCACATCGCCACTGCCGCCCTGGGCCAGATGCGGGTTGCCGGACGGGTTGACGAAAATTTCCCCCTCGCTCCGGCCGATGAGCGTCTGGTGCCCTTTCAGCACGACCCAGCAATTGCCGAACCGCCGCGAAACCCCGCGCAATGCCTGCGGCCGGTTTGCCTGGACCTGTTGGCTGGTCGTGTTCAACAACCGCGCCGCTTCGCCGGGATGCGGAGTCAGCACCCGGACGGCGTTTTTTGCCGTCGCCCCCAGCGGCAGCCAGTCCAGCGTGCTCGCATCCACGATCACCGGCAAAGGCGAGTCCCGCCAAAGGCGGCGGGTGGTGAGCGACATGGCATCGGCCAGTCCGGCGGCCGCCAAGCCGGGACCCATCAGAACCGCGCTGACGGTCTCGGGCAGTTTGAGATCGGCAGTCCACAGGCCGACCATCGCCGACTGCAATTGGGCCGCCACAACATGATAAACGGATTCCTGGGTCAAAAGCGTGATCAGCCCGGGCTGGGCGCGCTGGGCGCCACGAGCCGCCAGAACCGCCGCACCGTGAAAGCCAAAACTACCCGCGATGATTGCCAGATGCCCGAACACACCCTTGTGCCCGGCCACCGCCCGAGGCGGCGGAAAATTCGTGAAATCTTCCGGCAACGTCCAATTCAACCCGCCCACCGGCAAGCAAGGAACCAAACCAACATCATCCGCGACCACCAGCCGCCCGACAAACGGCCACGCTTGGGGAGCGAGCAACCCGGTCTTGGGCGCGCCGACGGTCAGCGTCACCGCCGCTGCCATCACCGCGCCGGGCGATACCGGCCCGCCGGTGTCGGCATTCAAACCGGACGGAACGTCCGCCGCCAACACCGGAATGCCCGACCCGTTGATTGTCTCAATGATTTTTTTCCAATCCTCAGTCAAAGGCCGGTCCAGTCCGATGCCGAACAATCCGTCGATGGCCAGCGCCGGCTTTAGGGACAACTGCCGTTCCAGTTCCGGCAAAACCGCTTCCGGCGCCACGAGGTCGAGCAGTTCAACCCGCCGGTCCTTCAAAAATTCCCGGGCAGCGCGGACGTCATCGCCATTGTGGCCTTTGCCGGCCAGCAACAAAATCGCATCGCCGGGCCGGGTCAGAGCCAACGCGCAACGGGCCAGGGCGATCCCGACCCGCCGGATGACTTCAGCCTCCGTCTGGCCTGCGGCCCACGTGGCGTTCTCCCATTCGCGCATCTGAGCAATGTTTATGACCGGAATTGGCATGACCGAAAGCTACACTTCTCTTGCAAAGGCAAAAGTAAAATTGCATCGTCACCCAATTGTCACAGGGTTGTCACATAACCGAATTTGTGGGACAATTGCCCGCGTGATATGCAAGTCGGAGTGAAACCGCGAATACTAGTGGTCGATGACGAACCGGAGGCGGTTGAACTGGTGGAGTTCAATCTCAAGCAGGCCGGTTATGCGGTGGTGACGGCGGCGGATGGCGCGGAAACACTGAAGAAAGCGCGCGCCCAAACCCCGGATTTGATTGTGCTGGACGTCATGCTGCCCGAGATGGACGGCTTTGAGATTTGCAAAACGCTGCGGCTCGACCCGGCCACCGCCAAGGTCCCCATCATCATGCTCACGGCCAAGGCGGCCGAGATCGACCGCGTGCTCGGCCTGGAACTCGGCGCTGATGACTACCTGACCAAGCCATTCAGCCCCCGCGAACTGCTGCTCCGCATCAAAAAAATCCTTTCCCGGGGCGAACCGGCGGAAAAACCCCGCGACCAGTTGCGCTTCGGCGATTTGCAGATCGATGTGCCCCGGCATCTGGCCAGTTGGAAGGGCAAGGCATTTGAGCTGACCGCCACCGAATTCAAGCTGCTCACCACCCTCGCGCAGCGCTCGGGGCGCGTGCAGTCGCGCGACCATCTGCTGCGCGACGTCTGGGAATATGACAGCCTCATCGACACGCGCACCGTGGATACTCACATGCGCCGCCTCCGCGAAAAGCTCGGCCCGGCCTCGAAGCATCTGGACACCGTCCGCGGCGTCGGCTATCGCTTTGTCGAATGAAGAAGGCAGAGGCAGAATGAACAAACGGGATTGGCGCATTTCTTCCGCTCGCAATTGATCTCCACATTCTGCATTCTTCCTTCCGCCTTTGAAGCATGTGGCCAACTTTAACCATTCTTGCCGTCGCCGTCATGCTGGTGGTCCATTTCCGGTGGCGGGCGAGATTTCTTCATCAACAGCGGCTGGTAAAGGCCGAAACCGAGGACCTGCAGCGCCGGCAACTGCAAACCACGACGGATGCCAAGGCCCAGCAGCAGGTCCTGTTCAACAGCATGTTGGAGGGTTTGCTGCTGCTCGACCGCAACCGCCGGATTTATCTCGCCAACCGCGCGTTCAAAAACCTGTTCGGCCTGAAAACCGAGCTGCGCGGCAAAACCATCATGGAAGCCCTGCGCGTGCACGAACTCGCCGCGCTGGTCGAACGCGTCGGCAGCGATGGCCAGGTTTTCGATTACGAGCTGAAGCTGCCGGAATTGAGCGAACGCTGGTTGCAGGTCAATGCCGCCGCGATTTTCAACTCCGCCGGCGAACGCGAAGGCACCATCCTCGTCTTCCACGACCTGACCCGGCTAAAACAGCTCGAACGCACCCGCGAGGAATTCGTCGCCAACGTCAGCCACGAGCTGCGCACACCGCTCTCGCTCATCAAAGGCTACGTCGAAACCCTGCTCGACGGCGCGCGCAGCAATCCCGAAGTCGCCGAGCGCTTTCTCAAAATCATCGAGCGTAATACCCAGCGCCTTGACCTGCTCATCCAGGATCTGCTCACCATCTCGGCGCTCGAGTCCGGACGCATTACCTTGAATTTGCAGCCTGTCCCGCTCCGCCCCCTCGCCGACAAGGTGCTGGCCGACCTGAAAACGCGCGCGGAAAATAAAGGCGTGAAGCTGGTCAACGAACTGCCCGATCTCACCGCCACGGCCGACGCGAACCGGGTTGACCAGGTCCTCGCGAATCTCGTGGACAACGCCATCAAATACGGCCGCGCAGAGGGCACGGTGGCCATTTGCGGCCGCAATGATGAAGAGGGCAGAATTGAGATTTCCGTGCGGGACGACGGGCCGGGAATTCCGGCCGAGGCCCTGGAGCGGGTGTTCGAGCGGTTTTACCGCGTGGACAAGGCACGCTCGCGCGAGCAAGGCGGGACAGGCCTCGGATTGTCCATCGTCAAACACATCGTGCAGAACCACGGCGGCAAGGTCTGGGTGAAAAGCGAGCCCGGCAAGGGCGCGACCTTCTTCTTCACGCTGCCGAAGGGATAGACTCACGGGGTTGGCGGCAACAATTCCCGGATGGCAAACAGCGTACCGTGACGAATCTTTTCCACAAAATTTCTTTGTCCGGAGGCGCGTGGGTTTTATAGTCCCGTTATGGTTCACGTTGGCATTGGCTATGACGTTCATCAACTGGTCGTGGGCCGCAAGCTCATCCTCGGCGGCGTCGAGATTCCGCACACAAAGGGCCTGGACGGCCATTCGGACGCGGACGCGCTCATGCACGCAATCTGCGACGCGATCCTCGGCGCGCTCGGCGAACCGGACATCGGCCATTTTTTCCCGAACACCGACCCCCGCTGGAAGGGCGCGCCAAGCAAGGTTTTCTTGCAGGAAGCCGCGCACCTGATCGCACTTCGGCCGGGCAAAATTGTGAATGTGGATGCCACCGTCATCGCCCAGGAACCGAAGATTTATCCGCACATCCAGGAAATGAAGATCCGCATCGCCGAAGCGCTGGGCATCAATTTTCATCTCATCGGCATCAAGGCCACCACGAACGAGCGCATGGGTTTCATCGGCCGCGAGGAAGGCATTGCCGCGATGGCCGTGGCCAGCGTGGACCTGCCTTAACCCCGAATGGACACGAATCAACACGAATTTTTTCTGACCGTGAACTGCGCAAATTACACGAACAGGGATTTATTATTGCATGGTTCGCATGTTCTGCGGTTTGTCATTCGTGTCCCTTCGTGTTTATTCGTGGTTTGATCCCATTCCCATGGCAACGAAAGCTGAAATCAGTTGGAAACGGGTCACCGCCGATGGCGTGAAACTGCAGATCAATGCCCAGCGGGTGAGCCGCGAGTGGAAATTTTCCCGGCGCGAGAAACGGTTTGATCAATGGCAGCCCGTGGCCGAACCGCCGCTGGAGGACTGGCTGGAATTGCTCGACGCGGTCCAGCGGCTCATCACCCGCCGCCGTTTGCAGCCGGAACATGAGGAACACCTCCGCCGCCGGATTCGCGAGCGTTTTCCCGAGGTAAAAATCTAGCGCAACGGGGCGTGGCTGATTGAACCATGTCGGTGATGTCAATCATTACTACCGGCTCGTGGCAAACCTAAACCGGTTGGATTTACCAACAAAGAGTTTTGGGAAATCGCCCTGGGAAGAAAGCATTGGTGCCGGGAAATCAGGTTGGTTTTCCCGAACAACGTCCCAGACTGGCGCTCGAAGCGCCCCACCGTTATTACACCCACGCCAAAGCCAGCCGGACCAGAGCGACAATTCCCAGGAGCAGGCTGACCACAATCACCGAGCCGAAGGTGTCATACTCAGCCTTCAGCAGATGGTTGATGGGAGTAACGGTGTTTATCAGGTAGTAAAAGCCACTTCGATTTACTTTGCCCGTTTTCTCTCTCATACCCGCGGTTGAGCATGAATCAAGCCAGGCGCCAATCCTACAAATCACCACTCATCAATGCCCTGCCACGCTCGCGCGTTGATTTTTCCTGACAAAATTGTCCCGTCCCGGTACAGTTTTCCGCGGATGGGCAAATCACCTTTGATTGTTGTTTCTCCGAGCATTGAAAAACGCGGAGTCGAATTTCACGATCTTTCCGTCAGCCTGTCGGTCAAGTACGAGTATTCCGTGCTTCAAGCCGGCGGCATCCCCATCACCGTGCCCACCACCACCCGCCGGCAAATGCTCGCCGAACTCGTCCGCCGCTCGGACGGGGTGTTGCTGACTGGCGGCGATGACATCAATCCCAACCTCTATGACCGCCGGCTTCCGCCAGCCGTCCGTAAAACCATCGAGCCGATGCCTGACGGCGGCGGACGCGACTGGCGGGAACTGGTCCTGATTGACGAAAGCTTTCGCCAGCGCAAGCCGCTGCTGGCCATTTGCCGCGGACATCAATTGTTGAACATCGCGCTCGGCGGCCGGTTGATCGCCGACATCCGCTGCCAGGTGCCCGGCGCGCTGAACCATCAGCGCACGGACCGGGCGGGTGAATTTGTGCATGAAGTGCCGTTGACATCGGGGTCGCTACTGGCCAAGATAGTGCGGAAGCGGATTTTAGGTGTGAACAGTTCGCATCATCAGGCCGTTTTGGAACCGGCGGAACCATTAATGGCCGTGGCGCGAACGCGTGATGGAATCGTTGAAGCGATGGAACTGAAACCGGACACAGCTCGGCGGATGCCGTTTTTGTTGAGTGTGCAGTTTCATCCCGAACGATTGAGCGAACGGCACGCCGAACATCGCGCAATATTCCGCCGGTTTGTTGCAGCGTGCGAACGGAAACCCGAAACATGAAAGCCAAAATTCTGATCGTGGACGACGAGGCGGATTTGCGAAATCTGCTCACCGCGGTGCTTGGAGATCTTTACGAAGTCGCGCAGGCCGCCAATGGCGCGGCGGTGCAGAAGGCCTTTTCCCAACCCCCGCCGGATGTGGTGCTGCTCGACGTGAAACTGCCCGATGCCGACGGCCTTGAGTTGCTGCCGCAGATCAAAAAACGCTGGCCCGACACGGAGGTCATCGTGCTCACCGGACACGGCACCGTCAGCATGGCGGTTGAAGCCGGACGCGGCGGCGCCTACAATTTTCTTTCCAAGCCGTTCGAAAACGAAAAGCTGCTGGCCGACGTCAAATGCGCCCTTGAACGCAAGGAGCAAAACCTGGAAAACAACACGCTCCGGCGCGCGCTGGAGACGATGAGCGGAACGGCCTCGCCGATTTTCCGCAGCTCCGCCATGCAAGGAGTTGTGCGCACCATCGAACGCATCGCACCCAGCGACGTCACTGTGCTCATCACCGGCGAAAGCGGCACCGGCAAGGAAGTCATTGCCGACCTCATCCACGCGCTCAGCACCCGCAGCAAGAACAAGATCATCAAGATCAACTGCGCCGCCCTGCCCCGCGAACTGATCGAGAGCGAACTGTTTGGTTCCGTCAAGGGTGCCTTCACCGGCGCCCACAGCGACCGCGAAGGCCTGTTCCGCCAGGCCGAGGACGGCACGCTGTTGCTCGATGAAATTTCCGAAATGCCCATCGACACGCAAAGCAAGCTGCTGCGCGTGTTGCAGGATCAGGAAGTCCGCCCGGTGGGCGGCAAGGTGAGCTATAAGACCAACTGCCGTCTCATCGCCTCCACCAACCGCAAACCGGAAGATGCCATCAAGGACGGCAAGTTGCGCGAGGACCTTTATTACCGCATCAGCGCCATCTCGGTTTATCTGCCGCCATTGCGCGAACGCCGGGAAGACATCATGCCGCTGGCGAACTCATTTTTGAAACGTTTCGCGGCGCAGGCCAATCACGTCATTTCAGGTTTCACCCCGGCCGCAGTTGAGCGGATCACCGGATTTGAATGGCCGGGCAATGTCCGCCAGTTGCAAAATGAAGTTCAGCGGGCGGTCCTCTTGAACGAGGGCACCGAAGTGGACGTGGCCGATCTTTCCGTCACCAACGCCAAAGTCGGATCGACGGAAGGCAACGACACGAGTTTCACCCTGCTCGAAGGGGTCGAGCGCAACGCCATCATCCAGACGCTCAAGGAAACCGGCGGCAACAAGCTTGAAACCGCCAAGCGCCTCGGCATCGGCCGCCAGACCCTCTACAACAAGATCAAGGCCTACGGCATCGAGGTCTGATTTTGTCGCCTTGGCTGCCGCGGTCGCGACTCTGCTGATCACTTGGTCCGGCAAGCCGGGCTACGCCAGTCGGTTGCCGGCTAGAGCTTCTTCAGTTCCGTTCGCACCAGTTCAATCAACTGTTTAAACGTCGCCGCATCGAATTTGAATGTGCACCCGGCGGCGGCGAACAATTCCGGCAACGGACGTGAACCGCCCAAGACGAGTGATTTTTTGTAATTATTCAACGCCTTCACCTTGTCGCGCTTCGAATTTGCCCAAACCTGCAGCGCGCCGAGCTGTGCAATGCCATATTCAATGTAATAAAACGGATGGGTGAAAATGTGGAGCTGCCGGTGCCAGAGATTGGCCCGCGCCGCCTCGTGCCCGCTCCAGTCCACATCCCCGCCGAAACGGTCCATCAGTTCCATCCAGGCGGCGGAGCGCTCGGCACGGCTGTGGCCGGGATGCGTGTAAATCCAGTGCTGAAACGCGTCCACAGTCGCGATCCAGGGAAAAACCGCGACCACGCCCTCCAGATGCACCCGGCGGGCCCGTTTCGCGTCGGCGGCGGAATAAAATTCCTCGATGAATTCGTTCCCGAGCAGTTCCATGCTCATCGAGGCGACCTCGCAGAATTCAATGGGCGGGTTGTTGCGATACGGATGCAGGTCCTCGTCACGCGCGGCGAGCGCATGGAACGCATGGCCCGCCTCGTGCAGAATCGTCTCCACGTCGCGCTGCTGGCCGACGGCATTCATGAAGATGAACGGCACCCGCGCCTCGGCGAGCGTCTGCTGGTAGCCGCCTGGCGCCTTGCCCTTGCGGTTTTCAAGGTCGAGCAGGTGCAGGTCCTGCATCTGGCGGAAGCCGCCCGCCAGTTCGCCATCGAGGCGATCAAATATTTTCTGCGTGCGCGAAACCATTTCGCGCACCTCGCCGAACGGCTTCAACGGCGGACGGTTCTGTGAATCTACCGACAGGTCCCACGGCCGCAGATGGCCCGGATGCAATTTATCGAGGCCCAGCTGCTGACGGCGGACCGCCTGGATCTCACGTACAGCGGGCATGACCTCGCGGGCAACCGCATCATGAAAGTGCGTGCAGTCTTCCGGCGAGTAGTCGAACCGGTTCATCCGGCGGAAGGCGTAATCGCGGTAATTCTTAAAACCGGCATTCCGGGCCGTTCGTTCGCGAAGTTCAATCAGGCGGTCCAAAATATCATCAAATTTGTCCACCTCCTGCAAACGCCGCCGGGACACCAGTTCCCAGGCCTCCTGCCGCAGGGCACGGTCGGGCTCTTCGAGATATCGGCCCATTTGCACGAGCGTCTTCTCCGCGCCGCGAAAATTCACCGTGAGCGAGCCGCTCAATTTCTGGTATTGCTGGCAGAGCTTGGCGTCCTCGGTCTCCAGCGCGACGTTTTCCGGGCGGAACAGTTCGACGTGATTTTTCACGTCCCGGTCAAATACCTGGTAGCGCGACTTTGGCAGTTTTTCGCGGAATGGGTGTTTGACGTAAATGGTCTCGAGTTCGAACTGGCGCGGCTTGAGTTTCGGCTCGACGTTTTCGACAAAATGGAGGTATGCCTTCTCCGCGGAGGAATTGTCCGTGTGACAGGTCATGGCGATGTATCGGCGGGAAGCTTCCTCATCCAAGGCGGCACTGAGTTCGCTCCCGGCCAACAGCCACCGCTCGAGTTCGGCAGGCGTCCCGCATTGCGCGGCGCGCGACTCCAACTGGTCGAACAAAGGCGCGATCTGCGGCCAGTCGCCGAGGTCGATGGCTGGCGGGACGAAGGTGCGGGGCTTGTACGGGGTCAGTTTTCCAAACGGCAATAAATTCATGCGCGGAGATTAATTGAAGTCTTTGCTGGAGTCGAGGTCATGAGACTCAAGCCCGTAAAACTTTGGATTTCAAGCCGGGATCCTTCACGTCGTCTCCGGCTTTCAAAAAACCGGTTAGAATTTGGTCCGGATGCCACAGGCGCGCACGAGGCACCAGCCGCGGAGGGATTCGAAAATGGCGAACAATCCTGCGCCCACAAAGGCCAGCCCCAACGGCAGCGAATAGTCCACCACGATGATGCCGGCGATGAGACAGAGGGCACCGATGACACCACGTGCGATGCGCCCATGATGGCTGAGGTTCGGTTTGAAGAACCGCTTCACAGCCCAAAATTAGCACGATATATGCCTAAACAACAAGCTCGTTGCAGGAGAAACTGGCCAATTTGGTCGGGTTTGGGCATTTTAGGGAAACGTGGATTTGCTCAATGAACATTACCTGTGGGCGTCATGCGTCTGGGGCGCCATTGCCGGCGGCTATTGTCTTTACGGCTGGCGGCAGCGGGCAACGATACCCTTTCTGGGCGGCGCGGCCATGACAGCGGCATCCTTTCTCATCGTCAGCGCCCTGTGGATGTCCCTGACGTGCATCGCCATCATGTTCGCCGTCTGGTGGCTGCTGAAACAGGGGTATTAAAAATACCGGAGGGTCGAGCTTCACGAGGCCAAAAATCGGTTCGCTGCCCGGAGCCCGCAGCATACTCCGGAACAAAAAACCGGAAGCCAGTCGCCCGGCTTCCGGTTTGAATATGTGGCTGCTGTCGTCAAACGGCGGCTGATGGAACAAGCTCGCTGTGCTCTCGCGAGCGCGGCCGCAGATCAATCACCGGCCTTTCGGCAATGCGCTGGTGCCGGCATAGACGGCGTTCTTGCCCAGCAATTGCTCGATGCGCAGGAGCTGGTTGTATTTCGCGGTGCGATCCGTGCGGCTCAGACTGCCGGTCTTGATCTGGCCGCAGTTCGTCGCCACGGCGATGTCCGCGATGGTCGCATCCTCGGTTTCGCCGGAACGGTGCGAAAGGACGGCGGTATATTTGTTGGTCTGGGCAAGCGAAACGGCGTCGAGGGTTTCGGTGAGCGAACCAATCTGGTTCACCTTCACGAGAATGGAATTGGCCGTGCCGGTCTCGATGCCCTTTTGCAGGAACTTCACGTTGGTCACAAACAGGTCGTCGCCGACAAGCTGGACCTTGTCGCCGATCTTGTCGGTGAGCTTCTTCCAGGTTGCCCAGTCGCCTTCCGCACAGCCGTCTTCGATGCTGACGATGGGATATTTGCCGACCAGCTTGGCGTAAAAATTCACGAGGTCGTCGCCGGTCACGGTCTTGCCCGTGCTCTTCTTGAAGGTGTACTTGGCGTTGCCGTCGTAAAATTCGGAAGCCGCCACGTCCAGCGCGAGGTAAATGTCCTTGCCCGCCTGATAGCCGGCGTCTTTGATGGCTGACAACATGGATTCGAGCGCTTCCTCCACACTGCCGAGCTTTGGCGCAAACCCGCCCTCGTCACCGACGGCGGTATTCAAGCCCTTCTTCTTCAGCACGGACTTGAGCGCGTGGAAGGTTTCAGTGATGGCGCGCAGGCCTTCGCTGAACGTCGGCAGGCCAAGCGGCATGATCATGAATTCCTGAAAATCAATCGGGGCGTCGGAATGCGCGCCGCCGTTGATAACATTGGCCATCGGAACGGGCAAAACTTTGGCGTTCGTGCCGCCAAGATAGCGGAAGAGTGGAGTGCCAGCGGCGGCGGCGGCGGCCTTGGCCGTGGCCAGCGAAACGGCCAGGATCGCATTGGCGCCGAGCTTGGACTTGGTTTCCGTGCCATCGAGCTTGATCATGGTCTGGTCAACACCCACCTGATCGCAGGCACAGTGGCCGATGAGGGCGTTCTTGATTTTACCGTTCACGTTGGCGACGGCCTTCAGCACGCCCTTGCCAAGAAAACGCTTTTTGTCGCCGTCGCGCAGTTCGATGGCTTCGTGTTCGCCGGTGCTGGCGCCGCTCGGGACGGCGGCGCGGCCCACTGTGCCGCAGCACAATATCACGTCCGCCTCGACCGTTGGATTACCGCGCGAGTCGAGAATTTCGCGCGCCTGAATATCAACAATTTTGCTCATAATTTATTTTTAAATTTTTATACTCCAAAATCCGAAGCCGACATGATAAAAGCTGGGGATAGTGAGTCAAGAAGGCGTTGAAGCTTCCGGAAGGTTTAACCGGAGGTAAAGCAGAGCATTAAGGACGCATGCCCCGGCGGCGCAACCAGGCCGCCGGCCCGCGGTGCGTTACAATTTCCCTTCCAAAATATACTTTCCTGCGGGAACCGTGAAGCCTAAGGTTTGCGCACCGTGAATCCGATTCAACCGCTTTCGACCCGCAAGGAAATTAACGTGGTCGAGCCGGTCAGCCCGGCGTTGGAGCATGTGAAGGACATGTTGTTCCGGCCATTTGACTTGGGCCGGTGGTTCGTCATCGGCTTTTGCGCGTGGCTCGCCGGACTCGGCGAAACCGGATCCAGTTTTGGCGGGAATTTCGGCAACCATCATCAGCGGAACACGCTTGACTTTCATCATGCTCTGGATGAAGCCCGGGACTATTTGCTAAACAACCTCGACTGGATCATCCCGCTGGCCGCCGTGATCGTGGTCTTTGGCCTGGGCCTCTGGATGCTTTTTGTGTGGCTCAACAGCCGGGGCAAATTCATGTTCCTGCACTGCGTGGCAATGAACCAGGCGGAAGTCTCCAAACCATGGGAGCAATTCGTTCATGAGGGCAACAGCTTGTTCTTGTTCCGGCTCGGGCTGGGATTGATCGGGGCCGTCCTGACCTTGCCGCTGCTGGCCATCATCGTCATCTCGGTGCTGCGAATGCTTTATCACGACGAACCTGATGTTACCGGCATCATGCTGTCCATCGGCCTGGGCATGGTGTTTTTCCTGATCGCAATTCTCATGGCTTTGATTCACAAGTTCACGGTGGATTTCGTTGTGCCCGTCATGTTTTTGCGCCGGACCAAATGCTGGGACGCCTAGCGGGAATTTCTCGGCCTGCTATCCGCCCACCTCGGAACTTTCGTTTTGTATGTCCTGTTTCAGATCGTCATGGGGATGGCGATCGGTGCGCTGATTGTCATGGCGGTGCTGGTGACCTGTTGCATTGCGGGCTGTCTGATGGCCCTGCCATTTCTCGGCACGGTGCTCCTGTTGCCGGTCTTGGTGTTCAAACGGTCGTATTCGCTTTTCTTTCTGGCGCAGTTCGGGCCGGAATATGACGTGTTTCCGCCCGCGCCCCCGGCCCGACCGTCGCCGGAACTGCCGCCGATGCCGGTTATGCCGCCCACAACGTAAACGGGTTTGCGGTTGCCAACCCGCATTCGTACGGTTATCAATTTTCCCGGCAATGGAGTTTGCCATCCCACCATGGGAAAACCGCCTGACTGTTTCAGCGCTGATGACTCCTACCTGGCAGGGATGGCAGGCCGCGTTCTTGAATCAAATCAGGCAGGAGTTTTATGATCGCATATTTGTGGGTGGCAATCGGCGGCGCGCTCGGCAGCGTGGGCCGTTTCTGGCTGAACGGACTTGTCTCCTCAACCCGGTTCGGCGAAACATTCCCTTGGGGCACCCTTGCCATCAATGTCACCGGCTCCTTCATCATCGGTGTCATTGGCGCCGTGGCCACTCCGGAAGGCCGGCTGGATTCCTCGTCGCGCGCCTTCACCACGCAGTTTTTCATGATCGGCATCTGCGGCGGGTACACGACGTTTTCCTCGTTCAGCCTGCAGACCCTGAACCTCCTGCGCGACCGCGAATGGCTCTACGCCGGCGGCAACGTGATTTTATCCGTCGTCCTCTGCCTGATTGCCGTGTGGCTCGGCTGGCTGCTCGGCTCAACATTCAATTCCCTGAAAGGCAATTAAATCAACCCAAGGTTTTAACATGCAAATCCCACAAGACGCCGTCCTGTTGCGGATCTTTCTCGGCGAAAGCGATCGCTGGGAACACAAGCCGCTTTATGAAGCCATCGTGCTCAAGGCGCGCGAATTGCATCTCGCCGGCGCAACCGTGCTGCGCGGCCCGATGGGTTTCGGCAAAACCAGCCACCTGCACACCGCCAAGATTCTCCGGCTTTCCATGGACCTCCCCCTGGTCATCGAAATTGTGGACAGCGAGGAAAAAATCAACTCCTTCCTGCCGATCCTCGACGGCATGATGGGCGGCGGCCTCGTCACACTCGAAAAGGTGAAGGTGGTTCATTATCGCGCCAGCCAGGATGAAACGTCCGGCAGTCAGTAAGCCAACCGCCGGGTGTTCAGACTGCTTTGTCGCCTGGTTGCTCTTCTGTCCAATTGATTTGTGAACACTCCGGCGACAGAAAAGCGGCCGCAACACTGGCTCAATCGCACCGTGCTCGGCATCGGGCTGGCGTCGCTGCTCAGCGACTGGTCGCACGAAATCGCCACCACCGTTCTGCCCGCGTTTCTCGCTTCCATGGGCGCGGCGGCGGCGTGGCTGGGAATGATTGAAGGTTTCGCCGACGGTCTGTCCAGTGTCGCCAAGATGGCTTCCGGCTTTTACACGGACAAACTGCAACGCCGCAAACCCATCGCCGTCGTCGGCTATCTTGTCACTGCGCTCGGCACGGCATCTTTCGGACTGGCCACCGCCGCGTGGCACATCCTGATTTCGCGGTCGCTCGCCTGGCTCGGGCGCGGCGTGCGCACGCCCGTGCGCAAGGCGTTGCTGGCCGCCGCCGTCACCAAGGAAACTTACGGCCGCGCCTTCGGTTTCGAACGAATGATGGACACCGTTGGAGCAATCGTCGGCCCGGCCACGGCTTTTGTGCTGCTCACCGCGCTGCACCACAATTACCGGCACATTTTCCTGCTGACCCTCATTCCCGGTATTTGCGCCGCCGGAGTGATCGCGTTCTTCGTCCGGGAAAAAGAGCGCAAACCCGTAAAGTACGTCTCGTTCGGTCAACGGCTGCGTTTGCTGCCGCATCCTTACCAGAAATTTCTCGTCGCCGTCGGCATTTTTGGCGCGGGTGATTTCGCACCTTCGCTGTTGATACTGCTGGCAACGCAAAAACTCACACCGGCACTGGGCTTGACCCGGGCCGCCAGCGTCGCGGTCGGGTTTTACGTGTTGCGAAACGTTTATTACGCCGGGTTCGCCTACGTGGCGGGCGGCCTGGCGGACCGTTTCAAAAAGCAGTACGTGCTCGCGATCGGTTATGCGCTGGCAGCCGTGATGGCGGTATTGATCGTGGCCGCGCCAATGACCATCTGGCTGCTCGGCTTCATTTTCGTTCTCAGCGGCATGCATGTGGCGATCGGGGAAACGCTGGAAGATTCGTTTTGCGCGGAACTGGTGGATGAGGAACAGCACAGCATGGCGTTCGGCGTGCTGGCGACCGTGAACGGCATCGGCGATTTCCTGTCGAGCATCATCGTCGGCACGTTGTGGACGATGGCAGGCACAAGTGTGGCGTTTGGTTATAGCGCGGTTTTGTTTTCGTTGGGTGCTTTGCTGGTTTTGCGGACACGGTCGGCAGACATCGCGAAGTGACCCTGAAACGGCACTTGCTGCCGCTTCACCCGACGGTACCGAAGTTTTCGTGATCGCTGACTTCTTTTTTTGAAAAAAAGCCATTCCCAACCGGCCTCGGATTCATTTTTTCTGCTGTAGATAGTATTTTGTTTCTTCATTCATTAAAGGGAAGAAGTCCACTATTGATGATTCCTATCAAACTCGTTTTGGCCACCGACAATCGGCGGTTTATGACACTGTAAGAGGAGTGAATCTTGTCGTGTTTGTGGCTAAAATTTCACGTGTTTTGCGAATTTTATGGTAGCGTTTGCTGAGGGAGAAACTGAGGGAGAAAAACGATTACGAGGATCTATTTGGGGCACTGACCTTAGATAAAATTGAATTGTCCCCTGCTCCGCTTCACGGCAAACTTCATTTTCCTATGCAGCAGGTAAATCTTGGCATGATTGGCGGCGGCACCGTGGGCAGCGGCGTGTTCCATGCGCTCCAGCTCAACGGCGGCCTTATGGCCTCGCGCATCGGCGTGAAGGTTGGCGTCCGCAAGGTCGCGGTCAAGGCGTTCGACGAACCGCGGCCCTATCCGATTTCACGTTCGTTGATGACCACCGACTGGCAGACCGTCGTCAACGACCCGCAGGTGGACATGGTCAGCGAACTCGTCGGCGGGACCGGCCTCGCCCGGATCGTCATTCTCACCGCGCTCGCGCTTGGCAAGCCGGTCATCACCGCCAACAAGGCGTTGTTGTCCGCGCACGGCGAGGAATTGTTTGCTGCGGCCAAAAAGCACGGCTCGAACCTCTATTACGAGGCCAGCGTCTGCGGCGGCATCCCCATCATCAAGTCGCTGCGTGAAGGGTTTGTCGGCAACCGCATTAATGCGCTGTACGGCATCGTCAACGGCACCTGCAATTACATCCTCACCCGGATGAAACTGGAAGGCGCGGACTTCACAACTGTGCTGGCCGACGCGCAAAAGCACGGTTACGCCGAAACGCCCCCCGACCTGGACATTGACGGGCACGATGCCGCGCACAAGATCGGCATCCTCGCCTCGCTCGCCCATGGCTTCTGGGTGAACCCAAAAAAAATCCACGTCGAGGGCATCCGCCACATCAGCGCACTCGACATTCAGTTCGCCGAAAAGCTGGGCTACACGATCAAGCTGCTCGGCATCATCAAGAAGGTTGGCACCGGTTGTCATGTTCAGGTCTCGGTATATCCGACCCTCGTGCCCAACACCCACGTCCTCGCGAGCGTGAACCATGTTTTCAATGCCGTATTCGTGCGCGGCGACATCGTGGGCGACACGCTGTTTTACGGGCGTGGCGCCGGGAAGGACGCCACGGCCAGCGCGGTGCTCAGCGATCTGGCCGACGCGGCACTGGATTTGAAATCCGGCACCAAGCAACGGGTCCCGCCGTTTGTTCCCCATGAAGGTTCCGGCGCAGTCATACCGATGGATGATGTCGTGTCACAGTATTTTGTCCGGCTCAGCGTGGTGGACCGGCCGGGAACGCTGGCGAAGATCGCCGCCATTTTCGGCGCGGCCAAAATCGGAATTTCATCCGTGATCCAACCGGAAGGCCACGAAGGCAAAAGTGTGCCTTTGATTTTCATGCTGCATTACGCCACCAATGGCGCAGTAAAAAAGGCATTCAACCAGATTGCCAAATTGCCGGTCATCAAAGACAAGCCGGTGATGATTCGCGTCGAAAATTTCGAATGATAAAATGAGAATTCAGGAGTCAGAATCCAAAATGCTGTTTTAACATGTCCTTGATTGTTCAAAAATATGGTGGCACCTCGGTGGGCAACCCGGAACGCATCAAAAATGTGGCGGCGCGCGTGGCCAAATATCACGCCAAAGGCGACAAGGTCGTTGTGGTTGTTTCCGCCATGAGCGGCGTGACGGACAATCTGATCAAGCTCGCCAAGGAAATTATGCCGCTGCCCAATGAGCGCGAAATGGACGTGCTGCTTGCCACGGGCGAACAGCAAACCATCGCGCTCACCGCCATCGCCCTGCACTCACTGAGCGTGCCGGCGGTGTCGCTCACCGGCGCGCAGGCGGGAATCGTCACCGACGTGGTCCACACCAAGGCCCGGATCCACAACATCACACCGAAGAAGGTCCACGAACTTTTGAAGCAGGGCAATGTCGTCATCGTCGCCGGCTTCCAGGGCGAGACGCCCGAGGGCCAGATCACCACGCTGGGCCGCGGTGGTTCGGACCTGACGGCCATTGCGCTGGCCGCGGCGCTCAAGGCCGATCTCTGCCAGATTTACACGGACGTGGACGGTGTTTATACCGCCGATCCGCGCATCGTGCCGAACGCGAAGAAGCTGCAGGAAATTTCCTACGACGAAATGCTTGAGCTGGCAAGTCTGGGAGCGAAGGTGATGCAGAGCCGCTCGGTTGAATTCGCCAAGAAATTCGGCGTTGTGTTTGAAGTCCGCTCCAGCCTAAACGAAAACCCCGGAACCATTGTGAAAGAAGAAACCAAAAGCATGGAAGGCATCGTCGTGCGCGGTGTCTCGCTCGACAAAAACCAGGCCAAGGTCACGCTCGTCGGCGTGCCCGACAAACCCGGCGTGGCGGCGCGCATTTTCAAGGCGCTCGGCGACGCGAGCGTGAACGTCGACATGATCGTGCAAAACATCAGCCACGGCACCGGCACACCCCAGACAGACATTTCCTTCACGGCGGACAAGCCGGATTTGCTCAAGGCACAGAAGGTCATTGCCGGCCTGAAAGGCGAACTCGGTCTGCGTGACGTGATCACCGCCGAGAAAATCGGCAAGTTGTCCATCGTGGGTGTCGGCATGAAAAGCCACACCGGCGTGGCCGGCAAACTGTTTGAAACCCTGGCCAAGGAAGGCGTGAACATTGACATGATTTCAACGAGCGAGATCAAAATCTCCATTGTCATAGACCTGGCCAAGGGCGATGCCGCGATGAAGGCCGTCCATGCGGCGTTTATTGGCTGACGCTTATTTGCCCGGAATGATTTCCGCAAAAGCCGGCCGGGGAATTCGGCACTTGACCGCAATCAACGTTGGCATAACGTCAATCCTGTGAACCTTGACGAAAGCCGTTTCACGTCCGCATTGGAGCTTCTAACGACCCGTCCCGCCAGTCACGGGAATTTACCGGCCCTCGGGGATGCGTTGCCTCCGGTTGAACTGTTCCAAAGCTTGTTGCGGCCATGTTGATCCTCGTCCGGTCTTGGATATTGCTCTCCACTTTGCTGGTAAGTGCCGGATGGATTTTGTCGGCACTGCATCGGTTGAATCGAACCGGTTATGGCGTGGCTTTGGCGCTCGCTGGCATCGCAGTTTTGTTCTGGCAACGAAAAACCGGCTGGCCTTCGGGGGAAAGCCCGGCGCGTTTTCTGTATAAACTCCGCCACCGCCTCAAACGACCGGCGCCGGCGTTGTTTGGTTTGCTGGTGATGCTCGCATTCCTATCCGGTTTCCTGCAACCAGACTTGAACTATGATTCCAACGCCTACCGGCTGCCCCGCCTGCTCCATTGGCTGTGGCAGGGCCAGTGGCATTGGATCCACACCGGCGACGCGCGCATGAACATCAACGCCTGCAATTTTGAATGGCTGGCGGCGCCGTTGATTTTATTCACCCATACCGACCGTTTTTTATTCCTCATCAACTGGGGTTCCTATCTGATGCTGCCCGGACTGGTTTTCAGCGTCTTTAACCGGCTCCAGGTGCGCCCGCGCGTGGCTTGGTGGTGGATGTGGTTTCTCGCCTCGGGCTGGTGCTTTGCCTTGCAGGCCGGTTCCGTGGACAATGACAGCCTGGCCGCCGTTTATATTTTGGCCGCCGTGGACCTGGCCTTGCGCGCCGTCGAAAAAAAGTCGGCTGCCGATCTTTGGCTGTCCCTCCTCGCCGCCGCGCTGGTGACCGGAGTGAAACAGACCAACCTCCCGCTGGTATTGCTGTGGATGATCGCAGCCTGGCCCGGCCGACGCCTGTTATGGGAACGCCCGTATGGAACCGTCCCGGTGGCGGCGCTGGGGCTGCTCGTCTCCGTCTTGCCCATCAGCCTCCTCAATTTCAAACATTACGGATCCTGGCTGCCGGTGAACATCGCCGGGCTGCCCTCGGCGGGAAAATTTCATCTGGACCCGTTCTGGGGCGTCATCGGCAACGCATTTTGCATCCCCGTCCAAAATTTGCTGCCGCCGTTCCATGAATTGCTGCCGCCGTTTTTCCGATATGGAGTGCCGCTTTGGAACGAACAAATGCGGCATTTTTTGTTCACGCCGTTTGGTTCGCATTTCTCATCGTTTGAGAATTTCGGCTACCTGTGCGCTGATTACTATCACGGCATCGGCGAGGCAAATGCCGGCATTGGACTGGGCATTTGCGTTTTGATTTTCGCCACCTTTCACGCGGCACGCAAAGCCGGGACCTCCGGAAAAATCATCCTGCGCGATCCGACCCGGTTCCTGTTGCGCGTCGTTCCGTGGATGTTGCTCCTGCTGTTCATGGCCAAAGTCGGCACCTTTACCAACGCCCGCCATCTGGCGCCTTACTACATTTTTCTGTTCCCGTTCTTTCTGGTCAAACCCAGCCACGCCCGGGTTGTGCGCCAACCCCGGTGGCAGCGGCTCGGCCTGGAAATCATGGTGTTCACCGCCATCGTGGTGGCCGGCGCCGGCAACCGTCCGCTGCTCCCCCTCCCGGCCGCCTGGAAAATGCTCCACTCGGAATTCCCCAAGCAGGAACTGATCACAGACCAATACTTGCGATACGTGGAATCCGAGTATCAGGCAGTCAAAGCTCGGAAAACCTTCCTCAACGAGTCCCTGCCGTCGGCAGAACCCGTTGTCGGCTATTGTCCTCTCATTTGCGACGTGGATGAACCCAGTCTTTGGCTGCCCTACGGACGGCGTCAGGTGGAGTGCGTTGCCCCCGGCGATTCTCCGGAACGCCTGCGTTCGCTCGGCATTCGCCATGTGGTCGTGCATCTTGGCCCGCAAGACGGCAGCATTTCAGATTGGATGGGGAAATATCATGGCACCCTGGCCGCCCAATATGCATTCCCCACTTCCTCGATGCAAACGGCGCCACCGCTCGAACTCTACCTGGTGCAGCTGAATTAATCGTGCCGGTGCGGTGAATGGCAATCTTGAGAATCAATGTGAGTGGAACGGGGAAATGCAACGGTTCCAAAAAGGTGAAATCGAAAAGGTTGACCGGCAAGCCAGTCTGCATTAGCTTGGACTCCGTGAACCGCAATTTGAATCTGGACCTGCTGCCAAACGCGCTGCTGTTGAGCCGCGCGGCGGTAGGGTTCTGATCGGTTCAGAAGATTTATCAAACCCCACCGCCAACCGGCGGTGGGGTTTTTGTTTTGTCAAAACGAGACGCTGTCGCCATAACTAAACACGAACATGCATAAGAACCCGTCCCAGAAATACCGCCCGTTCCCGCCGGTCGCCCTGCCCGACCGGCAGTGGCCAAACCGTGTTCTCACGCACGCGCCGCGCTGGTGCAGCGTGGATTTGCGCGACGGCAACCAGGCGCTCGCCATGCCCATGAACGTCAGCCAGAAGCTCGAACTTTTCCAGACGCTGGTGAAGACCGGCTTCAAGGAAATCGAGGTCGGCTTCCCGTCAGCCTCGAACACCGAGTTCGCCTTCAACCGCCGGCTCATCGAGGAAAAGCGCGCCCCGGACGACGTCTGGCTGCAGGTGCTTGTTCAGGCGCGCGAGGATCTGATCGAGCGCACCGTCGAGTCACTCGCCGGTGCCAAAAAAGTCATCATCCACATGTACAATTCCACCTCGCCGGCCCAGCGCCGCGTCGTGTTCGGCAAATCGAAGGCGGAAATTATCGAGGTCGCCGTGCGCGGCGCGCAATGGATCAAGGACCGGCTGCCGCGGCTCAAGGACACGGAAGTGATGCTCCAGTATTCGCCGGAAAGCTTCAGCGCCACGGAGGTGGAATTCGCCAGGGAAATTTCCGAGGCGGTCATGGAAGTCTGGCAGCCGACCCCGGAACGGAAGATGATTTTAAACCTGCCCGACACGGTCGAGGTCGCGATGCCGAATGTGTATGCCGACCAGATCGAATGGATGTGCCGGAACATCAAGCATCGTGATTCATTGATCATCAGTTTGCACACACACAATGATCGCTGCACCGGCGTGGCGGCGACGGAGCTGGGCCTGCTCGCGGGCGCGGACCGGGTGGAAGGCACGTTGTTCGGCAACGGTGAACGCACGGGAAATTTGGACATCGTCACCGTGGCGTTGAATCTTTACCAGCATGGCATTGACCCGAAGCTGGATTTTAAGAATCTCAACTCCATCATTGACGTTTATGAACGCTGCACCGGCATGACCGTGCCCGCGCGCCAGCCTTATGCGGGCGAACTGGTTTTCACCGCGTTCAGCGGGTCGCATCAGGACGCGATCAAGAAGGGTCTCGCGGAATGGGCCGGCGGCGGCCAGAAAAACTGGGACGTGCCCTATCTCACGATCGACCCGACCGACATCGGTCGCGAGTATCGCGAGGTCATCCGGGTCAACAGCCAGTCCGGCAAGGGTGGCGTCGCGTATCTGCTGGAGAGCGAATTCGGCATTGAGTTGCCGAAGGACATGCAGCGTGAATTCGGGCCGATTGCCAACGACGAGGTGGACCAGCTCGGCCGCGAGGTTACCGCCGCGGAATTGAAGGCGATGTTCTGGCGCGAATACATTGAGCGCGCCACCCCGTGGCAGCTCAAGCGCTTTGAAACCGAAAGCAAAAATGGCGTCGTCAAATGCCGGGCCAGGTTGTTGCGCGACGGAAAAGCAATTGAGTTCTCCGGCCAGGGCAACGGCCCGCTGGCTGCGCTCGTCCACGGTTTCAGCGAGGCCGGCGTGCCGCGTTTTGAAATCACCAATTACAGCGAACACGCGCTGGGTTCCGGCGAAACGGCGGCGGCGATAGCTTACATTCAAATCCGGCATCCCGATGGCCATACCCGCTGGGGCGCGGGCGTGGACACGAACATCGAACTCGCATCCGTGCGGGCCGTTTTGAGCGCATTAAACCGCCGGTGATGATTTTTGAACCAAAACACTTCCGCCTCGTCAAATGAGGTCGGATGGCTTAACCTCAGAACCTGACTATGAAATTACGGCGCGCGCTTGTTTGTGGACTGGCTGGCATCATCTTGATTGGCGCAAGACTCTTTGCAGTGGACAGCAGCCCGACCAACCCGGTCGTGACCACTCCAGCGGTCTATGTGCCGGATGTAACTCATGAGAACGAACCGCTCCCGGATGGTGTCCTCGCCTGGGCCAGCCTCATGCTGGAAACCAACGTACCGGCGGAAACGGTCAACGCGTTTTTTGACTTCAGTTTTACCAATGTCACCACCGGGAAAGTGGCGATCATGGATGTTCATCCGTCCTGCGGTTGCACCACGGCACAACTGCCTCCGCTGCCCTGGATCATCGCCCCCGGGACGAACGAACAGTTTGGCATCACTGTAAACATCGCGGGGAAAAACGGGACGCTCTACAAGGCGGTCACGATCAAGACCGACAAAGGACTGAAGCAACTCATGGTGAAAATAACCATCCTGCCGCCGGTGATTCCCACAATGACCGCCGCTGACCGTGAACGTAACCTGCAGGCGGCCAAAAACGACCGGCAGGCGGTTTTTCGCGGCGACTGCGCCGTCTGCCACGTCAAACCCGGCGCCGGCAAATATGGCCAGACACTTTACGACGCCGTTTGTGGCATCTGCCATGAAGGCAATGACCGCGCCACGATGGTGCCGGATTTGCACCACCTCAAGACACCGACCAACGAGGATTTCTGGAGGACCTGGATTGCCCACGGCAAGCCCGGCACGCTCATGCCTGCATTTTCCATCGGCGATGGCGGACCGCTCTCGGACATGCAAATCGCCTCCCTGGCCGGTTATCTGAATGCGACCATTCCTTCGCCCGCCCCGGCGGCGGCACAATAGATTCAACTTGCATATCGGTTCCGGCAGATTATAATAATCACTCGGAGTTGGTAATTAATTTATCTGACAAAAGGGGTCTGCAATTATATGACAGCCGATCATTTCCCATCCCAAGCGGATACGGTAATTTTTCCGGAGGATGAATTGCGGATTGTCCGTCTGGCCCGCCAGCTTTGGGGATTTGTCTGGCGGGTCGCGTTGATTGTGTCTTTGGGATATGTTTGTTACCTGGGAATCAGCCATTATTTTATCCAAACCGTGCGGGTGGATGGCATCAGCATGTATCCCACCCTGCGCAACGACGATTATTACCTTCTCCAACGCTGGTACTATCACTTTTACCGTGATCCCGCTCCCCGCGACATTGTTGTCATCAAAGACCCCTCCGACCAGACCTACGCCGTCAAACGCATCATCGCCGGTCCGGGCGATTGCGTGTACGTCACCGACGGGGACATTTTCGTCAACGGCAAAAGACTGGATGAGCCTTATCTACCCCCGAGAACCTGGACGTTCCCGGCGGAATTTCCCAACGAGCAATGGATGATTGCCTGTCAGCAGGGCGAATACATTGTGATGGGCGACAATCGGATCAACAGCTTCGACAGCCGCTACTACGGCGTGGTCCCGAAAAATAACATCCTCGGCATCATTTTCCATTAATCCGGCAGTGCCCTGGCTCCCGGCTTGCACTAGCCCGGCCGGTGAATTATGCTGTCAACCATGACGGCACAATCACTTGACGCAAGCCGCCCAGCCCGTATCGCGGAACTGGGACGGCGGATTTTGAACAACGGCCAGATCACCCGTGACGAGGCCGCGTTTCTATTCCAGCTCGAAAGCACGGCGGACGTTTTTGATCTGCTCTCGTGGGCCAACCGCATCCGCGAGCAATTCAAGGGCAACAAGATCCACCTCTGCTCCATCGTCAACGCCAAGGCCGGCGCCTGCTCCGAGAACTGCAGCTTCTGCGCCCAGTCGTCCCATTATCAGACCGGTTCGCCAAAATATGGCTTCGTGGATCCCGAACCCGTCGCGGAGGCCGCCGACGAGGCCAACCGGAATTCCGTCACCGCCGTCGGCCTGGTTGCCGCCTGGAAAGGCTTGAACGAAGGGCCGATGCTCGATGAGGTCTGTGACCGCATCCAGGAATTGAAAGCCGGCGGCAAGACGCGGCCGGATGCTTCGCTGGGCATCATCAAAAGCCAGAAGGTCGCCGACCGGCTGAAGGAAGCCGGACTTGAATGTTACGGACACAACCTAGAAAGTTCGCGCCGCTTTTTCCCGCAGACCTGCACGACGCACACCTTCGATGACCGGCTGGAAACCATCGGCTACCTGAAAAAAGCCGGCATCAAGATCTGCTCCGGCGGCATCATCGGTATGGGTGAAACGCGCGAGGACCGTTGTGACCTCGCATTTGAATTGAAGGCCATCGGCGCAAATGTGGTGCCCGTCAACATCCTTAATCCGATTCCCGGCACGCCGTTCGAAAAAAACGAACCGTTGCCCGTCATGGAAATTTTGAAGACCATTGCCTGTTTCCGGTTCATCCTGCCGCGGCAGGAAATCATGATCGCCGGCGGGCGCACCGTGAACCTGCGCGACGCCCAAAGCATGATTTTCATGGCCGGCGCGAGCGCATTGATGGTTGGTAATTATCTCACCACGCTGAACCAGCCCGTCGAAAAAGACCTGCAAATGCTCAAGGACCTCGGCCTGGATCCCAGCTGGGACAGCCACGGCTTCAGCGATCAGGAGGAGGCTGGTTGTGGGTGTGGAAAAGAAAAATGCGAAGCGGAAATGGTGCCGTCCTGAACTCCGACCAGAATGTGATAATTCCGTTGCGTCTTGGCGGTTTTGCGTGAAATTCTCCGCGTGCAGAAGCTCGGCAAAAATCACGGTGCCTACCACGGCGAGACGATTGACATCCGCGCCGTGCTGCGCGAGATCGAAGCGGCGGCGCAAGAGCACCGCTGGGCGGTGGAAATTTTCCACGAGCAAGATGGTTTCAAGTGGCTCGCCCTGTCCCGGACGCCGCTTTCGACCCGCAACTCTCAACCAGCGACCCGCATCTACCTCAGCACCGGCATCCACGGCGACGAACCCGCCGGGCCGCTTGCCGCGTTAAAATTGTTGCAGGAAAACAAATGGCCGGAAAACACGGACGTTTTTCTGCTGCCATGTTTGAATCCGATTGGGTTCACTCTCAATTCGCGCGGAAACGCTGAGGGCGTGGATTTGAACCGTGACTACCGTAATTCGAAATCCGCCGAAGTCCGCGCGCACATCGCGTGGCTGGAGCGGCAGCCGAAGTTTGATTTGTATCTCTGCCTGCACGAAGACTGGGAATCGCACGGGTTTTACCTCTACGAGCAGAACCCCGATCATCGCCCTGCCCTCGCAGAAAAAATCATCACGGCCGTGCAACCGGTTTGTCCGATTGATCTTTCCGAAAACATCGAGGGACGCCCGGCAAACGGGGGAATTGTGCGGCCGAACATTCTGCCCCAGGAGCGACCCGACTGGCCGGAAGCGTTTTATCTAATCACACACAAATCGCGTTTGGGGTACACCTTGGAGGCGCCGTCGGATTTTCCGCTGCCTGCGCGCGTCAATGCCCTGGTCACGGGCGTGAATGCCGCGCTGGAAACCCTGACCTGAAAGGAGCGCAGGAGTTTCATCCGCAGCGCATGGGGAATACGAAATGACGAAAAGCTGGTCGCTGGATTCTGTGGCACTCGGCTGCGGAGAGAAGGGTTCCGTTATTTCAACGCGGCCTCGCGGCGCTTCATCCAATCGATGCCGAGATCCGTCAGCGTTTTCGTCTTCAGAATGCGTTCCGCCATTGGGAAGACGATCCGTTCCTCCTTGTCGAAATGCTCACGGGAAGCGCTGATGGCGCCCAGCAGAATTGTTTTCGCGTCCTTGAGAGTCCGGGCCGTCTGGACCCGGGCCAGCTTTTCCTCAATCTGACGGTGTTCGGCGTGAAACGTTTCGTTCTGGCCGATTTGCTCGAAACAATGCTCCAGCGGTTCGATGAACAGGTCATCCTCGGTCTTCGAGTGGGATCCGTGCAACCTTTCGACCACCGCAGCGAGCAATTTTACCTCCGCCAGCGTTTTGATCCGCGGCACGGTCGCTTCAATATGGTCAAACAAATTGTGGAACACGGTGTGTTCCGCCCGTAAAATGTCCGTAATCTTCATGGCTGAACAAAAGTTGGATTGTCTGCCCAGCAAATAACCCTTCCAATGAATCTACGCCAACCGATTTTTGCCTTGTTTCAACCAAAATCAGAACCTTTCCGGCGCCCACCGAGCGGCGGGCAGTTCAAGGAATGGCAATGCGATAGAACTGCTGACCCGGGCCGGCGGGGATGGTGTTGGTAAAGAGGCAGGTGCCGGACAGATCCGACAGGTTCGTCGCCAGGATAGTCCATTGCGACGGTGGCAGCGTGAAATCGGCCGAAGCAATGAGATAATTGGTCTGGTTCGCCCAACCGCTGGCGGTGAACAGCAGGTTCGTTCCGGACTGCGCCACCGTCGGTGACGGCGCATTCGTCGGGCCGAATTCAAACGCGCCGAGGTCCGGTGCGGCTCCGTAGAAGGCAAAGCCCCGGTTGGTTCCCGCGTCGATGCAGTCGCTTGTATTGGTCAACCGCATGAAATCGATGTAAGGCAGGTCCCCGTTCGTCTGGCGCGGGGCCGTCAGCAGGCTGGTGTTAAGCGTTATAAAATCGTTCGCCGAAACCGTGACCGGCAGGGTGAAATAATTGAAGGTGATGTCATTCGTTGCGGCTGGACCAAGCTCGGAAACCTCGGACGATCGGGCGCTATAACCGAGGTTGTTTTTCATTACCTGGTTGAAACCCGGCGCATCGTTGGTGCCGCTTGAATCATTGGTGCTGCAAAGCATGTTGTAGTTCGCGCTGTTCCGATACGCGGTGTTGTTCAACCAGATCTGCCCGTCCAGATGGTGGTTCGCGTAAAAGCCGTTCGCGCGGTTGCTCACCGTCAGGCAAAACTCGATGACATGGTGCGGAATGACGGGCGGATGTGAGCCGCCGGAAATGCCGTAGCCGCCGCCTTTGATGCCGTTCCCATCGCCGGTGGAACTGGCAAAGTTCGTGAAATAGCCGTTGTAGAACGACCAGCAATGGTCGAACGTCACGACCGCGAAGGCATTGATGCAATCATAGCCATCGTCGCTGTTGAACCAGGAACGACAGCCGCGGAGGATATTCCCCGTGCCGGTGGTGTGGCCGGGATGACAGCCGAAACCATCCGTGTTGCCAAGCGAACCGACGTCCAGACCGCGATTGTCGTACGCGTCGCAGTTCAAAACGAGATTGCTGGAACCATCGGTCAGATACCAGCCGTTGCCCATGCCGTCGTGCATGCGAAGCTGCTCAAACCGGTTGTTGCTGCCGCCGGCCACGCGGAAGTTTTCCGACTGGGTATGCTGCACCGTAACCGTCACCTGCACACCCACCACATCAAAGCCCTTGAACACGCAATTGTTCGCCGTCACCAGATAGGCCGTCACGCGATTGGAAGCCGAGAGCTCGGGTTTCACGTTCGAAAAATCGAACACCGGCAATTCTCCCGGATAGGCGATGTAACCGATGCCGCTCTTGTTGATGTTGTTGACGATGGCCCACGGACTGTTCGTCGTGGTAAAATTGGAGTTGTTCAACAAGTATGTCCCGCCACGCAGATAAACTGTATCGCCGGAACTGGCGGCGGATTGGGCCCGCATGATGGTGGCAAACGGGCTGTTGCTCGCGCCGGTATTGGAATCAATCCCGTTCGTGGCCACAAACCAGGTCGCGGAAAAGACGGCTGCCGTTTGCAGCCCATAAAACAGGGATGCGGCAATCAAGGTTTTGCCAAACCGGCACGGTTTAAATGTAACAGGGCTCCTTGATTGCATGGCGTGGTATCGGATCAAACCTTAACACGAAAGGGATAGACTGCAACCAGTTACGCGATATCAGACAGGATTGCTGGAATCGCACTGAGCATCACTTCAAGGAATGGAGACCGTACCGTTCACGACCCGGTAATAACGCTGGCTTTGGGTCGCAGGCTGCGTGTCCTGCCATAAATTGGTCTTCACAACCAGGGTCAGATTGGTCAACCCCTGCCAGTTGTTGGTGCCAGCCAGATTGGTGGTGGCCTGGATGCCGTAGGTCTGTCCGACCTCCCCGGTGAACATCATTCCAGGCGCGCCCGAATACATGGCGAGGCCGAGGATGGAGGATTTACATTTGCCCGAGCTGCCGGCCTGATAAATGGCAGCGACTTCGTTCGAGGACAACACCCGGTTGTAAAGCGAAACTTCATCGAGCGAGCCGCCCAGCTTGCAATCCCAGTAAGACTGGCCGGACGAGCCAAAGTACAATGGAAGGGTTCCGTATTCCTGCGGAAAATCGATCGTGGCCTGGGCGTCGAGGTTCCCATTCACATACAGCCGGAGAAAATTGGTTCCCCGTTCCGCCGCCACGTGATACCACACACCGGTGGAGATCAGAGTGACCCCGGTGGCTTCAATCGTGTTTGTGCCCGAAGTGGCTTCCAGCAGAAAAACATCCCCCTTGACCGGGCTTTCGGCAAATCCGCCGGCGCTGATGGTCCGGTCTTTGATCAAACCAAAACCTTCAAAATAGGTCGCATGGGTGTTTTGTTTGAAGACCAGGTATTGCTGGCCGACGGTGGGGCCCGAAGACGGCGTGTCCAGTTTGTCGAATTTCACCCATGTCTCCACCGTAAAATTGGTCAGGTGAAAACCGGGTGAGTCCAGGACCTGCACATAATCGTTCGTCCCGTTGAAATGGAATCCGGTCCCGACCACTCCGGGCGCACTGGCCGTGGTGCCGGCCATCAGCGAGCCGTTGTTGGTTCCAGCGATGTCCCTGGCATTCCCATCGCCCGGCCACCAGCCGACCAAACCTGCCGGCGGCGGATAGCAGCCCGTCGCTGACACCGAAAGCGCCGCCTGAAGGCAGCCAAAGAGCAAGGCGAGCCGGTTCCGGTGCATGCACCAACAACGCCATGTTCCACCTCCCCAGTTTGGTTCGTCACTCATGCCCAAGTTGAACATACCGATAAATTGAGGCGGATGACAATAAGTTTATGACCCGACCGGCACCGCAACTAAAAGCTTATTTCATCTAACTTTTCCAGATGCATGCCGCCCACTCCCACCCTGCCCGCAAGGTTGCCTAAAATGCCTCCATCCCCGCGCAGGAACAGACCGGGTTGCGGTCGCCGAATACATTGTCCACGCGCCCAACGGCCGGCCAAAATTTATAGTCGCGCAGACCTGGCATCGGAAACGCCGCCTGCTCGCGGGTGTAAGGACGGGTCCAATTATCCGCCGCCACCAAGTCCGCCGTATGCGGCGCATTCTTGAGCAGGTTATTTTCCTTGTCCGCCGAGCCGGATTCGATGGCCGTCATTTCAGCATGGATGGCAATCATTGCGTCGCAAAAACGATCCAGCTCCCGTTTTGATTCACTCTCCGTGGGCTCGACCATCAGCGTGCCCGCCACCGGCCAGGAGAGCGTTGGCGCATGAAACCCATAATCCATCAGCCGCTTCGCCACGTCCTCCGCGGTGACACTCTTGAATGCGCGCAAATCGAGGATGCACTCGTGCGCCACCAGGCCATTGGCGCGATAGAGCGTCGGAAAATGATTTTCGAGCCGCTTGGAAATGTAGTTGGCATTTAGAATTGCAACCTTTGTCGCCTCGGCCAACCCGTCCGCGCCCATCATGGCGATGTACATCCAGGAAATGGGCAGGATGCCCGCGCTGCCCCACGGTGCGGCCGCCACGGGACCGATATGCTGTTTGGAGCTTTTTCCATCGTCCAGGCGACCGCTAAAAACCGGATGGCTCGGCAGAAACGGAACCAGATGTTTTGCCACGCCGATGGGTCCGACGCCAGGGCCGCCGCCGCCGTGCGGAATGCAAAATGTCTTGTGCAGGTTTAAATGGCAGACGTCCGCTCCGATGAAACCCGGGCTCGTGAGTCCGACCTGGGCGTTCATGTTCGCGCCGTCCATGTAAACTTGTCCGCCGTTCGCATGGATGATAGCGCAAATGTCCTTGATGCTGTCCTCGAAAACGCCGTGCGTGGACGGATACGTGACCATCAGGCACGAAAGATCATGCTTATGCGTCCCGGCTTTGGCGCGCAAATCGGCTACGTCGATGTTGCCATTCGGGTCGCACACCACGGCAACGATTTTCATTCCCGCCATCGCGGCACTGGCCGGATTCGTGCCGTGCGCGGAGGTCGGGATCAGACAGACATTCCGATGCGCGTCACCGCGTGATTCGTGATAGGCGCGAATGACGAGCAGACCGGCGTATTCACCCTGTGAACCGGCGTTGGGCTGCAGGGAAATCCCCGAGAAGCCGGTAATTTCCGCCAACCAGTCCTCCAGGTTCTGGAACAGGATCTGGTAGCCACGCGCCTGGGCGAGCGGAGCAAAGGGATGAATCTTTGCAAACTCCGGCCACGACACAGGAAACATTTCGCTCGCCGCGTTGAGCTTCATCGTGCAGGAACCCAGCGGGATCATTGAAGCCGTCAGCGACAGGTCGCGCGATTCCAGCCGCTTGATGTAGCGGAGCATTTCGGTCTCCGAATGGTAACGGTTGAAGACAGGGTGTTGCAGGAACGGCGAGGTGCGTGGTAGAGGAATGCAGGGATGAGGCTTCGATTTGACAAATCCAGACGGGGAATGTCCTTTGAAAATCGTCAGAATCCTTTCAACGTCCTCAAACGTTGCGGTCTCGTCTATGGAAACTCCGACCTTACCACTGGTGATGTTGCGGAAATTGATCTGATGCGTCCTTGCAGTCTCACCCAATTTCTCCGCATCAGAGACAGAAATTGTGAGCGTGTCAAAAAAAGAGTCGTTGTCTGGAATGAAACCACGGTTTTGAAGACGGCCCGCCAATGTTCTGGTCAAATTATGAATGCGCTCCGCAATTTTCTTCAACCCTTCCGGCCCGTGATAGACGGCATACATGGAGGCCATGTTTGCGAGCAGTGCCTGCGCGGTACAAATGTTGCTCGTGGCCTTCTCGCGGCGGATGTGCTGCTCGCGGGTGCCGAGCGCCAGGCGCAGCACCGGTTTGCCGCGCGTGTCCTTGGAAACCCCCACGATGCGGCCGGGCAGCTGGCGCTTGAATTCGTCGCGCGTGGCAAAGAACGCGGCGTGCGGGCCGCCGTAGCCGAGCGGCACGCCGAAACGTTGCGCACTGCCGACGGCGATGTCCGCGCCAAACTCACCAGGCGGCTTTATCAACGTGAGTGCCAGCAAATCCGTGGCGACGGTGAGCATCGCCCCGGCGGCGTGGGCTTTTGCCGCGAAACCCGCGTAATCATGAATCGCACCAAACGTGTCAGGATACTGCACGAGCGCGCCGAAGACCTGGTCGGTGAAGGAAAATGTTTCATGGCTGCCGACGACGACGGCAATTCCCAGCGCTTTGGCACGGGTCTGAACGACTTCAATGTTCTGTGGGTGACAGGTTTCTGAAATGAAGAAAGTATTACGTCCGCTTTTGAGCCGCGCGCTCAGGGTCATTGCCTCGGCGGCAGCCGTCGCTTCGTCCAGGAGCGAGGCGTTGGCGATGTCGAGCGCGGTGAGGTCGGTGACCATCGTCTGAAAATTCAGGAGCGCCTCGAGGCGGCCCTGCGAAATCTCGGCCTGATACGGCGTATATTGCGTGTACCAGCCGGGATTTTCGAAAACGTTGCGCTGAATCACCGCCGGGGTGATGCAATCGTAATAACCCATGCCGATGAACGAGCGGAAAACCTTGTTTTCCAGCGCAACCTTTTTCAGTTCGGCAAGAGCGTCATATTCACTGCGGGCGGCGGGAAGGTTCAAGGGCCGGCCGGAACGGATGGGCTGCGGCACAGCGGCATCGACAAGTTCATCGAGGCTTTTAAACCCCATCTGCGCAAGCATTTCCCGGGCGTCATCGGCGTTCGGCCCGATGTGACGGTGGAGGAACTGTTCAGATTGCGCGAGCAATGCGGGAGCCGCCAAGCTGCTCTGATTTTCGGATAAAGCCATTCGGGAAAATTACGGTTCGCGGACACCAAAGCAAGAGGGATTTGGGGATAAAACGGGGGTTCGGCCTTAATTTTGACAAAACACCATATATCCGGCTGGCAGGAAAAATCCGCCACAACTAATGGTATTTTTGCCCCAAAAAACCGTAAATAAACATTGTGCAAAACGCCCGTTTTTTTTACTATTTCCTATGATTCGCCGGCGCTGAAAAACAACGTTGGCACCGGTTTTATTTATGCTGAAAAATCCAGATTCTGCCGAGGGTAAAAGCGGGGTGATCAGCGCCAATTATGACGCGGCGCAACTCGGAAAACTTGAAGGTTTGGAGGCGGTGCGCAAGAAACCGGGCATGTATATCGGCGGCACGGATGAACGCGCATTGCATCATTGTGTGTCTGAAGTGCTGGACAATTCCGTGGACGAACATCTTGCCGGGCATTGCGACCGGATCGAGGTGAACATCCACGTGGACGGCTCAATTTCCATCCGCGACAACGGCCGCGGCATTCCGGTGGACATCCATCCCCAATATAAAATCCCGGGCGTCGAGATGGTGCTCACCACACTTCACTCCGGCGGCAAATACGGCCAGGGCGGCTACAAGTTTTCCGGCGGCACGCATGGCGTCGGCGCCAAATGCGTGAACGCGGTCAGCGAATGGTTTGAAGTCGAGGTCTCCCGCGACGACAAGGTGTACCACATGGAGTTCGAACGGGGCAAAACCACGACCAAACTCGAGGTCATCGGCAAGTCCAAGGACACCGGCACGCTCATCACCTTCCTGCCGGACTCGGAAATTTTCCGCGAAACGATCGAGTTCAAGACGGACATCATCGCCCAGCGTCTGCGCGAACTGGCATTTTTGAATTCGGGACTGGAAATCATTTTTGCCGATGAACGCAAGACCGCCGCCGAGCCGGAAAGGTTTTTTTACAAGAACGGCATCGAGGAATTTGTCAAGCAGCTCAACAAGAGCAAGGAGCCGTTGCACCCCAAACCCATCGCCTTCCGCAAGGAGACGAAGGAAAAACTCGACGACAAGGACATCGAGGTCCACGTGGAGGTCGTATTGCAATACAACGACAGCTACAACGACCAGGTCCTCTGTTACACGAACACCGTCCACAATCCGGACGGCGGCACGCATCTCTCGGGCTTCCGCAGCGCCGTCACCCGGGCGATCAACCAATACGCGAAGTCGAACGAATTGCTGAAGGAGAAAGACCCGCAGATCACCGGCGACGATGTGCGTGAAGGGTTGACGGCGGTGATTTCGGTGAAGCACAGCGACCCAAAATTCGAATCGCAGACCAAGGTGAAACTGCTTTCGCCCGAGGTGGAACGCATCGTCGGCTCGGTGAGCTATGAGGGACTGATGAGTTATTTCGATGCGAATCCGCCAATCGCCAAGCGGATTGTGGACAAGGGATTAAATGCCGCGCGCGCCCGCGAGGCCGCCCGCAAGGCCCGCGAGGCCGTCCGCAAATCCGCACTGACCGGCGGCGGACTGCCGGGCAAGCTGGCGGACTGCTCGGACCGGGATCCGGAAAATACTGAACTTTACATCGTCGAAGGCGATTCCGCCGGCGGCTCGGCCAAACAGGGTCGCGACCGGAAATTTCAGGCAATTTTGCCGATTCGCGGCAAACTCATCAACGTCGAGAAAGCCCGCCTGGACAAGGTTCTCCAAAACAACGAAATCCGCACCATGATCACCGCCATTGGCACCGGCATCGGCGACGGTGAGGGCGAAGGCGCGTTCAATCTTGAGAAGCTGCGCTACCACAAAATCATCATCATGACGGACGCCGACGTGGACGGCTCGCACATTCGCACACTACTGTTGACCTTTTTTTACCGGCAGATGCCGCAGCTCGTGAAGCAGGGCTTCGTGTATATCGCGCAGCCCCCGCTTTATGGTGTCACGCGGAAGAAAAAGACCGACTACATTGACGATGATCTGGAACTCAACCGGCTTTTATTGCAAAACGGCACCGAGGAAGTGAAGTTGAAAAATGTTTCCGACGGGCGAGAATTCACGCCGAAGCAACTGGAGGAAATCCTGACGCTGCTCGAATCGCTCGACAAGCACGCGACGTACATTCGCCGGCTGGGCGGTGACTTTGGCGATTACGTTGACCAGCGGGCGAAGGATGGCACCCTGCCGCAGTTCATGATCAAGGTGCGCGATGGCAATGACGAAAAGGTGCACTATTTCCTGAGCAACACGGAAGTGGACGAGTTCAAGTCCGCAAACAACGACCTATTCGGTGGCGACACGGAAATTGAACGCCGGAAGGACACCCCGACCCGGCGCGCGAAGGTTTCCGACCTCCATCTCGAGAGCAAGGCCATCACGGACCTGCTCGGCAAGCTGGCCAAGAAGGGCTTCAGCGTCGAGCATTATGCCGGACAGGACAAGCCGCTCTTCGAAATTCACGAGGGCGAAGGCGAACGGGCGGTGGTGAAGCCATTGTTCTCCATTCCGGAAATTCTCACGGCCGTCAAGGAAACCGGCCGCCGGGGATTGTCCATCCAACGGTTCAAGGGGCTGGGCGAAATGAATCCCAAGCAGCTGTTTGACACCACCATGAATCCGGCCAACCGGAAGCTGCTGCGCGTGGACCTCACCGACCTGGTCGAGGCCGAGGAGATGTTCGTGAAGCTCATGGGCGACGAAGTCGAGCCGCGCCGCCAGTTCATCGAAGACAACGCGCTCAACGTCCGCAATCTTGACGTGTAAGAAGAATTTGACAGATGTAGTCACATGTGACTACATTGGCTGATGAAAGCACAAAAAACCACAAAATACCCGGAGATCAAACCGGCGAAGCTGGAACTTCGCGAGACGGTCACACTGTCCGGCGTGGGGCTTGCCATTTCGGTGCGCGCCGCCAAGGCAAAATTGTCAGCCTTGCTGGAATTGGTGGCGAGCGGACAGGAAATCACGATCACCAGTGACGGCAAGCCAAAGGCGGTGTTGTCGCCGGTTGGCAAATCCAAGGCCCGGAAGATTTTTACGGGCATGGGGGATTACTTGAAATCCATGCCCATGCAAACCAAGGGCCCGTTCGCCGATGAAATCATCCGCGCGGATCGCGACGGGCGCGGCTGGTGATTATGTATCTCGACACGGGCATTTTGATAAAACTGCTGACTCCCGAACCGGAGACGGCGTTTTTTGAACGCGAACTTCAGGGACACGCATTGGTTTCAACAGAACTCGCCCTGGTCGAAGTCAAATCGGCGTTGTTCGCCAAGGAGCGTGCGGGGCTGATCACGGCAACGCAGCGGGCGAAAGCCGAGGCGAAATTCGAGGCCATGGTCGGGGACGAAATTTTCAAGCTGTGCAGCTTGAACCAGCCGACGTTGCGCAAGGCGACGCAAATCGTCCAAGCCTGCCATCCGAAAGTCCCGTTGCGCGCGCTGGACGCCTTGCATGTAGCGACCTGCGATCTCGCACAGGATTTTCCGCTCTGCACGACGGATGCGCGGATGCACGCCGCCGCCCATGCCATGCATATTCCGGTGTTTCCGGAAAAATTGCCGTTGAAAATCTAGAACTATTTCATCATGACAGACGAAACCGAACCCACTCCGCCACCCGCACCGCAACCGCAGCCCAGCGGCGGCGCCTATTCGCAGGGCGAAAAAATCTCCAAGATCAACGTCGCGGACGAGATCAAGAATTCGTTCCTCGACTACTCAATGTCCGTGATCATTTCCCGCGCGCTGCCCGATGTGCGCGACGGCCTCAAGCCCTCGCAGCGCCGCATCCTGTATGCGATGAACGAGCTCGGCGTGATGCCGGCCCGCAAGCATCTCAAGTGCGCGAAAATCGTCGGCGAAACGATGGGCAATTACCATCCGCACGGCGACCAGGCAATCTATCCCACCCTCGTCCACATGGCGCAGCCGTGGGCGATGCGTGAGCGGCTGGTGGACAGCCAGGGAAACTTCGGCTCCGTCGAGGGTGATCCGCCGGCGTCCATGCGGTACACCGAGGCGCGGCTGACGCACCTCGGGGCCGTGCTCATGGAGGACATGGAAAAGGACACGGTGGATTTCGTCCCGAATTACGATGAGACGCGCACCGAGCCGACCGTCTTTCCGGCCGCCTTCCCGAACCTGCTCGTCAACGGCGGCACCGGCATCGCCGTCGGCATGGCCACGAACATGCCGCCACACAACCTGGGCGAGGTCATTGACGGCATCTGTGCGCAGATCGACAAGCCGAACATCACGATTCCGGAGTTGATGAAATTCATCAAGGGGCCCGATTTTCCGACGGGCGGCATGATTTGCGGCGTTGAAGGCATCAAGAATTATTTCACCAGCGGCAAAGGCAGCGTCAAGCTGCGCGGCCGCGTCGGCGTGGAGGAGATGAAGGGCAACCGCGAGCAGTTGATCGTCACGGAGATCCCCTTCAACGTCAATCGCGCCAACCTGGAGGAACAGATTGCGAACCTCGTCAATGAAAAGATCATCACGGACATTTCCGCGATGCGCAATGAATCGGACGAGCATTGCCGGCTGGTCATTGAACTCAAGCGCGAGGGCATCCCAAAAGTCGTCATCGCCAATCTTTACCAGCACACGCAACTGGAGGTCAGTTTCAGCGTCAACGCGCTGGCGATTGATCATGGACGCCCGAAAACGCTCAATCTCCGGGAAATCATCCAGTGTTACATCGAGCACCGGCGCGAGGTCATTCTGCGCCGCACGCGTTTTGAACTGCGCAAGGCGGAGGAGCGCGCCGAGCTGCTGGAAGGCTACCTCATCGCGCTGGCGAATCTCGACGAGTTCATCCACATCATCCGCTCGAGCAAGAACCGCGAGGAAGCCCGCGTCAAGCTGCTCGCCTTCGAATGGACGCGGGCGCAGGTGGAAAAATGGTCGATTCTCATCCGTAGCGAGGGACGCCTCGTGGCCGGCCGTTACGCGCTGACCGAACGGCAGGTGGACGCCATTCTGGAATTGCGGCTCTACCAGCTCACCGGCCTGGAAATCGACAAGGTCGAAAAGGAATACAAGGCGTTGATCGAAATCATCAAGGACCTGCTCGACATCCTCGCCAAGGAATCGCGCGTGATGGCAATCATCAAAAAGGAACTGCACGAAATCCGGGAAAAATATGCAAGCCCGCGCAAGACCGAGATCGTGCCGGACGAAGGCGAGATCGCCATCGAGGACCTGATCGCCAATGAAGGCGTCATCATCACGCTCACGCACAATGGCCTCATCAAGCGCACCAACGTCAGCCAGTACCGGGCGCAGCGCCGAGGTGGCAGGGGAGTCATTGGCATGGCCACCCGCGAAGCCGAGACCCCGGAGGATTCCGATTTCATCGAGCACCTGTTCACCGCCAGCACGCACGACTACCTGATGTTTTTCACGAACACCGGTCGCGTGTACGTGGAACGCGTCCACGAAATTCCCGACATGGGCCGCGCCGCCAAGGGCCGGAGCATCGCCAACCTGCTGGAGTTGAAGGCCGATGAAAAAGTCGCCGCCCTCATCCGCATCCTGTCGAAGACCAATGACAACAAGGAAGACGTGACCTGGCAGCAGTCCGGCGAACTCTTCTTCGCCACGCAAAAGGGCACCGTCAAGAAAACCTCGCTCAATGAATTTTCCAACGTCCGCAAGGGCGGCATCATCGCCATCGGCATCGACCCCGGGGACACGCTCATCGAAGTCAAGCTGACCCGCGGCAGCATTGTTGAAAAAGAAGAAGTAAAGGATCCGGGCGACGACGTGGTGTTGATCACCAAGGACGGCATGAGCATTCGCTTCAACGAATCGGACGTCCGTTCCATGGGCCGCTCGGCCACCGGGGTGCGGGGCATCAACCTGGAAAAGGACGACGCGCTCGTGGCGGCGACCATCGTCGTGCCCGACGCCACGCTGCTGGTGGCCGGTGAAAACGGCATCGGCAAGCGCACGGATTTCGGCGAATACCGCGTTCAATCGCGCGGCGGCAAGGGCATCATCACAATGAAGACCGGTGAGAAGACCGGCGCGGTCGTGGGCGCCCTGACTGTGCGCAACACCGACGAAATCATGCTCATCACGACCGGCGGCCAGATGGTGCGCATTCCCGTGGAAGGCATCCGCGAAGCCGGGCGCAACACCCAGGGTGTGAAGCTCATCAATCTGGACGCCGCGGACAAACTTCAGGCCATCGCATCCGTCATTGGCGAGGACAAGGAAGATTCCGCCGCCGGCAGTGAAACTGCGCCGGGATGAAAATTCTGAATTGTACCCCCGCAAATATTTGATATTCTAGCCGTTCATTTTTATCCGGCAATCCCCGGACAGCCAGTCGCGGCCAGCTGGGATTTTCGTGTCAGATAAAAATTGGAATCGGACCATTCCCGTAAAAAATGAAAAAAAACACTGCCATCATTGTCATCGCAGCCGCCATCGTCACCACCTTCCAGCCCGGCGCCTTTGGCCAGACCAATCGCGTTGTTCAGATACCTCAATACCCCTGGGAAAGCACCTTGTCGGCGGGCCTCACCCTGACCGAGGGAAACAGCGATACCGTGTTGACCACGGCATCCCTCAAAACCCACAAGAAGACGCCGGAAAATGAGTACATGTTCGGTGCCGATGGCGCCTACGGCAAAGACAATGATGTCGTCAATAACAACAGCCTCCATGGTGTCGCCCAATATAACCACCTGTTCAGCGACCGGTTTTTTGGCTACCTGAACATGGAAGGTTTGCACGACGGCATCGCCGACTTGAAATATCGTCTCACGATCGGCCCCGGCGTCGGCTATTATTTTCTCAAGGGAACCAATACCACGCTCGCCGGCGAAGTCGGTCCAAGCCTTATCACCCAGCAACTGGGCGGCGTGGACACCACGTATGCGACCTTCCGCCTGGCAGAACGGTTTGAACATAAAATGAACGGCGGCGCGCGGATCTGGGAAAAGGCCGAGTTCCTGCCCCAGGTGGACAAGCTGCAAAATTTCCTGGTCAACACCGAAGTCGGGGCCGAAGCCGCCCTCACCAAAACCTTCAGCCTCCAGGTCGTCTTGCAGGACAACTTCGTTGATCAACCCGCCGCCGGACGCAAAAGAAACGATCTGAAGCTCGTCAGCGGCGTGGTTTACAAGTTCTGAATTGAGCTTTGAGCGCGGTCAGGATGAGAGCCTTTCGATCTTCCATGAATCATCCGGCTGCCGTGTATAAACAAACCGGTCGTGCAACCGGCTCGGCCGGCCCTGCCAGAATTCCATGCGTTCCGGCTTCAAAACATACCCGCCCCAGTTCGGCGGCAGCGGTACATCGCCGGGAAATTTCGCCGCCATATCGTTCCATTTTTTCTCCAGTGCCGCGCGGCCGTTCACCACGTCACTCTGGTTTGACGCCCAGGCGGCCAGGCGGCTGCCCCGCGGACGGCTTTTGAAATACGCCTCCGATTCCGCCGGCGGCAATTTCGCAACCTGGCCGGCGACGCAAACCTGCCGTTCCAGGTCCGCCCAAAAAAAGGTCAGCGCGCCGTTGGGATTTTCCGCCAGCTCGCGTCCCTTGCGGCTGTCGTAGTTCGTGAAGAAAATAAAACCGCGCTCGTCCACCCCCTTGAGCAGCACCGTGCGGGTGGAAGGCCGGCCGGCTGAGTCCACCGTTGCCAACGTCATCGCATTCGCATCCACCGGCGAACGGCCAAGGATGGCATGCCATAGCTTGAAGAGGGCAATGCCAATCTTCCGCCAGCAGCCGCCCGCTGTCACCGGTCTGAACCACTGGTTAAACTGCGCCAGCGGATCCGTATTCAGGTCCGCGCGATCCAGGCCGCCCAGCGAATATTCCCGTCTGATGTCCGCCATGCCCATATTCATGCGAACCCTACAACAACAGCCGATTTTCAGCGAATCAATTTTGGCTGGCCCATTCCAACACGAGTTGCCATCAGCCTCCGGACAGAATTGGATGGACTTTCAACCCAGTTTTAAGACCCTGCTCCAACCATGTTTTCACTTCAAATGCTCTTCGGAAAGGCGGACCGATTCTATCAACTGCTCGAAGACGCCGCCAGCGAAGCCCACGAGAGTGTCCGGCTGGTCGTTGCCATGATCAAGGCGCCGGATTCCGCCAAAGGGCTGGATGACATCGCGCTCACGCGCCGCAAAGAGAAAAAAATTGCCGATCAAATCACCGCCGAACTGGTGAAGACCTTTGTGACCGGGCTGGAACGCGAGGACATCGAGGCATTGTCGCTGGCGCTGCGCAAAATCCCCAAGACAGTCGAGAAACTGGCGGAACGCATCAACCTCGGCCGGCAGCACCTCCAGGGCGTGGATTTCAGCCGGCAGATTGAAATTCTGGAGCAGGCCACCGACGTGGTGCTGGCCATGGTCAAACACCTGCGCGACCTCCGGCACCTGGAGGAAATCCACGTCTTGAACAGCAAGCTGCAATATCTCGAAGGCGAGGCGGACAAGCTGATGATGGACCTGCTGAAGGACCTTTACAGCGGCCGTTACGACGCCATAAAAGCCATGGTCATCCGCGACCTGTTTGAATTGATGGAGAAGGCCATTGACCGCTGCCGCGATGCCGGCAACGTGGTCATGCACATCGTGCTCAAAAATTCCTGACCGCGCCCGATGACCCTTATTTTTCTCGTCATCCTGGCGGCGTTGGTGTTCACCTACATCAACGGCTTCCATGACACGGCCAATTCCATTGCCACGGTTGTCGCCACCAAGGTGCTGACGCCGCGCCAGGCCGTCGGACTCGCCGCCGTCACCAACCTGGTCGGCGCCTTCATGGGCACCGCCGTCGCCACCACGATCGCTTCCGGTCTGGTGGATCCAAAGGTGGCCACCTCGGAAGTTCTCATCTGCGCGCTCCTAGCCGCCATCGCCTGGAACCTGCTGACGTGGTGGTTCGGCATGCCGTCCAGTTCGTCACATGCGCTCGTGGGCGGTTTGTGCGGCGCGTGCCTGGCCGCCGCGCACAACAACTGGCATGTGTTGGTCTGGTCCGTCCCGAGCAGCGAACATTGGTGGAAAAGCAAGGGCCTGCTGTGGAAGGTCGTCGTGCCGATGATTTCCTCGCCCGTCTGCGGCCTGGTGTTCGGCTTTCTGCTGATGGGTTTGCTTTATTTCCTGCTGCGCAACTGGCGTCCGGCCCGGGTCAACAAGACCTTCGGCAAACTCCAGCTTCTCAGCTCGGCCTACATGGGCTTCAGCCACGGCACCAACGACGCGCAAAAAACCATGGGCATCATCGCGCTGGCGCTGTTGACCGGCACCAGCAGCGGCGCCTTCGATCAACTCCCCGGCTGGCTGTCGTTCCTGCACACCGCCCCGCCCGAAGCGAACCAGCCGCTGGCCATCGCCGCATGGATCAAGGTGCTCTGCGCCCTGACCATGTGCGCCGGCACTGCCGTGGGCGGCTGGCGCATCATCAAGACGCTCGGCCACAAAATGGTTCGCCTTCATCCCGTGCATGGTTTCGCCGCCGAAACCACCGCCGCCACAATTCTCGTCACCGCCGCCCATTTCGGAATGCCCGTGTCCACCACCCACGCCGTCACTACTTCCATCATGGGTGTTGGCTGCGCCAAAGGATTCAATCACCTGAAACTTGATGTGGTCGAACGTATCGTCTGGGCCTGGATCATGACGCTGCCCGCCAGTGGCGGGGTGGCTTACCTGCTCGTCAAGCTGGCCCAGGCCGCCGGTTGGATTCAGTAAATATTCTGGCGGATCAAGCCGGGATGGCACCGACGTTGGGCAGCACGAGGCCGGGGCGATAGGCAAAACGACGCAGATCCGCTTCCGCCGTCACGCCACTCAACACCAGCACCGTTTCGATCCCGGATTCGATGCCGGCAATGATGTCAGTGTCCATCCGGTCCCCGACGATAACCGCGTCCTCGCGCCGGCAGTCCAGCTTTTTGAGCGCTTGCCGCATGATCAACGGATTGGGTTTGCCTACGAAATACGCCTTGGAACCCGTGGCCAGTTCGATGGGCGCCATGAGCGCGCCGGTGGCGGGCACCAGTCCCTGGTCGGTCGGGCCGGTCACGTCAGGATTGGTGCCGATCAATTTCGCGCCCTTCAGCACGAGCCGGATGGCGTGGGTGATCTTGTCGTAGGTGTACATCTTCGATTCGCCGACGACCACGTAGTCCGGGTTCACGTCGTTCATGGTGAACCCGGCGTCGTAAAGCGCGTTGGTCAGACCGCTGTCGCCGATGACGAACGCGCTACCATTGGGCCGCTGGCTGGCGAGAAAGGCGGCCGTGGCCAGGGCGCTGGTGTAAAAATGGTCCTCGGCCACCTTGATCTTGAGCCGGGCCAGCTTCTGTTGCAGTTCGCACGGCGACCGTTCGCTGCTGTTGGTGAGAAAAAGATATTTTTTCTTCTTCGCCTCAAGCCAGTTGATAAAATCCAGCACCCCCGGAATCAACTGGTTCCCGTGATAAATCACGCCGTCCATGTCGATGATAAAGCCGAGCTTCCCGCGCACTTGATCAATGGTGTCCATGTGTTTCGCAGCCAATCTTCGCAGCCTCGCCGGCGCTGTCAATCATTGGTGCACCCGGTAGGGCGGGTAGTCCCCTGCCCGCCGCCCGGTCGAACTTAAAAAAGATCGGCGCGCACGGAGTGACGCGCCCTACCGGGCCACGTATGCCCCGTCAAAACCAAAAGCCGGATGAACCAACGTTCATCCGGCTTTTGCTGAATTCTTCAACCGCCTACTTCCGCTTCGGCGGGGCGTGGATGCATTCGCCGTGGAGGGCGTGTGCGGCTTCCATCCAGGATTCGCCGAACGTCGGATGGGCATGGATGGTCCGGCCGAGTTCCCGCGCGGTCAATTCCGAGCGGATGGCCGTGGTGGCCCCGGCAATCAATTCGGTTGCGTGCGGGCCGACCGCCGCCGCGCCCAGCAACTGATCCGTAGCGGCGTCCGCAATCCATTTCACGAAACCGGTCGTCTCCCCCGTGGCCAGCGATTTGCCGAGGCCGGCGAAGCGGAATTTGCCGGTCTTCACGGCGCGGTTTTGTTTCTTCGCATCATCTTCGCTAAGACCCACGGTGCCGACTTCGGGCGAGGTGAAAATGACATTGGGCACCAAAGCTGGGTGCTTCTGCGGCTTCTGACCGACGGCGTTCTCGGCCGCGGCGATGCCCTGAGCGGTGGCGTAATGGGCGAGCTGAATCTTCCCCGTCACGTCGCCGATGGCAAAGATCGTGGCAACCTTGGTGCGGCAATAATCGTCCGCCTCGATAAACCCGCGCTCGTTGGTCTTGAGCCCGGCGTTTTCCAGGTGCAAACCGTCGGTGACCGGCTTGCGGCCGACCGCGCTCAGGAGCAGGTCGGCTTTGAGCACCTCATCGCCGAAATTACCGCGCACCTCCTTGGCGTCCGCAGCAATTTTTTCCAGCGCGTTGCCGGTCAGCACCCGGATGCCGAGATTTTTCTCCATGTGACCGCGCACTTCGCGCCGCACATCGGGATCGAGCAGCAAAAGAATATCCTCGAGCAGTTCCACGATGGTCACCTTCACGCCCAGCATGGCCGCCATGCAGGCCAGTTCACAACCGATGAACCCGCCCCCGAGCACGATCATGCTGGCGGGCAGCTTCTCGATGTCGAGGAACGCCCGGCTTTCCACCACCCGTGCGTGTTTCGGCAGGAACCCCGGCATGGCCGAGGTCGAACCGGTGGCAATGATCACCTTCTTCGCGCCGATGGTCGTGCCATCATTGATGGTAATGGTGTTGCGGTCCTTGAAGGACGCGACGCCGGCAAATTGTTTCACGCCATTGGCCGTGAGCAGTTGTTTGATGCCGCCTTTGAGCTGGCTGACCACCTTGTTCTTGTGGCCGATCATCACGCCGTAATCCACCGACGCGCCCTTGACGGTGATGCCGAGGGCCTCGGCATGCTGAATTTTGGCAAAGGTGTCGGCCGCAGCGATGAGCGCCTTGGTGGGGATGCAGCCCCAGTTCAGGCACGTGCCGCCGAGCTGTTCCTTTTCCACGATGGCGACCGACGCGCCCAGTTGCGCGGCACGGATGGCCGCAGGATAACCGCCCGGGCCGGCGCCGATGACTACGATGTCAAAAGTTTCCATAGTTCGATGTCCTCAATTTTCTTTTTCAATGCGTTGACAAACCGCGCCGCCATGGCGCCGTCAATCAGCCGATGATCGGACGATAACGTCATCTTCATGATGGAACGGACCACGATCTTGTCGTCGCGCACCACGGGCTTTTTCAAGGTGCTCGAGACCGCGAGGATGGCCGCTTCGCCGGGGTTGATGATCGCCGTGAAATTTTCCACGTCGAGCATGCCCATGTTGGAGATGGTGAAAGTGCTGCCGACCATCTCGTCGGAGGCAAGCTTGTTGGAGCGCGCCTTGACGGCAAGGTCCTTGGATCGGGCGTTCAACTCGGCCAGGGTCAGTTCGTCCGCGTTGCGAATCACCGGCACCACCAGCCCCTGTTCCAAAGATACGGCGAGGCCGAGATGCACGTGGCTGTTCCAACGGGTGGACCGTCCATCCGTCGAGCTGTTCATCTCGGGGAATTCCTTCAGCGTCAGCACCACGGCCTGCGCGATGAAGTCGGTGACCGAGTACGGCGCGCCCTTTTCCTTGAGCTGCGCTCGGAATTTGACCAGATCGGTCATGTCCACCTCGACGGTGACATAGAAATGCGGCGAGGTGACCACGCTTTGCGTGAGCCGTTGGCCGATGATCTGGCGCATCTTGCTCATCGCCTTTGGCTTTTCGGCCAATGCGCGCTCGACATCGGCCACACCGATCCGGCGGGATTCGCCCGTGCCTTGGATTGTCAGCAGGTCGAGCTTTTCCTTGGCGGCAAGCTGCTTGGCCGCGGGCGAAACGCGAAGCTGGCTGTAACCTTTCGCCTCGAGATAAGCTTTAACGTCCTTCTCAACGACACGACCTTCGGGTCCGGAACCTTTGATACGCGCCGCGTCAATGACTGAGTTGCGGGCCAGGGCGGCAGCGCGCGGGCTGATACGGAACCGTGTTGTTGCCGCTGGAGCGGCCATAACCGGTGCCGGCGCTAAGACCGGGGCCGCTGTGGAAACCGCAATCGCCGGTTTTACTGTCGGAGCGGACGGTTTCGCAACCGGCGCCGTTTCCGCTTTCTTTGACGCGGGAGCCGTCGGCGCTGGCACAGTCACTGCGGGAACCGCTTCTCCGGGTTTGCCGAGAAAGCCGACCGTGCTTTGCACTGGAACCATGACACCCGGTTTCACGGCAATTTTCAGCAGCGTGCCGGCCTCGAAGCTTTCGACTTCCATGACCGATTTGTCGGTTTCAACGGTGAATAGGATGTCGCCCTTGGCAATCTGGTCGCCTTCTTTTTTGAGCCATTCGACAATGGCGCTCTCTTCGGTCATCTGACCGAACTTGGGCATGATGATTGGGGTAGCCATGGCGTGCCTTACAGGATGGCGTTGGCGGCGGCGAGGATGTCGTTCATGTTCGGCAGGAACGCGGCCTCGAGAATGTGCGATTGCGGTGCGATGCCGTTCTTGGCGCCCACACGTTTGACCGGGGCGTCTAGATAATCGAACGCCACGTCCTGGATGGTGGAGGCGATTTCGCCGGTGTAGCTGCCGATGTGAATCGCCTGGCTGGCGACCACGCAACGGCCGGTCTTCTGCACCGAGCGCAAAACTGTTTCGATGTCCAGCGGCACCAGGCTGCGCAGATCGATGACCTCGGCGCTGATGTTTTTCTCGGCCTTCAACTTTTCAGCAGCCTTGAGACAGTCATGGACCAGCGGGCCCCAGGTGACGAACGTGATGTCGCTTCCTTCGCGTTTGATATCGGCCACGCCGAGCGGAACGAGATATTCGCCTTCGGGAACCGGGCCTTTCATCCCGTACAGCGCCTGCGACTCGACGAACAGGATCGGGTTGTTGTCGCGAATCGCCGATTTGAGCATGCCCTTCGCGTCGGCGGGTGTCGCCGGGTAAACCACGTACAAACCGGGAATGTGGCAGAACATGGATTCAAGCGTCTGCGAATGCTGGCCGCCATAGCCTTTGCCGGCGCCCGCGGAAGCGCGGATGACCAGCGGCACTTCCGTCTGCGCGCCGCTCATGTAATGCCATTTGGCCGCCTGGTTGCTGATCTGGTCGGACGACATCAGCGCGAAATCAAAATACATCAATTCCACGATGGGCCGCAACCCGTTCATGGCCGCGCCACAGCCGGTGCCGCAGATGCAGGCTTCGCTGATGGGCGTGTTGAACACACGATCGCGCCCGAACGATTCCAACAATCCCTTGGTGACCTTGAAGGCGCCGCCATAATCAGCCACGTCTTCTCCGTAAAACACGACGCGCTTATCGCGGGCCATTTCCTCGATGAGGGCCTCCTTCAGGGCGTCCTTGTAGGTCAATTCACCGTTGACGCGCTTGATTTCCGGCAACGGAGCGAACAATTCAACCTTGGAAAATTCGGCCGGCACCGTTTCAACCTTCGTGTCCGTGTACATGAACGTCAGCACGTCCTTGGCATCCGGATCGGCGGCGGCGACGGCGCGTTTGGCGGCGCTGGCGTTGCGGTCGGCGACGCGTTTTTCCACCGCGCGCAGGCCCTTTTCATCAAGCACCTTCGCGGCGAGCAGTTCCTTCTTGTAGGTCTCGATGGCGTCAATCGCCTTCCACGCGGCTTCCTCTTCCTTGGTGCGATATTCATTGCGCGGATCGCTGAGCGAGTGGCCCCAGTAACGGTAGCAGTCCACTTCCAAAAACACCGGGCCCTTGCCCTCGCGGCAGAGCTTGGTAGCACGCAACACCGCATCACGGACGGCCAGGACGTTCATCCCGTTGACGATTTCCGAGTGCATGTTGTTCTCGGCAAAACCGGCCGGACGGCGCGCCATGCGGTCCACGCCCATGACCTCGTCGTCGCTGCGATGCGTCATGCCGTAGTGGTTGTTGCAGACCAGGAAAATCATCGGCAGACCGAAGGCCTGGCCGCCGGCAAAGTGGTTCGTGAACTGCGCTTGGGAGGCGAAGTTCAGGGATTCCAGCACGACGCCGTTGGCATACGCACCGTCACCGGCGAAGCAGCAGACGACGTTACCACGCTTGAGATAGCGGTTGGCCAGGGCCGCGCCCGTGGCGATTGGAACACCACCGCCGACGATGGCGTTGGCGCCGAGGTGGCCCACGGTAAAATCAGCGATGTGCATCGAACCACCGCGGCCGCGGCAGTAGCCGTCGTCCTTGCCGAACAATTCACAGATGGTGCGGTAAACGTGTTCCTCCAGCGCCGCTTCCACGAGGTCTTCGTGCTTGGTGGCCTTGCAGTTTGGCACACGTTTGCGCAACTGTTCCTCGTTCATCTGGCGGATGGCCACGGTTCCCTTCGCGAGGCTCTCGCCGTGGCCGCGATGGGTGCTGGTGATATTGTCAGGCAGTTGCAGCGCGCAACACGCGCCAGCGGCTGTGCCTTCCTGACCCACCGAGACGTGCGTCGGGCCGCGGTAATTGTAATCGCGGATTGGCTCGTAGGCGCCGGAACGCAGCTTGACGATCATTTCCTCGAGTTCGCGGATGACGAGCATGTCTTCCAGGATCGCGACCGCCTCGGCGGAGGTCAGCGTCTTGGCCTTGAGCTCGGACTGGAGGCTGCCCTTGTAGCGATAGGCGGGAATTTTGCCGCAATTGATTTCGAACGGCTCGAACTTCGGCCGCGAATCGCTCAGATAGGTGGGTGATTTCTTCATCTTTTTTGCTTTTCTGTTTTACGCTCTTACGAGCTTGATTCCGGTTTTAATAAATTCTTTGGCAAACTTCCGGTCCACTTGTTTGTCGGTGATCAACACTTGGACCTTGTCCCAGCTGCCGGCGCGGGCAAAGGACAGCTTGCCAGCCTTGCTGCTGTCGGCGAGCACAAACACCCGTCGCGTCTGGCCCATCACAATTTCCTTCGTGAACGCCTCGCCCGGATCGGTCGTCGTCAGACCTTCCTTCAGCGTAAACCCAATGGTGCCCATGAACGCCTTGTCCAGGTGCAACTCTTGCAAAACCAGGCGCGTCAATGGCCCCACCACCGTCTGGCTCAACCGCCGCAGCTCGCCGCCAATCATGATCAGACGCGGTCCGCGCCCGGCCAGTTCGTGGGCGGCATGGAGCGAATTGGTCACCACCGTCAGGTTCGTCCGGTCGCGCAACAGCCGCGCCAATTCCAGCACCGTGCTGCCGCCGTCCAGGTAAATCGTGTCACCGGGCCCGACAAAGGCCAGGGCCGCCTCGGCAATTCGCCGTTTCTCGCGGGCGGCCAGCGACGTCTTGTCGGCGAACACCGGCTCGTCCAGCCGGCTTTCCACGCTCACCGCGCCGCCGTGCACCCGGCGGATGGCGCCGCTCTGCTCGAGCTGGTCGAGGTCCCGCCGCGCCGTGGCCGGCGACACCTTGAGCCGGCGGCAAAGGTCCTCGATGCGGATGACTCCGCTGTCGCGAATCAGCGCCCGCAGGTTGTCCCAACGCTGCGGCGCCAACGCTTTCTGGTCCAGATCAGGCATGACAGTTTCTGAAAGAATATGATTGATTATAGCTCAAGTTTGGTTGAAATCAATCATTATCGGTCATGGTGCATCAGATTGTTGAAAATCGTAGGAAATGTATGAAAAAACGAACAAAAAATAGCCTTGCCATCCTCAATGCAGACTGGAAACAGTTCCCATCGAAACCCATCAGCCTGCTTGAGATTATGAAAGAACTTGATGCCAATTCGCTCATTATAACTTCAATTTTCATCGATGAAAAAATTGGCTATCTGCGGTCAAAACCAACTGGGTATGTTTTGAACAAAAAAGACAAAAATGGATTCAATCATCTCTTAAAACACTGTATTGGAAATACCTTTTATAATCTCAGATGGATGCGGGCTCACGCCAGTGCACAGATAACGGCTGGCTGGATTTATGAAGCCAAAAAAGTCAGCGCGGAAACCCTGTTGCATGAATTGACGACCTTGAGGGGAGAAATTCAGACCGAACTTTTGCAAAGGCATTTTATAATCATTGATCCTTGGAAGGTCGGTTTTTATCGGGGTGGAGAAATGCTTTTTGGTAGAAAAGTTGTGGAATCGTTCCCTTCGGCAAAAAATGAGATTGAAAGTGCCGCGAATTGTTTAGCATTGGATTTAAATACGGCGGCGATTTTCCATCTCATGCGGGCCGCAGAATTTGGAATGCGTGCCTTGGCGGTCCACTTACATGTTAAACTAAAGCGAAAACCGATTGAACATGGGGGCTGGAATGAACTGATTGAACAAATCGAGTTCAAGATTCGGGAACGCCGCCAGCGGTATGACAGCAAGCGCAAAAAAAACAAAAAGGAATTGGAGTTCCTTAAATTCTGCCGAATGATGGCAGACGAGCTTTTTATTTTTAAAGAAATCTGGCGCAATAATACCATGCATAGCATTTCCAGTTACAATGAGGCGGAAGCCAAGGGGGCATTTGACCGGGTGCGAGATTTCATGCAAAGATTGTCAAAGGAAGTATCAGAAACGAATAGCTAAACGATAAAAACAAAAGAAGCCGCCGTGCTAGTAACACAGCGGCTTCGCAACCAAAGGCCATAGACCTAAAGTTGCGTATCGTGAAGATACACGCAAAATTTAAGTCTTGGCCGCGAAAGGTCAAGTGAACTGTCATTGCTGCAACGGAGAAGCCAACAAATTCGGTAGTTTTCAAAACAAGAATCGCATTGTGCAACGCTATCGTTGTGTCCGGTGCGGAAAAACCATGAGCGAATCACAGCCACTCGACGGCCTGCGCGTGGACTTCAAACAAGCCTGCCAGGTTGTCCACTTGCTCTGCGAAGGTATGGGGATTCGCGCCATTGAACGCTTCACCCGACTCAACCGGCGCACAGTGCTGGGCATCCTTGAAAGCGCGGGGGAAAAATGCTCCCGGCTTCTGGATGAAAAAGTGCAGGGCGTGAAAGCTGAATTGGTTCAGGTTGATGAACTGGTTTCATTTGTGGGAATAAAGCAGGCAAACGCGCCAGAGGATTCACAGGAACTTGGCTCCATGTTCACCTATTTGAGCGTGGATCGGGCAAGCAAGTTAATTATCAATTGCCATACATCGAAACGCACCAAGGCAGACACCGAAGGCTTTCTGCATTCGCTTAAACGCCGCGTGCAAGCACCGTTCCAACTGACAACCGATGGCTGGATTGGATACGCTGGCTACAACGGAATGGTTCGGCGCGTGTTTGGAGAAACGATTGATTATGCGACCGAAACCAAGCGGTTTGCCAACCATAACAACGCCTTTACAGTCCGGTATCAGCGGCCACAGCTAATCGCTATAAAGAAACGTGTTCGCATCGGTGAGCCTGATTTGAAAATGGCGACAATCTGCCATGCCGAGCGCACCAATCTTTCTGTTCGGCTTTTCAGCCGAAGATTTACCAGACTGACTTTGGGATATTCAAAGAAGCTGGAAAACCTACGCCATGCCGTTGCTTTATTCGTGGCGCACTTCAATTTCTGCCGAGTCCATTCAGCACATGGGAAAACGCCAGCACATGCGGCGGGGTTAACGCATGGGGCATGGACGATTGAGGAATTATTGGCATCAACAAACTAACGCACCATAACCCGGCGGCGCCTTTTTGACATCACTACGGCGATTGCCTACAGTCCGGCCGGATTTCAGGAATCATGATGGCGCACGTGGTTTTAATCAAGATTACCGGGATGTTTCTAGTGATCGTCATCGGCTGGCTGGCCCGCAGGCGCGGGTTCCTGGCCGACGATTTCACCACCATCCTGAGCCGGCTGGTCGTGGACGTGGCTTTCCCTGCGCTTGTGTTCACCCAGATGCTGCGCAGCGTGGATGCGGCGGTCCTGCGCGAAGGCTGGTTCAGTCCCCTGCTCTGCGGATTGTTGATTGTCGTGGCCTATCTGGTCGGGCTGGCGGTGTCACCGCTGTTCAGCGGAAAGGCGCAGCGCAACACGTTCATCTTTTTGGTCGCCGTTCCCAACTGGGTGTTCCTGCCGCTGCCAATCGCCGACGCGTTGTACGGCAGCGCGGGCGTCCGCACAGTGCTGTTGTGCAATGCCGGCGCACAACTGGTGTTGTGGTCGTTTGGTGTCTGGATTTTGCACGGGACCATCCGCCAGGCCATCCGTAACCTGCTCACCAACATCGGGCTTTGGGCGACGGCACTGGGTATCGTCGTGGCGTTGCTGTTTCCTGACGCGCGGGAACTGGAAATGATCAATCCCACCACCGCTTCCCTGGGCGGGGTCATGGGCGGCGCATTGGTGCAAGCGCTGGCGCTGGTGGGAAGCCTGACCATCCCGCTGTCGTTGCTGGCCATCGGCGCACAGCTGGGCGGGCTGACCATCGCCGTGCACCGGTTTCCCCGCGTCTTGTGGGGGGTGCTCGTGACCCGGCTGGTCCTCGCACCACTCGTGACGTTGGGATTGGGTTGGGCGGCGCTCCAGGCGGGTGTGCAATTGCCGGAAACGACCCGCATGGTGGGTTATTTGATTGCCACCATGCCCGTGGCGATCAGCTGCAGTGTGATGGCCGAGCGTTACCATGGCGATATACAGCTGGCCGCGCAGGGAATTTTTTACAGCACCTTCTTCAGCCTGCTGACCGTGCCCGCGATGTTCTTTCTGATCCAGCGATTCGGGCTTTGAAGACGTGGAAAATTGGATTGATGGATTATTGGATGATGGATTAATGCAATGTCGGAGTTCTGCTTAGCGCCCATCAATCCATTAATCCACCAATCCGCTGCTTACCTCGATTTCGGATCAAAACGGCGGACCACAACCTCGGACAGATCAATGTTCTCAGGTTGTTGCAGGAGAAAGATCACCATTTCCGCAATGTCACCAGGCGCAATCATCGGCTGGCCCTTGAGCCGTTCGCCGAGGCAGGTGCCCTTGATGAGGTCGGTGTCCACGCCGCCAGGACAGAGATTATAAACGTGAATGTTGTGCGGCTTGAGTTCCATCGCCAGGCTGCGGGCGAAGCCGAGCAATCCATGCTTGCTGGCGCAATAGGCCGATTGATGGAGATAACCCTGCACGCTCGACGTGCTGGCAATATTGACGATGCGGCCCTGCCGGCGCGCAATCAGATGCGGCAAAACCTCCCGCGTGATCAGAAACGGCGCGGTAAGGTTGACCCGCAGAATGCGCTCCCAATCGGCCAGATCCATTTCAACCACCGGCGATTCCAAAAACGTCCCGGCGTTGTTGATGAGAAAATCCACCTGGCCCAACCGTTCGACCAGCTGCCGGACGGCCGCGGGGATTTGATCCAGTTCCGCGAGATCGCACGCGACGAATTCGCCGCCAATGCCGGGTTTGGACCGCGACAACAACCCGAGCCGCACGCCCTCGTGCGCCAGCGCTTTGGCCACTGCCAGGCCGATGCCGCGGCTGGCGCCGGTAACGATGGCGGTTTTGCCGGCCAGCGAGATCACATCTTCAGCGCCCGCTGCCGGTAGGCTTCATCCGGCCGACCGGCGATGCGGGCGATGTTCTCCTCGGTGAAGAAGACCGGACCGCCCATAACCGCGGCACCGACGAAAATCTTGGCCGCCTTTTCGGCCATCAACATGGCGGAAAGTACCGCCTGCCAGGTCGCTCCGAGGGTGATGATGCCGTGGTTTTTCATGAGGATCACCCGCGGCTGGCGCTGGTGTTTCTTGACGAACGCCTCGGTCTGGTTGCGGATGGTCTGCGCCAGCTTCAAACCGGGGTCCGTGTACGGCACGAACACCGAGGCGACACTGCAGCAGACAATCTCGTCGGGGAACATCCGGTTGACGGCAAATTCCTGCGCGCGCGGCGAGCAAAGGATCTGGTTGACGGTTGTGGCATGGGTGTGCCCGACAAATTTGATGCCGGGGAGCGATAGCAGCCATGCATGGAACACCGCCTCGACCGACGGCTTCTTCGCCTTCGGGTCCACCCGGGCGGCCAGCAAGGCGTCGTCCACCTGCTGGTCGGTCAGGTTTTCCTTTTCCAGCATGGGCAGCAGCGCCGACAATCGGCATTCGACCACGTCCTCTTCCTTCAACGTGCCGAGGCAAGTGCCGCTGGCTTTGACGAGAAAAGTGTCATCGGTGAGCCGGGTGGAGGTGTTGCCTTCGCCAAGCATGGCGAGGCCGCGATCTTCACGGCCGAGTTCGTGGGAGAGGTTAAGCAGGTCCTGGGTGATGGGGTTTGGCATAGTGATTAATTCATTTCCTGGCCACCGGTCACGCTCAGGGCGATGCCGGTGATGTAAGTTGACAGGTCGGAGGCGAGAAAGACAACCGCGTTGCAGATATCGTCGTAACTGCAGCCGCGTTTCATGGGCACCTGGTTGGTGTACGCCTGGCGGACGTCGTCGATGTTTTTTGCACCGGCGACCTTGCCGGCGCGGAGGTATTGGACAAACAGGCCCTTTTCCGGATGCGTCCACAGTGGCGAATCGAGCAGGTTGCCGGGGCAGATGGCGTTGCAACGGATGTTGAACGGCGCCATCTCCAGCGCGACGCTCTGCGTGTGGCCGATGCCGCCAAATTTGCTCGCGGCATAGGCGGAATTGGCGGCACTGCCCTTCTTGCCGGACTTGGAGTTGATGTTGATGATCGAACCGCTCCGCTGCGGCTTCATGGCGCGGCAGGCGTACTTCGTCACGAGGAAATAGCCGAACAGGTTTACGTTCATCACCGTGCGCCATTTCTCGGCGTCAGCGTCGGCAATCGGTTCGGCGATGAGGATCGCCGCGTTGGCGACGACGATGTCCACCCGGCCAAACTCCTGCACCGCCCGGTCGAACAGCGCCTTCACCTCGGCCTCTTGCGTCACGTCCACCTTCACGCCGATCACGCGGCGGCCGGTTTCCTTGGCGATGGCAGCAGCGGTGTCCGCAACCCCTTTCTCGTTCACGTCGGCAATCACGACCGTGCAACCTTCGCGGACCAGCCGCTGGGAAATTGCCTGGCCGAGTCCTTGCGCGCCACCGGTGACGATGGCGACTTTTTCCGGAAGATTCGCGCTCATGATTTGGGAAATTGCTTCAACAGGGCTTCCTCGGCCGATTTGTTCCAGTGACCGTCGTCGAGCGGGAGCTTGCCGCCGAGTTCCGTCAAAGGCGTCAGCTTCAGTCCGCGGCAGGAGGGATAAACGATGATTTTTCCGGGCATCAGATTTTTTTCCACCGCCCGGATGCCGTCGATTGCCCCGTCCAATCCGGAAATGGCCGCCACGGAGAGGTTCGTATCCAGCTGGCGCGAAACGACCTTGGCCAGCACCCGCTTCATGTCTTCGAGCACAGAACCGCTCGTGCCGATGAAGTACAATTGCTTTTCGACGTAGGCATCGAGGTCAATATCCGCGGTCTTGTCGGCCGGGATGCCGGCAAAGATGTTGATAATGCCGCGCGGGGCGGACGCCGGGACCGCCTGGGTCACCAGTGCCGGGACCGGGGCCATGAGCACGATATAATTGAACTTGTCCGGCAGCTTGTCCTTGGACGGATTGTACGGCCGCAACGTGAGCTTGTTCTTTTTGGCCAGCGGTTCGGCCAACTTCTGGAGCACCGCCAAGCGGTCATCGCTGAGGTCGCCCGCGAACACCGTCACCCCGGCCACGCCCTGGCAAAGATCGCGGATGACGTGCATCGTGCCCATCGGCCCGGCCGCACCGATGATGTTGATCTTGTCGTTCGGGCGGATTTCCGCCGTGGCGGGAATCGCCGCCATCGCCGCCGCCGGGTCGGAACCGGTCGTGCCGATGACACGGATGCCGCCGTAATGCACCCGACCCACCTGCGATACAACGGGACGGCCAAATTTGCCGCCACCCTGCACGAGATTGAACAAGCCGGCAGCCGCAACCTTGGGAAAGAGTTGCTCGACCGTGGCGGGATTCGAACCGAAATAGATGACGTCGTCGTACGCAGCATTTTTCAGGTCGGCAATCTTGTCGGCCGTGATGAAAGTAGTTGCTGCCGGTTTGCCCCGGAGATTCGCCACGCGGCTTTTGTCCACGGGCGCTTGACCAACCACAAGCAATTGGCCGCCGTCCTTGAGGGTCTGCCGTTGCTTCTCCACGTAGGAATCCTCGACGCACGCCCACGGTTCCACCAACGCCAGTGCCGAAGCCGAGAGATCCTCCGGCACGGGGATGAGCATGGATTCACCTTCGGGCGAGGTGATGACGCGCTCGTCCATCAGGACGTATTCCTGCAACGCGCCTTCGAAGTTGTAACCAAACGCAGCATTGGAGCTGGTCGTGGGCAGCCACCGATAATCGGTCTGTACCAGAAACCGGTCGCCGACCTTGTGGCGGGTGACGCCGGGGCCGACCTTGACGATGCGCACCACAGTTTCGTGGCCCGGCACCACCGGCTTCTCGCCGGGAACATAATTGGGCATCTGCAGCAACGCACCGGGATCAACACCGGAGGTAACGGGCGATTTGCGGACGTGGCCGGAAAACTGTTTGAGCAGCTTCAGGTCGGAAAAGCACAGACCGACGACTTCGACACGGCCCAGGACCTGATGTGGTCCCGGCTCAAAGACCGCCTTGGTTTCATTGACCTGCAACTGATCCGGTCCGACCAGCTGCACCGCCCGCTGTTGTTGGGGAATGGTTGGTGTTGCCATATTTTAAATTATTGGACTTTGGCCAGAATCTGCACCGGCGTTGCCTCCGGGGTCAAGCCACGCAATCGTTCCTCGGTTGCGGGCTGCAATTCGCGTCCCAGTTTTTCAAAAAATTCGTTTTTAGCCGCCGGCGTCACGAAAGTTTTTTTGGCCCACGGGCTCAGGTAGCCCAACTCGCCCTGGCGTTGCAGCACCGAATGGGCATAGACGATATGCGCCGCGCGCAGGAACACCGGGACCAGCGGCTTGAGTTCCGCCGTTTCGAAGGAATCCACAAATTTGTTGCCCGGAGAATTCATCTCGGTGCCGACGATGACGGGGAAATGGTGTTTCTCCGCCAGCGCAATCACGTCGTGAAGGTTCTGCAATTTCTGGTCCTTGACGCCCGGCGTGTAGTTGCGGTCAGGAATGATGTTCAGCGCAGCGGCGCCCGAGGCCATGCCCACCTGGAAAAATTCCTCGATGCATTCCTCGCCGTCGGTCGTGCCATCGAGCCAAGCCAGCGTCGGAATGGCGCCCGATTCCAGGACAAACCGGTTCATATCGGCCATCAGCGGGAATGACCCCTTCCCCGGCTGCACGTAACCGACCCCGCCCTTCTTCATCGTCTTGGCGCGGATCAAATTTTGGAGCTTGGCTCCGGCCGGCGGGGCATCGCCCAATTTTTCCTTCCAGAAGGCGGCGCGTTTCTCAGCATCCGGAAACATCTGGACCGCCTTGCGTTCGTAGGCTTCGCAGAGGTGGCGCTCGGTCGCATTGCCCTTGGGCGTAAGCGGCACGACGTCCTTTTCAAAATCGAGATCGACCGGGCGCATGTGGGTGTTGACGCGGGCCACCATCTCGCGGGTGCGCTGCGCCGCGGCGGAGCGCATTTCGGAAAGGAACGGATGCTGTACGGCCTTGGTGAAACCGACACCCATGTGATACGCGATGCCGGGCTCGCCGGGCGAGTTGATCACGCGCGTGGAAAACTCCGGGACGAATACGCGAGACTCGATGCTCACGCAGGTTTTCAGTCCGACCAGACGGCCGGCGTCCAGAAATTCCTCCAGCGCGTCGAGGACGTCAAAATCCACAATCCCGGCCACGGCCAGTCCGGTCTTGCGCGCCAGCCAGGCGTACTTGGAAGGCGAGTAACCGTAGGCGTTGTAGGAGAAAAAGGTGTGCGCGTGCAGGTTAACGTCCCTGCCCGGCTCAGGTTGCACGCTCTTCCCCTGCTGCCACAAGGCCGACAAGGCTTCCCGGCGCAGCTTGGGATCAAAATTATCGAGCTTCTGTTTCAGCGATTCAGTCATGGACTTTAAATTCCCGTTCTGTGGCCATCACAAATGTTGCCACGGCAAAGATGTGAATTTGCCATATCCACAAAATCCGTCAATAACTCTCACCTGACGGGAATGCTCAATCATGATCATCATCATGGTCATAATCCTAATCAACTTCAGACCGATTATGATTAAGAACAAGATTAAGCTACTCGAACACAGCAGGAACCGGCATTTTTCACATGGCGTGAAAGGCGGTCAGACCCAAGATCAACACGAACGCGGCAAAGGCCAGGCGGATGCTGCTGCCGATGCGGATGCGCTCTTCGGTCGCAGTCGCCCAGTTCAGGATATCGCGCAGTTTCCACGGCGTGACAGTGAACCAAATGCCCGCAACGACGAGCAGGTAAGCCCAAGCTTGAATGACCAGCACAAACGGCGATTCGCCCAGGTGCGGACGCCCGGTATCCACCATCAATTTGCCCAACAACAGCATCACGACGGCGAGCCCGCGCACGGCCAGGAAGTCCTGGACAAAAATGCATGACAAAACACCGACCGCCAGGAAACCAGCCATCATGTAAGGTTTGAAGGCCGAGAAGTCGGCGATGGGTTCATTGTTCACATTGTTCAAGAACCACAACGTGCCCAGCAGCATCAGGACGCAGCCCGCGGGCAACGAACGGGGAAACTTGCGCGCGGCGGCGGCGAATTGCGCCGGCCGGGTCAGGCCGTAAATCTGCGGCACGCTCAACCCCGCGCCGAGCAAAATGGACAATAACGACAGCTTCATGTTCGGAAATTAAACCACGAATGCACCCGAATAGACACGAAGAAAATCAATCTGTTCATTCTCGACAATTCTGGGCGAGGAAGCCAACATTGCTAAATTTATTTCGGTCTGAACATTTATAAAATAAAATATTGTTGTCCCTTTTATGAAAACAAAACTAATACCAAGTCTATTTGGCCACGTCTGCGGTGTTCTCATTGTTTTTCTTGCAAACCCAAGCCGAAGCGCTGAACCCGTGCTCAAGCCAATCGAGCCATTTGGCGGCTTGAAATGGAATGGTGGAATTGTTCAAACAATCAAGAAGATTAACCAGATGGAGGGCATCGAAAAACTTAAAGCCGAAGGATTAGATTCCACTGGTGGCAATCAGCAACCGCAGGCAAGTTTGAAGGGGTTAACCAACGATTCCGAAATTATTTCTGCACTGGCCGGTTTAATGCAATTGGACAGCTTGGTGCAAAGTTCTTGCAGCTACAAAGACAACGATGGTGTAGAACACCGGTTAGCTCTTGGCATTGAGAATGGAATAACCGCCGAGCCAATTTTCCTTAAAGGAGTGGCATTTCAAATGCGCCTAAATTTTACTCCTAGTCCTGGGTATGCGGTTACATATCCTGAAACAGTTTTCCCGGCTATTCTTAAGAAACGCGACTCAAAGTCACCGGGTGGATTTAAGGAAATTCAAACCTCATGCGCATTCGCACTGACAGAAGTTCGCCTGACAAGCACCGTGCCGCTGCAAACAGAAAAAATCAAAGAACTGACGAACACCTTAAAAGAAAAATATAAGGATTATATGCATGGTGAAGGGAACGGAGGGTTATCCTTTCGAGACTCTTCCGGGGGTGCTCTTGAGTTGGAAGGTGAACCATCATCAAATGGAGATGGCGTAAAGCTCTTTATCAAATATTCAAGAGATGAAGACCAGTGGGTTAAATTATATCAGGCACATCTTTCTGACCTAGAAAAGAAAACGAGCGCTAGCAAGCCAGACAAATCAAATGACCTTTAACGGAGATGAGTTATGACCACAAAAGGAAATGTTTTGGAATTCCTCGAAATTCATCAGTGGAGACCTGTTGCAAATTCTCCTTACGCTTCAGTTGCAAGTAAGCGGCGAATTCAAACGGACAGAATGCGATTAAATAAATTGCCTGCTTCAAAATTGGCAAGTATTGCGCGCTACATTAAAAACGGGTCAGTCAACAGAGCAGATGCGAATCGCGAGCTTAGGCAAGAAGGTTTTTTAAGTTACCGCCAGCTTATTCCGGTAATGCGGCGTTTATTTCCAGATATCTTTTAGCGACAGTAATTACAGATTCACCACCGCCGGGTCACCGTAGAGCGTGAAGGAGCCGGTGCGCTCGATTTTCACGTCCATGAGCTGCCCCTGATGGCGGGTATTGCCTTCGAACAGCACGATGCGGTTACAGCGGGTGCGCCCCGTGTAACGCGCGGGATTCTTCCGGCTCGGACCTTCCACCAGGATCTGCACCTGCCGCCCGATGAAGGCGTCGTATTTGCGCGCGGCAATCCCGTTCACCAGTTCCAGCAACCGGTGGTTCCGCTCCTCGCGAATGGCCTGTGGCACCTGGTCGGGCATGGCGGCGGCGGGCGTGTCGCGGCGCTGCGAATATTTGAAAATGTAGGCGTTGTCGAACTGCACTTCGCGGCAGAGCGAAAGGGTCTGTTCAAAATCGTCCTCCGTCTCACCGGGAAAGCCGACGATGATGTCGGTGGTGATTCCGATGCCAGGTTTGGCGTGGCGCAACTTTTCCACAATTCCGAGGAAACGTTCTCGCGTATAGCCGCGGTGCATCAGCTTCAAGACGCGGTCGCTGCCGCTCTGGACCGGCAGGTGCGCGCTCTCGACGAGCTTGGGCAGCCGCGCATAGGCCTCGATCAAATCATCGCCGTACCCTTTCGGATGCGGCGAGGTGAACCGGATGCGTTCCAGCCCGTCAATTTCGTGAACCGCGTCGAGCAGTTGAACGAAGGCGGATTTTAGCGAGGTAGTGCGTGTCACTCCGTGCGCGCCGTTGTTTGCGTTCGAGCGAGCGGCGGGCAGAGGACTGCCCGCCCAACCGTATAGTTCTTCGGCCGAAAATCGTTTACCATAGCTGGTAACGATCTGGCCGAGCAGGGTGATTTCCCGCACGCCGCGCGCAACGAGCTGGCGGCATTCGGCGACGATGTCCGGAATCGTGCGGCTCCGTTCCTCGCCGCGCGTGGCCGGCACGATGCAGAATGTGCAATGTTGGTTGCAGCCCTGCATGATGCTGACGAAGGAGGACACGGAAGTCTTGGCGCTGCCGTTGAGCAGGTGCTCGCGAATCGTCGCCTCGCTGCCCGGCTCCGCCGCCACGTCCACGATTTTATCGCGGCGGCCAGCCAGGATTTCGTCGAGATATTCCGCCGCGCGATGGAATTTTTGCGTGCCAAGGACCAGATCCACGTCTGGTAATTTATCGATCAATTCCTGTCCGCGGCTCTGGGCCATGCAGCCCAGGAACCCGACGACCTGGTCGCGCCGTTCGCTCCGGGCCGTGCCGATGAGGTTTTTCATCTTGTTGACGGCCTTCTGTTCGGCGAAATCGCGCACACTGCAGGTATTGAGCAGGACCACATCGGCCGCGGCCTCGGCCGGCGCAAGGGTGTAACCCTTGGCCACGAGCTGTGCGGCAACGGCTTCACTGTCGCGCTCGTTCATCTGGCAGCCGTAGGTTTTGATGAAAACACTTGGCATGATGTTTCAGATAAGCAGGATACTTGGAGGCGCTGAGCTTGGAAAGCGGAATCCGGGAAAGCGCAACATGTCCTCCGCGCCTTCAAACTAATTCAGTGCTACAACGCTTACGTTGCTTTGGCAATCTGGGATCATTCCAAGTGATTCACCACATCGTTCGCACCGGCGACGACTTCCTTGCGGGTCTTCAAATCACGGATGCGGACATAGGCATCGCTTTCCAGCCGGACGGTGTGGGCCACTTTCAAATCCTGCGCACGTTTGAACTGCTTGTCTGATTTCACGGGGGTCAGTGAATAATCCACGGCATAGCCCGCCGCGCGCAAATCCTGCACCAGTTTGAGGGACGCCGGCCGCAGAGTTTCATCCTCGATGAGCACATAGACATCCATCGGCGAATCGAATTTCGGCAGCCGGCCGCGCGCCTTGAGCAGTTCCAGCAGCACCACATCGCCCATGCCAAAACCGAGTGCCGGCAGGTCCACCTTGCCGCCGCTGATGAGTTTGACGAGGTTGTCGTAGCGTCCGCCGCCGGCAATGGCACGGAACTCGCCCTGGGCGTCGAACGCCTCGAACACGACCCCGGTGTAATACGCCAGCCCGCGAATGACCCGGTAATCCACCTTCACAAAATCGCGCAGGCCGCGCGCACCGAGGTTGTCCAGGATGCTTTGCAGTTCCGCCGTCGGCTGGCCCGAATTGACGAACTGGTCCACCGCTGCCAGCGAAAATCCCAGCGCCGCCAGTTTCTTCTCGTTCTCCTCCGGCGACGAGCGTTCCAGTTTGTCGATCACCTGGAAAAAATCATACTCGCGGGCGGCATTTCCCCCGCCCTGCTTGTAAAACGCCTCCCAGGCATTGCGGCTGCTGAGGCGGATGATGAAATCCTGTTCGGTGAGGCCAAACGAACGCAGTGTGTCAATGAGCAGCGCAATCAATTCCGCGTCCGCCGCCGGGTCGGTCTCGCCGATGAGGTCGGCATTGAACTGGAAGTGTTCGCGCAGCCGGCCTTTCTGCTGGCGCTCGTAGCGGAACAATTGCGGAATGGCGAACCATTTGATGGGCTTTTTGTAATTGCGTTCGTGCGCGGCCACCATGCGCGCCAGCGTCGGCGTCATTTCCGGCCGCAACGTCACGGCCCGCTCACCCTTGTCGGTGAAGTTGTAGAGCTGGCCGACGATTTCCTCACCGCTTTTGGTGGTGAAGAGTTCCAGCGGTTCGAGCGGCGGGCCATCGTATTCACGGAAGCCGTAACGCCGGGCGGTCAAACGCCATTGATCGAAGATGTGCTGGCGGGCGTCGGCGCTCCAGACATCGGGATGCGGGAGCGGTTCGGGATAAAAATCGCGGAATCCGGGCAATCGTTCCATAAAGTCCAATCAGCCTAAAAGGCCGGCGACAAAAAGAGAAGTGAATAAGCGGATCCACCCTTCACTGGCGCAACCGGAAATACTGGTTCGACGGCGAAAATGGGATTCCCACAATGATGTAGTTGCCGATGACGTTCGACTTGAGGTTCACCGGAACCCAGGAACCGGTCTGGAGGCTGCCCCTGGACTCGATGGTGTAGCTGGAAGCCCAGGCCGGAAAAACCAGAACAAAATTCGTATCGTAGCTGGTCTGATAAAGCATCAGCGGACCCGCCGGCGGGACCGGATTGAGCGAAGCCAGCAGGCCGGTGACCGGTGGCGAATTGGTCAGATCCGGCGGCGGAACGATCACCGGCGGCGGCAGCCAGATGTCCCAAATATTCGAGTCCGGCGCGTTGGTGGCGGTCAGCGTGAGCTGGCTGGTTTCGACATGACCGGCCAGGTGACGCATGAATTTGGCGTCGCCGTCAGCCATCACCGTGAGATCATACCATCCGCTGTTGTTGGTGCTGGCGAAAAAGGTGTTCGTTCCGATGCTGCCGGATGGGACTCGGTTGGTCCACGGTCCGGCCAGTCCATAATTGTCGGTGATGGTAAAGGTCACCGGCCCGGGCGTGGAGTTTTGCAGGGCCAGCGTGAGACTCACGGCCGTGGCATCGATGCTCGAGACCGCCTCGATCCGGTTGCAATCGTAATTGATGTTGCCGGCAAAACGGCGTTGAAACCCATTGGGACCATAACATGAAAAATCATACCTGCCCGCCGCAGCCGCCGCGTTGGTAAATGAAATATTCGCGTATTTGCCGGGGCCGACATCGTATTGCCATGGCCCGTCAGTCCGGTAGGCGTTGGCATGGATCGAAAAATGCGCGGACGCGGTCCCGGCATTGGTCAAGGTGATGTAAACCCGGCCGGCACCGCAGTCGGTCTGGACCCAGCCATCCGGCTGGTAGGGCAATGGCATAAAAAATTTTGCACCGGATTCCTGCTGCGGCGCGGTCTGCGGCACCGGCACGGCCGGATAGCCGCCGGCCCCGCAATTGATTGGCGAAATTGCCGGCAGGGTTGGATAAGTGGTATCGGGATTCGAAAAATTGAAGGCTGAGGTCAGGTCGCCACAAACCTGCCGGCGCCAATAGCTGATGTTCGGCTCCTGCACTCCGGTCCATGTTTCCAGAAAACGGATGATTGAGGTATGATCAAACACTTGCGAGCAGACCCGGCCGCCACGGGTCCAGGGCGAAACGATAATCAGCGGCACCCGGACGCCGAGGCCAACCGGCTGGCCATTCACAAATTCGTCGCTGGTTCCGGGAGGCGGCGTGGGCGAAGGAATGTGGTCATAAAAGCCGCCGTTTTCATCGTAGGTGATGATAAAAACCGTCGAATTGAACACGGCCGGATTGGAGGCAAGCGATTTCATCAGTTGATTCACAAACCACTCACCCGTGTCCGGAGAAAAAGGCGGATGTTCGGAATAGCCGTACGGTGGGATAACCCAGGAAACGCTGGGCAGGGTTCCGTTGGTAATATCATGCTGGAAGGCTGCAATCACGTCGCCCACCGTTGCCACACCGCGGTCGTAAAGCGGGTTTCCAGGCCGGGCGTTCAGGTATTGGGCAAACCACGGCAGGGCATCGCCAAACCAGTCGCCGTCCGGGCGGTAAACTTTCCAACTGATGCCGGCCGCCTCCAACCGCTCCGGATAAGTGGTCCAGGTAAAGCCGCTGGGCGGCACGTTGTTGGCCAGTACCGGGCCACCGCCGGTGCCGTTCGGATCAATCATGCCCGTGAACAGACAAAGCCGATTGGGGAAAGTCGGCCCGATCACCGAACAAAAATTCGCGTCACAGATGGTATAGGCATCCGCCAGCGCATAATAATAGGAAAGGTTGGTGCGGTTGTAGTACGTCATTACATCGGCGCCCTTCACCGGCACCCACTGATTCCAGTTGCCCCCGTTCCAAGCCTCGATCCCGCCGCCTTCACTGTGATCCACGTCACCGAGACACGCCGTCGTCACGTGGAACGGCAGGACGTAATTGGTGTTTTGAGGCTGGAAAAAGTCGTTGTTTCCGTTCTGGAAAAGCAAGGCGCTATGATCGTTGAATCCGCGCACACCTTTGAAACAGCCATAATAATGATCAAACGACCGGTTCTCCTGCATCAGGATTACCACGTGCTGCACATCCTGAATGGTGCCGGTTGCCGCCGGCGCGCGGGCCAGCAAAACCGCCAAAACAACAACTGCCAGCAGTGTCGGTTTCAGATTTGAACGCGGGTAAAAACGCCGGGGCACGGGAATTTTGTATGGCTATTGAGTGTTTGATGTCCGCCAATGGTCAACCGGCTGCGGCACGCGGGCGCTGACTTGATTGGAACGTATTGTCTATATAAGCCAGATTTTGAAAATAGCCAGCCCCGCCACTCAATGCAGAATGAAGTTCTGACCGCTTTTACCGGAGGGCGGATCCGATCCCAGCCGGCTTTTCCATTGAGAACAATCAGACTTGTGGCACCGCTTTTGCGGAAGTGAGCTTTAACACATCGACCCGCATTTCCTTGCCGGCCTTGAACTTCACCATCGCCCGGGCCGGAATCGGCACGTCGGTTTCCGGAGCGTTGGGGTTGCGACCCACCCGGGCCTTGCGGATTTTGATTTCAAAAACGCCGAAGTTGCGAAGCTCCACCTTGTCACCCTTGGCAAGCGCTTCGGTGATGTAGTCGAGGGTTTTTTGTACCACATCAAACACCTGCTGCTGAACCAGGCCGGTTTCGCTGCTGATACGAACAACCAGGTCACGTTTTGTGAGTGTCATATTTATTTATCAGGGTTATAGGGTTGCACTTATTATCATTGAACCACACGGATTGTCCAGAAGTCGCTGGCCAGATTGTCGTCGGTCAAATAAGCGTAAGGCAGTGTGAAATAGCCCTTCAGGCCCCATCGGCCGCCCCACGAATTGCGGACGATGAACCATTGCCGGGCATCGTCGTAACCGACAGCAACCACGGCATGGCCGCCAATGACCGGTTCGCCGGATCTCGGCAGCGCGGCATGACCGGTCCGGGCCACCTGCCCGCTTTCAAAACTCTCGTAAACCGTAAATCCAAACACAAACGGATAACCCGAAGCCAGGCAGCCCCTGAGCTGGCTGAGAACCGGCGTCAGGCGCTGGTATAAAACCGCCCGGTAGGGCAGAGCGTCGGTGTAGCATTTGGCCGGCGGCCGGGTTTTGAACCGGGCAACGACGTATGGCCATTCGGCCTCCGGGCAGCCGCCCTGTTTGCCCACGCTCTTGATCCCGTCGCGAATCTGGGCGCCGCTGTCGGAGTCAATCGAATGCTCGATCACGCGTTCGTTGTAATAAATAAACAGCCGCGACGGAGTGAAAAACTTTGCCAGTTTTTGTTTCATCCGATCGAATTCGATTGCCCCGGCGATAGCATTGGCGGTGCAACTGCCGAGCTGGCCCTGGTCGTAAACCGGAGGACATGACGGACGAAGATCAACCTTGGCGGGCAGCACGCCGGCCGGTTCCATCGGCGCGGCGTAAAAATGGTCCCGATCATCGGGCAGATCGGGCAACCAGCCATATCGAGCAATCTGATAGCTCATACTAAAGTTATAACTTCTAAATCGAAGTCTGATAATACATTAGCCATAATTACAAATCCTGTCTAGGATAAAAATCGGTGCAAACTGAAACTTTTTTGAGCCTCGAGTAAAAACTTTACAGTTTTGGCGTGAATTCGCAGAGTATGCAGGTGATTGAAAGCAGTTCAAGGGTTCAACCGGCGGAGCCGTCCCCGGCCGGCCGGCCGCCAACGGATTTTGTCCGCGATTTGGACGGCGCCATCCGAAAGGCGCAGGAAAACCTGGTTCGATTGCAGCGGCCGGAGGGCTACTGGGTCGGTGAATTGATGGTGGATTCCACGCTCGTTTCCGACACGATCGTCTATCATCATTGGAACGGAAAAGTGGACCCGGAGTGGCAGCGCAAGGCCGTCAATCATATTTTGTCGATGCAATTGTCCGATGGCGGCTGGAACATTTATTACGGCGGTCCGGCGGAGGTCAACGCCACCATCAAGGCCTATCTCGCGCTCAAACTTGCCGGTGTGTCGGTCACCGATCCGCGGATGCTGAAGGCGCGCGAAATGGCGCTCAACCTCGGCGGCGTGCCGCGGATGAACACGTTTTCCAAATTGTACCTGGCGCTGATCGGGCTCTTTTCCTGGGAATACGTCCCGACGATCCCCTGCGAGGTGATCCTCATTGGCAAATGGTTTGGCGTCGAATTCTGGGACATGAGCAACTGGTCGCGCGCCATGCTCGTGCCGCTGGCCATCATCAACCACTTCAAACCCACGCGCCCGGTCCAGGTTGACCTGGATGAGCTTTATCCCGAGGGCGTTCACGAACGCGACCTCGCCCTCGCTCCGGATCCGGACCGGCTTTCGTTGCGCAATTTCTTCCTGTGGCTGGACCGGCTCCACAAATTCGCCGAGTGGTTCGCCGAGCACAAAATCCATCCCTTCCGCCAACGCGCCCTCCGGAAAGCCGAGCAATGGATGCTCGAACGCTTTGAAGGGTCGGACGGCCTGGCCGCGATTTTTCCCGCCATGCTGAATGCGCTCATCGCACTCAAGGCGCTCGGTTATACCGACGACCATCCGCAGGTAGTCCGCGCCACGCACGAGCTGAAAAAGCTGGAGCATGAATCCGAGGATACCGTGCGCATCGAACCGTGTTTCTCGCCGGTGTGGGACACGGCGATCGTCACCATCTGCCTGCATGAATCCGGTATTTCCGAAGATCATCCGATGATGAAAAAGGCCGCTGAATGGCTGATGGCCAAGGAAATCCGCTTCCGCGGTGACTGGATCCATAAAAACCCGGCCCGCGTCGAGCCGAGCGGATGGGTGTTCGAATACAATAACCAATGGAACCCCGACGTGGACGATGCGGCGATGGTGCTGCTGGCACTGCGAAAAATCCCGACGGACAATCCGCAGAAGCGCGACGAATGTTTCCGGCGCGGATTGAAATGGATGATGACCTTCCAGTGCAAGGACGGCGGCTGGGCGGCGTTCGACAAGGATTGCACCAAGAACATCCTGGAAAAAGTTCCCTTTGCCGACCACAACGCCATGCTCGATCCCGAATGCGCCGACATCACCGCGCGCATCCTCGAACTGCTCGGCTACGAAGGCTGGAGCGCCGGCCATCATCAGATCCGCGATGCGCTGGACTACATCCGCGAGCAGCAGGAGGAGGACGGTTCCTGGTACGGTCGCTGGGGCGTGAACTACATTTACGGCACCTGGCAGGTGCTGCGCGGCTTGCGGGCCATGAAAATTGACATGAACCAGCCGTGGCTGCTCCGGGCCCGGGCGTGGCTCGAAAGTGTCCAGCACGAGGACGGTGGCTGGGGGGAACGCTGCAACACCTACGACGATCCGGTCTTCAAGGGCCGCGGCCCCAGCACCGCGTCGCAAACCGCCTGGGCCGTGATGGGATTGTGCGCGTTTGACGATGCCGACAATGCCCATCTCAAACGCGGCCTCGAGCATCTCATCCGCACGCAAAACGAGGATGGGTCCTGGACCGAAAGTGAAATCACCGGGACCGGGTTTCCCAAAGTGTTCTATTTGAAGTACGACATCTATCGCAACGCCTGGCCGCTGCTCGCGTTCGCCACCTATCGTAAAATCCTCGCCCGCACTGAAGTCCGGCACTTCAACGGGATCAACGGCCATCCGCATCCCGATAGGAATGTTTCAACCGGCACCCTAAATGCCTCCAGCCATGCTTGAGCAAACCGTCCAGATCGTTTCCAACGAGCGTGACACCGACTCGTATTTCCGGCTGGTGGCGCGCGCACCGCAGATTGCCCCGCTGATTCAACCTGGCCAATTCGCGCACGTCCGCGTGCTGCCGATGAGGGATGCGCTGTTGCGGCGCCCATTCAGCATTTTTCAGGTCGAAGGCGAAACCTTTTCCATCCTTTACAAAAACATCGGCAAGGGCACCGAAGTTCTCTCGCGGATGCGTTCCGGCGAGGAACTCGAGGTGATCGCGCCGCTCGGCCATGGGTTCACCTTGCCGAACGCCGGTGGCGAAATTCCCCTGCTCGTCGCCGGCGGTTATGGCATGGCGGCAATGTATTTGCTGGCGCAACGTTCACCGCAGAAAGGCATCGTGTTTGTCGGCGGTCGCCGGCGCGTGGATATTTTGTGCGAAAAGGAATTCCAGGCGCTCGGCTGGGAGGTGCGAGTGACGACCGAAGATGGCAGCCACGGAGAAAAAGGACTGGTCACGCAGCCGTTGCTGGCTGAAATCCGAAATCCGAAATCCGAAATCCGAAATTACAAGCTGTTTGCCTGCGGGCCGACGGGAATGTTGAAAGCGGTGGGCAAAATCGCCGACGAACTCAAGATCCCGGCGGAACTTTCGATGGACGAACACATGTGCTGCGGCGTTGGGGTCTGCCTGACGTGCGTGATTCCGGTCAAGGCCGGTAACGGCTGGGAATACCAGCGCACCTGCACCGAGGGACCCGTGTTTGATTCGCGCCAGATTGCTTGGGAGGCGGCCAAGTGAAGTCCAAAGTCCAAAGCCCGATGTCCAAGGGTTCAGAGCCAAAGGCGGAAATCAATTTGTCCGTTAAAATCGGAAGCCTGACGCTGCAAAATCCGGTCACGGTCGCTTCCGGCACGTTTGGTTACGGGGTGGAATACGCACAACTTCTCGATCTGAACCAGCTCGGGGCGGTCGTGGTGAAAGGCATCCGCCTGGGACCCGTCCGCGGCAATCCCACGCCGCGCACCGTCGAAGTCGCCAGCGGACTCATCAATGCCATCGGCCTGCAAGGACCGGGTGTGGACGGGTTCATCAAAAAATACTGGCCGTTCCTCAAAGGCCTGAAAGTGCCGACCATTATCAACATTTGGGGCACGACGGTCGAGGAATACGCCGAGGTGGCCCGGCGATTCGATGCGTTGGCCGGGGTCGGCGCGCTGGAACTCAATGTCTCCTGCCCGAACATCAAGGAAGGCGGCGCGCAGTTCGGGACGGACGTGAAACTGCTGGCCCAGGTCGTGGCCGCGTGCCGGAAAGTGACGCAACTGCCCCTCATCACCAAGATGAGCCCCAACGTGGTGAACATCGCGCCATTTGCCAAGGCGGCGGAAGATGCCGGCAGCGATGCGCTAGCTATCACCAACAGCTATCCGGCGATGGCCATTGATATTGAAACCCGCAAGCCGAAGCTGGCAAACATCACCGGCGGCCTGACCGGCCCGTGTATCAAACCGATTGCCATCAAGCTGGTTTGGGAAGCCGCCAAGGCGGTGAAAATCCCCATCATCGGCATGGGAGGCATCCAAAACGCGGCGGATGCCATCGAGTTCATGACCGCCGGGGCGACGGCGGTGGCGGTGGGCACGGCCAATTTCTACGCGCCGCAGACGCCGTTGCAAGTCATCGCCGGCATCCGCGAATTCATGGAGCGAAAAAAAATCAGCGATGTACGCGAACTCACCGGCAGCGTACAGATTCACAAAAAGTGAAAACCGCACCGCATGTTTGAGCATCGCTCCAAACCTTTGTTGCCGCGCAAGGTCTATTACCAGCGCCTCGCGCGCCATGCGGTGCTCGGAATCATGGTTATCACCGTTTCGCTGGGCCTGGGCATGACCGGCTATCACGTTTTTGAAAAGCTGCCGTGGGTGGATGCGTTCGTGAATGCCGCAATGATTCTCTCCGGCATGGGGCCGGTTGCCACATTGCAGACTGATGCCGGAAAAATTTTCGCCGGTTGTTACGCACTTTTCAGCGGCCTCACCCTGGTCGCCATCCTCGGCATCATCTTCGCGCCCGTCGTGCATCGCTCCCTGCACAAGTTCCATTTGGAAGATGCAGGTCGCGATGCGAAAAACAAATAATTTTGAATCTGTTTTACGCTTCGCACACGGCACGCTATCCTGCCCTCATGCTTTGGGCCTTCAGCAAGTATCACGCGCTCGGCAATGACTACCTCGTCATTGATCCGAAAAACCTGCCGTCACCCCTGACGCCGGCGCAGGTCAAAACCATCTGTCATCGCAATTACGGCGTCGGCTCGGACGGCATCCTGCTCGGCCCCCTGCCCTCCAAAAAGGCCGGGTTTGCGCTCCGGATTTTCAATCCTGACGGCAGCGAGGCCGAGAAAAGCGGCAACGGCCTGCGTATCTTTTCGCGCTACCTGTTTGACAAGAAACTGGTCGGGAAGGACGAGTTCAGCGTCGAGACGCCAGGCGGTGTGGTGAAGGCAACGGTCACGGAACGCGGCAAAATCGTGCGCGTGGAAATGGGCCGGGTCAGCTTCTGGAGCGACGAAATTCCCGTGGCCGGCCCGCGCCGCGAAGTCATCAACGAACCGATCCATCTGCGCGGTGAAAGATTCAATTTCTGCGCCGCCACCGTGGGTAATCCGCATTGCGTGCTGCCGATGCCGCGGATCAGCGCCGACCTGGCAAGGCAGATCGGCCCGTTGCTGGAAACGCATCTGCGATTTCCGAATCGCACCAATGTGCAACTCATGAAGGTCATTGACCGGAACAACATCCAGATTGAAATCTGGGAACGCGGCGCGGGTTACACGCTGGCCAGCGGCAGCAGCAGCAGCGCGGCGGCGGCGGTGGCCCACCGGCTCGGCCTCTGCGACCGCGAGATTTCCGTCCACATGCCCGGCGGAAAGATTGAAATCAAGATCGGGGACGGATTTCTCATTGAGATGACCGGACCGGTGACGAAAGTTGCCGACGGCGTGATTGCCAAGGATATGTTCACCTCCACCCTGGCCGCCTGAACGATTTCGACTCCGGGAGCGCCGGGGGTGCTGCGCGGCGATCGAACCCGGCGCGGCGGTGACCGCCCTGCCGATGTTACTGCATCGCCGCCTGTTTCTTCTGATTTCGAATCAATTTGAGATGGCCGTAACCCACCAGCTTGCGCCGCTGCTCATCCCAGAGCCGGAAGGTGAATGACTTGAAGCTGGAAAACAGCGTGATGGCCTTCACGGTCTGAAACAGCGGCTCGGCTTTGTGACATTTTTCGAGGTGATAATTCGGAATCCGCGGGCTGAGATGATGGATGTGATGAAATCCGATGTTGCCGGAGAACCATTGCAGGACTTTCGGGAGTTTGTAGAACGAACTGCCTTTCAGCGCCGCCGTCGTGTAATCCCAGTCCTCGCTGCGTTCCCAGTAAACCCCCTCGAACTGATGCTGCACGTAAAAGAGCCATACCCCCGCCGAACCGGCCACGGCCATGGCGGTCAATTGGATGATGAGATAGGCCTTGACGCCGAAAATCCAGCTCAGTCCGGCGGCCATTCCAAATATCGCCAAATTCGTCCAATAAACCGATTGCCGGTCGCGCTGGCTCGCCGCGGCGTTGGGAAACCGCTGCCGTATGGCAAACAGAAACAGCGGCGCGATGACGAACAACACCACCGGATTTCGGGTCAGCCGATACGCAAAGCGTTTCCAACGGGAAGCCTCCAGATATTCCTGCACCGTCAACGTCCAGATGTCGCCCGTACCCCGGCGGTCCAGATCGCCGGAGGTGGAATGGTGGACCGCATGTTCCCAGCGCCAGTGATGGTAGGGAGTGAACGTCAACACACCGGTGATGAAACCCAAAATATCGTTGGCCCGGCGGGATTTAAAAAACGAGCCGTGGCCGCAGTCATGATGGATGATGAACAACCGCACCATGAATCCGCCGGCCAAAACCGCCAATGGCACCGTGAGCCACCACGACACGGCCAAGGTGAGGTACATCAAAAACCAAAGTGCCGCGTAAGGAACCAGCGTGTTGACGATCTGCCAGACACCCCGGCCGACGGATGGTTTCTGGTAACGGGCAACGATCTCCTTCCAATCCACACTGGACCGCTTTTTCTCAGCGGCCGGTTCTCCGGACGTTTGCGGGCCGCCCTCCGCTGCAAATTTCAATAATTCCTGCGTGGCTGCTGGCCGCGGTTCCGGCGCACCCAATGGTTGGGGAACGCGTGGGGTGAAATTTGAATTATTCATCATAAAAACACTCGTTTCTCCAAGCGTACCAGCAAAGGCACGCCAAATTTACAGGAAAATCAATACCCAATTATACACCTTATGGAAGCCATCAGCAACACTGAAAGAAAAATATATTTGAGAACGGTTGCCAAACTGGTTACGCCCGGTGGGACGGTTCCGGCTCATGCGGGTCGGGCGACGGCGGGTTGGGCGGTGCCTGTCGGAAGTTCAACTTGATGCCGAAGTTTCCGCGCTCGCGCCAGCCGAAATAAAATTCGAACCGGCCGTGTTTGTAATCCCAAAAGGGCAGATAAACAATGCACCGATGGGAAACGGCAAAGTTCCAACCGCAGTGTGGATTGGAAATCCGGGTCGGATACCTTCCGCTCCGCACCGACTGCTTGTCGCTGATCCCGATCACGTAATTGCTGAAATCCTCGAAGGGGTTCCGCAGGTACCAGGTAAAATTTCTGAACCGTTTGCCGGGCCGGTACCAGGCCGGGGCGCGCGGCTCGTCGCAATTCCCAAACCACCAGATCGGATTGAGCTTGTCATAAAAGTGGATAACGGGCTGGTTGGTCCGCACCAGCATGACGACGCTGTGCCATTTGGGCTTTGGTTCGGTCACCTGGGACGAGTGCGATGGGCAGGCCATTGCGCCACCGGCGGCGAGAAGAAATGCGGGCATGATCAACCGGAACCAAGGCCTCCGAGCGGAAGATTTCAGCCATCCGATTCCTGTCGTTTTCCCCCCGGCCCCGGTGAAAAGCATCGTACCCATATTTGTGAGACGCATCGGCCGGGAGTTGGTTCAATTTCTCCCCTGTCCGGCCGCAGGCTACCGAACGGCATACTCGGGAAACCAGATAAACTTGTCGAGCTCGGCCCGCAGTTTGGCGTCCTCCAGCTTGCGGCCCACCCCTTCGTCGCGCGCCGTTTGCGCCACCTTGAAGCCAATCGCACGGCTGATCTCCCGCAATTGCGACAGGGACGGAAACAACGAGCCACTGCCGTTCGCATCAGCGACCGCGAATTCCGCCAGCGTGCGCGCGGCGACCAGGAACATCGAATCGGTCACCTGCGCCGCGCCGGAAATCAGTGCGCCCAGGCCGACGCCGGGAAAAATAAACGCGTTGTTGCATTGTCCGATGACATGCCGGCGGCCATTGAATGACACCGGTTCAAACGGCGAGCCGGTGGCGACGAGCGCGCGGCCATCCGAGTTTTGAAGGGCTTCGGTGGGCGTGCATTCGGTCTTGCTGGTGGGATTGCTCAGCGGAAAAATCAGGGGGCGCTCGCAATGCTTCGCCATTGCGCGGATGGCCGCGGGGGTGAATTCGCCCGGCGTGCCAGTCGTGCCAATAATCACAGTCGGGCGGAAAGCTTCAACAATCATTTCCAGCTTGACCGGCAATGGTTCGGCCAGCCCGGCAGCGGCCAGTTCCTTTGCCGTCCAGGCCACGGTGCGCTTGTGCGGGTCCATGTCAGCGCGATCCACGTGAACTATGCCGCCGGAATCGAGAAACAGTTTCCGCTGGCGGATTTCCGTTTCGGCCAGCCCGTCCGCCTTGAACGCCGCTGAAATCAGGTTGCCGATCCCGATGCCCGCCGCGCCGGTGCCGACAAACAAAATTCGCTGGTCGCAAAGCTTTTGTCCGGCCTGATGCAGACCGGAGAGAATGCCCGCCACCGCCACCGCCGCCGTGCCCTGGATGTCGTCGTTGAAACTGGGAAGCCGGAGCTGGTAACGGTCCAGCAGCCGGAGGGCGTTGTTTTTTTTGAAATCCTCCCATTGCAACAGCGCATTCGGAAACACGGTCTTGACCGCCTCCACAAATTCCTCCACGAACGAGTCGTAATCCGCGCCGCGCAGCCGCCGCGCCCGGCAGCCGAGATAAAACGGATCCTCCAGCAACTCGGCATTGTCCGTGCCGACATCGAGGCTGACCGGCAGGCACAACGACGGATGGATGCCGGCGCCGACCGAGTAAAGAATGAGCTTGCCGACCGGTATGCCCATGCCGCCCATGCCCTGATCGCCAAGACCGAGGATGCGTTCATTGTCCGTGACCACGATGAGCCGGATGTCGCTACGGGGAAATTCGCGGAGCCGCTCGACGATTTGCCCCCGGTCCTCCGGCGTGACGAACAATCCGCGCGGCCGGCGATATATATGGCTGTAACGCTGACAGGCCAGCCCGACCGTGGGCGTGTAAATAACGGGGGTGAAACGCTCCAGGTTTTCGAGCAGCAACCGGTAGAACAATGTCTCATTGCGATCCAGCAACGCGATGAGTCCGATGTATTGCTCCAGTGGTTCATTTTTGGCGAGGATCTGCCCAAGGCTCATCGCGACCTGTTGCTCCATCGTCAGCACGGCCGGCGGCAGCAGGCCTTCCAGCCCAAGATGCCGGCGCTCTTCGTGCGTGAACGCCGCGTCCTTGTTCTGGGTGGGGTCGCGGAGGATTGCTTCGCCGCGCAATGCGTGGGTCGTTGTGGTTTCCCGGGTCGCCATATTGTTCCTGTCTTGGTTGTAATCCATTCGACGGTCGCTAATACCCTACTCCGTCCGAAAAATCGCCACCAAGCACCTGTTGTCATTCAATCCGCATTTTTTGCGGGGTTGCGGCGCGGCTTCATGGGCCAAACCGCGCTTTTCGTCTGCCAATTCAGGACCTTGATCGACGCTGGCAGGATCAGGCAACGTTCAACAATTGGGGGAATTGGTAATGGATGCGGACATCGCTCTGACCGAGCGCATTTGAGTTGCCACGCCACCAAGGCGGATTAAAGTATGCCGTTGATGAAATTTTTATCACTCTGGGTCGCTTTGTTGGCGCTTACTTTTTTTCGCGCATCGGCGCAAATCGCTGTGGACCTGGATCTGGTTCAGGACCAGATTCTGCCCAGCGAATCGCTGCTGGTGGCGGTGCGCATCACGAACCGTTCCGGCCAGCCGCTGCATCTGGGCGTGGACAACTCCTGGCTGACCTTCCGGGTGGAGTCCATGGACGGCGCCTTCGTGCCCAAAACCGCGGAGCCGGATGTGCAGGGCGAATTTGTCGTGGGTTCATCCGAAATGGCCACCAAACATCTGGATCTGGCGCCGTATTTCAAACTGACGCACCAGGGCAATTATCGCGTCACCGCCACCGTGCACATCAAGGATTGGAACGACGAAGTCGCCAGTCCGCCCCAGCCTTTTGACGTGATTGACGGCGCCAAATTGTGGTCGCAGGTTTTTGGAATGCCGGTTCCCGCCGGAGCCGCCAATCCGGTGCCGGAAGTCCGCAAATACACCTTGGAGGAGGCAAATTATCTGCGGTCCCAATTGATGATGTATGTCCTGGTGAGCGACGAATCCGGATCACATATATTCAAGGTGCGTTCCATCGGTCCGATGGTTTCATTCAGCCAGCCGGAGGCGCAACTGGATCGTTTGAGCAATCTGCACGTGCTGTATCAAGGCGGCGCGCGGACTTTCACCTACTCGATCATCAATCCGGATGGCAATTTTGTGCGGCAGGAAACTTTCGACTATTACACCACCCGTCCGCGATTGCACACCGATGACAATGGCAAAATCACGGTCTTGGGCGGCGAACGCCGGGTGAAACCGGAAAACGGGACGGCGATAAAATCACCTCTTGACCCGGTCGCGTCGGCACCCAGGAAGCCCTGAACGCGCCGGGTTCACTTCAGCAGTTCCTCCCGCGTCGTGATCTGCGCCTGGATGTCCTTGACGACCATCGTGGCCCGGGTCAGGGCGTTGTCATCAGTTTCTCCGAGGAAGGATTTCAACTGCACCCGGACCGCCGCCATGGGATCTCCGTTGCGATCACGCAATGGCAGCGTGACTGAAATGGTGCCCTTGCCACGCCCGGAATAAATCTTGCCGTCCGCGATGGCGCCTTTCTCGGCGTCGGTGCCGGGCCGGCCAATGGTTTTTTCATCCTTGCCGGCCACCACGCGCGGACGTCCCTGGCCGTCCAGCGTGTAAACCTGCAGGTCCAGGATGCGCGATTTTTCCCCCAGCAGACTTTGGATGACCGCCTGCACTGCCGGGACGCGCGGCGTGTAGGTGACGGTCGTGTCACCAAAATAACACACGGCGTCGGACTTCGTCCGGAACCCGACTTTGCCGGCGGTGAATGTGTTGTCATTCAGCGGCGGCATCACCAGTTTGTCGTCCAGCCAGAACATGATTTGATTCCCCTGGCACTGCACGCTCAGCGTGTACCAGACGCCGGTGGCAATGTCCAATGACGGGCCGATGGGATCGGAACGCAGGCCGTTCACCACCTTGTAAAAACGCACGTTGCGGCCCAGCGCGCTGGCGCGGATGACGTAGCAATTGGACTCGTTCAGATAACGAAACACGATGCCGGCCATCTGCTCGACTGTGCCGCCGACGATTTTAAACCGCGTCGTCAGCTTGAAATCGTCAAACGTCTCGCCGTCATAAATCAGCATCGGAAACCGCTCGTCCGTCGGATCGGTGCTCGTTTGCGCGACCACGCCGCGGCGCGTGACGACGGGGGCCTGCGCCGAAAGCGGTGCGAGCAGCGGCGCCACCTCGGCCAGGACGATTCTCCATTCGCCCGGCCGCCCCCCGCCCGCCAGCACGTTGTGAAAATTGGTGGGAATCTGACCGGTGCCAAAATCGCTGAAATCAATTTTCAATTCCGCGCCCTTGGCGGCCAAAACCAGCGCCAGGCACATGGCCGTGAGAAATTTACGCATTCCATCCAGCGTAACAAAATGCGTTCGGACGACAAGTGAAGTGTTGGCCTGGTTCCCTGCGCGGACGATGTTGCAATGAGCCTTGTCGGTTCAACAAATCCGGGGCAGCTGCTCGCCGCTGGCCATGTCGAGAATCCGCCCCACGCCAATCGCGCTTTTTACTATGACCAGCGGGGAGGCTTTTTCAGCCACCTGGCCGATCACCACCGCGCCCGCCCCGACGGCGTGGGCGCGCAGGATTGGCAGGGCGCGCTCCGCGTCCTTGGCCGCGATGAACGCCGCGAACCGCCCCTCGCAGGCGACATGCAACGGGTCAAGACCAAGCATTTCACAGGCGGCGTGAACGTCTTCGCGCACCGGAATGGATTTTTCCACGATCTCGATCCGCACCCCGGCCGCCTCGGCAATTTCATTCAACGCGCTGGCCAGACCGCCGCGCGTCAAGTCACGCAGACAGTGAATTTCAATGCCGGCTTTCAAAAGTTGCAACACGAGATCGGCCACGGACGCGGAATCGCTCTCGATCTCGCTTTCAAACTCCAATCCTTCGCGCAACGCCATGATGGCCATGCCGTGCCGGCCGAGATCGCCGTTGATCAGGATGACGTCTCCGGGCTGCACGTTCTGCGGCACAATTCGCTGCTGATGTTCAACCACTCCGATGCCGGCGGTGTTGATGAACAGGCCGTCCCCCTTGCCCTTGTCCACGACCTTGGTGTCGCCAGTGATGATTTGCACGCCGCAATGCCGCGCCGCGTCGCGCATCGAGCAGACGACCCGCCAGAGCGTTTCCATCGGGAGTCCCTCCTCGATGATGAAGGCGCTGCTGAGGTAAAGCGGTCGCGCCCCACTCATGGCCAGGTCGTTCACCGTGCCGTGGACCGCCAGCGAACCGATGTCTCCACCTGAAAAAAAAATCGGACGCACGACGTAGGAATCGGTCGTGAACGCGAGTTTCCCGGCGGGCATCTCCACCACCGTCGAATCGTGCTGGGTATCCAGCAATGGATTATCAAACGCCGTCAGAAACATTTTGCCGATGAGCTGGTGCATCAGCTTCCCGCCACCGCCGTGCGCCATCAGGACGTTCGGATACTGCGAGATGGGAACGGGGCAGTTCAGGCTAAAATCGGAAGCGGGCTGCATAAAGAATCATTTTCCAACAACCGCAGGCTGCCTCCGATAGCGGTAATACGCCGCGCAGGCGCCTTCGCTCGACACCATCGTCGCGCCGAGCGGATGTTCGGGCGTGCATTTCGAGCCAAAGGCCGGGCATTCGTGCGGCTTGATCTGGCCCTGCAACACCAGGCCGCTGAGGCATTCGGCAGGTTCGTCCACGTGGTGATCCACCAGTCCAAACTTTTTCTCGGCGTCAAATGCCGTGTAGGCGTCGTTCAAGCCGAGGCCGCTTTGCGGAATTTCGCCGACGCCGCGCCATTTGCGCGGCACCACCTTGAAAACCCTGCGGATAAGTTCCTGGGCCGGGGAATTGCCTTCACGGCGGACGGCACGCGTGTACTGATTCTCAACCTCGGCCCGGCCCGATTCCAGCTGCTGCACCACCATCAAAATGCCCTGCAAAATATCCATGGGCTCGAAGCCGGTGACGACGATCGGCACGTGATACTTCGCCGCGATTGGCGGGTATTCCTCGTAGCCCATCACCGCGCAGACGTGGCCGGCGGCGAGAAAGCCCTGCACCCGGCAGTTCGGTGACGACATCAGTGCCTCAATCGCCGGCGGCACGAGCACGTGCGAGATAAGCATGGAAAAATTTTCCAATTTCTTCTGCGCGGCCTGGTAAACCGTCATGGCCGTGGCCGGCGCGGTGGTTTCGAAACCAACACCGAAAAAGACAACCTGCTTCGCCGGATTTTGTTCCGCGAGTTTCACCGCATCGAGCGGCGAGTAAACAATGCGAACATCGCCGCCTTTGGCCTTGACCGCCAGCAGGTCGGTCGTGCTGCCGGGCACGCGCAGCATGTCGCCGAACGAAGTGAAAATGACGTCCGGCCGTGCGGCGATTTCGAGCGCCTTGTCGATCATTTCGAGCGGGGTGACGCAAACGGGACAACCCGGCCCGTGAATCAAGGTGATTTGTTTTGGGAGCAGTTCGTCGATGCCGAATTTCACGATGGCATGGGTCTGGCCGCCGCAGACCTCCATGATGTTCCACGGCCGGGTGGTGAGGCGGTGAATTTCCCGGGCGAATTGCTGCGCCAGTCCGCCGTCGCGATATTCGTCGAGGTATTTCATGTTTTGCCCGGCTCCGACATGGGCGCGTCCGGGTTGTCTTCCAGTTCGGCGAGCTCCTCCATTTGTTTCAGATAACCGAAGACTTTGTGCGCCTCCTCCTCGTCCACCACGCTGAGGGCAAAACCGACGTGGACGATGACATAATCGCCAACCTTGGCCTCCGGAACATAGGCAAGGCAGGCCTGCTTGAGGATGCCGCCGAAATTGATCTTGCCCATGCGTGCCAGCGGGTCGTCGCCGCTAATGCTTTCAATTTTTCCTGGAATGGCCAAACACATCTGCTTTTACTCTAACCGTTTGTGCGCAATGCGGCAATGACTTGTCCCAGCGCAATCCCGCCGTCATTCGGCGGCACGCGCTGATGCCAATACGGCTGAAAGCCCTCCGCCTGCAAACCGCGGACTGTCCGCTCGGTGAGATAACGGTTTTGAAAACAACCGCCGGATAGCACCACGCGGTTCAGCCCGGCATGTTTTGCCACAGCCACAATCGCCCCGGCTAGCGCATTGTGGAATTTCGCGGAAATGCGGCCGGCGGCAATGCCGTTGCCAACATCCGCCAAAATCGCATCCACCATCGGCGACCAGTTCAGAATCATCGCAGGTCTCCGATTTCCGGCTTCCGGTTTACCTGCAATCGCGGTGGGCTTTTCAATCGGCAATGGATAGGCCTCGTCGGTCTCAACTCCATCCAGCAGGAATTCCAGCTCCATCGCGGCCTGTCCTTCAAAACGGATTTTTTGCCGGAGATTGATGAGCGAAGCCACGACATCGAACAATCGCCCGATACTGGAAGTCAGCGGCGAATTCAATTTTTTCGCCAGCATCGTTTTCAAGGTGGCCAGTTCCCTGGCTGAAAATGCCGCGATGGTTGCCAGTGCTTTCTGTTCCATCATCCTGCCGCCGAACATTTCATAAAGCATTCCGAGCGCGATGCGGCGCGGCTCCTTGACCGCCTGATCGCCTCCCGGCAAGCGGAACGGGCGCAAATGGGCGATCCGTTCGACCGCTTTGCCAGTCACGAGAAAAAATTCACCGCCCCAGACCGTGCCGTCCGTTCCATAACCCGTGCCATCCCATGAAACCCCGAGCGCCGGCGGCTCCATCTCATTTTCCGCCATGCAGGACAGAACATGGGCGATGTGATGCTGGACACCGATCAAGGTAGGGCGCGCAATCCCTTGCGTGCCGAGGGCGGCGGGCTGCGGAGAGCCCGCCCTACCTGCCAATTCATCCGCAAATTTGGTCGAAAGATAATCGGGATGCAAATCGGCGGCAATGATTTGCGGCCGGGCGTCGTAGAGTTTTTCGAAGTCGGTGATAACCCGACGGAAGGCGGCGTATGCCGGTTCGGATTCCAGGTCGCCGATGTGCTGGCTGATGAAGACCTGGTTGCCAACCGAAAGCGCGACGGAGTTTTTCAAATGCGCCCCCACCGCCAGAACAATTTCGGATTTCGGATTTCGGATTTCGGATTTCAGGGTGATAGGCAATGGCGCGTAACCGCGGGCGCGGCGCAGGACGAGTTCCCGGTCCAGCATCACGCGGACAATCGAATCGTCCACATGCCGGACGACGGGCCGGTTGTGAACCAGGAAAACATCAGCGATGCCACGTAACCGTTCGAGCGCCTCCCGTTCATCCGTACAGATCGGTTCATCGCTCAGATTTCCGCTGGTGGCAACCACGGGACAACCAAGTTCGGCCAGCAACAGATGGTGCAATGGGTTCGACGGCAGCATCACACCGAGAATGGGATTGCCCGGAGCCACGACCGAAGGGATTTCGGATTTCGGATTTCGGATTTCGGATCTTAGGCGACGGAGCAGAACGATTGGCGCTTCGGGCGAGCGCAGCAACCGTTCTTCCAGTGATGAGACTTCGCAGGCGAGCTTCACGCTTTCCAATGACAGGAACATGAGGGCGAAGGGCTTTTCCTCGCGATGTTTTCGTTCGCGCAAAAGCCGGACTGCTTGATCATTGCGCGCGTCCACCATCAGATGAAATCCGCCTACACCTTTCACGGCAATAATCCGACCGCGACGGATGGCCCGAACGGTGGCGCCCAAGGCCTGATCTCCACCAAACACGGCTTCACCATCTGGATTCCACAATTCGAGATTCGGCCCGCAGACCGGGCAGGCATTCGGCTGGGCGTGAAACCGGCGATCGCGCGGATTGTCGTATTCGGACTGGCAGCGCGGGCACATCGCGAACACCTTCATCGCCGTGTTCGCCCGGTCGTAAGGCAGCGACTCGATGATGCTGAAACGCGGGCCGCAATTGGTGCAATTGGTGAACGGATAACGGTGGCGGCGGTTGGCGGGATCGAAAATTTCGCGCAGGCAATCGGGACAGGTGGCGATGTCCGGCAACACCAGTGCGGTCCGGCCGCCGCCGGTTTCGCTGGGCCGGATTTCAAAATTCTTGAAACCCACCGCATCGAGCCACGAGGCTTCAAGGCTTTGGATGAAACTGCGCGGCGGTTTTTCGGCATCGAGGCGCAGTAGAAATTTTTCCAGATCAGGACGCGGACCCTCGGTTTCGATGAAAACGCCCTGCGGAGAATTGTTGACCCAGCCGGCGAGCTTCAATTCCGTGGCCAGCCGGAAGACGAACGGCCGGAACCCGACACCCTGCACCGCGCCGCGCACGGCCAGTTTCAGGCGCACGTGCCAGGCGGCGGGTTTGGGCTTGTTCACGCCGGGAGCTTGCCCGAAATTGCGGCCGATTTCAAAGCCGAACACGGTCGCGGGGCCACCGGTCGGCAACCGGCACTCCAAGAAAGGCTGATACAATGGCAATTCACGGTTTGATTTCCGGGTCAAAGGCAGCCAGCTTGGTAGGGCGGGCAGTCCTCTGCCCGCCGATCGTCTGCACAATAATGACGGCGCGCACGGAGTGACGCGCGTTACCCATGTGCAGGAATTGACACAAATGCACGAGGTTTCGATCATGGAAGAAGCGGTGCGGATGGCGGTGGAAACGGCGAAATCGGCCGGTGCCAGCCGGGTACTCGTGTTGCGTCTGCGGGTGGGCACGCTGAGCGGCGCGGTGCCGGATGCGCTGCGGTTTGCGTTTGATGTGGTTTGCCATGATACTATGGCCGAGGGTGCGAGCCTGGAAATGGAAACCGTCCCGGCCGCCGCCTGGTGTCCCGAATGCCGCGCGGAATTTGAATGCGCGGATTTTATCAGTCAATGCCCCCGGTGCCAAAACCTGAGCGGCGAGTTGCGACGCGGTCGGGAACTCGAAATCGCCTCGGTGGAGATATCTTAATATGTGCAAAGAATGCGGATGCGGGCTGGGTGGCGACGTGAAGATCGGCGGCCACTCCCACGATCACGGGCATGACCACGATCACGACCATGGGCATCATCATGACCATGAGCACGGTCACGACCATCCCCACGAAGCGGACCACGATCACGGGAATGGCCGGCAAACGGTGACGCTGCAACGGTCGCTGCTGGAGAAAAACGACCGGCTGGCGGAACAAAACCGCGGGTTCTTCCGCGCCAAAAAACTGCTGGTGCTCAACGTGGTTTCCTCGCCGGGCTCGGGCAAGACGACGTTCATCCGAGAAACCGCCGCGAAACTGGCCGGACGTCTGCGCATGGGCGTGATTGTCGGCGACCTGGCCACGGACAACGACGCCGCGCGCTTGCGCACTGCCGGGATTCCCGTGGTGCAAATCACCACCGGCACGGTCTGTCATCTGGACTCGGAAATGGTTTCCAAGGCGGCCGGCCAGCTCGACCTGGAAAAACTCGACGTGCTGGTGATTGAAAACGTCGGGAACCTCGTCTGCCCCGCCGATTACGATCTCGGAGAAGACCTGCGCGTGGTATTGTTGTCCGTCACGGAAGGCGAGGACAAACCGTTGAAATATCCGCCGATGTTCCATTCCGCCCATGTCGCCGTGGTGACCAAATCCGACATGGCGGCGGCGGCGGGATTCGACCGCAAACTGGCGCTGGCCAATTTGAATCGTGTCAGCCATCACGCCCGCATCTTTGAACTGTCATCCAAGACCGGCGACGGCATGAAAGCCTGGCTCGATTTTCTCGTGGAGCGACGCATGGCGGTGAAGTCCGGAAAGAACCAACACTGAACTTTCAACTTTCAACGCTGAACGTCGAAGTGTCCCGGTAAACGGAAATCAATTGGAAGTTGGATGTTGAATGTTGGGCGTTGAATGTTTTGGCTCAGCGCAGAGCCCCTTGATCTTTTCCACGGCTTCCTCCAAACCACGCTGCGCTTCCGGAGTAAGTTCTTCGCTGAAATCCAGCTTTACAGCGGGAATGGTCAGCCACCAGGCTTCGGGAACGTGACCAAAAACATCGCGGGCCAGGGCCAGCATGGTGCGCGGGTCGGCGGCGTGGGCCATGAGTTGTGAACTGCCCGCCGGCTCGAGTTTCCGGAATTGCACCTCGCGCGGCGCGTCCACCGCCGCATCCACGAACACCGCGATATGAGCCAGTGACACCGGCTCGGCGTGTTCGGGTGAAAGCTGCTGGCAGACCAGCGTGCGCACGCCGGGCAGGTTCAGCTGCTCAATGGCCTCGGCGACACGCGGACCGACGCCGTCGTCGCCGCGCAGGGTGTTTCCGTAACCGATCACCAGAATCCCGCGGGCCGCATCTGATTTCCGGTTTGGATTCACGCGCGCAGATTAAACCTGCCGGACAATCAAAGCCAGTGAGGAAGTGGAACGATGCCCGCAGATTCCGTGAATGAACGCAGATTCAATTTATCTTTTTTTTTGGACGGTTCTGATATACCCGCAGGAGCGAGAGAATACAGCGGACGATTTCAATGACAGGTCAGAGCTGCTCTCAGCCGGGAATGGCGGCGCAGCAACGTCGCCCTGCCAAATTCAGCCGGCGGCAAAGTTCACCGTGTTGCTCGATGATGTCACCGGTTTATCCTCGCCATCCTCGGGGGCGCCCTTTTCGGGCACGATGTAGAACTTGTAGCCGGCTGCATCGGCCGGACTGTCAAAGTCGGTCGCGCAGGTACGCAGGTCGCCGTTGACCTGCTTCCAATCGGCGAATACGCCGGAGGCTTGCTCTGGAAGATGCTGAAAAATATGGAACCGGTCACAGGCCGGGCCGCTGTAAGACCAATCCAGGGACATCGTCGTGTTGTTGGCCGTCAACACCGGCATTAAAGTCGTCATTTGCTGCTGCAATACCGTGATTTGCGCCTGCAACGCATTGAACTGATTTCGCAATTCGGCCGCAACAATCGGCGCATGGTCCGCCGGTTTGGTTGAATCAAAGCTCATGAAATGGTTGAGGGTTGAAAGTTGATGGTTGAGAGTCAAAGGATGGTTGAGAGCGGGGAATCGATCCCTCAACTCTCAACCAAAGACCTTCAACCGTTTTTTTTTCAGGGTACAATCTTCGTGGCCATGTCGCTCCACGCGCCGGTGCCTCCGGGTCCAATGGCCCGCACCCGCGCCCACATCTTCGCCCCGCTCGGGTAGCCGGTTACGGCCGTCTTGGATTTCGTCACACCCTTTTGCGGCACCCAGCTGGCGGCCGTGACGGGGTCGGGACTCACATGCACGTCGTAAGAGGACGCGCCGTTGGCGGGGTCCCACTGAAAATCCAGTTCCCCCGCGTTATCCCCCGCCGTGACGGACAGATTCTGCACCGGGTCCGGCACCTGCGGGGCCGCCGCCGTCGCGCGCACCGAGAAGCCGGCGCTTTCGATCACCGCTGCTGGATCCGCCGCGTTGGCCGCCGTGAGTTCCACATAATGGCCGCGCTGGGTCAACACCGATTCCAGCGCCAGCCGCGCCGTGTCCTTGACGGTCGTGGCCTGTTTGGCCGCAACCTGCGCCGTGTTGAAATTGCCCAGCGCCGTTTGATATCCCGTGAGCGTGGTCGCAAAGGCGGTGGCTGGCGGCAACAGCGTAGTGAAGTTCGCATTGCCCGTCGTCGCCGTCACGTGCGCCTGGGCGAACGTTACCAGGTCGCTGTCTGATTTGCTTTTGAGGTCAAGTTTGACCTTTATTTTTGGCATTCGTTTGGTGGGTTGCGGCGGCGCGATGTCATCGTATAAAACCCCGCTGTCATACGTCAGGCCCGGTGAATCATAGCTGGCCATCGTTCTGCCTTTGGTTGCGTTTGATTTTTCTCTGCCGGCATCCGCTGCCGGATTGATAGCGACTTAACCACACCTCCCTGTCCCTGCCTATTGCGATTCCGGACCAAATTCGCAACCACTTGCCGGCGAAGATTCCCACCCCGGGAACATCGTCCGACAACTGTCGGATGAAGCACGACAACTGTCGGATGAAGCACGACAACTGTCGGATGAAGCACGACAACTGTCGGACGATGCACGACAACTGTCGGACGAAGCGCGACAACTGTCGGACGATGCACGACAACTGTCGGACGAAGCGCGACAACTGTCCGACAACGTCCGACACCTGTCGGACGACGTCCGACACCTCGGACACATCGTGCGCAAGTGCTCCGTTTTGCAGAAAAGCCAATAAAACCGCGGTTTCGGGATGGAAATGGCCGCTGACGACCCGGTTTTACCGTGCCTCGGAAGCGGCTTTCTTTGCCATCAGCGATTGTGTATCGGAACTTTGCGAGGAGAACGCGATTCAGTGCAGCAATTTACAGCGCCGTAGGCGCGACATCTTTGTAGAATCGCAACCGAAAAAGATTTTCCAGCTCCGTCAGGAGCGGCATATTCCGCGCATGGCAAACACCTGCACGCAAATTTATATCCATGTCGTGTTTGCCGTTGAGGGTCGCCAATATCTCATCGCCCACGAGCATAACGACGAGCTGCAAAAATACATCACTGGCATCGTCTCGGCGCAAAAGCAAAAACTGATTGCCATAAACAACATGCCCGATCATTTGCATTTGCTCATCGGTTTGCGCCCGGACTCGTCGCTTTCCGATTTGGTGCGCGACATCAAAGCCAATTCGTCGAAATTCATTAACGAGCAGCATTGGGTCGCGGGGCGGTTTTCGTGGCAGGAAGGATTTGGGGCTTTTTCCTATTCACGCTCGCAACTCGGCACGGTGATTCGTTACATCGAGAACCAACAGGAACCCCACGCGAAACAATCTTTTCGGGATGAATATGTCGAGTTGCTGGAAAAATGCGGCGTGGATTACCACAGCCAATATATTTTCAAAACCTGCGAGGATTGACGGAATATGCCGCCCCTCATGGGGCTGAAGACTTATTTGGAATCGGTTCTCTACAAAGATGTCGCGCCTGACGGCGCTGCATTTAAGTTTCGGAAATCATACCAGAGAATTTTTGAAGGGTTAATAACTTCGGCGCTATAATATCGTGCTTGTGATTAAGCTGCGATAATTTATCGTTCGCCAGTAAATCCTTAAGCGGGGCAACGGGAAAGGGCATTAATGGAATCCCATGAGATTCTGCGGGCGGCGTTCAAAAAGACGGGCTGCAAGAATGTGGCGGCGGAGATGAATCTGTCGCTGTCCCTCATCCATCAATGGTCGCGCGGCAACGGCGGCAAAAGCGAGGCGGTCAATCCGCTGGACCGCATGGCGCAACTGCTGGAGGTGACGGCCGACCGGCGGCTGGCGGACTGGATCTGCGCGCAGGGCAACGGCTTCTTTGTGGAAAACCCGCCGGCCAAAAAGGCGGGGCCGCAATTGCCGTCGGCCGGGCTGGCGGCGTTGAAGGATTTGAACCAGTTGGAGACGGCCTTGCTGGAAACGCTGGCGCAGCCGGCAGCGCCCGCACCGGCGGAAAAGTTGCGTCGCCTGTGGGAAGTGTCCAAGTCGAACGTGGAACGGGTGGTGCGGGTGCTGGAGAGCAAAAACTTCCGGCAGAAGTTGCCGATATGGATCATCAAATTATATCCGATTTGGGATGCACTCACGCCGGGCGGATTGATTTGAAGCACCAGGCGCGGGGCTATCCCGCCAAAGGGGGGAACGGGAATTAATTTGCCAGCACCGTAGGTGCGAAATCTTTGTAGAACCAATGCCCGAGATTATTTTAGCTCCATAGGAGCGACATCGTCGGAATATGCCGCTCCTACGGAGCTTGAGATTTGTTTGGGTCTGGTTTCTACACCGATGCCGCGCCGACGGCGCTCCCGATTCACGCGACGAGGCTATTCAGGAATCCGACGGTTGTTTTGTGATTCGTTCCAACAATTTTTCTGCCGGTTCGTCGGTGGGGTTTTGGGGGACGAGCTGGCCGGCGAAGGCGCGGGCGAGGAGGGACGGCGTCAATTTGTCCACTTGCTTGCGCGCCTGCGCCAGCCGCTGCTCCAACTGGTCGGCCAGCGCGAACAGGCCCGCCACTCGCCGCACGATTTCCTGCTGCTCGGCCAGCGGGGGTAATGCAAATGGTTGTCCTTTGATGTCGCTGCCTGAAATTCCATTCTGTCCAGCACTGGATTTGGATCTGGCTACAACGCGTTCGTGAACGTGCGGTGCTTGGAAGAAAACTTCTGCGTAGGCTGGCAGAATTGAGCCGTGGTCAAAGCGAACTCGCATCAGCTTGTCAGGATACAACAGTGTTTTCTTACCCAAACCTCTGACCATTCCGCATGTTCCAAGAAATTCGATGGTGCCATTGTATCGAGTAAAAATAACGTCGTTGTCACGCAGTGTGAATTGTGGAACGAACTGCTCGCCGTCAGGCATGAATCGAAAATCATCAAGATTGACCGCCCCCGGTCTTGCTGCGCTGATTCGTAAAATGGGAACTCCTGGTGGTTCAATGTTCGGGCGCAACGGCACTCCATTCCGCAATTCACCGATGACGCTGCCAAACCTAACCCACTCCCAAGATGTTGGCACGATATCGTCTGGGCTTTCGCCTTCTGGTATCAATTCGACTTCTTGCGCTTTTGGAGACTTCTTACGAACTTCGACGATTCGCTCAATTAGGGATCGCGCGGATTCAACGTCTGAATTTTCCTCCCTCCAATCGGCAGTGAGGCGGCCGGAGCAGGCGGCGGCGAGGATGGATTGGCGAAAGCGTTTGAGCAGCGTCGGCATTTTTTCCAACCGCTGCTGGCAGGCGTCCACCTGGCCCAACAGCTTCTCCAGCTTCGCCACAATCCGCCGCTGCTCGGCGAGTGGAGCGAGTGGGATTTGCAGGTCACGGATGTTGTTAAGGTTTACGCGAGGCCGCGTTGAACCCATCATTTCCGAATTAATCTGATTTGCGACTGCCGGAGAATTGATCGCAAACAATGTGTAGCTTTTGGAAAATCTATTTTCGTCTATTCTAACTCGAACAACGTCGGCAACGACAATTCCGTGCGGCAGAGATTCGGGAATGGCACACGCTTTGCCAAGTGGATCACCAAGTTTAGAAATGACTACATCACCAGCGCGGAAATTATGAGCAGACAATTCACGCGCCTTCTGCGGCGTAATGAAGCGCATGTTCTTCTCAAGGAATTTATTTCGATCAACATTTTGCAGGCGGATGATCGGCACGCCCTCACTGACATACTCGTCAGACTTTAAGTTTGAACCAAATGGCCCGGAAATAATGTCCTGCTTTGGATTTTCGGTTAGCTGTGAAAGCGCAGCCGTGGCCCAGCCTTTTGGAAGTTCGTCGCTCATGCTTGCCCCCGTTGTTGTTTGGCGCGGTGTTCGAGCCGGGCGCGGGTCATGTTTTCGCGGAGGCCGCCGTGTTCCACAAAATCTTTTTCCAGACGCCGCAACTGCTGGTCGAGCAGGTAGTTGGTCTGGTGAATCAGGCAGATGAGGATGTTGGCCACCACTTCGGGCGGGCGGGTCTCGAAGAAATGGCGGAAGGTCTCGAAGGTCACCGGATAGGGCAGCTTACTGGTGGCATCACGGGACGGACGGGACGCAGGCGACGTATTTTTCCGGGACTTGGGCGAATTCCTCGCGTTGGTCACCTTGGTCGCATTGGGTGGTGCTATCTCCCCTCGCGCGAGCCGGCGCATGTAGAGCACTTCCTTGGAGTTCTTATCCCACTCAGCCAGCCCGCGGGTGCGGAGAAAGTCCCGGTAGTCGGTCAACAGCTCTTCCAAACTGGCGCGAGCCACGTTGGTAAGCTTGATCTCGGTTTCCTTGGAAGTGCCGGAGGCCATGCTGCCTTCCACGATATTTTGTTTGCCGGAGCGCGCGGCCTGCACCATTTGATCCACGGTCCGGTCGCGGCGGTCCAGATAGGCAGCGCAGAATTTTACGGTGGCGTCATACACTACCTCCGCCCGCTGGTAGGAAAGCAAGTTTTGGTAGCCGCCGTGAGCAGGAATGAATTTCTCGGTCATGGAAGTGCGCTGTCTAAAATGACGAAAAGGACATAACCGACATAATTATTTAGTCGCTTGTGTCCCTTTTGTCCTTTGTTCGTTTTCATTTCTCCACGCCTTCCTCTTTTTCCAGCCGAGTCTCCGTCGAGGCTGTGCGGGCGGGTCTATCAATTTGAAATGGAAAATTAATTTTCATGTTCATTGGCTAGGTTCCCGTTACGCGAGTCTGAGTCTGGACAATCATCAATGGCGTGCCGGTCGGCACACAGATGGCCTGGCTGTCCAACAGCAACAGCGGCTGGCCGTTTGATAGAACGCGCGTTGCACCAGTGATCCATTGTGCGGTCACGCAAGGGCCGTTGGCCGCAATGGGCGGTCGCAACGTGCAGCCAGCGATGACATAGGGCATCGTCATCAGCACGGTCGGCTGTCCGCTGACCGTAACGCGCGGATTCGACGCAGTAGGTTGCGCTTGCCCTCCGTGGGAGCAAAGCACCGTCGCACTTAAATGAAGAAGGAATCCTGGCATATCAAGTAACAACAAGTGCGGTTCCGTTGAGCATCACACTGGGACCTATCAATTCCACGGTCGCGCCTTTCCCGTTGTCAATGTAGATTCCGCTGTCATTCACGACAATTTTCGCGCCGGATGCGCTGGTTAGAATAATTCCTCCGGTTGACGATGACGGCGGTAAATCACTAATCACGATCGAGTGTTGCTGCAAAGACTGGATAACGATGTTGGGGTCGGCGGGAAGGCCCGACTGTCCCTGAACCGGGACGCTCGACGCCGAACTCCACCGGCAGCCAACCCATACCGGCTTGTTCGGATCACCTTGTTCGAACTCTACCCAAACGCCCGTGCCAATCGGTGGCACCATATAAAGTCCCATCGGTGGTCCAGTTGGCCCGGTCAGCGGCACGCATGCCTCAGCCCAAATAGACGGAATCGTGCCTAACACATCTGGAACATCGACCTGTAAGCGGCCTAGCCCTAGAGGGTCAATGTTTTGAAGCACCGTGCCACGGTATTTGCCAAAAAACGTTTTCATTTTTCATCTCCTTCTTCTTTTTCCAGCAGCGTGATGATTTCGCGCAAATCGTCCACGACGGATTCCAGTTCCGTGATGGCTTCGCTGGCGAGGTCCTGCGGTTCGGGCAGTTCATCGCTGTCTTCCAGCGAGTCGTCCTTGAGCCACGTCACGTCCAGCTTGTAGCCGCGTTCCTTGATTTCACTGATGTGAAATTTTCTGAACCTATTCGCCCGACCGGCATCGGTCCCGGCATCGGACCGCTTGCTCAAGCCGTTCGGGTCTTTGCCGTAGGCTTTTTCAAATTCTTCAAAGTGCGCCGCCGTGAGCGGGCGATCTTTCTTGGTGATACCCGGCACGTTGGAGCGCGCATCGAAAATCCAGACATTCTCCGTGGGCTTGCCTTTCTGGAGGAAGATGACATTAGCTTTCACGCCCTGGCTGTAAGGCGTGAACGTGCCGCGCGGCAGGCGCAGGACAGTGTGCAGGTTGCAGTCCTGCATGAGAATCTCGAACACCTCGCCGGCCTTGCCCTCGAACAGGCAGTTGTCCGGCAACACGAGCGCGGCACGTCCGCCAGGCTTGAGAATGGTGAGGACGTGCTGGACGAAGTTGAGTTGTTTGTTGCTGGTCTCAATGGTGAAGTCGTCGCGGTCGGGCGCTTGATTCGCGCCTTTCGTGCCGAAGGGTGGATTGGTGAGGACGCAATCGAAACGGTCGCCGCGATCCGGTTCGTAAATGGTGTCACCGAGCGCGATGTGCGGTTCGACGCCGTGCAGAAACAGGTTCATCAGCGCGAGCCGGCGCGGTCGCGGCACGAGGTCCTGTCCGTGATAAACTTTTTTGCGGATGAAATAATCCGCGCGGTCAAACACGCCGCCGGAGACGGGCTTGGAGATGAGCCATTCCCACGCGCAGACGAGAAAGCCGCCCGTGCCGCAGGCTGGATCGCTCATACGGAAGTCGGGATTCCCGCGCGGGTCGGGCTTCATGACGCGGCAAATGGTCTGGATGAGCGGACGAGGTGTGAAGTATTGGCCCGCGCCTTTCTTGCCTTCGCTGGCGGCCTTTTCGAGCAGGCCCTCGAACGCCGCGCCTTTCACATCCACATCCATCGCCGACCAGTCTTCCTCGTCAATCATGGCGATGACGCGCTTGAGGTTGACGGGGTTGTTGAAGCGCGGCGTGGCCTGCGCAAAGATGTCGCCTAAAATGCCGGGCTGCTCGCGGAGCTTGCGCAGGATGTCGGCGTAATGATCGGTCAACGCCGTGCCGGACTCGGCCTTGAGGCTGGCCCAATTATGATTCTTCGGCACCACTGCGCCGCGTTCCTCGGCCATTTTCAGGAATAGCAGGTACGTGAGCTGCTCGATGTAATCGCCATAATCCACGCCGTCGTGGCGCAGCGTGTGGCAGAAGCCCCAGAGTTTTTGGACGATGTCGGACATGATTTATTTCGGTCGTAGCGCCGACTGGCAGTCGGCTGTATCGCGGATTGGCAATCCGCCTTCCTTGGATTTGGAATAACCCGCGCTTCCCCACCGCCACTCTTCCGGCGACTGGCAGAGTTTGGCCGTCACCGGATTCTGGCGAATATAACGGCGAATGCGCGCTTTTTCGTCGTCATCACGAATCCAGTGATCGTAAGATTCGTGCTGCCAGAACGTATCGCCAGTGCGCCCAAGAATTTGGTTGGCCTGGCGGGCCATGTGCCGCTTGCGGCTACGCAGTATGTCGCTCAATGTAAAATTCGGCATGGGCCATAGAACAAGATGCACATGGTTGGGCATGATGACCCATTCGTCGAGCCGGTATTGCTGTTCGTGAAAGTGCAACAATGCCTCCGCGGCCATTTGTGCAATCTGCGGGCGTTTCAAAAAGCACTCCCCGGCACCACGATCAAGATAACATTCAATTTGCCGCTGAAGCTCGCGGTCAATTTCTTCGCGGCGGCCGGTCTTGGAATCGGGCAGCGTGTGCAGCTTCTCCGCCTGCTGCCGCTTGAATCCTAGCAACACTGTCTGCGGCAACGAATCCACCAGCCGGAAAGTGACAAAATAGGAAGCCCCTTCGCGTTTGACGTGCGGCAGATAACCGCGCGTATGAATGCCGCTGCGCAGCGGATTGGGCGCGGCTGAAGACACGCCGCCGGCGCGCAACTCATGACGCACCCGCTCAAGACCGGCATTGGGTTCAGACTCCGCCATTTTCAGGTATCGCCGGCTGGCAACCGGCCGTATCGCCGATTGGCAATCGGCGGGGGTGCTGGAACGCCGGCCAATCCGCCGGTTGCCAACCGGCGATACAGCCGACTACCAGTCGGCGCTACGCCGTCATGGCGCAGCGTGTGGCAGAAGCCCCAGAGTTTTTGGACGATTTCGGACATTATTTTTTAAGCAGTTCGGCGGACTTTAATAACTGGACCAACCGTCCGATTTCGGATGCGGCGGGAGTCGTCGAGGTCTTTTCCTGAATTGAAGCAAACATTTCTTCCAATGTCCGGATACGAATGGGATTGTCGCCAATAGCCAGACGCAATTCGGCGTGGTTTTCCCACAAGCTGCGATTCCCGCGCAACCTAGTCACCGCCGTGACATAGGTAAACGAGGTCGAGCCAGTAAGGAGTTTTACTTCGTGAAGGAATGCCTCTGTCCATTTTGGTTTAACCAATTCCCGAAAGAACTTCCACGCTTCCCGACCCGAAGTTTCCTTATCCGTGGCCGCATTTTTTGCCCACCAGCCTGCATCAAAGCCGCTCTGCCAGCTTTTGCATGAAACGACCCAAACATTTTCTGGCGGGCGCTTGGTTGGGTTGAATCCGATGACATCAATATCGCTACCAACGGAATCTGCTTTAGACGCAAATTCTGGATGGTCTTTCTTTGGGGCGAACTTGATGTTGTGCCTCGTGAAATATCCATTCAACTTCAAGTAGTCATCCACGAGCTGTTCAAGAACGTCCTCTTTCATAATCGGTCAGGCAGCTACAGCTTCGTTGAGTTGCGCGACGAGCAAATTCAATTCACCAAAAACCTGTTTGGCTCTGGCTATGCCGCCGCGACCCTGCAACAGCGGCGTGTTGTCAAAATCATCCTCGTCAATGGTGAGGTTCTTGATGAGTTGCTCGCGGACGAGCGAAAGCCATTGCATCTGTTCGGTGGTGAATTTGTGTTTCGCCGCCAGCGCGTCCATGGCGCGATTCACGCGTTCCTCGGCAGTCAGCACCGGCTCTTGCACCACCGCTGCATGCTTTACGATAGAGATGATGTCGGCCAACGCCTTGTGGCTGGCAATTTTGTGTGCTTCCTGAAGTTTGCGCTCATCAAACTGGTTTTGCGCGAGCGTGCGGCGGAGTTCTTCCAAGGCTTTGGGCCGCCAGTCGCGCGGGCGTTTCAGCAGAATGCTCAAGGCGTCCACCTTGTCGGCATTCTCTTTCACGAACCGCGAGAAGGCGTCGAGGTAACCTTCGGCGGTTTCGTATTTGCCGAAGCGATCCAGCTTCTTGGACGAGACGCTGTCCTGCACTTCGTAGCCGACGAGGAACGGAACGTAGGCGCGTTTATATTCCAGCAACAGCCTTTGAAATTCCTCGTTGCGCAGCAGTTTCATCGTGCCGGTAAAATCGGATTTGATTTTCTGCGGTAGTTGGCCGGCGAACGCGCCGATGTCGCCGTCGGGAATCCATTTCGCGAATTCCGTGCGGGCTTCGCCGCTCATGTCCTTTTCAATCCGGCGCAGGCGCTTGGCCAGGATGCGGACATGGTAATCGCGATCCACGTTCTGCCAGATGTTTTCGATGACCTCGGGCAGGGTCAACGGCGTCTTCGTGGGCGGCTGGATTTCAAAGTCGGTGGTGTTCTTAAAATACTGGATGAGCGTGCCGTCGAAACAATCGAAGACGACGAACTTGGTCTTGTTGATCTCCGGACATTTGCGCGTGCCGCGTCCAAGCATCTGCACCCAGAGGATGCGCGACTTGACCGGTCGCAGGAAGACGATGAACTCCAGCGCGGGAATGTCCACGCCGGTGGAGAGCATGTCCACGGTGACGACGACCTTGGGATTCGGGCGGTTGCGGAACTCGCGGATGCGCTGGAGCGGGCGGTCCACGTTCGGGTTGCCGGTGATCTTCTGGACGAAGTCGTCGCCCTGGCCGAAGACTTCGCGGCAGGTTTTCACCAGTTGATCGGCGTGCGAGGTGTGCGCGATGTCGTTCACGGCGAAGATGAGGGTTTTCGGAAAATGGCCGGTCTCCTTTTCGTGGGCGTAGGCGTGCTGGGCGATTTCCTCGATGATCTGGCGGTTGCTCTGCGGCGCGGTGATGCGGCGCTCGATGTCTTCGGAGGGAAATTGCCGTTCGTCTTCCAGTTCGTCGCGATGCTCTTTGCCGGTGCTGGTGTCAATGTAGCCGACCTCTTCGCCGGGTTTGAGAAATGCGCCGTTCATGCGCACATCGGATTTGATGGCGACGGCTTCGTAGTCCACCAGAAAGCCGTCGAGAATGGCCTGCTCGACATCGTAGCGGAACACCGGCGGGCCAAACAGCGCCGTGGTGTGCGGTGCGGGCGTGGCGGTCAGACCGATTTTGACGGCGTCGAAATGCGTCAGTGTATCGCGCCAAAGACTCGTCTCCTGCAGCGTGTAGCCACGATGACATTCGTCCGCGATGATGAGGTCGAAGGCGTGAATGGGGATGTCCAACTTGTCGGCATCCGCCTCGGCTTCGGTATCGCCGCCGCTTTGGACAAAGCAACCTGCCGCGCCGAACAGATTCCGGGCCATGCGCTGGATGGTGGACACGTAAACGAAGGTGTGTGTGGAATTCGGATTGGTCAGGTATTCATTCGGCAGCACTTTGGGGTCGAACGGTTCGTCGTCACCGAAATCCTCGCGCTGAAATTTCTGGCTGTAAACTTCGTATTCCTGGGTGAATTTGTTGCCCTGCGGCGTATCGAAGGCGTTGAACGTGCGAACAGCTTGGGCGGCGAGCGCCTTGCGATCCACGAGAAACAGGATGCGCCGGAATTTTTTGCTCTCCAGCAACCGGTAAATTTGCGCGACGGTCAGGAAGGTTTTGCCCGTGCCGGTGGCCATGGCAATGAGCAACTCGCGTTTGCCGGCGAGCATGGCGCTTTCCGTAGCAACAATGGAGGCGACTTGATACGGGCGCAGTCGGATGATCTTTTCCGGCGGCGTATCCAACAACCATTTGCTAGCCCGGCTGTCATCGAACGCAAACTTCTCTTCCAGAGCGGCTGCCGTGTGAAAATTCAAAACGCTGCGTGAAACGGGTTTGTCTGACCGGGCATCGAGGTGCCAGATGATTTCACCGTTGGTGGCGTAAAGGAATGGAACGTGGAAACCATTCCAGTTGCCGGGACCGTTCGCCGCTCCTCGTGCATAACGCTTGGCCTGCTCCAGCACGTTCTGCGGATTCACCGTCACTTTCTTGGCTTCGATGATGCCCAGCAAGGTGCCATTGACGAACAGGGCGTAATCGGCAGGACCGTTTTCGGTGGGGAATTCCTCGACTGCGGTGCAGTGCAACGAAGAGAGATTGAGGCCGTCCTTGTAGCGAATAATCTTCCAGGGCGGCGTCAGGGCGCGCAACCGGGTGTCTATGCGATTTTTCCGCGTCAGCCATTCCGCTTCGTAATCCATACCCATGAAGATTCGCGACGAATCGTAGGACGGGCGCGGGGATTTGCAATCGCAAAGCGAAGGGGGTCCGCGTAAAAGGCCGTTGGCCTCACACGGTGGGTGCGAGGCGGGAGGCGGAGGGGAATGCTAAAGGCTGAAGGACGGGAAACATTCAACTTCGAACATTCAACATTGAATTTTGAACTCCGATCTGGTCACGCGTCACATTTTCTACCCGCTTGCAGTTTCATCCCTTCGCGTTAGCCTTGCGCGTGTGAGCACCAGTCCGGACACCGATTCCTCCGCGCCGCCGTCGTCGAGCGCCGGGACGGCCCGGCCGGCGTTCGTCACCACTCATTGGTCGATCGTCCGGTCGGCCCAGGACAAGGAGTCGCCCCGCTCCCTCGAGGCGCTCGAGGCGCTCTGCCGCAGCTACTGGTATCCGCTCTACGCCTTCGTGCGCCGCCAGGGGCGCAGTCCGCACGACGCGCAGGACCTCACCCAGGAATTTTTCGCCCGGTTGCTGGAAAAGGACGGATTGAAATCCGCCGCGCGCGAGAAGGGAAAATTCCGCACCTTCCTGCTGGTGGTCCTGAAACGGTTTCTGATGAACGAGTGGGACCGGCAACACGCGCAAAAACGCGGCGGCTTTGCCCCGGTCGTGTCCATCGACGAGGAACTGGCCGAATCGCGTTTCGCCGCCGAGCCCGCCCACCAGCTCCAGCCCGACGTGCTCTTTGACCGGCAGTGGGCGGTGACCCTGATCGAACGGGTCATGACGCGGTTGCAGGAGGAGTATCTGGCCTCGGGCCGGGCCAAATTGTTCGAATATCTTCGCAATTGTCTCGCCAAGGATGAATCGGCCCTGCCGTACGCGGAAATCGCCGCCCGGCTCAACCTCACCGAAGCCGCCGTCAAGATGGCCGTCCACCGTCTGCGTGCCCGCTATCGCGAAATCCTGCAGGCCGAGATCGCCGACACGGTTTCTTCGCCGGAGGAAATCGAGGAGGAAATCCGCCATCTGTTTTCCACCTTTGGGTCGTGAAAATGCGGGTCAGTCAATCGGGTTTGCAGGGTCGGCGCAGTGCGCCGATTCATTTAAGCCACAGGTCCGACGCTACAGCAAATTAAGGCACGGGCCGCTCCGTTACCTTTGACCGGTTTTGCTTAAGTTACGGGTAGAACAGACCATGAATAAATCCGATTCCACCGCCAATCACCAGTGCCCCCGGTGCGGGGTCGAGCTGCCCGCCCACGCGTCGCCGGATCTCTGCCCGAAATGCCTGTTGCAGGCCGCGTTGCCGACCGAGGCCGGCGTGCCAAAGACGGAAAAGGCCACCCCGCCCGCGTTCACGCGTACGCGCGGCTTGCCCCAGCCGGGCGAACAACTGGGGCATTACCGGATTGTCCGCTTGCTGGGCGAGGGCGGGATGGGCGCAGTATTTGAGGCCGAGGACCTCGAAAGCGGCCGGCGCGTTGCGCTCAAGGTGTTAGGCCAGAAGCTCGATGCGCCCGAAGCGCGCGAACGCTTCTTCCGCGAAGGCCGGATGGCCGCCTCGATCAATCATCCGAACAGCGTTTATGTTTTTGGCACCGAGGAAATCGGCGGGACCCCGGCCATCACGATGGAACTGGTGACCGGCGGCACGCTACAGGACCGCGTGCGCGAACGCGGTCCGCTGCCGGTGGCCGAAGCCGTGGACTGCGTCCTCCAGATCATCGCCGGCCTGGAAGCGGCCCAGCTCATCGGCATCCTGCATCGCGACATCAAACCCTCCAATTGTTTCCGGGACACCGACGGCATGGTGAAGGTTGGCGATTTTGGACTCTCGATTTCCACCGCCGTCCGCACCGAACCGGCGTTAACGGTGACCGGCGCGTTTCTCGGCACACCCGCCTTTTGTTCACCCGAACAGCTGCGCGGCGATGAACTCAACGTCCGCTCGGACATGTATTCCGTCGGCGCCACGCTGTTTTACCTGCTCACGGGCCACACGCCGTTTGAAGCGAAGAACCCGGTACAACTGTTGGCCACCGTGCTCGAACAACGCGCGCCGTCACCGAAAAAATTCCGGCCCGCCATTCCCGCCGGCGTGGCCAATGTCGTTCTGCATTGCCTGGAAAAGCAGCCGGGCGACCGGTTCAGAAATTATCCGGAACTCGGCCGGGCGCTGGCCCCTTACACTTCCGCCGCCCCCACCCCGGCGACGCTCGGACTACGTTTTCTGGCCGGCCTGATCGACCTGCTGTTCCTCAACGCCGTTTGCATACCCATCATGATCCTGACCGGTCATAACCCGATGGATTTCCTGAATCTGGCCGATCAGGGTTCGTCCCGGGTGTTGCTCATTGTCTGCCCGACTCTCGCCGGCATGATTCTTTACTATGCATGGCTCGAAGGTCTCCGGGGCGCCGCCGTCGGCAAGGCCCTCTGCCACCTGCGCGTCGTCGGGCCGGACCGGAACGTGCCGGGTTTCTGGCGGGCGCTGGTGAGGACCCTGATTTACGTCGTGGTGCCGATGCTGCCGTATTGGTTGACTATTTGCGCCAGTCCGCGGGCTTATTTTGAAAGCTCCACGTGGGTGCAGAGTCTCCTGGGACTTTCGTATTACGCCCTGCTGGCCCTGCTGTTCTGCACGGCCCGCCGGCGGAACGGCTTCGCCGCTGTGCAGGACTTGGCGTCCAAAACGCGGGTGATTTCCCGCATGGCGCTCGAATCAAGACAGGTACTGGCCGTCGCCGAAGCACCGCAACCGGTCGCTGAAAGCGGTCCGGCCGTTGGACCGTATCAGGTGCTGGAAACGATCGAAAGATCTGCCAGGACGGAATGGTTGCTCGGCTACGACCTGCGCCTGTTGCGAAAGGTTTGGATCCGGATCGTTCCGGCCGGAACTCCGCCGGTCCCGGCCGCGCTGCGAAACATCGGCCGGGTCGGCCGCTTGCGCTGGCTCGCCGGCCGGCGCGGGCCGGACGAAAACTGGGATGCCTTCGAAGCCGTGGGCGGCAAACCGCTCTGGCAACTGGCTCAAACCCGCCAGCCATGGAGCCAGGTGCGGTTCTGGCTTTATGACCTGGCCCGGGAAATCAACGCGGCGGCCAAAGACGCCACCCTGCCATCCGTACTGGCTTTGAACCGCGTGTGGATCACCGGCGACGGCCGCGCCAAGCTCCTCGATTTTCCTGCGCCCGGACCTGGCTCTGCCGCCGCGGACAACGTGCCGCCGGTTCAATCCTGCGGCCGCTTTCTCGGCGAAGTAGCCAATGCGGCTTTGACGGGCCGCGGGGAAACCAATGCGGAAGCTCCAAACGCGGCGATGGTCCCGTTGCCGATGCATGCGCGCCATTTCCTGAAGGGTCTGTCGCAACTGCCCGATGCGAATGCCGTGACCGAAGCGCTGAAGCCGTTGTTGTCGCGCCTGGCGCGGGTGACTCGCTGGCGCCGCGCCGGCATCGTGGCCGGTTGCCTCGCCTTTCCGCTATTGGCCTCCGCCTGCGCCATGTTCGGCGTGATGACGATCGAACAGTGGAGCCGGAAGAATCCGGACCTGGCCGCGCTTCAGGAGTTGCTTCAGACGCGGACCACCCTGAATGCCCGGTGGACGAAAGACCGGCCGCATCCGACCGACCGCCAGTTCGCCATCTACATTGCCGGCCATTACCGGGGTGTTATCACCAATGAAGCGGCCTGGAAAAGCGGGCTGGCGCTGGCATATATCAAAGGCGAGCCCCGGCAATTTGCCGAGCAAAGCATTGCTGAAAATCCGGCGCCGGCAGAAACCGAGTTGAAGGAAGCGGACACGGTCATGGAGAAATATCCGCACAAGACGCCCGGATTCGATCTGGCGAAAAAGCCGTGGTTTCCCTTCGCCATGATCCTGGGAGGGTTCGTCATTTACGTCGCCTTTCCCGCGCTGATGGCGGCGTTACTGTTCCGGGGCGGATTGGTGCTGCTGGCGGCGCGGGTGACGTTCGTCCGCAAAGATGGCCGGCCAGCCTCGCGATTGCTGGTGCTCTGGCGCGCGCTGGTGGCGTGGAGTTCGTTGATGCTGGGGGTGGCGTTATATTTCGAACTCGCCCTGTGGCTCGCTCCGCTCGCCGCCGCGCTGGGAGCTTCACTGTTTGTTTGCACCCTGACGATAGTGTCCCTGGCCCTGCCTGTCCGCGGCCTGCCCGACCGCCTCTCCGGCATCTGGCCGGTGCCACGATAATGCGGCCGGCTTGAAAAGGCGAAACGGTTGAAAGTTGATGGTTGAGGCCGCGTAAAGCTGCGCCACGCGGGGAACAGCCGGAAGGCCAAAGGTGAAGGCTGAAGGTCGGGAAACATTCAACATGATTCCGGAATTGGGAAAGAAGGATCGACAAAAAACAGCGGGGAAACAGCCGAGGCCGTCTCCCCACTGAACCGTCCGTTACCAGGTCAGGGTTGGCAAAATTATCTAAATGACGAACATCGAACTCTCAACATTCAACCTTCAACGTCCAAACTACGGCTGAGGGATGCGGGTGGCCTGGCTGGCCACGCATTGCCATCGGCCGTCGCGTTTCACAAACACATCGGTCATCCGCTGCGGGCCGCTGATGTCGGTCTCGCGAAACCGGCCGTGCCACACGATGCGGAAGCTCACCACGGCTGTGTTGTCATAGAGCCGCACGGTCACTTCGCTCATTTCAAAGGCGTCGATGGCCAGGTCGCCGGACTTGATGGTGTCGAGTTCCCGGGCCTTGCTCCAAAGGTTGCCGGAGGGATCGGTGAACACATATTCGTCTGCCTGGAACCGGCCAATTTTCTCCGCGTCCTGATGTTTCACGGCGTCGGCCCACGATTGTTCCAGGGCTTGAAGTTCCGAGCCGGCCCTGGGCGGTGTGCCGGAGGAGGCGGCAGATTGATTGGTCTGGCCATGCGCCAGCAAGGTGATGACGGAGGCAACGAGAAGAGCAAGGATGCTTTTCATTTTTTCTTTTCTTAAAAACGGGGAAACGGCCCAACACCGTTTCCCCGCCCAACCAAACAAACCAAACCAACGGAACCGCCAAACAAATTCTAGCCGCGCGCCAGTTCATTGAGCACCGTGCCATCCGGCGCGATGAGCTGCACGTGCAACGGCATCTGGCCGACGGCATGCGTCGAGCAGCTCAGGCAGGGGTCGTAGCAGCGGATGCCATGTTCGATGCGATTGAGCATGGGCTCGGGAATGTCGTTGCCGTGCACGTAATGCCGCGCGATCTGCGCCACGGTCTGGTTCATCGCCAGGTTGTTCTGGCCGGTGGCGACAATGAGATTCACCTTCTTGAGGAGGCCGTCCCGGTCCACGGTATAGTCGTGGAACAGCGTGCCGCGCGGGGCTTCGCTCGCGCCCACACCACGGAGGCTGTTGATGCCGGCGTCGGCGCGGAGTTCGTTGCTCAACAAATCGGCGTCGTCCAGGTAACGCTCGACGTATTCCAGCGACGCGAGGATTTCGATGAGCCGCGCGTAGTGGTAAAGGAACGACGAGGTGACCGCGCCGTGGCCCATTTTTTTGAATTTCTTCAGCTCGGCATCCGCTTTCGGCACACCCATCTGTTCGCAAATGTTCAGGCGCGCAAGCGGGCCGACGCGGTACATGCCGTCCGGAAAACCGAGCGGTTTGTAGTACGGTGACTTGAGATAGGACGACTCCTGCACGGATTCGCCAATGTAATCGGAATAATTTTGGGGATCAATCTGGTCGGCGATGATGCTGCCACTGCTGTCGCTGAACCGCAGTTTGCCGCCATGATGTTCCCAGGTGCCGTCCGGGGCGACGAGGCCCATGAACAGCGACGGGAAATTGCCGAAAATCTGGATTTCGCGCTGGTGCGTCTCCATCGTTTTCTTGAAGAGGTCAAACGCAACTTTCGTCGTGGCAAATGCCTCGGGCAGCCACGCGCGGATTTTTGCCCGGCCTTCCTCGGTCAAGGGGCTGCGCACGCCGCCGGGCACGGCCCAGGCAGGATGAATTTTTTTGCCGCCGAGAAGCTCGATGATTTCCTGGCCGAACTGGCGCAACCGGATGCCGGCCCGGGCCAGGTCGGCGTTTGAGGCGATCAAACCGAAGACGTTGCGTTTCGCGGGCACCGTGTCCCAACCGAGCAGGAAATCCGGGGCGCTCAAGTGAAAGAAACTCAACGCGTGGCTCTGGATGATCTGGCCCAGGTTCATCAACCGGCGCAGCTTGTCGGCGGCGGGCGGGATGTTGACAGCCATGATGGCGTCGCCGGCCTTGGCCGAGGCGAGCAGATGGCTGACGGGGCAGATGCCGCAGATGCGCGGGGTGATGCCGGGCATTTCGGCATAGGGCCGGCCCTCGCAGAATTTTTCGAAGCCGCGGAATTCCACGACATGGAATACGGCGTCCGACACGTTGCCCGCGTCGTCCATGAAGATGCTGATCTTGGCATGGCCCTCGATGCGGGTGACGGGGTCAATGACGATGCGTTTTGACATAACTTATAAATTTATCTTCGGTAGGGCGGGCAGTCCCCTGCCAGCCGGACGGCGCGCACGGAGTGACGCGCCCTACCATTTATCCAAATTTCAATTGCCGGCCCTCGAGTTTCGGTGTTTCACCGTTCAACACCTGCACCATGAGCGCCTTGATGTTTCCGGCGGACGGCGGGCAGCCCGGCAGGAAATATTCCACCTGAACGGCCTCATGCACGGGTGTCACGCGTTTGAGCAATGGCGGAACAATGCCGTCCGCCTTGGGCACCCGCGGATTGTCCTGGCAGCTATCGATGTAGGCGCGCTGGAGCACGTTTTCATCGTTGCCCAGACCGAGCTGGTTGCGGATGGCGGGAACATTGCCGGTGACGGCGCAATCGCCGAAAGAAACCAGCACCTTGGTGCGGGCGCGAATCTTGTGGAGAATTTCGAGGTTGTCCTCGTTGCAGACGGCGCCTTCGATGAGGCAGACATCCACATTTTCCGGATATTCCTTAACGTCGATCACCGGGCTGTAAACGAGGTCGATCTTGCCGGCGAGCTCGATGAGAAACTCGTCCAGGTCGAGGAACGACATGTGACAGCCGGAACAGCCGCCCAGCCAGACGGTGGCTACTTTTAAACGGTCCATTGTTTTTTCTCCCGTGCGTTGACGATGAATTCAAGTTTGGTGCGGTCGCGTTCCATTTCGGACACCGTCGAACCCTTGTGGAACAGCGCGCCGGTCGGACAGGACATGACACATTTGCCACAGGCCGTGCAGGTTTCGGAATCGCCCCACGGCTGGTTGAGATCGCTGATGATGGTGGACCGGGAGCCACGGCCGGAGACGTTCTTGGTGCCGGCGCCCTCGATGTGCCAGCACACGCGCACGCAGCGGGCGCAAAGGATGCAGCGGTTATGGTCCATGCCGAACAGGCGGTGGGTCGCGTCCACATTCCATTTCGGGCAGCAATAATCGTAACGCACGTGCTCCATGCCCAGGCTGTAGCCGAGCGTCTGCAGTTCGCAATGGCCGTTGGCCACGCAGACCGCGCAGGTGTGATTGCGCTCCGCGAACAGCAATTCCAGCGTCATGCGCCGGTATTTTTTCAGCCGTTCGCTGTCGGTCTTCACATCCATGCCCTCGCTGATCTTCGTGGTGCAGGCGGGAAGCAGTTTGGCAATGCCCGTGACTTCCACCAGGCACAAACGGCAGGCGCCCACATCGTACACCCCGTCGAGATGACACAGCGTCGGGATCTTGATGCCGGCATCCGTCGCCACGTCCAGGATGGTCGCGCCTTCCTCGGCGCTGACCGGTTTTCCATCAATCGTTAAAGTTTTGGCGGCCATAAAATTTAAGGGCTTAAGCGAACCAACTTCAGAGACATGGCGCTGAGCCCCATTTTCTCTTTCATCGTTTTTTCGGAAGAAAATACACACAGTGATCCGCTGGTGTTGATTCCTCCGACAAACGCGTTGTCTTTCAAATCGATTGGAATGTAAATTTTATCGCGCACGATGCCTTCAGCCGCGACGATTGCGCCATCCAATTTGCCGGCGACGATGTAATCGGTTGCAAGATTCAGCTTGCGTCCCAGCCAGCCGCGATTGGCTTCGAAGCGTCCGCCAATCAACGTCGCGTCGCCGATTTTTCCCGTCACGCCACCGTCGGCATGGATGTCCACTGCGACGGCAAGGTTTGTTTGATGACACCAGGAAACGATGATTCGCGCGTTTCCTTCCCAATGACCCACCATTACCGGTGTGACGATGCTTTCGGCTGCGTATAAGTTCGAAGCGGCCAGAAGCGCGGTGAGCGTCACAATCAATCGAGCAATATTTGATGTTCGATTTATCATTCGATCAATGGGTGGTGACTGTTTCTTTTTTTGATTCGCCGTTCTTGCGTGGACCAAATTTATCCGGCTGGATCAACTCCTCGTATTCCTTCCGGAAAAACCGCAACGTGCTCAACACGGGATTCGGAGCCGTCTGGCCGAGACCGCAGAGGCTGGTGTTCTTGACCATGTCGCAAAGTTCCTCGAGTTTCGCGAGGTCGCGCGCGGTGGCCTGGCGATTGAGGATTTTTTCCAGCAGATGCAGCATCTGCACGGTGCCGGCGCGGCACGGAATGCACTTGCCGCAGGATTCATCCACGCAGAATTCCATGAAGTACCGCGCCACGTCCACCATCCGGGTGGTCTCGTCCATCACGATCATGCCGCCCGATCCCATGATCGAGCCAAGCTTGCCGAGGGATTCATAATCCACCGGCGTGTCCAATGATTCGGCGGGAATGCAGCCGCCCGAGGGACCGCCGGTTTGCACGGCCTTGATTTTGCCGCCGTCCGGCGCGCCACCGCCCATTTCCTCGACAATTTGCCGCAACGGCGTGCCCATGGGCACCTCGATGAGGCCGGTGTTGGTGATCTTGCCGGCGAGCGCAAAAACCTTGGTGCCCTTGCTTTTCTCCGTGCCGATGCCGGCAAACCACTCCGCGCCTTTGCGCAGGATCGGCGGCACGTTGGCGAAGGTCTCGACGTTGTTGATGAGAGTGGGGCAATCCCACAAACCGCTCTCGGCCGGGAACGGGGGGCGGGGACGCGGCGTGCCGCGCTTGCCTTCCACCGAGGCCATCAGCGCGGTTTCCTCGCCGCAGACGAAAGCGCCGGCGCCGATGCGAATGTCGATGTTGAAGCTGAACGGCGATTCAAAAACACCGCTGCCGAGCAGGCCGAGTTGCTTGGCCTGTTTGATGGCGGTCTGCAGCCGCTTGATCGCCAGCGGATATTCGGCGCGAACATAAATAAAACCCTGGCTGGCCCCGACGGCATAAGCGGCAATGGCCATGCCTTCGAGCACGCTGTGCGGGTCGCTTTCCAGAACGCTGCGGTCCATAAACGCGCCGGGGTCGCCCTCGTCGGCATTGCAGATGACGTATTTCTGGGCGCTCTGGGTCTTGGCGACCGTGCCCCACTTGATGCCGGTGGGGAAGCCGGCGCCGCCGCGACCGCGCAGGCCGCTTTTGACCATGGCCTCGACCACTTCTTTCGGCGTCATTTCGCGGAGCACATCGTGCAAGGCCTGGTAGCCATCGGCGGCGATGTAGGCCTCGATGCGTTCCGGATCAATCTCGCCGCTGTTGGCCAGGACGATGGAAAATTGTTTTTTGAAAAACGGGCCATTGAAGTCGCCGCGTTTGACACTGGTTTTGCCCCCTTTCAAGGTATTGATGAGGGAAATGGCATCCTCAGGTGTGACCTTTTCAAAGAGAGCGCCCTGAGAATCAATGCTTACCAGGGGGCCTTCACAGCAAAGTTTCATGCAACCGACGCCGCGGACTTCGACCTCGTTTTCCAGACCGGCGTCCTTCACCGCTGCATCAAGATTCTTTTTGACGGCCTCGGAATTCGATGACATGCAACCCGCCGCCAGGCAGCAGCGAATGACCGTTTTCCTGCGGCCGGCCCGTTCTTTTTCCGCGATTGCGTTCAGATCATCAATTACCATTGGACATCCATCCTTTCAGGTGGGCGAGCGCCGTTTCGGGGGTCTGGCGCGGTGTGACCGTGCCGTCGTAAACCACGGCGGGGGCAATGCCACAGGCACCGATGCACCGGGCCGTGAGCAGCGAGAGTTGATTATCCGGCGTGGTTTCGCCGGCTTTGATTTTGGTTTTTTCCTCCACGGCCGCGAGCACCTTGTCGGCGCCCTTGACATAACAGGCCGTGCCCATGCAAACCACGCAGGTGTGGGCGCCCTGCGGCTTGAGCGTGAAGAAATGATAAAAGGTGGCCACGCCGTAAACCCGGCTGGCGGGCAGCTTGAGTTTGCAGGCGACGAACAGGAGCAAGTCGTCCTCGAGAAAGCCAAACAGCTCCTGCGCCTTGTGCAGCACTTCAATCAGCGCATCCTGCTTGAACTGATGTTTTTTCATGTGCGCTTCGAGAATTTTGAAGCGCTTGTCCCCGCTGGCATGCTGGAGCACGGCCGCCAGCCTCATTCCTTTGTCTTTTTTAATTGTAGCTATCATGGCGCATGAACTAATAAACACTTTCGAACGGGCGGCGGCGGATGGCTCGTCCAAAATTGGCAATCTATCACCCTGCCTTGCGCGGCGTGAAAAATTCAACCATGCCGGCGCTGGTCGCAAGCGGTTGCCGGGCGATGCGGAAAAAAACCTTGGAAAATATTTGGGAAGGGTCACCCGGCCCTGCAAATTCTGGCGCGCCACCGGCGGCGGTTCAGAATTAATTTAAGACCATTTTACTTGACGCACATTTGAGGTTTGCTTAATTTGCTTCCATGCAGACAACCGTTGCAAAGGGGTCAAAAGGCTCATCCACCCCCGTTTTGAAGCTGAAGGGTGACATCAGTGCGCCATGTTTTCACCAGTGCGAGTGTCTCCCGGAAGTTGCGGCCGCCAAAAAGGCTTCCTCCAGCCGGGCCCGGGCTTCCGTAGCCGCCATCAGCGGCAATGGCAACGGCAGCGGCAGCGGGAACAACCGCGCGCTGATCAAGGCCATCTCGGATTCAAAGGTTTATCAGGAATATGAGCGCGCATTCAACGTGCTGACCGGCCTGCCGGTGTCGCTGCAGCCGATGGAAACCTGGCAGTTGCCTCACCACGGCAAGCGGAATGAAAATCCCTTTTGCGCGCTGATGTCGCAGAAAAGCCATGCGTGCGCCGCGTGTCTGCAGGTGTGGGAACAACTTTGCGAAAAGGCCGTCAACGAGCCGAAGACCGTGACCTGCTCGGCCGGAATGCTCGACACCGCCGTGCCGGTGCGTTTGGGCGACCGGCTCATCGGCTTTCTCCAGACCGGCCAGCTGCTGGAAAGCAAACCCACCGCGCGCCAGTTTGACCGCGCTGCCAAACTGGTGGCAGGATGGGGAGTCGAAGTGGACCGGGAGGAGCTTCGGATGGCCTACTACGCCACGAAAGTGGTGACGGCCAAGCAACATGAATCCATCATCCGGTTGCTGGTGATTTTCGCGCAACATCTCGCGATGCTGGGCAACCAGATTTTCATCCAGCAAAAAAACACCGAACCGCCGATCATCAAGAAAGCCAAGGATTATATTTACGAGCATCACACCGAGGAACTGTCGCTTGCCCGCGCGGCCAAAGCGGTCAACATGAGCACCTTCTATTTTTGCAAGATGTTCAAAAAGGTCACCGGCATCAATTTCACCGATTACCTCTCGCGCGTACGCATTGAAAAGGCGAAGAACCTGCTGCTGAATCCCAACCTGCGCGTGAGCGAGATCGCCTTTGAAGTCGGGTTCCAGTCGCTCACGCACTTCAACCGCGTCTTCAAAAAGCTGCTAGGGCAATCGCCCACCGAATACCGCGCGCAACTCCTCGCCCATTAGGCGGCAGCGGATCGGATTCCTGAATGCCGCCGGGCGCCGCTTTTCAAGGCTGGTACCGGTCTGCAAAATTTGTAAAGTGTTCAACAATGTTTGGTGAGTAGCCGGACTTGAAAAGCCGGACTTTCTACCTTGTAAAAAGTTATGCTTGAAATGCTTTGCAACCTTGAACCGCGCCGGGTGGCCGGAGGCTCCGGTTTGTGAATTCCCGCCGGGCCGGCAGCCGGCGGGCAGCGCATCAACTTTTTTAAATTTGTAAAAACCATGACTACATCAACGCCCCCCATCAACCGTCTCGAACCCGCCCACGACATCCTGCACCAGACCCGCAAGCATCCGCTGGACCCCATCTGCGCCCCGAAAGTGGTTGCCGTCATTGGCGCGACCGACAAACCCGGCAGCGTCGGGCGGACCCTGTTTGAAAATCTCGGCCGCGGCGGTTTCGCCGGGGTGGTTTATCCCATCAATCCGAAACGTTCCTCGGTCCTGTGCGTCAAGGCCTATCCCAGCATTGGCGCCGTGCCGGAAAAGGTGGACCTGGCGGTCATCTGCACGCCGGCCAAAACCGTGCCCGGTCTGATCAAGGAGTGCGCCAAGGCGGGAGTTGCCGGCGTCATCATCATTTCCGCAGGTTTCAAGGAAACCGGCCCTGAAGGCGTGAAACTGGAACAACAGATCCTCGCTGACGCCCGCGCCGCCGGCATGCGCATCGTCGGGCCCAACTGTCTGGGCGTCCAGATGCCCAACATCGGTTTCAACGCCAGTTTCGCCGCCACCATCGCCCAGCCCGGCGACGTGGCGTTCCTCAGCCAGAGCGGCGCGCTTTGCTGCGCGGTGCTCGACTGGAGCCTCAAGGAAAATGTCGGGTTCAGTTGTTTCGCCTCGCTCGGTTCCATGCTCGATGTCGGCTGGGGCGACCTGATTTATTATCTCGGCGACGACCCGAAAACCAAGAGCATCGTCATTTACATGGAAACCATCGGTGACGCGCGCTCGTTCCTGTCCGCTGCCCGCGAAGTGGCGCTGACCAAGCCGATCATCGTCATCAAACCCGGTCGCACTGAGGGCGCCGCCAAGGCGGCCGCGTCCCATACCGGCTCGCTGACCGGCAGCGACGACGTGCTGGAAGCCGCCTTCAAGCGTTGCGGGGTGCTGCGCGTGAACAATATTTCCGATTTGTTTTACATGTCCGAAGTTCTCGGACGCCAGCCCCGTCCGAAGGGCAACCGCCTCACCATGATCACCAACGCCGGCGGTCCCGGGGTGCTGGCCACGGACGCACTGCTCACCACCGGCGGCGCGCTCGCGGAAGTTTCGAAGGGCACCATCGAGGAACTGGACAAATTCCTGCCGCCCTCCTGGTCGCGCAACAATCCGGTGGACGTGCTCGGCGATGCCAGCGCGGAAGCCTACGCCCGGACATTGGAAGTCGCGGGCCGCGATCCAAACAGTGACGGCCTGCTTGTCATTTTGACGCCGCAGTCCATGACGCAATGCACCGAGACCGCGGAAAAATTGAAGGCGTTCGGCCACATCGAAGGCAAGCCGGTGCTGGCCAGTTGGATGGGCGGCCGGGACGTGGCCGAAGGCGAAGCCATTCTCAACAAAGCGGGCATTCCGACCTTCCCCTACCCTGATACCGCCGCGCGCGTGTTCACGTCCATGTGGCGTTATGCCGACAACCTCCGCGCGCTGTACGAGACGCCGGTGCCTTCCGCCGATGCCGCTGATCTCGAATCCGGTCGCGCCAAAGCCACCGCGCTGATCGAGTCGGTCCGGAAAACCGGCCGCACCATCTTTACCGAATCCGAATCCAAGGAGCTGCTCGCCTGCTACAATATCCCGACGGTCGTCACAAAAGTGGCCACGACCGAAAACGATGCCGTCAAGCTGGCCAAGGAAATCGGCTACCCGATTGTCCTCAAGCTTTATTCTGAAACCATCACGCACAAGACCGACGTGGGCGGCGTCCAGTTGAATTTGAAGGACGAGGCCGATGTGAAACGGGCGTTCAAGGCCATCAAGACCGCCTGCACCGAAAAGGCCGGCGCCAAGCATTTTCAGGGCGTCACCGTCCAGAAGATGATCAAGTTGAGCGAAGGCTACGAGATCATCCTCGGCAGCAGCATTGACCCGCAGTTCGGACCGGTGCTCCTGTTCGGCATGGGCGGCCAGCTCGTGGAAGTGTTCAAAGACAAGGCGCTCGCGCTGCCGCCGTTGAACACCACACTCGCCCGGCGCATGATGGAAACCACGAAAATATACCACGCGCTCAAGGGTGTCCGCGGCCGCAAGTCGGTGGATCTCGCCGCGCTGGAAAAACTCATGGTCGGTTTCAGCCAGCTGGTTTCCGAGCAGCGCTGGATCAAGGAAATCGACATCAACCCGATGTTCGCCTCCGCCGACGATCTTGTGGCGCTCGACGCCCGGGTCATCCTGCACGACCCGAAGACGACCGAGGCGCAGCTGCCGCGGCTCGCCATCCGGCCGTGCCCGACCCAATACACCGCCAAATGGAAACTCAAGGACGGCACGCCGGTCATCATCCGCCCGATCCAGCCCGAGGACGAACCGCTGCTGGTCAAGTTCCATGAAACCCTCTCCGAGGAAAGCGTGTATCACCGCTATTTCACCCAGTTGAAGCTCGACCAGCGCATCGCGCACGAACGGTTGACGCGCATCTGTTTCAACGATTACGACCGCGAGATTGCGCTGGTCGCCGAACGCAGGGATTCCAAGACCAAACAGCGGGAGATTCTCGGCGTGGGCCGTTTGAGCAAGGAACACGGCCTGAACGAGGGCGAGTTTTCCCTGCTGGTCAGCGATCACTGGCAGAAAAAGGGATTGGGCGGCGAACTGCTCAAGCGCCTGGTGGAAATCGGCCGGGACGAAAAGCTCACGCGCCTTAGCGCGGAAATCATGGCCGATAACCACGCCATGCAGCACGTCAGCAAGAATGTTGGCTTCAAGTTGACCGCTGGCGCCGACAAACGCGATTACCTGGCCGAATACAAATTCTAGTAGCCGGCGCTTAACCAAACACGAAGACATAGATATCAATTGCAGCGCACGGTTGCCACACGCACCGTGCGCTGCATCATTTATGGCAACGGATCAGCGCAAGCCAGCCGATGAGGATTGACACTTCCGCCCAATCATGGAGTTATTTTCGGATGAATCAGTCATCTGAACGGCCACGGGCGCAACGGTCCGGCCATTTCCTCCCGCTCGCATTCCTGCTGGCAGCGGCAATCCTGTTGTCCCACCCCGCCGTCGCGTTGGAACGGACCAATGTCATGTTCAAGATTTTTCAGTTCCCGCCCAATATGATTCCCACCATCGATGGCCGGACCAATGATTGGGACATCGTTCCGGAGGATTACGTCATCGGCACGGACCAGCTCGTGGATGACACGGGCAGACATCCCGGACCGGACCCGAAAACCCTGGACGTGCGCGTGAAGGTCGGCTGGGTCAAGGGCCTCAACCGGCTTTATTTCCTCTACGAAGCCTACGACGATTACTGGGATTTCTCGGACCCGGGCCTGCACAACGACACGTTCGAGGTGGTCGTGGATGGCGACCTTTCCGGCGGTCCGCTGATTGAAAGATTTTTACCCGCGCGAACCATCCTCGGCACTTGGGAAACGTACCTCACCCTCCAAGGCACGCAGGCCCAGAATTATCACATTTTCACGCCGGCGGAAGGCAAGGACTGGTGCATGGCCTGGGGACCGGCGCAATGGGTCAAGGAATTGCCCTACGCCAACGCCGCCTGTTCCTACAACTTCAAACCCGGCCAGCCCGGCCGCCTCGTCCTGGAATTCTGGATCACGCCCTTCGACTACGCCGGTGCGGAGGGTCCGCAACGCGCCGTGGAATCCGTGCTCAAGGAAAACAAAATCATCGGCCTTTCCTGGGCGGTGATTGATTACGACGACGTGCATTCCGGCGACACCAACAACGGCTTCTGGAACCTCTCGACCAAGCACACGATGTACGGCAATGCGGATCAGCTGGTCGCCTTCAAGCTCATGCCGCTCGAACCCAAATTCCTCAAACCCATCGAAGCGCAATGGTCTTTCCAGGTCGTGGACATGGATCGCCGGCTGGTCGCCTTCAAGGACCTGTCCATTGGCAAGGTCACCTCGTGGAAATGGGATTTTGGCGACGGCGAAACTTCGGCCGAACAAAATCCGATCCATGCCTACAAGGAAGCCGGACATTACATCGTCGTGCTCTGGATCGAAGGACCGGAAGGCAAATCGCGCCGCTCAAAAATCTTGGACGTGGTGGTGAAATAATCGTTGGTGGAGGCCCGCTTCCAGCGGGCCGGTAAAGGCGGCATCCTGCGGCCAGTTTTAGAATAAAAAATCTATGAAGCTCGTTAAACCAATCGGCAGGCAGGCCGCCGTCACCACATCAATTCTTTTCTTTTCACTGCTGACGCTCACCGCCGGCGAATCCAAGCGGTTTGACGTGCTCAAATACGGCGCGGTCGGTGACGGCGTCGCGGTGGACACGCCGGCCATCCAGCGCGCCATTGATGCCGCCGCCCAGGCCGGTGGCGGCGCCCAGGTGCTCGTGCCGCGCGGCCACCGGTATCTCATCGGCACGCTGGAATTGCATAGCGACATCGACTTCCACCTCGACAGTAACGCCGAACTGGTCATCAGCACCAACCAGGCGGATTACAAGAATGACGGCGTCATCACCGCCCTCAACGCCGCCAATCTGCGCATCACCGGCGCCGGCAAAATCAGCGGACAATCCCTCGCCTTCATGACCAACTACGACGCGCCGAATGAGTGGTGGCTGTTCCAGGACTGGCGGCCCAAGCTGTTCGTCCTCACCGGCTGCACCAATCTTACCGTACGCGACATCACGTTCGGCGATGCGCCGTTTTGGGGACTGCACATGCTCGGCTGCAAAAATGTTCTCGTGGACCACGTCACCGTCCGCAACCGGCTCGATGTGCCGAATTGCGACGGCATTGATCCCGACCACTGCCAGGACGTGGAAATCCGCAATTGCGACGTCACCTGCGGCGACGACGCCATCGTCGTCAAGACCACGCGCCAGACGAACGACTTCGGCCCGTGCGCCAACATCCACGTCCACGATTGCGTGCTCCGGACGCAGGATTCCGGGTTGAAAATCGGCACCGAAACCACCAGCGACATTCACGACATCCGGTTCGAACGCTGCAAAATCCTCACCGGCAGCCGCGGCCTGACCATCCAGTTGCGAGACGAAGGCAGCATCTCGAACATCGTCTTCCGCGACATCAAATTCGTCTCCCGTTATTATTCCAACCCATGGTGGGGCCGGGGCGAAGCGATTTCATTCACGACCATTCCACGCACGAACACCACCGTCCTCGGCATGCTGCATCACGTCCTCGTCCAAAATGTGACCGGCCGGGCGGAAAACAGTGTGCGCGTCGAAGGCGTGGCCGCCAGCCGCGTTCAGGATGTGCAGTTCGAAAACGTGGCCGTGACCCTGGACCGCTGGACGAAATATCCCGGCGGCCTGTTCGACAACCGTCCGACCAAGGTGCTGGAGCCCATCGAAGTCTATGGCAATCCCGGGTTCATCATCCGCAATGCCGACGCCATTACGCTAAAAGATTGCTCGATCCGCTGGGGCCGGAACCGTCCGGACTATTTCACGTATGCCCTCGAAGCCGCGAACGTGACCAACCTGCATCTGACCGGATTCAAGGGAGATGCCGCCCATCCCGACCGTGACGAAGCTGTTTTCATCCATTGATCTGAACTGGTTCTATTCCTGATCCATCACAGCGTCGTCAAGCTTGAGGATGTCAACCTTCTTGCTCTTCAACTCGGCTTTCTGGAACTTGAGGCGGGTTGGGTCTAATCGTGTATCAATGCTATTTATAAAAATTTCAACCCCCGGGATTATGTCTTTCACAAACCCACGTCTTTCTTTGAAAATGGGACAGTTTTCACGATTTTTAGGCGCGGCGAGCAGCGGCAATCAGCTTGGTTCTAACCCAATCCGTTTTCGCCAGCCCTGACGATTTAACAGCCTGCATGATCTCGTCATACTCTGGCGGTGAAAGGCGCGTGGAAATGAATTTGCCGCGCTTTTCCTTTTTCGGAAGCATCGGCCTACCAACTTTGTTCGGTTCGCTCATTTGGATTTCTTCGGCGGTTTCGTTTTAAGTAAAGCCTTCAAAGCATCCTTGAACGAGACGCCGCTCAAATTTGGCAGCATCACATCGTCCGGCTGTTTCCTGTGCTTCGCTCGTTTTGATTTTGCCACGATTTCTCTTTCTGCCCCACGGAATATGCGGAGCTTTGGGCTTCACAAGGCAATCAAACTGCCGGTGAAGCCGATTCCTTCAAATCACCTGCCGATAGGTCAAACGCTTGCCAGTGACCATACCAAGCGCCGTTTCCATGCGCTCGCCGTCTGTGAGGCCGCGAGTATTCCAACGGAACGCAAACTCATTCGCGTATTTCGGCAGATGCTCGCGGCTCACATGATGCCATGAACCATAAACGCCGCGCTTTAGCAGGCTGAAAAAGGATTCGCAGCTATTGATGCCGGACACGCTGCCGTCTGCATTGCGGCGGCTGTATTCATATTTGGAATGAACCACGGTATGATGGGCCTTCCAAGCCTTCAATGGCTGGCGATATGCGCCATGTTCGTCCGTGTTCACTGTGGCATCTTTGCTCACACAGTCATGCAAAGCCTGCCCAAGATTCTTCTGAGTCACATTGCTGACAACCCGTGTCGCCATGTTGCCGCCGCGCTCAACTAACGCAACCACGGGCGTCTGGCGACGATAGCGCGAGCAGGTGCGACCCTTGCCGCCAACGAATGTCTCATCCACTTCCACAACACCCTTCAAAAGTTCATTCAAGGGCTGTTCGGGACTTACGGCAAAACGAAGCCTGTGCGCCATGAACCATGCGGCCTTGTAAGTGATTTTTAGCATCCGGCTCAATTGGAGTGCGCTGATTGATTTCTTACTGGAGCAAATAATGAAGATGGCCATGAGCCATTTGCTGATGGGCAGGTGTGAATCCTCGAAAATGGTGCCAACCGTGACGGTGAACTGTTTGCGGCAAGCCCCGCACTTGTAAACGCCTTTGCGGGCGGCTGATTTGCTGGTGGGCTTGGGTTGCAGTTTGTAAATGGGCTTTTCCTTGTGGTTCTGGCAATGCGGGCAAATCGCACCATCCGGCCAGAGCAACGATTCCAACAGGCCGCGAGCCTTGTCCTCGTCGGCATATTCTTGCGCCAGCGTTATCAGGTTCAACTCGTCTTTTTCTTCCGTCTTGTTCATGTTTTTAATGTGACACAAAAACTAAGGGTTGTCAACTGTTTTTGTGACACATTTTTTATTTATTCAGAGAATAATAGCAATGCCGCAAATTCATGGCTGATAGAATTGTCAGCGCATACATAAATATGGGCCCCTAGTAATTGTTGATTATAACCGGGTAATACTTTAAATGGATTGGCTTGGAATATGCCGTGTTGAGGCAGTGGGTATTGAGAAGTTATAGTCCAGTGATTTCTTCCTTGGCCATCCCCGGGTTCTGGGTTCCACCCCTCTGTTGTGAAATTTGTCTGATTAATCGGGGCATAAAAATCTATTGTAACATGTTGGGCTGTTGTTTTTGATGTGTTTTCTACTTCTATCGTAACCAAGTCTGATTTTTTAATTAGTATTGGAGTCGAATCAACTACGGCTCCGGGCGTATTATCAACCTCCTTTAATGTTGTCCCGTTGATTCTAAGCGCAAAATTTGGTTTTTCGGATTCCATTCTATTTAGGACATTGGTAAATGCGGTCATTGCCGTGATTAACAAATCAAGCCGTTGATCAACTGGGGCATTCGTGTATTTCGCTATAGCCATTGCTTCAAATGGCGAAAGCAACAGTTGGTATTTATCGCGCTCTTGTATCGCTTGCGCCAATTCCCCCCTTTTCTCATCAAGGTTTCGACTTAATGAATTTGTGGCGACGATCAAATCTTTAATTGCATTCGCATAAAACGAATTTGTTTGAATCATAGCATCCTGATAAAAGTTATTAGTGCCAGAAAGAATTGAGGCACTTTCTGTCCGCTGTTGCGCAATCCGCAGCCCTGAAATCCCCATAAAAATCAAGAGAACCAGAATTATTGCCCAGGGCTTCCAGAAAAATTGGTAATTGATTCTTACCGCACCTGCATAATCAAAAGCAAAAATGCCAATGAAAAACAGGATGCCGACTATGCCCAATGAAAGCGTCATGCTCCACCCCTCGTCGCACATTTTTTCAATGCGCCATGTTGCAATAGCGAGGAGTATAAATAACCCAATCTGGAGGAACCTGTGGAGGCCGGGGCTATGTCTACGAACAAGCCGCGACCACAATTCAATCTTTGATACCGCGTTATGAAGCCATTGGAAATGATCCCTGTCTTTTTTCGGTGAGGAAGCCATATCTCCAAAGCATCCGCAAACGCCTGAAATGCGTAAAGAGCAATGTTTTTGGGCATTTTAGCTAAGAAATTGACGGTTAAACCCTTGAAACTAAATGGGTTTGTGAAAGACATATGCCCGTCAACCCCCGGGACTATGCCCTTCCCAAACGCAAGGTTTGAACTGAATTGAAGGCGGGAAAGCCTGCGGAAAAATTACTTTTTCCGGCGTGGCTTCTTGGTGGATTTCTTTGCGGACTTGGACGACGGGGGCGGTGGAGTGTTTAGCATCCGCCTTAATCCATCTTCAAAACTCAGTCCGTTGGCTGTGATGGGGTTTATTTTCACTTTACCTGGCATCATTTTACCACTTTCATTGCAAAATCAAAGCCGAAAGAGTCAAACAGCCAAATGATACAAAATCAGGACGCAGAGAAGCTCTAATGCGATCTCTTGGGCTTACGCCAAAAGGAACAGATCAATTCACGGAGGCGGATTACGATTTTATCGGGGTCAAATCAGGAGACGAATTGCTGGCGTGCGAGTGGTACGAATATGGTCGGGAATCGCGTGCAGCGATAGAGGAAGTTATTCCTGAAAGGGAGCGGATGAAGCAAAGGAAAGGAGGCTCCGGGCAGACAAGTTTTGGGCCGCGTGTGAAAAATATTATTCATGGCAATATCCTGCTTTATTTGGCCATAACTGATGGATTCCCGAAAGTTCCATGGACGAACCTTTCGGATAAGGACCGGGGAATCATGTTGAAAATGATAACTAATTTCCCGCACCTAGTTCGCTATTTTCAGACTTGGAACAACCCTGCATTGTTATTTTCAGCCAATGAGCCGGAGACGACAACGCTGGATATGTGGAAGAAAAAAATGCAAGAGGGGCGGCCAAAGTTTCCAGACAACGAGCCAATCAAGTTTGGCTTCTTCTCCATTAACAGGAAATACGGTCGTCGCGTTCTGATTGAAGAATTCGCAAAATGGCTCACCCATTTTGAAGGTAAGGCCATGTCTGAAACACCGCCCATTGAAAAAGAATTGGTCACGCCTAAAAAACCCCCTGGTAGAAAGAGCATCCATGACACACTAAATGCACTCGCGATTATGCGCTTGCGTTATTACTGTGACACGTTTTCCGAAGCGCAATGCAAGATGCAGGCGCTGAAGCGCAAGCATCGCGGCTTTTTTTACCAGCATCGTAATAGTGCCAATCGTGCTTGTGATCTCGCCTTGCGCCGATTTCAACAGCTTTACGGCTGGCTAGATTCTGAAAAGCCAATTCATTTCACAGAAGGCTGGCGAGGCGGGGCTCAGAAATAGAAAATGATTTCTGATTCCAGCTCAATAATTACTTTCATTTTCTGACTCCTGCCGAACTTCCAAGCGCCTGATAAATTCCAGTTGAGTTCAAAGCTCATTGGGACAAACAAACGACTTCACCGTCAAGTCCGCTGTGACCGTAAGGGCAGCACCTTCCCGAAGGCTTTGAGGACTTGACGGTATTTTTGTGCCTATGAAATAAAAACTGACAGAAGCCTAAAATCGGAAGGGCGACTCTGGCGAGCCGCCCTTAAAACCGACGAGCTGGAGTTAACCAACATCGTGACTTAGATATAAAGGAACGATAGCGGTTTTCCCCGGCGAGTCAAGAAAAAGTCACCCTTTGAACAAAAGGATTTATGGCTAAAAGAAAACTCGCGCCCAAATATGGCCGCCGATTGAGTTTTGTTCCTGTAAAACGTCCGCCGCCGTGCAATGGCGGATTCGTTGGAAGGCCGAAATTCCATATTCGTCGGTAATCGAACAGAACAGAAAAAGCCCCGCCCGGTTTATTCGGGCGGGGTGATCTTTTCTGGCGAACTCGTTTTCGTCCCCAGCGGATTCTTGGCGGGTGTGGTTGTACCAACCAATAGCAAACCATGTCCTTTTTGATTCAGTTTAGAGGCTTGCGATACATGAGCCGCTTGCCTTCAACCATCGGGATTCCGGCAGCCATACGGCAACCATCGGAAAGCTTTCTAGTGTTCCATCGAAACGCAAATTCATTTACATACTTTTGCAGATGCTCACGGCTGACATTGTGCCATGTGCCATGTACACCCCGCTTGAGCAGGCTGAAAAAGGATTCGCAATGATTGGTGCCAGCGGAAATGCCATCCGGAGTTCTTAAAATGTATTCCGATTTGGAATGAACAACGCTGTGGTGAGCCTTGAATTGTGTTCCGGCCTTTTTATAGACAACGTTTTCATCCGAGCAAAGCACGGCATCTTTGCTCACGTTCTCAAACAGAACTTTGCCGAGGTTTTTATAGCTGACGCCAGCAACGACTTTCGCCTTCATTTTCCCGCCCTGTTCAATCAACGCCATAACCGGAGTCTTGCGTGAAAGCTTTGTTGTCCTGTCGCCTTTGCCGCCTACGAACGTTTCGTCAACTTCGACCACACCTTTTAACATGGTCTTGCCATCATCACCCATTGCAAAACGGATTCGGTGAGCCAGAAACCAAGCCGACCTGTAAGTGATTTTCAACATCCGATGGAGCTGGTGAGCGGACACGGCTTTCTTGCTGGCGCAAATGATAAACCACGCCATGAGCCATTTGCTGATCGCAATATGCGAACCTTCAAAGACGGTGCCTACAGTGACCGTGAATTGTTTACGACACGCGCCACAGAAATAGACACCCTTGCGAACCGCGCTCTTACTTCCTTCCTTTGGCGTCAGTTTCGAGTTGGGCTTGGTTTGGCCGTCATTCTTGCAATGGGGGCAGATTGCGCCGTTAGGCCAGCGCAAACGCTCTAAAAGCTCACGCGCCTTGTCTGCATCTGAATACTCCTGCGCCAGCGTTATCAGGTTCAAATCATCGGCGTCAAACTCGTCCTTGGCCGTTTCAATGTTCATTTTCATGCGCTAAACATAGGGTATCTTTCTGCGTTTGTCAACGATATAATCCCGTCAACCCCCGGGATTATATACTTGACAGATGCAACCTAAATGCGAAAATGACGGCATGAAAGCGGAATTCGATGCGGATGAAATCAATATCATCAAACTGGCTCGGGAATATTCCAACGAAGCTAAGGCGCGCAAATTGTTTGAGGCATGGCGTTGGCCGAATGGCCCAATCTGCCCGCATTGCAAGCATGATGAGGTTTACAAGCTGACTTCCAAAAAGGAAACCAAGAACAAGGTGCGGCCCGGCCTGTACTGTTGCGCGGCCTGTCGCAAGACCTTTACCGCTACTGTCGGCACCGCTCTGGAAGATTCGCACGTTCCCATTAGCAAATGGCTAATGGCCATTTTTATTTTATGCTCCAGCAAGAAAGCGGTATCCGCGCACCAATTGCACCGGATGCTTGGGGTAACCTACAAAACAGCTTGGTTCATGGCGCATCGCATCCGTTATTCAATGGGCGATGATTCAAACTCACCAAAACTTTCTGGCGTGGTGGAAATTGATGAAACTTTTATTGGTGGCAAAGGAACAAACCGCACTCGGTTTTCCAGCAAAACTCCAGTGGTGGCTTTGATTGAACAGGGCGGAAAAATGAAAACTCGCGTTGTGGCTAATGTCGGTTGGAAAAATCTCGGTCAAGTGATGAATGAATGCGTTAGCAAAGAAGCGGTGATATGCACGGATGAACACGGCGGATATAAATTTCCGGCCAAAGAATTCAAGGCTCATCATTCTGTGAATCATTCCAAACTGGAATACACCAGCAAGAAACCGGATGGCGTGATTGCCAGTACCAATCATTGCGAATCATTTTTCAGCCTGCTAAAGCGCGGGGTGTTCGGTTCATGGCATAATGTCAGCCGCGAGCATCTCCAAAAATACACCAATGAATTCGCCTTCCGTTGGAACACTCGCAAAATGACAGACGGCGCGCGCACGGCATCTGTTATTCCAATGATTGAAGGCAAGCGGTTAATGTATCGCCAACCAACGAACTGAAAGAATAAAGCGCATGCCTGCGCATGGTTGGTTCGGTCCCGGCCAAAACAAAAACCATTAGGCCGTCCACGGTTCAGATCACCTCTAATTTCCGAAGCCGAACGCAAGCGCCGTTTGCGTGCGTATTACATCGCCCTGAGATGCTCACAACGGAAACAGGCTGCCCAAAAGAGAGTTTTTAAACGTCCTGAAAAACAAAACCGCTCGCGGCAAGCAGACTGGCAACACCGAGCCAGAGTGAAAGGAAATTGTGCGCGGTGCGGGAAAAAATGTGACTTCAACCCAAGAACAGGCAAACCGCGCTATTATTGTCTAAAATGCCGCGCCAAGATTGCACCATATAAAGCGGTGGTAATGCAGATGCGCCGGGAAGCTCGGTACAAAAAGGAACTAGACAATTTAAAGCATAAAGCTTCTATCTGATTTATGGGCATTTCAAAACGGCGAAAAGAAGAGATTAGGAAATGGATTGAAAATGAGAGATTGCATCCATCGCCATCGCCGCCCCCGTCCCCGCCCTGGACATTGGATCAATTAAAAGCTTTAGATCGGATGGAAGAAGTTTTGCGGACTCTGGTTTATGGGCAAGCACACGACATAAACGCACTATTTGAATTCTTAAGGTTTGAACATCTCTTTCAAGGCGTCAGTTTGCGAATGATGGATTTAAGAAGAAAAGCAAATCATTATTCAGAACTAGAACAGCCGGCGGCAAAGGCAAAACTGTGGGAAAAGATGAGCCAGATTCTTTATGGATTGCTGACTGAAGTTAGTCGCCTGAGGCATAGCAGGGAACGCGGCGGAACTGGCGACCAATAAAGAACCGGTGAATTCCATTTTGAAATATATTTCCTGCCATCGTAAATTCCAATAGTCCAAGCAAAGACCTCATCATGGAACAAAATCAATTCACTGTCTTTCGGCGGCCGTGTTTTGCTGGCATCGCAAACGCGACCAAATAAAAGTTTGGGTTTTGGCGGATTGATCTTAATGCGAATACCCCTTTTCGATTTGGCGACATTTATCTTTTGCGGCATATAAAACGCACCAAGACACCCCAAATCACTATTTTCTTCTCATTTGCTGCCAGTCTGATTTATTGATGGCGATTTAGCGTTGGTTGGTAAGGCTGGATAGAAAACCGCGAATTTTCAAAACAGAGAGCCTTGCTTGCTGCGCGCCAATGGGCGCGGCTTGCGTGCTTTCTGAAAGGCGCTTCGCGGTGCCTCTATCCAAGTGCGTGAGTTCGCGCCTTTTTCCTTTCCATCCGGCGCTAGCCAATGAAAGGAAATATGATAGGTGAATTAAAGGGCGATTGTCAGCGTTGCGGTGAACCGATTGCATTCCCAATTGATCTGAATAATACGGAATCAGATTGCCCACATTGTCACAAGGTAACCACATTGCTTGCCAGGCGGCCAGAGTCCAGGGTTCGCAAAGCTGAGGCGGCGCCAGCCATGCCAGGGCCGGCCAGGTCTAATTATTCCGGTCTGGGTGCCATTGGCCTTGCCTGTTCTTTTCTTCTGCCGGTAATTGGATTCTTCATCGGAATTTATTTATTAACAAAAGGCCAATCCGCGCGCGGATGCGTCTGCATGGCGATTAGCGTGCTCGCTTTGGTTGGCTGGATAGTTTTGGTGAATTCTTGAAGCTTGCCCCGCCGGAGCAATCCGGCGGGGCGTTTCATTACCGACGAATATTGAATTTTGGTCTGCCAACGAACCCGCCATTGCATGGCGGCGGACGTTTCACAGGAACAAAGCTCAATCTGCGGCCATATTTGGGCGTGAGTTTTTGTTTAGCCATAAATCCTTTTGTTCAAAAGGTGACTTTTTACTTGCGCGCACCGAAGAAGGCCGGTAGAGTGGCTGTGTTGTCAGTTTCTCTACCGATTGAGCGCAGTGCGCCCGATCATTTTAATGAGCCGGATTAAACCCCGGCTCTTTTTATTTTAAGTTTTCATTAGTAAAAAAAGGAAGCCGCTCCAGTTCCAACTCGAAAAACCCAAGGCGCGGGTATTGGAACCAAAGCGGCTTCTAAATTATCAATTCGCCTTAAAACGGTTTCGAGACCGTGGACTATTCGCCCGCGATTACTCTACCATTTTGTCCATTGCCTTATTTCAATCTGCGCAAGCTGCGAACCGTCACTTTTATCGAATTTTAGGGATGCGAACTGTCACTTTCCGAGATGCGAACTGTCACTTTTTAAAAAGAAGTAGCATGCGAACCTGCATTTTCTGTGATGCGAAATATCACTTTGATTATCGTCTCGACTAGTCAATTAATTTTTCCTTTTTCCAGCGTGTTTTGGCGGCTTCTATGCGCTGTTGGGTTCTGTTATCTCTGCGCCACTTTGGAAAATTATTTGTCAGGTTATTAAACCATCCTTCATCCACGCCATTGAGTTTGAAAAAAGCAATCATGTCACTAGCTCTTTTATTCCGCCATTCGTCGGTATTTTCGTGCATTGGACCATACGCCGCCCCAGCCTTTAATTGTGCGGCCCAAAACTTTCTAAAAAAATACAATCTTGTGCCTATGCTTCGTCCACCGATTATTTGCCGCAAACACTCCTTAAACTTCATAGGAAACTTGATGGGCGGTGGGCTAGGTGATCCCAATAATGGTTCAAATCCGCCCATTGAAGCAAAATTAACCGGCGCTGGCTTGGAATGGCGTTTTGACTTTTGGCTTTTGATGCAGGTAGAAAAGTGATAATATTCGGAAAAGTCAATGGTAACGCATTGAACCGATATGCCAAAAATAGTTGATCTACGTTTGCAGGGCGTAAGTTTTGAGGATGCGGTGCGCCGGATTATAGCCACCCCGCCGCCGCCAACCTCAAAGAAATCCAAACTGCAAAAGGCCGCATCTCCACGCCGCGTCAAAAAATAGCGATTTCACCCGCTGTTTAATTGGGTTTCTTCATAAATCTGCATCCGTTAAGTACATAATCCCGTCAACCCCTGTCACCAGCACTGGTGACATGCAAGATTCCCGGTCTGGGGTATTCTTATCTCGGTTTTAGTAGTTGTTCTCAACTGTGTAAGTGAAGGCCGGATTGGTTATCCGGCCTTTATCTTTTTAAACGCCGGCTTCAGTTCCTTTTTTCCCCGCCCAAACTGGCATATTTGCTGCTTTTCGGACGTTGGAGAGCTTATAAACCGAAATCGTGGTATGAAATATGACAGACAAGGCTAAAAACATTGTATTCGTTGAGGACAACGAAGTTGTGCTGGCGGCATATCGAATCGCCATTCAGGGCGAGGGATATTGCGTACAGCCGGCAAAAGACGGGCTGGAAGCAATGCGGATTCTTCACAATACCGTCCCGGACCTGGTCTTGCTTGACCTGTTGCTGCCCAAATTCAACGGCGTGGAAGTCCTGCATTTCATCCGATCTGATGCGCGCCTCAAATCCATGCCGGTCATCATTTTTTCCACCAATTCCATAATTGATTCGGATGACGAACCCTTGCTGGAAGGCGTCACCAAACGTCTCCTGAAATGCAGATGCAACGCCTCGATACTGCTTCAGGTCATCCGTGATGTGTTCGCTGGCACCACAACTGAGGATGTGGTAATCCCGGGAAAACATCCCTACAGTGTGCTGCTGCAAACATTGGAACCGGTGGGTGCCTGACCTGCCTCATCACCCGATTCCGGCGTGCGATGGCGGCGTTGAACGTTGAATGTTTTTAACTCTCAGCCATCACTTTCAGCCCTCAACTTTTCCGCACCATTTCCTCCAGCAGCGCAACGGCCATGCGGTTGGCCGGGGTCGGAATCCCGTGCTTTTGTCCCAATCGCGCAATCACGCCATTGCGGGCGTCAATCTCCATCGGCCGGCCCGCCAACCGGTCGGCGTGCAGGGAATTTATGGAATCTGCCGGAGATGAGCGGTACCTCTGCAGCACGGTTTCGGCGAGGCCGTCCTCAAGTTTTGCCCCCTCCGCCCGGCCCACCGCGATGCATTCGCGGACGATCTGCAGCGCCACTTCCCCGACAGCGTGGCCGCGCAACACACCGGCTGGCTGCAACAAAAGCGCCGACAAGACACCGGCAGAATTGAAACAAAGTTTGGTCCAGGCGGCGCTCGGGAAATCTTCCACCGCCACGACGTCTGCCCTGGTTCCAGCAAACAAATCGACGAAGGTGCGGCCCAGCGCGTTATCCGGCACTTTCAGGTTCATCGGACCGCGTTGGCGGACGCGATCCGGAGCCTGGCGTTCCACGGGGCAATCAACAATCACCGGCAGGATCGAGGCTGAGGGCACGTAAGACGCAAAACGTTCGCGATGTTCCACGCCATTTTGCAGCACCGCCACCGGCGCGCCGGCCGCGCGAAGCCGTTCGAACCACTTCGCCGCTCCAGGAACATCGTAGGCCTTGGTAGCCACCAGTACCCAGTCCACCACCGGAGCGGCACCGGGGTCCGTCACGACTCCCGCCCGCACGGGCACTAGGCCGTCGGGCGTTTCGACAGTAAGTCCGGCCAGCGGCCGGCGCACGCACAGGCTCACCTCGTGCCGGCCGGATTGCTCGAACAACGCGGCGACCACGCTGCCGATCGCCCCGACTCCGATAATTGCCACCTTCGCCATGCGAACAAACTCAGTGGAAATCTTTCTCAACACCAGAACTTTTTTGATTTTATCGATGTTCTATCTGCAAGGGATAAGAATTGGCTGCGCAGCGATTTGCCTGTCGATGTTGGCGAAAATCGGAACCGGGTAAAAACGGAGATCAATCCCGCGCTTCGAGTTCCGGGTTGAGTCGCACAAATCTGCTTGATTTTGATAAATAAACTTTCTAAAAATTGGCCGGTCAGAGTGTCAGCTCTAATCGATCAGAGGAATGGACTGACTGGCAACGAACTTTAAACCCGGAAAGACAAATCTTGTTATTTTATGCCAGAATCACCCGCAGCCAATCAGCAGGCCATCCGCATCGGACCGGACCGGGTAACCATCACCGACACCGAGGTGGTCATCGAAGCCAAACACGAAACGGACGACTGGGTGGTCCGCACCAACAATGCGCCGGCCATCCATTTCCAGGAAAAAAAGTATATCCTGGTGGAAAAGGGCCAGGCCCAGCCGCCTTATAAGATCCGTTACGTCCTTCAGCCTTGGCCGGCGGGCAAAATCCCCAATCCAAAACTGTTTCTCACTTATGGGGAGGATGCGGTCGCGGAGCGGGACTCGTCACGGCGCGGCGAGATCCTCAACAGCATTGTGTGGGTCTGTCTGCTGCCATTCTTTCCTTTTTTGGGCATGCTCTGGTCCGGCACTCAACAGCGGCTCAACCGATTTGGTTACATTCCGCGGACGATCACCGGATTTTCGATTTTCACCAGCTTCGGCATGTTGCTGGTGCAGGGCGTGTTTATTGTTGTGACCATCAACGCCAGCGTTCGCACCCAGAAGCTGATGGTGGGCGGAATCTTCCGGGCCATGATGAATCAGGATGCCTTGCATCTTGGCCCCGTCAGCATACCCCTTTACGTGCTCGATTCCCTGCTGGGCCTGGCGTGCCTGGCTGACTTGTGCGTCCGTTATACCCGTTACCTGCGGGAGGACCAATGGACCGGCGGTTTTCTCCAGTGGCTGGTGCCGCAGTCGTGGAGCAAGAAGCAGGAGGACTGAATCCAGAATCCGGAAAATAACCTGGAGCCTGGATGCCTAATATTTCAGCCTCAAAACCCTGCGATCCGAAGTCCTGAAGCCAACCCTCCGCATCCGCTCCATCAGCGCAATTGACAGATTGAATCAGTTTTGTCCAAATGCGCGGGAGCCAAACCGCTTAAAAGCCACTGTGCCTCATGCGGCAGACATCTATGACCACGCCAAATAAAGCCATTTCAACGGAATCCCTGCAGCAGGAAGGCCGCACGTTCCCGCCGCCGCCCGAATTCATAAAACGAGCGCACCTCGATGCCGCCCAATTTGCCGCCCTCTATGCGCGTTCCCTCCGCGAGCCGGATAAATTCTGGCTGGAGCAGGCTGCCACGCTGGATTGGTTCAAAAAACCGGCCGTTGTCGGCAAACATACATGGGATACCGACGCCCGCAAAATCCAGCATACTTGGTTCGAGGATGGCCAGCTCAATGTCACCGTCAACTGCCTTGATCGCCATCTCAAAACGAAGACGCGGGACAAGATCGCCATCATCTGGCAGGGTGAACCGGAGGAGGAGGTCAAAAAACTGACTTACGCGGAATTACACGCGCAGGTTTGCAAATTTGCGAATGGATTGAAATCGCTTGGCGTCAAAAAGGGCGACCGGGTGGCAATTTACATGCCGATGATTCCCGAGGCTGCCGTCGCCCTGCTCGCCTGCGCCCGGATCGGTGCAATCCATTCCGTCGTGTTCGGCGGTTTCAGCGCGGACTCCCTCAGCGACCGCATCAACGATTCCACCTGCAAGCTGCTTATCACCGCAAATGTCTCGTTGCGCGGCGGCAAAAGCATCCCGCTCAAGAGCATCGCCGACGAGGCGTTGAAGAAAACCCCGAGCATCGAAAAGGTCGTCGTCGTCAAACGGAATAACGAACCGTGCAACGTCGCGGCCGGCCGCGATGCCTGGTATCACGACCTCATGGATCAGGCTTCGGCGGTTTGCCCGCCCGAACCGATGCAGGCCGAAGATTTTCTGTTCATCCTCTACACCTCCGGCTCAACCGGAAAACCCAAGGGCGTCGTTCACAGCACCGGCGGTTATCTGTTGTGGACGTCGCTCACGCACAAGTACGTTTTCGACATCCACGACGACGACGTTTATTTCTGCACCGCCGACATCGGCTGGGTGACCGGCCACAGCTACGTCATTTACGGCCCGCTCTGCAACGGCGGCACCAGCTTGATGTTCGAGGGCATCCCGACATTTCCCGACGCCGGGCGGCTCTGGAAAATTGTCGAGAAATTCAAAGTCACCGCGTTTTACACCGCGCCAACGGCCATCCGCGCGCTCATCCGGCTGGGTGATGAATGGCCGGCGAAACACGATCTGGGTTCGTTGCGCGTGCTTGGTTCGGTCGGCGAACCCATCAATCCCGAAGCGTGGATGTGGTATCACCGGAACGTGGGCCGCGGCCGCTGTCCCATCATGGACACGTGGTGGCAGACGGAGACCGGCGGTTTCATGATCACGCCGTTGCCGGGGGTCAACACCCTCAAGCCCGGCAGCGCGGGCCGTCCATTCCTCGGCGTGGAACCGGTGGTGTTGCGCGATGACAATACGGAATGTGCCCCGAACGAGGGCGGCAAACTGTGCATCAAGAAACCGTGGCCCGGCATCATGCGCACCACCTGGGGCGACCATGACCGTTTTGTGAACACCTATTTCAGCACGTTCAAAAACATGTATTTCACCGGCGACGGCTGCCGGGTGGATGCCGACGGCGATTACTGGCTGCTCGGGCGGGTGGACGACGTGGTGAACGTCTCCGGACATCGCATTGGCACCGCCGAAGTGGAAAGCGCGCTGGTGAGCCATCCTAAAGTTGCCGAAGCCGCCGTGGCCCCCATGCCGCATGACATCAAGGGCCAGGCACTCTATGCGTTCGTCACGCTCAAGGACGGCATTTTTGAAAGCGAGGAATTGAAAAAGGAACTCGCGGCGCATGTCCGCAAGGAAATCGGCGCAATCGCGGTGCCGGACAAGATTCAATTCGCCCCCGGCCTGCCGAAGACGCGCTCAGGCAAGATCATGCGCCGTATTTTGCGAAAGATTGCCGAAGACCAGACCGACCAGATTGGCGACATCACCACGCTCGCTGATTCGCAGGTCGTGGAAGCGCTGGTCAAAGGGAAGCAATAAGGCCTTGGCCTTGGTTGGCACCCGATCCGTCGTTGTCCAAGGCACTCCCGGCCGTCAGGCGGCGACCGCACGGCAAACCATCGCTGGACTCATGCCGATGCGGGATCACCGGCGTGTTATTTTACCGGATGCAATTTGCCGCGCAGGACGTGGATGATGGCTTTGACGGTGAGTTCAATGAAAAGAAATGGTTTGGCGATGAAATCATTGCCGCCAGCCATCATGGAGCTGGTGCGATTGTCAAAATCACTGAGTCCGGTAACGAAAACCACGGGGGTTTTCTTGTGCAGGGGGAGGTTGCGCAATTTGGTGCAGAGTTCATAGCCGGTCATGCCCGGCATGTTGACGTCGAGGAACACCAGGTCAAACTGCTTTTCGGTGAGCAACTGGTAGGCGGCATTCGGGTCCTCGACATTAACGGATTGAAGCTGCGCCTTTTCGAGGGCGTAAATGATGGCGCGGCGGGAGATGATCTCGTCGTCCACCACGAGGATATTGGCCGGGGGCATCTCCTGCTTTTCGGGCCGGATGCCGCGCTCAAACAACAGGCCCAGAAAATCCACCGCCGCGGCGACGGTGCGCATGGTTGAAGCGTTGATGTTTTTCGGTTTTTCGTAAAGTTCCTTGAGCAGGGCCTCGAGCGCCGCGGACATGTGCGCGATTTGAACCAGGCCGGCCAGGCCGGCGTTCCCGTTGACGGCATGGACCCGGCGGTATAGTTCGTGAATGTTTTTCAGCCGCGCCACTTCATTGTCGGATTTGATGAGGCTTTGCAGCGCCGCCCGAAGCGATGCGAGCGTGGCGGGCAGGCCGTCAACGAATGTCTTCCGAAGATCGGCCTGAAATGCGGCATCCTTCTCAGTGCTGATGACGACCGGTTGAGTTGCCGGCGTGCCGGCGGCTTTCTTGCGCGGCTGGGTCAGGGCATCACCGCCGCCGATGGTATGGCGCATCAGCTCCAGCATTTCCTTGGGCGTGCAATTCATCTTCGAAACGCATTTCGAAGCCCCGGCCTTCCAGGCATCCTGCACCAGATTGGTCAGGTAGGTGTTGGAAAAAACAATGATCGGAATTTTGGCAAAATCCGCCTCGCTCCGGATTTGCTTGATCACGTCAACGCCCGACATTTTGGGCAGCATGAGATCGAGCAGGATGGCGTCAGGCAGGAAGGTGCGCATCAATTTCAGCCCGCTCTCGCCGTCCGGCGCAGCCTCGGTCTGATAGCCTTCCACCGCGAGCTTGTTTTGATAGACATTCGCAACAATCTGGTCGTCTTCGATGATAAGGATCTTTTTCATGTCTTTACAGCGGCTGAAGGCGGCGGCGCCGAATTTAACTGCGCCGCCAGGAAAATTTGAATGAGTTTGAATTCACGGACGGCGCTCACGCAGAGCTGGTCGGCGTTGGTCAGTGTGCCGCTGGCCCCCTGCTTTTCCAGAGTACGGAGCAACGGCACCAGCCGGACCATCCCCAGCGTGGCGCTCGCACCCGCGCAGCTATGGGCCACCCGGCGGACGTCATCGGCCTTGTTTGCGGCCACGGCGGCTTCCAGTTGCACCAGTTGCTGGGTGGTTTGCTTGAGGAAAAGCTCCACCAGCTCACGCAGGCTGTCGGCATTGCCATCGGTCAAATCGTTCATGCGATCCATCTCCACCGGCGGCTCTTCCACCGCGGGTTCGGGCGCATCGATCTTGGGCGCGGATGCTGCCGGGGCGGCGGCCGGAACGGACTGCGGACCCCAGCGCTCGATGGTCGCGCGGACATCCTTCGGAAGAATCGGTTTGGCGAGATAATCGTCCATGCCGGCCGCCAGGCATTTTTCGCGATCACCCTGCATCGCCTGGGCCGTCATGGCGACAATGACGATGCGGGCCGGATAATTCGGGTGCGCCGCGCGGTCCTTCTGACGCTCACGAATGGCGCGTGTGGCCTCCAACCCGTCCATTTCCGGCATCATTACGTCCATGAAAATCAAATCATATGCCTTTTTATCCAGTGCGTCGAGAGCTTCGCGTCCGTTGCCGGCGATATCGGACTGGTAGCCGATGGATTGCAAAATACGCGAGGCGACCTTTTGATTGATGGCATTGTCATCGCACAAAAGTATCCGGAGCGGCAGACGTTCGGTCAGTTGCTCCTGGCTGGCGGCCGGTTGCGGGCGGGCGGCGGTCTTTGGGCTGAGCAGGGCGCGGATGAGAACTTCACAAAGCTGCGCGGGCTTGACGGGCTTGGCGACCGTATGAGCGAATACGATATGTGTGCTCCCGGGCGTATCGGAATGCAGACCCAACGGCATGAATAGCACGAGCGGCATCATCGCGGCCCCGGGCAGCTTGTGAATTTCCGCCGCCAGCGCGAGTCCGTCCATGCCGGGCATTTTCAAATCCAGTATGCCCAGATCATATTGTTCGCCCTTCTTCAGCCATTCGAGCGCCTGCTGCGGGCTTTCTGCGCTGTGGGGAACCATTCCCCACCGGACCGCCAGTTCGGCAATCACCCGCCGGACCATGGCGTTGTCATCCACAATCAAAAGCTGCAGGTCGGCAAGTTTGGGCTGGGGCCCGGCCAGGGCAAACGGCGCCGGCTGCCGCGCGGCCTGGACGTTGATGGTGAAATGGAAGGTGGCCCCCGCGCCCGGACTGCTTTCGACCCACATTTTGCCGCCCATCATTTCAACCAGTTGTTTGCTGATGGCCAGCCCCAAACCCGTGCCGCCATAATGACGTGCCGTCGAGGCATCCGCCTGGGAGAAGGGCTTGAAAAGCCGGGCCAGCCGTTCGGGCTGGATGCCAATGCCCGTGTCGCGCATGGAAAACAGCAGGTTCAGTTGTGAATGTTCCTGGGCCTCGTCCGCCTGCTTGGAGAGCAATTTGACCTGGATCAGCACGTCGCCCTTCTCAGTGAATTTGATGGCGTTGCTTAAAAGATTGGCGAGCACCTGCCGCAACCTCAACGAATCGCCTTCGACCAGCTGCGGAATCTCATCGTCCATCTGATAGGCGAGATCGAGATTCTTTGCATGGGCGCGCGCCGCCTGCAGGTCCAGCGTGTCCTCCACACAGACCCGCAGGTCGAACGGGCGCAAGTCCAGCTCCAGCTTCCCCGCCTCGATCTTGGAAAAATCCAGGATGTCGTTGACGATCGCCAGCAGCGACTCGCTGCTGGTGTGGATGGTCTCAAGGTAGCTGCGCTGCTCGGGAGTCAGCGACGATTCCAGGAGCAGGCTGACCATGGCGATGACGCCATTCATCGGCGTGCGAATCTCGTGGCTCATTGCCGCCAAAAATTCCGATTTGGCGCGCACCGCCGCCTCGGCCGCGAGACGGGCCTCGGTCAGGTTTGCGTTGTGCCGGCCCAGGACGTCATGCGCGCGCTTGGTCTCCAGATGGGCGCGCAAACGGGCGCACGCGACCGGGTCTTCCAACGGCGGATTCAGGCAATCGCACACCCCGAGGTCAAACGCATGCAACATGTCCGCCTGGTCTTTCGCCGCCGTTATGGCGATGATGAGCGTAAAATTGGGCGGCGGGGTTTTGTGAAGCTGCCGCAGGACTTCAAAGCCATCCGCCTTCAGCGACACCAGGTCCACCAGCACGAGCTCGACGGTCCGGACGCCCAGAAACTGGAGCGCGTCGGCAGCGCTGCGTTCCAGCGCAAAGGCAAACTGGTCGGGCGGCAATACCCCGGACAAAATTGCCAGCAGCTGCGGGTCATTGCTGACCAGTAGAATTTGGAACGCCGGCTGAATCATCCCCTCAGTTAACAGGTTTTTCACACGTTAGCCAATCCGATTTTTAAGGTGAATGAACTTCCAGGCCGGAAAGAAATATTGCTGGGATACGTTTCCAGCGATAAACTGCCGCCATGCTGCAAACGGTGCTCGACGCCAACCCGGTGGCTGAAGCCGCCTCCATACGTGACACGCATCTCACCGCGTTTCGATTCATGCTGCTGGCGCGAATGCTGGACGATAAATGTGCCGGCCTTTATCGCGCCGGCAAAATTCATGGCGGTGTCTTCATCGGCCGCGGACAGGAGTCGCTGAGTGTGGCCATCGGTTTGTCCCTGAAAAAGGGTGATGTTTTCGCGCCTTTGATCCGCGACACGGCGGGGCGGCTGGCCTTCGGCGAACCGGTAGTGGACGCGGTGCGAACCTATCTGGGCTCCGTGCTCGGGCCGATGCGCGGACGGGACGGAAACGTCCATCGCGGCCGGCCGGCGGAAGGCTATCTGCCGATGATCAGCCACCTGGGCGCGATGATTTCCGTCGTCAACGGCACGCTGTTCGCCCGGCGCCTGAAGGGACTCACCGGCTCGGTGGGCGCGACCTGCATTGGCGACGGCGCAACGTCCACCGGCGCCGTTCACGAGGCGATCAACCAGGCCGCGATTGAGAAATTGCCGCTCGTGCTGGTCGTGGCGGACAATCAATACGCCTACTCAACCCCCACTTCGCGCCAGTTTGCCTGTCGTGACCTGGCGGACCGGGCCGCCGGCTACGGCGTCCAGGCGCATTCCGTGGACGGCACAGATTTGACCGCATGTCTGAAGGTGGTGGGAGACGCCGTGGCGCGCGCCCGCGCGGGGCACGGACCGCAAATGGTCGTCGCCAGCCTGCTCCGGCTTTGCGGTCACGGCGAACACGACGACGCCAGCTATATCGATCCCAAGTTAAAATCGTCCCCCATGGGACGCGATTGTTTGAAAGCGGCCGAGGAATATTTAATCGGGCAGGCGTGGCTGGACGCTGCAACGCTCGCCACCCTGCGCGGCGCAATTGCCACTGAGATCGAGGAAACCGTCGCCCAGGTCCAGCGCGAGCCCACGCCTGATCCGTTTACTCAGGACTGGCGCGCAATTTCAACCGAACATTTGAACGAGGGACAAGAGAAATGAAGCGTGAAGGCGGAATGAGGAAAAGGGAATTAAACGGCGGTGCCCGATCGCACACCGGATTGGTTTCCGCCTTCCGCCTTCCAGCCTCCGACTTTTCCAGGCCATGAGCATCACCTATCTCGAAGCCATCCGCGAAGCGCAGGCTCATGCGTTGCGCGACGACCCGCGCGTGTTCATTTACGGCCAGGATGTCGGCGCGTTCGGCGGCGCGTTCAAGGCCACGAAAAACCTGGCGAAGGAGTATCCAGGACGGGTGCTGGATTCCCCCATCAGCGAGGACGCGATGGTCGGCCTGGCCGTCGGCGCGGCGATTGAAGGCATGCGGCCGATCATCGAAATGCAGTTCGCGGATTTTTCCACGGTTGGTTTCAACCAGATCGTCAACCAGGCGGCGACGCTTTTTTGGCGCACCCAGGTTCCCTGCCCGATCACCGTGCGGCTGCCGTTCGGCGGCACGTCCGGCAGCGGGCCGTTTCACAGCCAGAGCCTGGAGACGATTTATGCGCACTATCCCGGCCTGGTGGTGATGACGCCGGCGACCGTGGAAGACGCCTACAGCATGCTGCTGGAGGCGGTGGCGATTGACGATCCGGTGATTTTTTGCGAGCACAAATTTCTTTATTACCATCTCAAGGCCGAAAAGCTGCCGAGCGAGGCGCTGCCGGTCGGCAAGGCCCGCATCGCGCGCGAGGGCCGCGACCTGACCATCGTTGCCTACAGCGCAATGGTGCATGAAGCACTCGAGGCCGCCATCGAACTCGTCCCGGAAGGCTGGGAAATCGAGGTGGTCGATTTGCGCACCGTAAAACCGCTCGACACCGACACCGTGATGGCCAGCGTTGCGCGCACGGGGCGGTTGCTCTGCGTGGGCGAAGCGTGGCCCTGGGGCGGCGTGACCGCGGAAGTCATCGCCCGGGTGGCCACCGAGGGATTTGGCCTGCTTGACGTCCCTCCACAACGGCTCAACGCCAAGGACACGCCCGTGCCGTATCACCCAAATCTCTGGACGGCGCACCGCCCCACCGCGCGCGCCGTCGCCGCCGCTGCCAGAAAACTGTTGAGGTTATGATCATTCTCGAACCACAAAGACACGAAGACGCAAAGAAGAAAATTCTTCCTGTTTCACTTGAGGTGGAGCGAATTGCCAGCGAAGTTGTGGACAGCGCATTCGAAGTGCATTCGATTCTCGGTCCCGGTTTGCTGGAATCGGTATATGAAACATGTCTCGCTCATGAATTGAGCAAACGCGCTTTGAAATTTAAGACGCAGGTTTCATTTCCAATTATTTATGATTTATGACGGTTTACGTTTGGACGGAGGTTTGCGGATCGACCTTCTGGTTGAAAATCAATTGCTGGTCGAACTGAAAGCCGTCGAGACCATGCTTCCAGTTTTTGAAGCACAGCTGTTGACATATTTGAAACTGACAAACCAGCGCCTTGGCTTGCTCATTAATTTCAATGTACCAAAGATCAAGGAAGGCATTAAGAGAATCATTTTATGAAACCCTTGTGTCTTTGTGTCTTGGTGGTTTGATTATTATGCGAATTCCCATCATCATGCCGCAGCTGGGCGAGTCCATCGCCGAGGCCAACATCATCAACTTCCTTGTCCAGCCCGGTGACACCGTCACCGCCGACCAGGATTTGATTGAAGTCGAGACCAACAAGGCCAGCATGACCGTCACGTCGCCCTGCCGGGGACGGATTGAAAAACTCACTGCGATGCTGAATGAAAGTTACGCGGTCGGCGCCGTGCTCGGCCAGATCGAAGCCACGCAGGAGGAGGCGGCGCGACTGGGACTGGACGTTTCCACACCGGCTAAAACGGGTGACACGGACCGTTTGTCCCGCACGGACGCGAACGGCCACAAAAGCAGTGTGCAGCCGACCGTCCGGGGGCTGCCGGTGCCGGCAAACGCCGCCGGCGCGAGCTATCTCTCGCCGCGGCTCAAGGCGCGCATGGCCGAACTCGGTTTGCACGCCGCCGATCTCGCCGGGGTGGCCGGCAGCGGCGCGGCTGGCCGGGTGACGATCGAGGATTTTGAACGGTTCATTGCCAACCTGGAGAAGCAGAAAATAACCCCGGCGTCGTCCATGCGCGTGGCCGTGGCCGATGCGATGCGGCGCAGCTGGACGCGGCCGCTCGCGCATGTCGGCATGCCGGTCTGCCTCGACCCGCTGTTCGCCTACCGCAAAGTTACGCGGCCCAAGCCCGGCCCGGCCCTCTGCGCGTTGCGCGCGCTGGCCGTTGCCCTGGCCGAAAACAGCGCGCCCGCCGGACGGCTGGTGGGCAGCAAAATTGTCCACCCGTCCTCCATTGACATCGGTTTTGCCGTGGAAGCCGACGACGGGGTGCTCGTGCCCGTGATCCGCAATGCGGATAAACGGTTGTTGAAGGATTTGATCGCGCCTTATAACGAACTCGTCGAACTTGCGCGGGAACGGAAGTTGCCAGTGGATGCCACCGGCGGTTCCATCGCCACCGTCACAAATTTCGGCACCTTCGGACTGGAATGGGCGACGCCAATTCCATTGCCGGAGCAGACGCTCGTGCTCGGCATGGGCGCGGCGCGGCACGCCCCGAGCTGGGATTCGGTCAAGGGCCAGTTTGTGCCGGTGATGGAGGCGAATTTCACCCTGAGCTTTGACCACCGCGTGCTGGACGGCGGCGCCGCCGGGCGGCTGCTCCAGCGGATCGCGGATTTAATGTCGCACCCTGACAAGTTGTAGTCAGGAGACATTGTGAACCGGCGTGAATCCTGACTAATTATTCTCCGTCTTGAATGTCGCCACGATGGGCCGGTGATCTGAGCCGATGCCCCAGTTCGGAATGGTGGCAATATACGTTTCATCCTTCATCCAGTCGCGCGCCATACCTGGGCTGAGTAAAATGTAGTCGATGCGGCTATAGGTGTCTTCCTTGCCATAAAAATGCGTCCACGTGACATGGCGCGGCTCCCAGGCCGGGATGGGACTCGCCGCGTCATCGCCGTTGCGCTCGGCGGGGCGTGTGTCCACCAGTTTGAATTTGCCACGGCCAATGATCGCCCTCGTGGAATCGGAATCTTTAACGTCGTTGAAATCACCGAGGACAATCAGTTTTGCGTTCGGATTCGCCTTGAAGCGCTCATCCACGATGCCGCGCAACACCTTCGCCTCATCGAGACGCAGTTCGGCCTCGTCGGCATCAGCCACGGGCCGGCGCGATTTCAAATGCGCGGCAATGACCGTGACCGTGAAGTTTGTCGCCACCTGGACATCGACCTCGGCGAAGCCGCGGCTGACGGAAAAGCGGCGGCCGTCGAGCAGGAAATTATCATTCGTATGCGGATGCCTGGCGGTGAATGGTAGCCGGCTCAAAACGGCAACATGAATGTTCGTGTCCCAGCCAGAAATGTGTTCCCAATATGGAAAGTCCAACCCCTCGGCCTTGAGCGACCGGCGCAGTTCCATGAGCGCGCCGGGGCTGCCCATTTCTTCGAGCGCGATCACGTCGGGATTCAGCGCCCGGATGCTTTCGCGGATTTTGGCGCGCGCCGCGTCGGATTTGACAAACTTCCGCGATTCGGTCGGCTGGTCGAGATAATTTTCCACGTTGAAGGTGGCGACCCGAAAAGTTTCCGCGCCGCAGGCGAAGCTGCCGCAGGCGAAAAATACCAAGGCAGGAAGGCGGCAACGGAGAAAAAATTGATTTAGCATAGGCAGTGGCTGGAGCTTAAACTTTAATCCGCCTTCGTCTAATCGGATATTGTCAGAACTTTTTGCCAATTTCTGCAAAGCTGCTACTATTTTCTCATGCCAACAACCGGCCATCATCGTCTGGCAAAACCTGCGACCAGGAAGCCTGCGCCGCAAAAATTGGACGACAAACAGAGCGAACGCGATCACCGGGAGCTGCGGATCGACAAGGTCGGGGTGCGCGGACTCCGGTTTCCGATCCAGGTGCGCGACAAGGCGCGCAGCATCCAAAACACCGTGGCGACCATTGGGATGTTCGTGGATCTGCCCAAGGAATTCAAGGGCACCCACATGAGCCGGTTTGTCGAGGCGCTCAACGCCCATGGCAGCATCTTCCATGTGGAGAACATCAGGGATGTTTTGCGGTCGCTGCAAGAGCGGTTGAATTCCGCCACATCGCACCTGGAAATCGAGTTTCCGTATTTCATGTCCAAAACCTCGCCGGTGTCCCGCAAGAAAAGCCTGATGGATTACGTGGCGCGGTTCGATGCGGCGGCCTGCGGCGAGGAGATTGATTTTGTGCTGACCGTGAAGGCGCACGTGACGACGCTGTGTCCTTGTTCAAAGGCAATCGCCCGATACGGCGCGCACAACCAGCGCGGGGAAGTGACGGTGGCGTTGCGGTTTTCAAAGCCGGTCTGGATCGAGGACGTGGTGGCCATGATCGAGAGCTCGGCCAGTTCCGAGCTGTATGCCCTGCTCAAGCGGCAGGACGAAAAGGCGGTGACGGAGCGCGCCTACGAAAACCCGGTGTTCGTGGAGGACCTGGTGCGGAATGTGTCCTTGCAGCTCAACGCCCATTCGCGGGTGACCTGGTACAAGGTCGAGGCGGAGAATTTCGAAAGCATTCACAATCACAATGCCTATGCCTGCATTGAAAAAGGCTGAGGGCCGGTCAAAACTTTTGAAAGATTTTAGTGGCGTATTTGGCTTCGTTTGCTACATTCCCGCCCCTTTGACGAAACAAAACCGATTTTAAACGTGACCATAAAGAAAAAACCGACCGCCAAGTCGCAAGCCTCAACCACCGCCGCCGCCATCCTGGGCCGGCCGACGTTGAAGGCCACGCACCAATCCGACCCCAAGAAAGTCAAGGCCGAATGGCAGAAGTTCTGCCAGCGGCTGCTGGAACTGCGCGAGCAATTGCTCCGGCAGATGAACGGCCTGGCCAAGGAATCCGCGCAGGAACTGCCCGGCTACAGCCTGCACATGGCGGATTCGGGCACGGACAATTTTGACCGCGACTTCGCGCTCAGCCTGTTGTCGTCCGACCAGGACGCGGTTTATGAAATTGAGGAAGCACTGAAACGCATCGAGAAAAAAACCTATGGCGTTTGCGAATTGACCGGCAAACCGATTCCCAAGGCGCGCCTCGAAGCCATCCCGTGGACGCGCTTCACCGTCGAAGCGCAGGCGCAACTGGAGCGCGAAGGCGCGCTGCGTTCACGCCGCATCGGCCAGCTGGGCACGATTGACAGCGCCGGCGCCACTGATGTGGAAAGCGACGAAGACGAGCCGGAGGAAAAGACCGCCAAGGAAAAAGAGTAATTTATGGCACGCGAAACCATCACCCTGGAATGTTCGGAAGCGCGCAAGGAAGGCAAATCCCCTTCGCGCTATACCACCACCCGAAATAAAAAATTGAAGACGGAGAAGCTGGAAATCCGGAAGTACAATCCCGCGCTCCGCCGCCACACGCTTCACCGCGAAATCAAATAATTATGCCCCGCAAGACCCACGCCGACAAGGACCGCCGCGGCAAGCGCAGCGGCCAGATGGAAAACCGCACGCCCCGGCCGAAACCGAAGATTGATTTCACCGCCGACGCGCTCGACTTCAAGAACACCAATTTGCTCCGGCAATATGTGACCGATCAGGGCCGCATTCTTCCGCGCAAGTACACCGGGATGCCCGCGCATTACCAGCGCCGCCTGACCCGTGCCATCAAACGCGCGCGCCAGATGTTGCTGATGAAGTAACGGTCACAGCGGGTTTGTATCTTCACCGCCCTGCCGCGATTGCGGACGGGCGGTCTTTTGGTTTCTGCTTTATTCGGGGAAATTTTTGTGGAAGGCGCGGCGCGCTTTGAACCGGCAGGCAACGACCGCTGCCACCTGCCGGCATGGTGGCGGGTAATTGAAATTCTAAAATCCTTCTTCCCGCGCAATCAACCAAGCCTTGCAGCCTTTAACTCTTCAAAGGCACAACCCACAAGCTTAAATTTTTCGAAATCCATCGGAGCACCGAGCGACACTCCGGCTAAAACGAAAAAGCCGCGCAGATGCGCGGCTCATTCATTCGTATTGGGCAAAAAGTATCATACCATTTCTTCCTGCCAATCGCCCAGATGCAGATACTCCTTAACTTTTCTGCGCTCGTATCGGTTTTTTAATGGTTTTTTGGGCTGATGATCCAGCTTGCGGAATGGGTGTTTTGGATCGCGGACAGCCTCCGTTATAATTTCCATCATTCTTTTCATAACATTGCTGATGTTACCTCGTGTTTCAGAGCTTGGCAGCGCCACCAGCATCCTTCCGGGCTGATGCCAACCGCTTCCGCTTCTGAGTATAAGACCGATCGCGGTGATAGTCATTCAAATTTTTATTTTAAAAACCTAAACGGCACTAAACGCACCCGATCGCCACTCTTTACCCGTCCCGACAGCAGCAACTTTTAAACCAAGTTTTGTAAAAACTTTCCGCACTCCCGAAAATTCCGATTTCAGAATGCCCGCCAGCACCAGCCTTCCCCCCGGTTTTAAGTGCGCCACAATCCGTTGCCGCTCAGCAATCAACAGCGTCGAAATCAAATTCGCACAAATCAAATCATATTGTTTTGGCGGCCGATATGGCAGTTTTGTCACGTCCTGGCGCATAATCCGAAGCCGGTTTTGGACGCCGTTCGTTCGCGCATTGGCACGCGCAATACGAACTGAATCGGGATCAAAATCGAAGGCGTGAACCGGCGAAAAACCCAGCTTCGCTGCCGCGATTGCCAGGATGCCCGAGCCTGTGCCGATGTCCAAAAACGACCAGCGTGTTCTTTTTTTTCCACATTGCGCCACCTCGTGGAGACAAAAAGCCGTGGTCGGATGTTGTCCGGTGCCAAAGCTTAGACCGGGATCGAGTATCACCACCTCCTGATTTTTGCGCGGACGTTTTTTGCTCCAACTTGGCTTGACCAGCAATGCATCGCCGATTTCTATGGGCTTAAAATGGCGTTTCCATGACTCGGCCCAGCTTTGCCGCCGGACTCTCGCCAGAATGATCTTGCCGGATCCCAGGTTCAGTCCGCACCGTTTAATCCAATCCAACCCGACACTCAAGTTTTCCCGCCACGCCGTCTTCAGGAATGACTTGGCCTGGCAATAGACCCTGATAGTGGCCACGCCGGTTTCCAGATCAAAGTATGACGAAGCCGGTTCACCAAGCATCGTGCCAAGCAGTTCCGTAACGGCGTCTTCGGCTTCCCGGGTTGTGACGATAGACACGCACCACAGGGATTTGGATTTGGCTGGCATTCCCGCCTTCAGGCGGTTCGATCCGGCTGAAGGCCGAACTCCGAACGGATAATTCATGCCGGAAGATCACGCCATGGCGTGAAGTTGAGCAGTTCGATCTCATTCAGATGGGGATGCAATGCCACCTGGGTGATGCTCGCGTATTCAATTTCGAACGAGTTGGTCTTGGGCAGTGGCAGATCGAGCAAGATTGCCAGGATCATCCGGATCACGCCACCGTGACAGTAAATCGCCACCGTCCCGCCCGGATGTCGCCGGATGATTTTGAACAGACAGGCCTCCACACGGTTGCGGAACTGAAAACCAGTCTCGCCGTTGGGCACCGCGCCCAGCTCAATTTCATCGAGCCAGTCATAGGGATGGACCCCGAACTTTTCCCGCACTTCCTCCCAGTTGAATCCGGTCCAATCGCCGAAATCCACCTCGCACAACCCAGGGAGAATGTTTTGCCTCCGCTTGCGGTTCTTCAACAGCGGTGCCAGCGTTTGCTGGACACGCTTCATCGGGCTCGCGTAAATCGCTTCGAGGTTCCGGCCGTGCAAATACCTGGCGAGCGTTTCGGCCTGCTCCCGTCCCCGCGCCGAAAGATCCATGTCAATCCGGCCGCCGAAGGTTTTCCGGTAACGCGTGTCCACCTCGGCGTGGCGGATGAGCCACAGGCGCGTAAGGACCGGTGAAATTGTTTTGCGCCGCGATTTTTTGGAAATGGCCAAGCAAATCAACCCTTTGCGATCGCACCGTCCTGCGCGGCGATCAATTCGCGGACGCCCGCCTTGCCCAGGGCAAGCAAATCAGCCAGCTGCGCCTCGGTGAAGGTGGCCTCTTCGCCGGTGCCCTGAACTTCGATGAATTCACCGCCGGCATTCATCACCAGATTCAGATCCACGGCCGCCGACACGTCCTCGAGGTAGCACAAATCCACCATCGGCCGGCCGCCGACAATGCCCACGCTCACGCCGGCGACGGCGTGGAGGATTGGCGTTTCCGCCAGTTTCTTTTCGGCCATCAAATTTTTTACCGCCAGCGACAAAGCGACGAACGATCCGGTGATGGCCGCAGTGCGCGTGCCGCCGTCAGCCTGGAGCACGTCGCAATCCACACAAATCGTGCGGGCGCCGAATTTCTGGAGGTCCAGCGCCGCGCGCATCGAGCGTCCAATGAGCCGCTGGATTTCCGACGAACGCCCGTCCAGCCGGCCTTTGCTGATGTCGCGCGGTTTGCGTTGCAGGGTGGAATAAGGGAGCATCGAGTACTCGGCGGTGATCCAGCCGCCCTCAATCTTTTGTTCCTTCATCCAGCGCGGCACGGTTTCCTCGATGGTCACGCCACAGATGACCCGCGTGTTGCCCCACTCCACCAGCGTCGAACCGGCGGCATGGGGAGCGATGTGATTTTGAAATCGGATCGGCCGGAGCTGGTCCGGACGGCGACCATCGGCGCGGAGCGGGAAGGAAACGGTTGTTTGCAATTCGGCCATAAGCAGCGGGATACTAACGGGCAATTCAGGGGATCGTCAAACAGTTGCGCCGACAATCAGCCACCTTGCCAGCCAAATAAATACGTTCACCACATGCCGCGCATCCGGCAGCCGGGAATCTACTTATTCCCGGCTTCGATGCCGGCAAACAGGTTTTCAAGGCTGTTGAGCCGCGATTGATGCGTCTCGTTTTTAGGGTTCAGGACCTGCCGCAGATATTCCACGCCATCGGAAATGTTGCGAACGGATTTGGGCAGGATCGCGCCGGAGGCATTGGCGTGTCCGCCGCCTTGAAATTTCTCCGCGACCTTGAGCGCCTCGCCATTGCGGCTGCGAAAACTGGCGAAGACCGCGTTGCCGCGCCGGAACAGCGTGACCAGCACCGGATATTTGGTCGCCTGCTGCTCCAGCAACTGGTGAACGATGAGATTGTTGTTGCCGACGATCGTGTCCATGAAGCCAACCGTCGGGCTGACGTCCGTGATGTTCGCCTTGCTCCATTCAAAGCCGAGCGGATTTTCAACGCGACGTTTGACGGCCATGACCTCGAGCAACGGATGGTCAATCAACTTTTCAACCTCGCCGCCAATGAGCGTGTGCAGATTCCAGAACTGGTAGATTTTGACCAGGTTGGCGTAATCACCCGCAATGGCAAAATCGGGGTCGTCCTCCAGAAACAGGTCGGCGACATTGTTCAAATGCACCAGCCGGTCCAGCGCCGGGGAACTGATGCCGTGCTGGCCGCAAAGTTCGTAGCAGAGCAGCCCGGCGGATTTATTGACGTCATGAATCAGCCGCGCATTTTTCGGTGCAAACTCCGTGACGTGATGGTCGATGATGACCCAGTCCGGCTTGTCGAGGCGCGGCTCGAAGGTGAAGTCCGTGACCCACGCGGATCGTTCCCGCAGGTCACGCTGTTTCCAAAAATTATAATGATATGCCTCCAGCGGGATGTCCGTGCCGAAAAGCTTTTTGGCGAGTTTTTGCAGCAACGCGCCCGCCAGCAGTCCGTCGAGATCGCTTTCGTGCGTTAAAATTACATCCGGTTGCGGCAGTGGCGTCATGGCATCGGAAGAATAGTCCAGATCCCGGGACAAGGCGAGCGGGGAATTGGCAGTGTCCTGATTTGCGTGGCGGCGACGCCCCCGTCGCCGGATTCAGGCAGATCCGCCGACCGGCGACGAGGCGCCACTGCCACATGTTCCGGCAAAATAGGACACAACTGGGGAATTCGCGGGAACCGGCCAAAAAACTCTTTGAAATCCGCTGTATTTCCCGCCAACATGTTAATTCACTTTGGATGTTGAATTCCACATTCCTAATTTAAATGAAACGCACACATCATTGCAACGAACTGCGCCCGATACATATCGGGCAAACCGTCACCTTGTCGGGCTGGGTCCATTCGCGCCGCGACCTCGGCGGACTCATCTTCATCGACGTCCGCGACCGCGAAGGCCGCACCCAGACCGTTTTCGATCCGTCTGATATTCCGGCAGAGCTCTTGACGCTGGAACTTTTCGACCGAGCGCAAAAATTACGGAGCGAATGTGTCATCAGCGTCAGCGGCAAAGTCCGTCAACGCCCCGCTGGCACTAACAATGACAAGATTCCCACCGGCGAAGTGGAAGTTGCCGTCACCGCGCTCGAAGTTCTGAACATGGCCGAGGTCCTGCCCTTCCCGGTGGACGACCCTGAAGCTGCGAGCAAAGTGAACGAAGAGTTGCGCCTCAAGTATCGCTATCTCGACTTGCGCCGGCCGGAAATGGCACGCAACCTCCGCGTCCGCAGCAAGGTGGCCACGGCCACGCGCGTGTTCATGGATGAACAGGGCTTTCTCGAGGTCGAGACGCCCACGCTGTTCAAATCCACGCCCGAGGGCGCGCGCGAATTTCTCGTGCCGAGCCGCACGAACCCCGGCTTGTTTTACGCGCTGCCGCAGTCGCCGCAGCAGTTCAAGCAGATCCTCATGGTCGCCGGCGTGGAAAAATATTTCCAGCTCGCGCGCTGTTATCGCGACGAGGACCTGCGCGCCGACCGCCAGCCGGAGTTCACGCAGATTGACATCGAGATGTCGTTCATCGAACGCGAGGACATTTACAGCCTGATCGAAGGCCTGCTCAAACGCGTCTGGAAAACCGCGTTGAACATCGACATTCCGACCCCATTTAAGCGCCTCACGTTTGAGGAAGCATTGAACCGCTACGGCATTGACAAGCCGGACACGCGTTTCGGCATGGAACTCGCAGATTTCACCGACGAATTCCGATCCAGCACGTTCAAGGTCTTCAGTGGTGCAGTGGCCAATGGCGGCGTGGTGAAGGCATTGAACGCCAAAGGCATGGCCGGCGCAACCCAAGGCCAGATTGAGACGATGACCGAATACGCCAAGAGTTTCGGCGCGAAAGGCCTGGCGTTCATCAAGGTCGAAGGCGGCGAATGGAAGTCGCCCATCGTGAAATTTTTCAATGATGCCGAGAAGGCCGCGCTGACGAAAAAGCTGGCGATCGAGGAAGGCGATTTGATCCTGTTTGCCGCCGATCAATGGCTGAACGCGTGCGAAATCCTCGGCAAGATCCGCCTGTACTGCGCCGACGTTTTGAAGACGCAGGGCAAGCTGACGATTGCCGCCGACCGGTTTGATTTCCTCTGGGTGATTGAATTTCCGCTGCTCGGTTTTGACCGCGAACAGAATCGCTGGTACTCCAGCCATCATCCGTTTACCGCGCCGGTGACAGAGGATATTCCTCTGCTCAAGACCGACCCGAAAAAGGTCCGTGGTCAGCATTATGACGTGGTGGTAAACGGCGTGGAACTTGGCGGCGGCTCGATTCGCATCCACCAGCCCGACGTGCAGAAAACGGTGTTCGAGGATGTGCTCCAAATTCCGCCGGACATGGTGAAGGCGCGATTCGGCTATATGCTGGAGGCATTCCGCTACGGCGCACCGCCGCACGGCGGCATCGCGCTTGGCTTCGACCGCCTGATCGCCATTCTCTGCAACACGCCGAGCATCCGCGATGTGATTGCCTTCCCGAAAACGGCCAAAGGCACGGATTTGATGACCGACTCGCCCGGCAGCGTGGAACCGAAGCAGCTGCGCGACCTTCATCTGGAATTGAAGGTGGCGAAGAAAGAATAGGTAACAAACAACGAGCGCAGCATTCCGATTTGAGAAGCCCGGATTTCCAACCGCTGCGTTGACCGAAGTCCTCGAAACAAATACCCGGATCGTGGAATGACGTTCCGGCTGCGGCGCTGTCCACCGGAACTTATAATCAATTAAGACGGCCTGCTTTGTGGATTAAAAGCGGGGATTCCACTTGCCGTGAGCCGCCGGTTTTGCGATGACTATATGCGGACGATTTTATGAATGATGTACTGCAGAACTTGATCAAGCTTCAATCCCTCGATTTTGAAGAAACCGCGAGCAAAACCTCCGAGCCAGTCTTGGCGGAGCTGCGCGCCAACATTCCACCTCAAATCCTTGGCCACTACGACCGCCTGGTTGCCCGCGGAAAAAAAGGGCTGGCTGGAGTTCGTGACCAGGTCTGCACGGCCTGCCACATGCGGGTGCCCATCGGGGTCATCACCACACTGATGCGCAATGACGACATTCAACTCTGTGACAACTGCGGCCGCTACCTGTATTTGTTGGAAGCCACGACGCCCGAAGCACCGAAACCGGTCGCCAAGCCCATCGTGGTCAGAAAGCCGCGCAAAGCCAAAGCGGCTTTGCAGCCGGTTTGAAAGCGCCGGCGCAACGGCGCGCGAATACGGGTTCAACCATTCTGCCCGGTTTATTCCTGGGTGAAATAACTCAGGTTTTCCAGTTCGATGGCGAGGTTGACGTTGTTCACGATCACTTCTTCCGGCACAAAGAGAACAATGGGCGAAAAATTCAGGATGCCCGTGATGCCTGCGTCCACCAGCAGGTTGACCACTTCCTGCGCCGCGGCGGCGGGTACGGTGAGAATGGCCATCTTGACGCCGTGGGCCTGGGTGAATTCGCGCAATTTGTCCATGCCGTAAATCGGCTGTTTGATTTCCTTGTCGCGTTTGCGGCGGGGTTCGGCATCGAAGGCCGCAATGATTTCAAATCCCTCCTTTTCAAATCCGCGATACGACAAAAGCGCGAGCCCGAGATTGCCGACCCCCACCAGCACCACCGGCTGCAACCGCGAAGTGCCAAGTTCGTCGGCAATCTTCGTCGAAAGCTCAATGACGTCGTAACCCAGGCCGCGGGTGCCGAAGGTGCCGAAATAGGCGAGGTCCTTGCGCAGTTGCGTGGGTTTCACGCCGGCGGCCTTTGCCAGCGCCTCGCTGGACACCGTGCCCATGCCGTTTTCGCGCAGGCGCGCGAGGCAGCGCAGATAGATCGACAGACGGTAAATCGTCTTCCGCGGGATGATAGGCCGGGTCGCTTTTTTCAAGGCGCAAAGAAATTATGCAAGCGGCCTTCAGGCAGCCAGCCAAAAAAGTTTTCCGGGCGGCAAGGCGCCTGCTTAAGGTAATCCGATGTTGAACGGCGACTGTGTTTCAAGGCTGATGGAACAACGGCTCAATTGCATGAAAACAGCGAAAAAACCGTGCATTAACAGCCCGGCTGCGGGAGATTCTTCCCGTCTGAACCGGAAACCACCGCGATGACACGGATGTTTGAAAATGTCCACCTCGCTCAAAAATCAACGCGGGTTCATTAATAATTTATGCTTGGAAAATACAGCGCCAACACCGGATACGACGAAATGCTGGATGCCAGCGGCAGCCTGCGGTCCCATTACCGCAAATTTCACAAGCTCATCGGAGGGCTGACGCCGCCGGAATTCGACACCAAGCGGCAGGCGATTGACACGGCCTTTCTGCGGCAAGGCATCACGTTCAACGTTTATGGCGACGCCCAGGGCGCGGAGCGGATTTTTCCCTTCGACCTGATTCCGCGCATCATCCCGGCGAAGGAATGGGAACACCTCGAGCGCGGGCTGGCCCAGCGCATCACGGCACTGAACCTCTTCCTGCACGATATTTATCACGAGCAAAAAATCCTGAAGGACGGCGTCATCCCGGAATTTTACGTGCTCTCGGCGCGCCATTTCCGGCGCGAGTTCGTAAACTTTGAAGTGCCCAAGGGCATTTACATCCACATCTGCGGCACCGACCTGATCCGCGACAAGGACGGCAATTATCTCGTGCTGGAGGATAATGGCCGTTGCCCGTCCGGCGTCAGTTATGTCCTGGAAAACCGCCGGGCAATGAAGCGCACCTTTCCGGACATGTTTGAAAGCATCGGCGTCCAGCCCGTGGACCATTACGCGCAGGAACTTCTGAAATGCCTCAAGCACATCGCGCCGGCCGGGGTGGTTGATCCGACCGTCGTACTGCTCACCCCCGGCGCCTACAACAGCGCCTACTTCGAACACACCTATCTCGCGCGGCAGATGGGCATTGAAATTGTCGAGGGACGCGACCTCTTCGTGCGCGACTCGCGCGTACTCATGCGCACCACGAAGGGCATGCAGCCGGTCCATGTCATTTACCGGCGCATTGACGATGATTTCATCGACCCGACGGTTTTCCGCCGCGACTCGATGCTCGGCGTGCCCGGGCTGATCAACGCCTATCGCGCAGGCAATGTGTCCCTGGCCAACTCCATCGGTACCGGCATCGCCGACGACAAGGTCATGTATTACTTCGTGCCCCGGATGATCAAATATTATCTCGACCAGGAGCCGATTTTGCCCAATGTGCCGACCTATCTGGCGAGCGAGGAGAAGGACAAGAAATATATTCTCGAACATCTGCCGGAACTCGTCGTAAAGGCCGCCAACGAATCCGGCGGCTACGGAATGTTGATGGGGCCGAAGGCAACGAAGGAGGAAATCGAGGCGTTCCGTGCGAAAATCATCGCCGAACCGCGCAATTACATCGCGCAACCGATGGTCCTGCTGTCGCAGCACCCGACCCATTGCGATGACACCTTTGAAGGGCGCCACGTGGATTTGCGCCCGTTCATCCTGTCGGGCGAACGCATCTCGATCATTCCCGGGGGACTGACCCGCGTCGCGCTGCGCAAAGGGTCGCTGGTGGTCAATTCCTCGCAGGGCGGCGGCAGCAAGGACACCTGGGTGCTTTATGGGGATGAATGAACTTATGATTTATGATTTTCGATTTACGATTGACCCGCCGAAAAACCGGATGAATGAACGCATCGGTCCGGGCCCGGAATTCCGTCTTCCGGCGGCAACCAAACCGTATCCAGGCACGATTATTATTAACACCCGCGGCGTGATACGCGCCGTCGTAAATCGTAAATCGTAAATCTAAAATGCTCTCGCGCGTCGCCCATTCGCTCTACTGGATGGCCCGTTACATTGAACGGGCGGAAAATATCGCCCGCATCCTGGACGTCAACCTGCAGCTGCTCCTCGACCTGCGGAACCTGGACGAGAAAAAACTCGCTGAATACTGGCTGCCCATTGTTCAGGCCACGGGCGACGAGACGGCCTTTTTCAAGGCGCACCCGCGCGCCACCGGCCCGGCCGTCACGGAATTTCTGGTGTTCCAGCCGGAAAATCCGAATTCAATCGTCCAGTCCATCTGCGCCGCCCGCGAAAACGCCCGCATGGTGCGCGACCAGATCACCCAGGAATTGTGGGAGGAATTGAACCGGCTGTACTTGTTCATCCGTTCGCCCCAGGCCCGGGCCGTCTGGCGGCGCAGCCCGAGCGAGTTTTTCCAGGAGATCAAGGCCGGCTCGCTCCACCTGATCGGCATCATCAATGCCACGATGGTCCATGACGAAGGCTGGTGGTTCGTGCAAACCGGCCAGTTTCTGGAACGCGCCGACAAGACGACCCGCATCCTGGACGTGCGGCACGAGACCCTGCCCGAACGCGGCGTCCCCACGACTGTCAGCCAGACCGACGCGCTCGAATGGTCCGCGGTGCTCCGCTCCTGCAGCGCCTGGGACGCCTATAAATCCATCTACGCCGCCAATGTGAATCCGCGGCTGGTCGCCGAATTTTTGCTGTTGAGCGACAGCTTCCCGCGCTCCCTGCGTTTCTGCGTGGGCGAACTCAACCGCGCCGTCCGCAAGATTTCCGGCGCGGCGGAGGGTTATTTTCGCAACGATACCGACAAACTGGCCGGCCGTTTTCTCGCCGAGCTGCAGTTCAGTTCCGTGGACGAAATTTTTGAGCGCGGCCTGCACCGGTACCTGGACGAGGCGCAAATCAAATTGAACAGCATCGGTGACGCGTTGTTCCGCGCCTATATTTTCCAGCCGTTTCAAAGTCCCGACAGCGAGCACATGGTCCAGCAGGAGGAACAACAGCAGCAGGCGCAGCGCGCACCGCGCATCCTGCATCACTGATCATGTCCATCCACGTCGCCCTTCACCATCGTACGCATTACCAATACGACCGGCTGGTCACGCTCGGACCGCAGACCATCCGGCTGCGCCCCGCGCCGCATTCCCGGACCCGGATACTGGCCTATTCGTTGCGCGTCGCGCCGGAAAAACATTTCATCAACTGGCAGCAGGATCCCCAGTCGAATTATCTCGCCCGTCTGGTTTTTGAGCAGCCCACCCGCGAACTGTGCGTGGAGGTGGACCTCGTCGCGGAAATGGCGGTGTTGAACCCGTTCGATTTCTTCCTGGAACCGCAGGCGGAAAAATTTCCGTTCAGCTACGACTCTGCGCTCGACCACGAGCTGGCGCCCTTCCGGCGCAAATGCTGGCTCACGCCGGATTTTACAAAGTATTTGACTGAACTGCGGCGCGACTTGCTCGGCGAGGTCAAACGACGGACCAAACAACAGCGGCTCGAAATTCCTGACAGTGAAAAGTTGCGCACGAATGACTTTCTCGTCGCGGTCAACCAGCGCCTGTGGAAGGACATCAAATACGCCATCCGCCTTGAGCCCGGGGTGCAGACGCCGGAGGAAACCCTCGTCAAGGCCAGCGGCTCGTGCCGCGACTCGGCATGGCTGCTCGTCCAATTGTTGCGCCACTGCGGCCTCGCAGCCCGCTTCGTCAGCGGCTACCTCATCCAGCTGAAGCCGGACGTGAAATCGCTCGATGGACCGAGCGGCGCGGAAAAGGACTTCACGGACCTGCACGCCTGGTGCGAGGTTTACCTGCCGGGCGGAGGCTGGATCGGCCTCGATCCCACGAGCGGCCTGCTCGCCGGTGAAGGCCACGTTCCCCTCGCCTGCACGCCCGATCCTTCCAGCGCCGCCCCCATCAGCGGCGCCGTGGACGAGTGCGAGTGCAAGTTCAGCTTTGACATGAGCGTGGCGCGCATCCACGAATCGCCACGCGTCACCAAGCCTTACACCGAGGAACAATGGACGAACATCGAAAAACTTGGCCATGCGATTGACGTGGACCTGAAAAAACACGACGTGCGGCTCACGATGGGCGGCGAGCCGACGTTTGTTTCCGTGGATGATCCTGACGGCGCGGAATGGAATTTCACCGCCATGTCGCACAAGAAACGCGTTCTTTCCGGTGAACTCATCAAGCGCCTGCGCGCCAAGTTTGCGCCCGGAGCGCTGTTGCACTACGGCCAGGGCAAGTGGTATCCCGGCGAACCGCTGCCGCGCTATGCGCTCGGCGCGTACTGGCGCAAGGACGGCGTGCCGGTCTGGAAGGATGACTCGCTCATCGCCGATGAATCTAAAAATTACGGCCACGGTCCGAAGGAGGCCAAGGAGCTGGCAACCCGGCTCGCCAGGACAATTGGCGTGGACCCGAAACATCTCATTCCCGCCTACGAGGACGCGTTTTATTACACCTGGAAGGAACGCCGCTTTCCAACCAACGTCACGCCGGAAAAATCCAATCTCAAAGACAGGCAGGAGCGCGAACGCATCGCAAGGATTTTCCAGCAGGGCCTCGGCACGGTCGTCGGCTACACGCTTCCGATCAAGCGCGGGTGGTTGGGAAATCAGCCGGGGTGGATATCGGGCGCCTGGTTTTTGCGCGATGATAACACGCTCTGGTTGATTCCGGGCGACTCGGCAATGGGTCTGCGCCTGCCGCTGGATTCCGTGCCGTGGGTCGCCGAAAAGGATTATCCGTGGCTGCGGCAGCAGGACCCGTCGCAACCGGATTTGCCGGAGCTGCCGAAGGAATTTCCGTACCGGCAGCAAATCGTACGCGGACGCGCCGCGGCGGTGCCAGCCGGCTACGGCCCGGGCCAGCGCGCCCAGAAACTCGGCAAACCGGAAAAGGAACCGGAGCCGACCAAACCGGACGAGGACCCCAACCGCCGTCCCGTCCAGGGCGAAAGCGCGCCGTGGATTATTCGAACCGCATTGTGCGTCGAACCGCGCGACGGACGGTTGCACGTTTTTATGCCGCCCGTCGAGAAGACCGAAGATTACCTCGACCTCATCGCCGGCATCGAAACCACCGCCGCCGAAACCGGCCTGCCGGTCGTTATCGAAGGCGAAACGCCGCCGAAGGATCCGCGCCTGAACAAGCTCGCCGTCACGCCCGACCCCGGTGTCATCGAGGTCAACATGCACCCAAGCAAGACGTGGGAGGAACTCGTCGAGCGCACGACGGTGCTTTACGAGGAGGCGCGCCTGACTCGGCTCGGCACGGAGAAGTTCATGGTGGACGGACGCCATACCGGCACCGGCGGCGGCAACCACATCATCATCGGCGGCGAAACGCCCGCGGACTCCCCGGTGTTGCGACGGCCGGATCTGCTGCGTTCACTGCTCGCCTACTGGCAGAACCATCCGTCGTTGAGCTGGCTGTTCAGCGGACTGTTCATCGGCCCGACCAGCCAGGCGCCGCGCATTGACGAGGCCCGCAACGATTCGTTGTACGAACTCGACGTCGCGTTCAAGGAAATGGAACGCCAAATCCACCGGCACGGTAACACACCGCCCTGGCTGGTGGACCGGCTGTTCCGCAATCTGCTGATTGATGCGAGCGGCAACACCCATCGCGCCGAGTTCAGCATCGACAAGCTGTTCGCGCCCGAAAGCAGCAGCGGCCGCCTCGGCCTCGTCGAGATGCGCGCCTTCGAAATGCCGCCCGACGCCCGCATGAGCCTCGCGCAGCACCTGCTCCTCCGCGGCCTGGTCTCCAAGTTCTGGAAGGAGCCCTACACCAACGGCCTGGTGCGCTGGGGCACGGACATTCATGACCGCTGGATGCTGCCGCATTTTTGCGAGACCGACTTAAAGGATGTCGTCGTCGATCTGCGCGAAGCCGGTTATCCGTTCGAATTCGACTGGTTCGCGCCGCACTTTGAATTCCGCTTCCCGCGCATCGGCGATCTGGAGCAACGCGATTTGCAGATCGAACTCCGCACCGCGCTCGAACCGTGGCACGTCCTCGGCGAGGAACCGGGCGGCGGCGGCACGGTGCGTTATGTGGACAGCTCGGTCGAGCGCCTGCAGGTCAAGGCGTGCGGACTCGCGGGCGACCGTTTTGCCATCACCTGCAACGGCCATCGCGTGCCGCTGCATCCGACCGGCACCAACGGCGAAGGCATCGCCGGCGTGCGTTATCGCGCGTGGCAGCCGCCGGTCTGCCTGCAACCCACCATCGGCTCGCACGCGCCGCTGCGGTTTGACCTGTACGACACCTGGAACCAGCGTTCACTCGGCGGTTGCACCTACCACGTCGCCCATCCCGGCGGACTCAGCTATGAAACCTTCCCGGTGAACAGTTACGAGGCTGAGAGCCGCCGGCTTTCGCGCTTTTTCCGCCACGGCCATACTCAGGGCCGGAAAAAAATTCCCGCGGCACCCGCAAATTCTGATTTTCCTTTTACGCTCGACCTGCGCAATGTTTAACGTGGCCGACACGCAACCAACGCAAGACCAGCAGACCATGCGACAGTCCCAATCAGCAACCGGCGCAACCGGAACCGCCATTCCGGCGGCTCCCCTGCCCGCCCGGTTGCTGGCGGGATACAAGCGGAGCCTTTCCGCCTTCGATGAGTTGCTCGCGGAAAACGGCGAACCCCGGCCGCACTATGCCAGACTGATTGGCGCGCTGGAGGAATTCAGCGCTGCTGATTTGCAGCGGCGTTCGGATACCTGTCGGCGGCTCATCCACGAACAGGGCATCACATACAACGTGTATGGCGATCCGCTGGGTATGGAGCGCCCGTGGCAGATCGATCCAATTCCGTTCATCATAGCACCGGGCGAATGGCGCGCCCTCGAAACGGGCCTCGTCCAGCGCGCCACGCTGTTGAACAAGATTCTTGGCGACTGCTACGGGCCGCAGGAACTCATCCGGTCGCGCTGCCTGTCACCGGCGCTGGTGTTTGCCCAGCCGGATTTTTTGCGTCCGTGCCACAACATCCGGCCGCCGGGAAATGTTTTTCTGCATTTCTATGCCGCCGACCTGGCGCGTTCGCCCGACGGCCGCTGGTGGGTGATCTCCGACCGCACGCAAATTCCCACCGGTGCCGGCTACGCGCTGGCCAACCGTCTGGTGACCTCTCGCATCCTGCCCGAACCATTCCGCGACAACCATGTGCAACGTCTCGCCGGATTTTTCCGCACGGTGCAGAACACGCTGGCCCAGCTCGCGCCACGCCAGCCGGACAAGGCCCGCGTCGTCATGCTCACGCCCGGCCCGCACAACGAAACCTATTTCGAACAGGCCTACCTCGCGCGTTATCTCGGTTACATGCTCGTCGAGGGGCAGGATTTGACCGTGCGCGACAATCATGTCTGGCTGAAGACCCTGAGCGGCCTTGACCGGGTGGACGTGATCCTGCGGCGCGTGGACGATGATTTTTGCGATCCGCTCGAACTGCGGAACGACTCGATGCTCGGCGTGCCGGGACTGGTCGAGGTCATGCGGGCCGGCAACGTGACGGTGGCCAACGCGCCCGGCAGCGGCCTGTTGCAAAGCCCGGCGTTCATGTCGTTCCTGCCCGGACTTTGCCGGCTGTTGTTCGGCGAGGAGTTGAAATTGCCGTCGGTGGCAACCTGGTGGTGCGGCCAGAAATCCGCGCAGCAATACGTCCTCGAACACCTCGACCGGCTGGTCGTGAAACCGGCGTTCCGCACGCACCTGAAGATGGCCGACCCGGAAAAAACGCTAAGCGCCGCCGAACGGGACGCACTGAAACGCCGCATTGAATTTGACCCCGACTTGTTTGTCGCGCAGGAGCGCGTGGAGCTTTCCACCGCGCCGGCCTGGGGCGAAAACGGCCTGGTTTCGCGCCCGGTCGGCCTGCGCGTCTATGTCGTGGCCACCCGCGACGGCGGCTACTGCGTCATGCCCGGCGGGCTGGCGCGCGTCTCGCCGGACCGTGGCACGCGTTTCATTTCCATGCAGCGTGGCAGCAGCAGCAAGGACACTTGGGTCACGTCCGAAACGCCGGTCGAGGAGGTCACGCTGCTCCACAGCCCGAACCAAACGGTCGAGCTGCGCCGCACGGGGAACAACCTGCCGTCGCGGCTGGCGGACAACTTTTTCTGGCTGGGCCGTTACTCGGAGCGCGCGGACGCCACGGCGCGGCTGCTCCGAAGCGCCCTGGCGCGGTTCAATCCGGAACGCACCGGCGGTTCGCTCCCGCTGCTCGCGCCGCTGCTCAAGACCCTCGAATCGCAGGGGCAGCTACCCGGTATTTGGAACCGGCCGGAACTGGCCCAGCGGGAGGAGGCGTTCGAGGCCGAATTGCTTGCGACCATTTTTGATCCGGACCGCCCGGGAAGTTTGCGGCAGGTGGTCGGACATTTGCAGCAACTGGCGATGTTCGTGCGCGACCGCACTTCCAACGACATGTGGCGGGTGTTGAACCAGCTCGACGAACGCCTCGCGGCGCCCGCCGCCAGCCTCGTCATGCTGGCCGGCGACGCCACCGGAGTGTTGAACCAGATCCTGATCGGCCTCGCGGCGTTTCACGGCCTGGCGCGGGAAAACATGACCCGCGCACAGGCGTGGCGGTTTCTCGACATGGGCTTGCGGCTGGAACGCGCTATTTATCTCGGTACTTTGCTGGATGCGACGTTGCGGCTGCCCGAGGCGGACAATCCCAGCGTCCTGGAAGCCGTTCTCGAGGTCGCCGACAGTTCCATCACCTACCGGTCACGCTACAACCTGCTCCCGAGCCCGCCGGCCGTTTTCGACCTGGTGCTGCTCGACGACAAAAACCCGCGCTCCGTCCTGTTTCAAATCGTGCAGCTCATGCAACATTTCGAGCGGCTGCCGCGCGAACGTGAATCCGAGCGCACCGATTCGGGCAAAAGCATCCTGCAGGAAAGTCTCGCGCGCCTGAGCAATGCCGACACCCGCGAACTGGCGTCGGTGAAGCATGAGCTGCACTCGACCCGGGTTGGTGAAATCATCCGGCAGATTCTGCGCGACCTGCCGAGGCTGTCCGACGCCATCGCCGCCAGCTACTTCGCGCATTCGGCAATATCGCGGACCGGCCGGGAGAACGTGCCATGACCTACAACATCATCCATCGCACGCTTTACGAATACGCCGCGCCGGTCGCGGTGTCCCATCATGTGGCCCGGCTCGAACCGCGCGCCACGGCTACTCAGGAGCGCGAAAGCTTTTCCCTGAAAATCTTCCCCGAACCCACCCTGCGCAAGGCGCGCACGGATTACTTCGGCAACCAACTTTGCCTCTTCAGCATCCAGGAGGTTCACAGCCGGCTCGAAATCATCACCCACAGCCGGGTGAGCGTGCGGGCGGACCGGCCGCCAACGCCCAAACCCTCCTCCGGCTGGGAGGAGGTGGCCCGGCTGTTCCGCGACCCGGTGTCGCCGGAAGTCGTCGAGCCGTACCAGTTTGTCTTCGATTCGCCGCAGGTGCGAGGTTCGTTTGAACTGGCTGATTACGCCCGTAAAAGCTTTGCCCAGGACACGCCGCTGCTGGCGGGCGCGAAGGATTTGACCCGTCGCATATTCGAGGATTTCAAATACGATCCCAAGGCGACCACCGTCGCCACGCCGCTGGAGGAGGTTCTGGAGAAGCGGCGCGGCGTCTGCCAGGATTTTGCGCACCTGGGCATCGCCTGCCTGCGCTCCCTGGGCCTGCCGGCGCGCTATGTGAGCGGTTATTTGCGGACCCGCCCGTTCGAGGGCAAGGAACGGTTCGTGGGCGCGGACGCCTCGCACGCGTGGTTTTCCATTTTTTGTCCGGGCGCGGGCTGGCTGGATTTTGACCCGACGAACAATGTTCAACCGACGGAGGAACACATCACCGTGGCCTATGGCCGTGACTTCGGCGACGTGAGTCCGGTGGCGGGCATCATCACCGGTGGCGGCAAACACGCCGTCAAGGTGGCGGTGGAAGTCAAATCTCTGGCCGAAAGCAATCAATGAAATACGACATCCTCCACCGAACCCGTTACGTTTATTCCGCACCCGTGCGCGACAGTTTCAACGACGTCCGCCTCGAGCCGCCCTCCATTCCGGAGCAGACGGTCGAATCCTTCCTGCTCCGCATCCTGCCGGCCGCCCGGCTGAATCATTACACGGATTTTTACTCCAACTGGGTCCATCATTTTGAGATTCCCGAACCGCATACCTACCTGCTCATCGAAAGCCAGTCCCGGGTTACCCCCCGCTGGCCGGCGCCCTTTGCCCCCGACGCGCGCCTGTGCCCGCTCAGCAAGATCGAGGAAGCCCAACACATTGAACGTTGCTTTGATTTTTTGCAGAACAGCCGGTTCGTTGAAATCGAGCCGGATGTCTGGCGGCTGGCCGTGGATGCGACCGTGGATTGCGATGATGTCTGGCAGGCCGTGCTCGCGCTGATGCAGTTTGTCCACGGTTTTTTGAAATACGAGCCGCACTCGACCCACGTCCACACGCACATGCGCGACGTCATCACCCAGAAGCGGGGTGTCTGCCAGGATTATGCGCATTTGATGATCGGCCTGTGCCGCAGCCTGAAAATCCCCGCCCGCTACATCAGCGGTTATCTCGCCACCGAATCCGCCAGCGCCACCCACGCCTGGGTGGAAGTGTTCGTGCCCAACGTCGGCTGGCGGGCGGTGGACCCCACCCACAACCGCCAGCTTGACAATACCTACGTCAAAATCGGTCACGGGCGCGACTACGGCGACGTCCCCCCCATCGCCGGCAATTATCGCGGCACCCTCCAGCGCACGATGGAAGTCGAAGTCAAAATCACGCCGATCGGGTGAAGAATTGAAACTGCACAGGCCCTTCCAGCTTCAACCGGTCTGGGATTGAATGTTCGCGTTGAATGTTTGATATTCATTCTTAAACCCATACCCCGGTGGGGCGTGCCACTCCGTGCGCGCCGCTCCTCCTGCATTCGTTCAAAATTGAATGTATCTGCCCTTGCAGCCGGAACCAATAACGTTGCGATTGATCTTCCGCCTTTCCCCGGGTCCGATCAAAAAAACACCGGACCATGAGTTGTCCGTGACGGTTAGCAGGTCAACACCCGGCCGGTCCGGCGATGGCCTATATGGACAGGGATTGAGCAAAACGCCTTGCATAAAGCCCTATTATGAGGCATTATGATGGTTGACGCGTCTTAATCTCAGTTATCGAAACGACCAAATATTACATGGAGGATTTTGTGGATTTATCAATCGGCTGCCGGTTTGCCAGGCAGTGTTCAGGGGTCGTTTGCCGCTTACGAAAGGCTTGTTCAAGCAAGTCGGTTCACTTTTCCCTGGCATTGGCTGCGCTGGCATTCTGTTTATTGGCCGTGCCACCGGCCCAAGGCGCCGCCTGGGTCACCAACAGTCCGTTGACCACCGCGCGCGTTTCCCACACGGCAACGCTGCTGCCCAACGGGACAGTGCTGGTTACCGGCGGCTTCGACAACAATAACAACGTCACCAACAGCTCGGAACTGTACGATCCCGACACCGGACAATGGACGGCCACCGGCCCGATGAACGTGTCGCGCGCGTATCACACGGCGACGTTGCTGCCCAATGGCAAGGTGCTTGTTACTGGCGGTTTCGACGGCGTCAACTATCTCGCCACCGCAGAACTGTACGACCCGGCAAGCGGAACGTGGACAGCCACCGGATCGCTGCACGCCGCCCACGAATTTCTCCGCGCGAACCTGCTGTCCGACGGAACGGTGCTGGTTGCGGGCGGAGGCAACAACACGGTTCTTTCCAGCGCTGAAGTGTATAATCCGGGTAGTGGAACCTGGACGGTCACCAGTTCGCTGAACACGAACCGGGAATTTCAAACCGCGACCTTGCTGTCCAGCGGGCAGGTGCTGACGGCCGGGGGTTATAACGGCACCAACTATCTTTCCAGCACGGAACTATACGATCCAGCCACGACCGCCTGGAGGACCACCAATTCGCTGAATTTCGCGCGGCGATTTCATTCGTCAACGCTCCTGCCCAACGGCCAGGTGCTGGTCGCCGGGGGGTATGATGGCACGAATTATCTTTCCAGCGCCGAGTTGTTCAATCCGGCCAACGGAACCTGGACGACGACCGGCCCCCTCAACACTGGCCGCGGGTATCACTCGGCAACATTGCTACCCAATGGGCAGGTGCTCGTGGCGGGGGGTTATGCCAACAGCGGCGTGACCCGGAGCGCGGAGCTTTACAATCCCACGAATGGAATCTGGACAACCATTAGTCCGCTGAACGCCGCCCGCGGTTATGGTTATACGGCGACGTTGTTGCCGAATGGCCGGGTGCTGATCGCGGGAGGTTATGACGGCACCAATGTTCTTTCGGGCACGGAGGTGTACGATCCATCCGCCGCAACCTGGACGGCGACCAATGCGTTGACGACCGGACGCTATCTTCACACCTCAACATTGTTGCCCAATGGCCAGGTGCTTATCGCGGGAGGATGGAGCGGCAGCGACTGGCTGGGCAGCGCGGAGATGTATGATCCCACCGCCGGTAGCTGGACAGCGACCAACGCGCTGATCACCGCCCGTGGTTACCACACGGCCACCTTGCTGCCCAATGGCAAGGTGCTGGTCGTGGGCGGACAAAATACCAGCGGTTCCCTGACCAACGCGGAACTGTTCGATCCGGCCACCGGAACCTGGACGGCCACAGGTTCGCTGAATGTTCCGCGCTATTATCACACGGCCACGTTGCTGCCCAATGGCAAGGTACTGGTCGCCGGCGGACGGAACAGCGGTTATCTTGGCAGCGCCGAGTTATACGACCCGGCCGCCGGGACCTGGACGCCCACCGGCTCATTGAACCACACCCGGGAGCTTCATACGGCCAACTTGATGCCCAACGGGAAGGTGCTGGTTGCCGGGGGCTATGACGGCACGAATTATCTTTTCAGCGCGGAGTTATACGACCCGGTCGCCGGGACCTGGTCCAACACCGGCCCATTGAACACCAAGCGTTATCTGCAGACAGCGACGTTGCTACCCAATGGCAAGGTGCTGGTTGCCGGCGGTTGGGGTATCGTCGGCTGGCTGGCCAGTGCCGAACTGTATGATCCGGGCGCGGGCACATGGACACCGACCCGTTCGCTGAACACACCTCGTTATTCCGATACCGTTACCTTGTTGCCCAACGGCCGGGTGCTGGCTGCCGGGGGGATCACCGGTGCCGGCGTAACCAACAGCGCGGAACTGTATGATCCAGCCGCCGCTACGTGGACTGCAACCGTTGCCCTGAACAACATCCGCGAGTTGCATACGGCCACGTTGCTGTTCAACGGCCTGGTGCTCATCGCGGGCGGTTATGACAACAGCTTCACTCTGGCCAGCACGGAGTTGTACGATGTCGGCCTCGGTTTCAACCCGGCCTGGCAGCCGCAGATTGGGACCATCCCCTCGCCGCTTGGTCTGGGCAGCAGCCTGGTGATCACCGGCGCCCAGTTCCGTGGCATTTCGGAAGGATCGGGCGGCAACTCCCAGGATTCGCCGGCGGATTATCCGCTGGTGCAGTTGCGCAACATGGATAGCGGACAGACGGTGTTTGTGCCTTCCATCAACTGGTCAACGAACTCGTTCACCGCAGCGGCGGTTGGCGGTTTGCCGCCCGGCTGGACGATGGCAACGGTATTCGTCAACGGCATTCCCGGCGCGTCCGGAGCTCTTCTGCTCTATAGCAAAGCACCCGCAACCGTGAATCTGGGCAACCTCTCCCAAACTTATGATGGCACCGCCAAAAGCGTTTCTGTCACCACCGCTCCGCCAGGCCTGACGGTGAATGTGACCTACAATGGATCGGCCAATGCCCCAACCAACGCGGGCAGCTACACCGTCATCGGGACCATCAACGAATTCAATTACGCGGGCGCCAGCACTAACACGCTCGTCGTCAGCAAGGCCGCCGCCACGGTAACTCTGGGCAACCTGCTGCAAACGTATGATGGCACGGCCAAGAACGTTTCTTTCACCACCGCTCCGCCGGCCTTGACCGTCATCCTGACCTATAACGGATTGCCCAATGCCCCGACTAATGCGGGCAGTTATGCCGTCATTGGGACCATCGATGACTTGAATTATTCGGGCGGCACCACCGGCACGCTGGTCATCAGCAAAGCCACGGCAGCCGTGACCTTGGGCAATTTGCTGCAAATCTATGATGGCACGGCCAAGAGCGTTTCTTTCACCACCGCACCGCCAGCCATGACTGTCATCCTGGCCTACAACGGATCGCCCAATGCCCCGACCAATGCGGGCAGCTATACCGTCATCGGGACCATCAATGATTTGAATTACGTGGGGAGCGCCACCAACACGCTCGTCGTCGGGAAGGCGATTGCCGGCGTGACCCTGGGCAATCTGTCTCAGACCTACGATGGTACGGCCAAGAGCGTTTCCGTCGTTACTGCGCCGCCGGCCTTGGCCGTCATTGTGGCCTACAACGGATTGGCCAATGCTCCGACCAATGCGGGCAGCTACACCGTTGTGGGAATCGTCAATGACTTGAATTACCTGGGCGGCGCCACCAACACGTTCGTCATCAATGCTCCGGCGCTGGGACCGATCATCCTGACCGGGGCGGTCATGCTGCCGAATGGCGCATTTCAATTCGGATTCACCAACACGCCGGGCGTAAGTTTCAGCGCGCAGGTCATCACAAACATCTCCGTGCCGGTCACCAACTGGACGCCGCTCGGCGGCGTCACGGAAATCTCGGCCGGCCAGTACCGGTTCACCGACCCGCAGGCCACAAACAACGACCTCCGAATCTACCGGGTCAGCTCGCCTTAGCGTCCAGACGACCTGCAAGCCCTTTGGCCGGCCGCGTTTTCAGTCGCTTTCGGCGAACCGGCTCAAAAAACTCGCGTGCGAAAAACTTTTCATTGACCGCATAATTTGGCATCCTGCCGGAACAATTCAGGCGGCACGTAAATTTTTCAATGACGAAACAAAAAACGACAGCCACAAGCCGGTCAACAGTGAGCGGACCCCATGACCGGTCGGTGGCCGTATTATCACCTGGCTTTCTGCTTTGTCAGTTTCTCAGGTCAGTTTCCCTGGCTGGTCTGGCGTTTCTCTGTGGTTGCCAGACTTCGGTCCAAAGTTTGTTCCCCGCCACCGGCCCCAACTGGCATGTCCAGCAGGGCCAGGCGCTCTGGCGGCCGCAGCGCGGTCTGCCGGAATTCGGCGGCGACCTGGTGCTGGCCAGGGATGATGCCGGCCATTGCCTGATTCAGTTTGACAAGACTCCGATGGCGATCCTTTCGGCACAGACCACCTCGAACCGCTGGCTGATTAAATTTCCGCAACGGCAGATGAGCTTCAGCGGCCAGGGTCCGGGGCCGACCCGCTTCAGCTGGCTGTATCTGCCCGCGGCACTGGCCGGAAAACCCCTGCCGGAGTCCCTGCATTTTGAAAGCAAGCCGGACGGGGGCTGGCGGCTGGAAAATTCCCGCACCGGCGAAACCCTGGAGGGCTTCCTTTCGCCGTGAGTTCCTTCTTGAAACGCTGGTGGTGGGTCTTGCTTGTCGTGGCCGCCGGTATCGGAGTCTGGCGGTTGCGCTTTGACGTGGACATCCTGGATCTGCTGCCGCCGGACGAACCGTCGGTGCAAGGCCTGAAGGCTTACCAGCAGCATTTCACCAATGCCCGCGAACTGATTGTCACGTTGCAGGCGCCGGAATCCGATCTGGCGGAGCGCTTGACGGGAGATCTGGCGGCGGCCTTGAGGCAACACACCAATCTCATCGAGGAAGTCACCTGGCAGCCGCCCTGGATGGAACGGCCCGATCAGCTGGGCGAACTGCTCGGCTGGCTGTGGTTCAACCAGCCGCCCGCGGATTTTACCACGCTGACCAACCGGCTTGCGGCCGACCGGCTCAAACCGGCGCTGGAGGAGACCCGCGAACTGCTCGCCAACTCAATGTCGCCGATGGACCTCGCACGGCGTTCGTTCGATCCGTTCAATTTGCTGACGATCCCGGCCTTGACCAACATCAGTGGCATCTCAATGGACTAGGGCAATCAGATGTTCGCTTCCACCGATGGAAAATATCGCGTGCTGTATGTGCAATCCGCGGTGGACCTGACCAGTTATCGTTCGTGCGAAAACTGGTTGAAATCCGTTCACGCGGCCGTCTCGGAATTACAGACCGGGCCGGCGAAAGACAATTGGAAAGACGTGGTCGTCCGCTATACCGGCCGGCCGGTTTTTGTGGAGGAAATTGCCACGAGCATGCAACACGACATGAGCCATTCGGTCGGCGGGACTACCCTGATCATTGCCCTGCTCTTCTGGCTGACCCACCGGCGCTGGCTGCCGATGCTGTGGCTGTTGGCGCTGCTGGCCGTGATTCTGGCGGCGACGCTGGCGCTGGGCGGGCTGGTGCTGGGAACGGTCAGCGTGGTTGCGCTGGGCTTTGCCGCCGTGCTGCTGGGCCTGGCCGTGGATTATGCGGTCGTCCATTATCAGGAGGCGCTCGCCCATCCGCAAATGACCGTGCCGGAGATCCGCCGGGCGATTGCGCCCAGCATTCTGTGGGCGGCGATCACCACGATGAGCGCGTTCCTGGTCCTGAACCTTGGCGGCCTGCCCGGCCTCGGCCAACTCGGCTCGCTCGTGGCCATCGGCATCGCGCTTTCGGCGCTGGTGATGGTAATGATTTATCTGCCGCCGCTATTCCCCGGCCGCCGCCGACCGCGCCCGAACCAGGCACCGTTTCGCTGGTGGAATTATTTCGTTGCGCCGCAGGAACCGCCGGTGGCGGCCCGGAGCGCGGGCGGCCCGCCCGCAAGTTTCATTGTCTTAGTGTTTACCGGTTCGATATTTCTCGCCGCAGGCACCGTGCTGTGTTTCCGACAACCCAGTCTGGATCGCACCGGAAACGCCCTGCAGGCGCAGCATGGCGAGGCGCAAACCACGCTGGACGAAATGACGGTCGAACTTGGCCTGCCGCCGCAACCGCTCTGGCTCATCATCTCCGGCCACGACGAACCGGAAGTTTATCAGCGCATCCTCAAGGCCGAGGAGTTGTTGAATGGCGCGGTGACCCATCATCTCATCGGCCGGTACCTGCTGCCGGACACGTTGTGGCCGCGCGCCGAATTTCAAGCCGCCAACCGCGCCACGGCAGCGGCCCTGGGCGAAAAGGGGCCGCTGCTGCGCAGTGCGTTGTCGGACGAGGGTTTCAACACCAATGCTTTCGTGCTGACGGCGGAGCTGGTGCGGACCTGGGCACGCGCCGGGGAAAGCCAGGCGGTGATCTGGCCGACCAATCATGTCAGTCAATGGCTGCTGAAACGCTTCGTTGCCCGGACTTCGGACGAATACTTGTTGATGGGTTTGATTTATCCCGCGACGAACCAGGTTGATGCGTCGGAGTTGACGGCGTTGTCCCGACAGCTGGCGCAGAATCACGCGCTGCTTTCCGGCTGGGAACTGCTCGGCAGCGCGACCTTGAAGCGCGTCCAATCCAGAATGTGGCAGGTCGTGACGCCGATGATCGCGCTGGTGCTGCTTTCCCTCTGGTTCGCCTTTCGCCGGGCGAAGGAAATTCTGCTGGGGGTGGCGGTACTGGGTTTGAGCGGCGTGTGCCTGCTGGCGACGATGGCTCTGGCGGGCTGGACCTGGAATTTGATGAACCTGATGGCGCTGCCGCTCATGCTCGGCACCGGCGTGGATTACACGCTTTTCATCCAGCTCGCTCTGCGCCGGCATGGCGGTGATCTCGCCGCCGTTCACCGTTCCGTGGGGCGCGCGCTGATGCTGTGCGGCGGCACGGCGGTGGCCGGGTTTGGTTCGCTTGCGTTTTCCAGCAATCTGGGCATGGCCAGCCTGGGCAAGGTGTGCGCCGTGGGCATCGGCACCAACATGCTGATCTCCGTGTTTTTGCTTCCAACCTGGTGGCAGTGGCTTCGTCCAAGGTTCAAAGCCCAAAGTCCAAAGTAGTTTGCCACAATGGTTACGAACGAAAAGCCGGCTCGCGCAAAACTGCCTCCGTTTTACCGTGCCGGTTTGTGGCGGTTCGGACTGGTGGCCGCGCGGATTTTGCCGGTTGGATTGGTGAAAGGAATCGCCGTGGCCCTGGCGGATTTTTATTGGCTGCTCCAGCGCCGGCGCTGCGAGGCGGTCGTCCGAAATTTCCTGCCGGTCTTTGCCGGGGACCGCACGGCTGCGGAAAAGGCCGCCCGGGCGGCGCACCGGAAGTTCGCCGCGAAACTGGTGGATCTGTGGCGCGTCGAGGGCGGCGAGACCATCCGCAACTGGCTGACGAACCCGGGCGAACTGGAGATCATCCATGCCGCCCGGCGGCGCGGATGCGGCACGCTGTTCATCACGCTGCATCTTGGCAACTGGGAACATGGCGGACTGCTGCTGAACCAGCTCGGCATCCGGCTGACGATTCTCACGCAAGCCGAGCCCGATGACGGCCTGACGGAATTGCGCAAGGCGGCGCGGGCGCGTTACGGCGTGGACACGCTGATCATCGGCGAGGACAGCTTCGCCTTCGTGGAGGTCATCAAACAGCTGCAAGCCGGCGCGGACCTCGCGGTGTCGCTGGATCGGCCGCCGGATCGAGGCGGAGTGCCGGTGGAATTCTTCGGCCATGCCTTCGAGGCGTCGCTGGCGGCGGCGGAACTGGCCCGGGCCTCCGGCTGCGCGCTGATCGGCGTGACGATTGTCCGCCGGCCCGATGGCTACGCCGTAAAAGTTCTGCCGGAGTTCTCGTATGATCGCAGGGCCCTGGGCAACCGCGAAGCCCGGCGGGAATTGACACAGCAAATCCTGCGTGCATTCGAGCCGGAAATTCGCAAGGATGTCGATCAATGGTACCAATTCACTCCCATCTGGCCGAAGGACGAATAAACCCGCTCTTCCAATCGCCCGAATTTCTTGATCGTAATCTGAGTCTCCTCCGATGCTCTGCCATGAAAAGGATTGTGGCTAAAATTATTATCGCCGGCTGCGCCTTGGCTGTTTTGTGTCTGGCCGGCCTCGCCGTTCACGGCGCCGATTACGATGCGCAATTCAACCAATGGTTTGAGGTGCAGACCAATCTCCAAAGCTGGTCGGGCGACTTTACGCAGACCCGGACGCTCACGGTGTTGAACCAGCCGCTCGTGTCCCAGGGCAAAGTCTGGGTGAAGCCGGGCGAATTCCGATGGGAACTCGGCCAGCCCGTGCAAACCATCGTGCTGCGCCGGCCCGATCAACTGCTCATCGTTTATCCGCGGCTCAAGCGGGCGGAAAAATACCCGCTCGACGCCGTGCCGACCGGCCCGATGCGGGATGCGCTGGCGTTGCTGGATGCCAGCCTGCCGCGGGATCGTGCAGCGATGGAAAAAAGCTTCCGGCTGCTGACGGCGACGGCAACCAATTCAATTTTGCAGATGACGCTTCAGCCGCGCAGCGAGGCCGCCCGGAAATTCATCGGCGAGATCATCATCGGGTTTCACACCAATGATTTTACCATCGCCGCCACCGAAATGAAATTCGCCGACGGCTCGCGCCTGCGGAATGATTTCACCAATGTGGTGCTGAACCTGCCGCTGGATCCGAAAATGTTTGCCCCGGACCTGCCGCCGGACTACAGCGTTGTGGAACCGCTGAAGAAATGAGCACCCCGCCTGAAATTTTGCGGCTGGCCATGAAATCTCTTCCCCACGGCCCGGAATTTCGTTTCGTGGACCGGATGGTGAGCTTGACGCCGGGGGTGGAAGGCGTGGGCGAATATCACGTGCGGGGGGATGAATATTATTTGCGCGGTCATCTTCCGGGCGAACCAATTCTTCCCGGCGTGCTGCTCGTGGAAGCCGGCGCCCAGGTGGCCGGCATGGTGGCACAGGAAGATCCGGCCAACCCTTCCTTGCCGCGATTGAAGCTCACCGCGCTGCGGGCCGTCAAAATCCTCGGCTCGGCCCGGCCCGGCGAAACGCTCCGCATCGAGGCGGTCATCACCGGCCGCCTGGGTTCCATGATTCAGGCACAGGTTTCCGCCTTCATCGCGGACGTCAAGGTATTATCGGCCGAACTCGCCTTGAGCGGCACCGGTCCGGCGGAAAAGACATGACGGCACCGGCGGATCATCCTGCGCGCAGTTTTCAATTTGGCCGCGACACCTTTGCGTTCGCGCACGAACTGGTCTGGAAATATCACTTCGATCCGGTGACCGGCGCGATGACCACCTTCAAGTCGGATCCGCCGCCCGCTTACTACCATCGCTGTTTCGTGCTGGTGCGCGCGACGCGGCTGTTCTTTGATTATGCCCGGTATGTCCCGGAACTGCCGCCGGTGGCTCCGGAGGCTTACCGGAAACTCATCCGGGAAGTTGTCTCCCGCAATCCTCGCCGGACGGCCACCGAGTCCGAACGGATTGTAATTCCCGGCTACGACGGCCTGCGTTCGTTCAGCCGGGCGCATGAACCGCTGCTCAAGGCGGAATGCGGCGCGGCCTGGGAATCCTATTTTCTGCGCAGCCACTGGCGCATGATTTTTCGAGTCTCCGGAAGATTTCAGGAAAAGATGTCGGAAAAATTGAAACGCTCGCTGCTCAAGCGCGGGGTGTCGCTGGTGCATCTGTTCCGTTTCCCGCGCATCACCATCAATCACGGCATCGTGCTGTATGGTTTCACCGAGTCGGGCCGGCACATTGAATTTGAAGCCTACGATCCCAACGTTCCGGACCACCCGGTGAAGCTCCTTTACGACCGGAACCGGCGGGTGTTCACCTTCGAACCCAACGGCTATTGGGGCGGCGGCGTGTTGAGTGTCATGGAAATCTTTTGCGACTGGCCGTACTGAAATGGACGCTGAATGAAAGCTCAGTGGGATTCCGCGTTCCTGGCCCGCCGGGAACGCCGCGGCTGATAGAAGGCGATCCCAAAGTAAAATGTGCCGCAGGTGTTGAGTCCCAAAATATAACCGATTTTGTAGGGACGGCCCAGGTTGTTCGGCGCATAAATCGGCAGATCATATCCTCGCACCAAGCCCGGCAGCGCGGCCGGCATCACGGCGCCCTCCAGCAACCCGGTGCGGAAACCGGCGACATAATCCGGCTGGTAATAGCGCGTCGATGCCCAGTTATGAGCAAAGCCAAGCCCGAAGCTGATCGCGGTCAGGACGATGATTTTAACGATGATCACCTTCCTTTGGAACGTGCGAACGGGAGAAGTGACTTGCACTTGAATGGGTTCTGCCATCCGGTCAAGCATGTTCCGAGGCCGGAAGCCGGGCAAGAAGATAATGCCGCGACCGGCTCCTGAACCATGGAAGTTTATTCTCCAAAATCTTTTTGTAATCAAAATCGGCTTTCGAGGATTCAAGATTACGAAACAGATCAGGATTTTGACACCGTCTCGAAGCTTCCACGCTTGACCTCATTTCGTTCCGAGTCATACTCATAAAATGACTGTTGACGATAATCAGTATCCTGGTCTTTTCAACCTGGCTGGACACAAATGCCCATTGGCTCCTTCGCCAGCGGCCCTGATTTTGATGGTCGCGATCAACCATAATTCCGCCATCGACCGCAACCGGCAATGATTCCCGAGACGGACTCCAAGATAATCGCCGCGAAACTTTGCGAGTTTGCGCGGACCAATTTTGTCGCCGAGGGCGTGGAATTTGACGAGCACAGCCCGTTGTCCCAGGCGGGCATTGACTCCTTCGCATTGGTGGAGCTGGTGCTTTTCTGCGAGCGCGTGCTGGGTGTTCGCGTGCCGGATTCCCACCTGACGGGCGCCAACCTGGTCTCGATGTCCACGCTGGCCAACTGCATCGCCGAGCTGGCGCGGAACAGCCCGCCCGCACCGTAACTTCCCCCGGCTCCGATTATGCCTGACTTGCCTCGTCAAATCCGCCTGGCCGCCGGTGATTATTTCATGCACGGCCAGGATTGCCGGATGCGACAGGCAGGCCTGCCGGGCAATGTCTGCTGCGCGATCATCAAGCTGGGCGCCGGCTTTGACGTCGAACGGCTGCGCCGGCGCATCGCCGAGTCCCCCATCATGGACTGGCTGGCACGCGCCCGGATTTTCCGTCCGGTGCCGATGCTGTTCCCTCCGCTGTGGCGCGCCACGGTAAAACCCAAAGTGATTTTATTCGAGCATGCCAGCCAGAATGGCAGCGGGGATCAGCGGTGGTTTTTGCCGGAAGTTGTCGCCGGGCGCGAGTTGCACGCCAGTCGCGGACCCGGACTGACTTTCGACGTGATGCGCCATGCCAACGGCACCAGCCATGTTTTTCTGTCCTGGAATCACACGTACCTCGATGCGCGCGGCCTGGATTTTTTATTGGGCCATCTTAATGCGGACGAAACGATGAAGACAGCGCCTAGCGTTCAACATTTCATCAGCGCCCGGCAAAGAGGGTCCGGTTTGACCGGGTGGTGGCCCAATGTAAAACAGGCGCGCGGCTCGGTGAAATGGCTCAACGAATCCGGGGATGAGCCGCTGTTCAGCCTGGTGCCGCCCGGCCCGCGGCCGGCGTTGTGCCGGAACCATTATCGCGTCATTTATTTCAGCGAGGAAGAAACGGCGCGCATTGATGCGCGCTGCCAGCAGTTCAACTGCGGTTTCCGGCGCAGCCATTTTTACCTCGCGGCGTCGCTCCGCGGCCTGCACTCCATTGCGCTGGGACGAGGCAACAAGGATGGGGCATATTTGATTCCCGTGCCGCATGACACGCGCAAGCGCGGCGCGAACGGCCCGATCTTTTCCAATCACCTTTCCATTCTTTTTTACCGCATCGAACCGCAGCACGCCGGGCGCATCAGCGATATCCTTGGTGAATTGAGCCGGCAGATGACCAATCAGATTCGGGACAAATTTCCCGAATCGTGCATGGCCGCCCTGGACATGTTCAAGCCGCTGCCGCTCGGTTTTTATGTGAATCACCTCGGCAAACCGACGCGCGGTAAATTCGCCACGTTCAGTTTTTCAGATTCGGGTGAAACCTGCGCCGGCCTGAAGGAACTTTGGGGCGGAAAAATCCTGGAAGTCACGCATCTCGTGCCGGCCTGGCGGCCGCCCGGATTGATGATCGTGTTCCTGAAATTTGGCACCCGCCTGTCCGCGCAAATTTCGTGGGTGGATGATTGTCTGAGCCTGGCCGAAGTGGACGGCCTGGAGCGCGATGTGCGCCACGCTTTGCTGGAGGAGGCGCCGCCATGAAAATTTTGTTGGTGGCCACCAACCGCGAACAATCCCCCTATCCGGTGGCGCCCCTGGGCGCGTTGTGCGTCGCAGGGGCCGCCCGGGCGGGCGGCCACCAAGTTGAATTCCTGGACCTAGGTTCGGCGCGCTTCCCGCAACGGGCCCTGCGCACGGCCCTGGCCAAGAAAGATCTTCATGCCGTCGCCTTTGGCATCCGCAATCTCGACAACTGCTGGTCCTTCGCACCGCGCTCGTATTTTGACGATGTGCGCGCATTTGCGGAAATCGTGCGGCAACATTTCCGCGGCCCGCTGATCCTTGGCGGCACCGGCTTTTCCGTCTCGCCGGAGGGCTGGATGCGCCGGCTAAACGCCGACTGCGGTGTGATGGGCGAAGGCGAGCGCGCGTTTCTGGAAGTCCTGGCGCATCTGAAAAACGGGCAACCGCTCGAAGGCATTGACGGTGTCATAACCTCCCCGAAAGATTCCGCCCCCGCCCCGGCTGCTCCCACCCGGGCGATCGACCGCCTCGACGAACTGCCGCCGCCGGCCCACGACATGTGCCGTTATTCGCGCTATGTGCGGCGTGGTGGATTCGTGGGCGTGCAAACCAAGCGCGGTTGTCCGTTCAAATGCACCTACTGCATTTATCCGCAACTGGAAGGCAAACGCTACCGGCTCCGCCCGCCGGAACTCGTGGCCGACGAGGTTGAATCAGTGTTCCGCCAGTCGCAGATGCGCCATTTCTTTTTCGTGGACAGCGTTTTCAATGATCCCCGGAAACATGCGCTGGCCGTCTGTGCCGAACTGTCCCGCCGCAAGCTGCCGGTCCGCTGGAACGCCTTTTGCAACCCCGTTGGTTTTGACCTGGAACTGGCCCGGGCCATGGCGCGAGCGGGCTGCGCCGGCGTGGAATTCGGACTCGATGTCGCCAGCGACAAGATGTTCGAGGCGATGTGCAAACCGTTCGGCCAGAAGGAAACGCGCACAGCCCTGCAGGCGGCGCACAATGCCGGGTTGCCGTTTGCGAATTTCATGCTTTTTGGCGGTCCCACGGAAACGTGGAAGGACGTCGAGGACACGCAAAAATTTCTGAACGATTGTGCGCCGGCCAACGCCGTGTTCGCCACCATTGGAATCCGGATTTTCGAAAACACGCCGCTCGCCGCCACCGCCATCCAGGAAGGTAAGTTGGCGGCCGACCGCGACCTGTTCGAGCCGACGTATTATCTGTCATCCGCCATGGCCGAGGATACCGAAACGAAGCTCGACCGCATCGCGCGGCGGCGCGAGGAATGGACTTCGCCCGTGGACTGGCGCCGCTTCGTGACGCGCTTCGGACAAAAGGTCACCGTGATGCTGAACGTGCGGCCGCAGTGGAAATATCTCCGCAACTACGGCCGGCGCATGCGGAAACATGAAGCGTAATCGCGCAACGCATGAGCACCTCGACTCTGACTTGCGACGTTTTGGTGATCGGCGGCGGCGCGGCCGGCGTGGCGGCCGCGACCGCGGCCGGTCGCGCCGGAGCGCAGACGGTGCTGCTGGAACGCTACGGTTTTCTGGGCGGACTGGCGACCACCGCACAGGTGGGAACCATCTGTGGCTTGTATCTGCGCGAGACGACGGGCGCGAAAGCCATGCCGGTCGCCGGCGGATTTCCCGATGAATTTGCCTCACGTTTGCAGCAAGCCGCCGGGACAAAACCGCTGTGCGTGGATCGCGGACTCTGGGTGCTGCCGTATTTTCCGCCGGACTTCGCCCGCGTGGCTGATGCCATCGTCGGTGAATCTGGAAATGTCAGGTTGATTTTGCACGCCACCGTCGCGGAAGCGCGCACGAAAAATGCCCGCCTGCACGAGGTCCGTACGCTTGCATGGAACGAACCGCTGCTGCTGTGTCCAACTGCCGTGGTGGATTGCACTGGCGAAGCCACCGCCGCCGCGCTGGCTGGCGCCGCGGCGGAAAGCGGCGCAACCGACCAGTCACCCGCACTGGTTTTTGTGTTGGAAGACGTTGATCCGGGCCTGGCCCAGCGCGGTCTGCTCGAAGTGCGACGCGAATTGCGGCTGGCCGTTCAGAGCGGGGATTTGCCCGCGCTCTGCGAACGGTTGTCGCTGGTTCCCGGCACCGGCGCCAATGGGCGGTTCGCTTTCAAGTTCAGTCTGCTGCCCGCCAATCCGGAAAACGCCCTCTGGCAACAGGTGACGGATTGGGAACGCGAGTCGCGCGCATTGCTCGCACCGCTCGTGGGTTTTCTCACACAAAAAGTTACCGCCTTTCAAAATGCCCGCCTCGCCTCCATTGCGCCGCAACTTGGCGTCCGCTCCGGTCGCCGCATTCTCGGCCGTGCCAGGTTGACCGACCAGCAGGTTTTGAAAACACAGAAATCATCGCTGGGCATTGCGCGCGGTTGCTGGCCGATGGAACGCTGGACTGCCAGTCCGAAACCGGAAATGACTTATTTTGCCGAGCGCGATTATTACGATATCCCGCTCGACTGCCTGCGGCCGGCTGAATTGGAAAACGTGTTTGTGGCCGGCCGCTGCCTTGCAGCGGAGACCGGCGCCATGACCTCCGCCCGCGTCATCGGCACGGCATTGGCCACCGGCTGGGCGGCGGGAACGGCTGCCGCCTTCCAGGCTTCGGGCCGGTCATTGGATGAGTTGGTGGCAGCCATCCGGCAGCAGATGCATCAATGAAAGTTGACGCAGACTGAATCAATGATTCAAAATAAATTTCAAACCCGATGAATGTTTTTGACACGCTTGCCCAATCCGCCCGTCAATGGCCCGACCGCACCGCCATCATTGATGCCGGCGGTGCGCTGGATTACCAATCTCTTTGGCGCGAAGTCGAAGCCCTGCGGGTCCAGCTCGACCGGCTGGGCGTGCGCGAAGGGCAAGGCGTTGGCGTGCGGGCGCGCAATGGCCGCGCGTTCGTCATCGGCGCGCTGGCGGCGCTCGGCTGCGGCGCCGTGATCATGCCCATTCATCATCAGATGAAGCCGGATGAATTGACCGACATGCTGGACAAGGCGCCGTTGTGCGTGATCCTTGACGACGGCAGCGGCATGGCGCAACCCGGCAAGACCATCACCTTGGAAAATCCCGGTGGCAACGGCCTGCGCTTCACCCGGCTGGACAATTCCCAACTGCCGCTGGCACCCGGCTTCAGGGACGCGGCCTTCGTCCGGTTCACCTCGGGCACGACTGGCGCGGCCAAGGGCGTTCTCCTGACGCATCGCGATGTGCTGGAACGGACACGCGCGGCCAATTCCGGGCTGGGCCTGAGCCGCGAGGACAAAATCCTTTGGGTGCTGCCGATGGCCTATCATTTTTACGTGTCCATCATCCTGTACCTGGAGGCGGGCGCCACGGTGATTGTCAGCGCCGATTACCTGGCCGGAAGCCTTCTGGACACCGCCGCGAAACACGCGGCCACTTTTCTTTACATCACCCCCATGCATGTGCGGATGATGAACAGCGACCAGTCGGGCCGCGCCCTGCCGCCATCGCTCAAACGCGTGATGTCCGTTTCCAGCAAGTTGCATCCGCAATCGGCGCAGGATTTTCTGGCGAAATACAAAGTGCCGGTGTCGCAGGGCTACGGCATCATCGAGGTAGGATTGCCCATCATGAACATCGCGGAGGCCGCCGAGCATCCCGAAGCCATCGGCCGTCCCGTGACCGGCTTTGAAGCCAAAATCGTGGACGAGACGATGAAGCCGCTGGCCGAGGGCGAGACCGGCCAACTCGCCTTGCGCGGCCCGGGAATGTTCTCCGGCTATCTGAACCCGCCACGCTCGCGCGCCGAAGTGCTTCACGACGGCTGGTTTTTGACCGGTGACCTCGCCCACCGCGACAACGGCGGCCGCATCGTCCTGGACGGACGGACGTCCTCGGTAATTCATGTCGCCGGCCACAAGGTGTTTCCGGAGGAAGTCGCCGCCGTGCTGGATCATCATCCGGCAGTGCTGCGTTCGCGCGTTTCCGCCCGGCCGCATCCGCAAATGGGCGAAGCCATCCACGCGGAAGTGCAATTGCGCAACGGCCAGGCCCAGACCACGGTGGAGGACATTCTCGCCTTTTGCCGGCGCCGGCTGTCGAGCCAGAAGGTGCCCGCCACGCTCGAAATCGTCACCGAAATCAAGACAACCACCAGCGGCAAAGTGCGGCACGGCTGAAAAATTTCGAGCGAACGGCGCCCGCGTTTTTTTGAAGGAAAATGCTCCGCTAGACCGGCACGCCCTGCTTCGCGCGATTTTCAAGAAAGTCACGCCGCCATTTTGAGCGGGAAGGTTTGCCGGCGCCGTTGCTGCTGATGGACTCCACAAACCACCATTCGCGCGGCACCTGCCAGCCCGGAAGTTTCTGGAGCAGAAACTGTTTCAATTCGTCCTTGGTGCTGGGCCGGTCCGCGGCAACGCAGGCCACGATCAGGTCCATCCGGTCCACATTCCCGCTGGGCACGCCAAAAACAACGCATTCGGCGACGGCCACGTGCTCCCGCAAGGCCTGTTCAATGATGGTCGGCGACACTTTCCGCCCGGCGACATTGATATGGTCGTCGGTGCGACCCCGCAGGAAAATTTCTCCGTCCTTCACTTCGGCGCGATCGCAGGTCCGAAAAATTCCTCCGCCCAGCGCCGCCTCCGGCACCGGCCAATAGGTTTCACCCACCGCGCGGCTGCGCACCAGGATGGAACCGTGTTCGTTCAACTCCACGTTCACATTTTTCAGAGGGCGGCCAACGGAGGATTCATCCGTGCGCGGGACCGGGGTCGCGTCATAGGCAATGCCGCCGCATTCGGTCGAGCCGTAAAAATTGTGGATTTTCACCCCGTGCTCCTCGAAGACGGCGCGCTCCAGCGAAAGTGGCAGCGGCGCGCCCGCCGAAATCGCCAGGCGTACATTGCTGAGAATCGCGCCCGCCTTGTGCCAGGCATGCCACAACGCCGGGACCGCCGCCACGGTGAGGTTCCAATGCGCATGCGCCGCGCATCGCAACGCCACCGGCAACGGCGACGGCACCAGATACAGCGGAATGCCGTGCAGCAGGAGCGGCAAGACGAGACTCGAAAATCCGTAGGAATAAGCGAGCGAAATCACGCCGAGGTTGGGCCAGTCGGGACGCAGTCCCATCGTGGCCACGATATTCCCGGCATCCGCGGCCAGCTGCTCCTGCGTGAAGGCGACCGCGCGCGGGACACCCGTGCTGGCCGGGGTGGTCTTAAGATGGCAACCGGGTATCGGCGGAGGAGAAACCGCCATCGGTTCATGATGCGCCTCGAGCGGGCAGACCACGACCCGGGCGCGCCAGGCGCGCAAAACGGCGATAATAAATTCGGGGGAATTACCCTGTGGATGAATCATGGCCGGATTCCCCGGCACGGGAGTCTCGGCCTCCTCGCTCAGTTGTGAAAACGTCCAGCACCGTCCAGAAGCCAAATCGCGCAAGGCAATTTCATTTCGTCTTTCCTGGACCACCGCCTGCCAACGTTCGTAAAGCATCTGAGTTTTTACTTGTAATAAGCCATCATCGGTTTCATTTGCAAGCCTGATGTTTGTCCGGAGCGGACAGGTCACCGGGTCTGCGCAAACATCAACCGCCACAACCAGTCGGAGTGCAGCAACCTGGAACCGAGCCGGCCTTGCAGCGCGGGGGAAATCATCATCCACTGCAACCATCGCGCCCAGGCCAGCCGCCGCGAAAACGCCGCGTCGCAATTCCAGGCAATCTGTCGCCGCGCCTCCGGCCAATCCAGCCGGCCCCGGCTGTAAACGGTCAACGGTTCAATGGCCAGTTCCGCCGACTCAAAGGCCATGGACATGCCGTTGCCGGTGACCGGCGGCGTCATCGTCAGCGCATCACCGATGCAGCATTCCGGTTTCGCCGCCGCCCGCTGCGGTTTCAATTGCAAACCTGCCACGGAGCAGAACGAATCCGGATCAAATTCCGCCGCGCCCAGCCGATCGTGCAACAGCGAGCCGGTTTCACCGCGCAGCCAGTCCAGCTTTGATTCCGGCTGCGGGCCTCCTTCGCGTGCACGAAACAGTCCGCATACATTCATCTCACCGCCGTTGATCCGGTTGACGCCGATGTAGCCGTTCGGCGAGACATGCATCTCCAAATCCGCCTCGAGATTGACGGAGCTGGCGCGCGATACATGTGCCTTCACGCCAAACCAGCGTGGATTATTTTCCACAGACCCGGCGCGGCGCCCGGAGGCGTGCACGACGCCTTCGTGGTTTCCATCCCAAGCCCAGCGCGTGTTCACGAGCAATTCGCCGCCGAGCTTTTGAAACGAGTCCGCCAGCAACGCATCCATCTCATGGCGCGACAGGCAGAGGGCAGGTACGGGCAGCGAACGAACTAGCGACCGGTTCGAACCGCAAACAAATAACGCCGTGCGGGCGTGGACGGCGCCGGCCTGCTCAAACTGCGCCAGCAAACCGAGACGGCCGAGGACCGACTGGCCGTTGCCGCTGATGAATTCGCCGCAGACGCGATGCCGCGGATACCGGCCAGCCTCCCAGACTGTGACTGGCACCTCGCGCTGCCGCAGACCGATACCCAGGGTCAATCCGGCCAGACCGCCGCCAATGATCGTGATGGGTTTGCCGGAGCGCATTAGTTCAGTGTTTTCGCCGCGCGACAAACCGATGGCTGAACAAGCCGACGGGCCGTTCGTCCAACTCCCAGTTTTTTTTATCCGGCCAGAGCGCCGAAAGTTCGCCGCCGGAAAAACCGGCGCGAATGCTGATATTTGCGTCGTGGCGCGTGACCGGGCCGCAGCCGATCACCCACAGCAGTCGTCCGCAAAACTTTGGCAACCACGAGCGCCGCGGTTCCAGCGCAATGACCACCCGCGCCGCATTCGCCGCCAGCCGTAACAATTCGGCAAGCTGCTCCTTTTGAAATTGGTGGAGAAACAAATTGCTGACGACGGCCGTCTCCGCTGGCTGAACTGATTGCCGCAGCCATTCGGCGGCTTCAGCAATCTCCGTCCGGACACTCCAGCCCAGTTGATCGAAATCTTGGGGCGTTTGCGAATCCAGCAGGTCCAGCCGGTCCACCAGCGTCGCCGTGGCCGCCGGCCAGCGTTCTTGCAAGCGCCGGGCAACACTTAAAAGAAAATGGCCGTCGCCCGCGCCCAGTTCGACAATCCGACGGGCATTCCGGTCCGTCAAATACGTTTGCAGGAGTTGGGCCATGATCCGCGGATGTCCCATCCAGGCGTTGAGCCGGCGCAGGTCCCGGCGCGAGCGCAAGGCGGACTGGTCCTGCGGCGGCAGCACATCCAGGAGTTCAGGCAGGACAATGCGTTCCATGGATCGGAAAAATTATTCCACTTCCAGCAGCGCGCCATGGCAACTGAAACCCGCGCCGAACGATGACATCCACCAGAGTCCGCCCGGCACGCCGTCCGCCAGCGCCGTCTGCAGGACAAACAAGACCGAAGGGCTGCTCATGTTTCCGTGCTCACGCAGCACGGCCTCGCTCCAGCGCACGTCGTGGCCGGACAACTGGAATTTTTTGCGCAGGGCCAGCAGCACATCGCGGCCACCGGTATGAAAAATCCAGCCACTGATTTGTGACCGCGCCACATGGTTGCGGGCGAGTGTATCGGCAAAAACGGTTTCACAATGCTGCGCGGCCAGCGCCGGCACGTCCGGCGTGAGAATGTTGCGGAGCATTCCGCCCTTCTGCTCGAACCGCAGACACTCGCGGTCGCCCGGTTTCAGGAGCGTGCCGCTGCTTTTCCATTCCACCCGCCGGCAGGCTCCCGTCAACGGCGAAAGGACCGCCGCACCCGCGCCATCACCGAACAGGCAGGCGCTGATCAACACGCCCGGATCGTCATCCAGATAAAAGGCCGCGCTGCACACTTCCACGCAGATGGACAGGACGCGCCCGTACCTGCCGGAAGCCACCAGCGCCTGGGCGGCCTGTAGATTGGGAATCGCCGCGCCGCAGCCCTGCCCCACCAGATCAAGCGCGAGCACGTCCGGCCGCAAGCCCAGCCGCTCGCTGGTGTAACTCGTCAGGCCAGGACACAGGTAACCGGTGCAGGTGCTGATGAGGATGGCGTCAATCTCGCACGGACTGGTCCGGGAACTGGCGAGTGCGCGTTCCGCCGCCGTGGTGGCGAGAGCGGGAGCGTTTTTAAAAAAACGGGCATGCAGCACATCCGGCGTGATTTCGAATGCCTGGTTCAGGTCATCAAGCGCCAGATGGCGCGTGACGATGCCGCTTTGGCCCGTCAGCACCTTTTTCAGAATGGCCTTTGACCGGGAATTGAATGCCTGGAACCGCTCAGATTTTACAAGCGTTGCCCAGCATTCCTCCTGCCTGTAACGGTGCGGCGGTGTGGCCGTGCCGGTTCCGATGATAAACATGGGCGGAACATATCGCACCGCGGACAGGCGCGCCAGCTATTGAGAATAAACTCAACGAATCGCCAGCGGCGCCGGATCGGTGATCCAGCCAGCGGGTCGCGACATGATTTCCAACATGCCGTGACCGAACCGTGAGGCCGTGGTGGCACCGGAAGCCATGCGCGCGACCCTGATGTTGAAGAAATCGTGGAGCGCCTGGGTTATCCGCCCGGGGAATTTCCGCTCAAAGGCCATGCCGCTCTGATACATCGCAAATATGCGGCCATCGTAAAAAAATTCGATCAGCATCATCCAAGCCTTGATAAGCTTGCGCATCTCGCGCGAGTAGGCCTCCAGATCGTCCAGATTTTCCGAAAGCAGCTCGGCCGAGTGCAGCGCCAGATGCATCCCCGGCGAAAGCATCGGGTCAACAAACCCGAAGGCGTCACCGGTCATCGCCCAGCCCGGCCCATGACCGCGCGAAGAAACCAGTTGATAATTGGTGTACGTCGGAACCCCGGTAAGGCGACGGCGGTTTCCGCCGGCAGCAGCCAGCACGGGATCGCGGCGGATGGCGGCCTCCAGCCGTTCTTCCGGCGTAGCGCCCAGTTGCGCGGCTGCGTCCTTGTTCATCACCACGCCGACGGACAGACGGTCGCGCAGCGGAATGCGCCAACTCCAACCGTCGGCCAGCCGGCCGATGATGACCTGCCCTTTCGGCTGATTTTCCTCGAAACCTTCGTAGTGGGCGAAGTACGCCACGTCTTTGCGCGGGCCGACCTCGGCCGGAATCTCCATGAGATGTGCCAAGAGGCGGCTGCGTCCCGTGGAATCAACAATCAAATCCGGCTGCCGGCCTTGAAGCCACGGCGCCTGTGCCAGCGTGTCATCGGACAATCGCAAACCATCCGCCCCCACCCGCTCGACCTTCGCCCGCACCCGCACGCGTTTTGCGCCCAGTTCCTCGGCACGCTGGTCGAACAAATTATCCAGCGCCGGACGCGGGGCATTGTAGGCATAGGTCGGCGTGGACGTGCCGGCGAGCGATTGAAAACAAAATTCGATCTTTTCGTCCGCATTCAAGGTGAAGGTCACGCCCGGTTTGTGGAGGCAGATGGCCGCGGCACGTTCCTCCAGCCCCAGCTTCCGCAAGACGGGCACGATTCCGGGAATGAGCGATTCGCCGACAACCAAATCGGGCCGGCGACCGTCATCGAACAGGGTCACGGCCACGCCCTTCATCGTCAACAGCGAAGCAAGCGTGGCACCGGACGGACCGCTGCCGATGATGCCGACTGTTTTGATTGATGCTTTTATAAATGAAAACCGGTTTTATGGCCTCGCATCCAACTTGGAATTATTTGATCTGTTCATCCGGATAAGTCAATATCAATCCAGTATTTCCAGTCCCTGGAGCGGTGAGGCTGCCCGGCGCCAGGTTTGATGATAATTCTAAATTCCAAACGATGAACTCGTCGTCCATGTGCGACACCGATGTCCTCATCATTGGTGCCGGGCCGACCGGCCTGGTGCTTGCCCTCTGGCTGACGCGGGTGGGCGTGCGCGTGAGGATCGTGGACCGGCGGGCGGAGGTGGAGGCAACGTCCCGCGCGATTGGCGTACAGGCGCGCACGCTTGAACTGTACAGCCAGATCGGTCTTGCCGACCGGGTGATCGAACGCGGATGGAAAGCCCTCGCGGTGAATCTCTGGGCGAACGGACGGAACGCGGCCCGCTTTTCCTTCGGCCACATGGGCGCGGATCTTAGCCCGTTTCCTTACGCGCTGGTTCTTCCCCAGGACGAGCACGAGCGGTTGTTGATCGAACATCTGGCCAAACTCGGCATTAAGGTCGAGCGCGGGACGCAACTCTCGGACTTCGAGGAGACGACCGGTCGTGTGCGCGCGCGTCTGAAACGTCCGGATGGAACCACGGAAACATGTGAGGCAGCCTACATTGCCGGATGCGACGGCGCCCATTCCACCGTGCGCGAAACCTTGGGAATCGGTTTTGCGGGCGGCACCTACGCCCAGCTCTTCTATGTTGCCGATGTACAGGCAAGCGGAACGGCGATGAACGGCGAGATGCACGTTGCTGTGGACGCGACCGATTTTCTCGTCATCTTTCCATTAAAAGGCGAGGGGCGTGCACGGCTGATCGGCACCCTGCGCGATGACGCCGGACACCGGCCCGAAAATCCGGCCTGGACTGACGTGAGCAAGCAGGTGATCGAGGGAATGCAAATCAAAGTCGAGCGCGTGAACTGGTTTTCAACTTATCGTGTGCATCATCGGGTCGCCGACCATTTCCGCAAAGGCTGTGCGTTTCTGCTCGGCGACGCTGCTCATGTCCATACTCCCGTGGGTGGACAAGGCATGAACACCGGCATCGGCGACGCGGTCAATCTGGCCTGGAAACTCGCCGCCGTCCTGCATGGGCGGGCCGCCGCATCGCTTCTGGACAGCTACGAGCCGGAACGAATTACCTTCGCCCGGCGGTTGGTCGCGACAACCGATCGGGTCTTTACCGGCGTGATCAGCCCCGGAGTGTTCGACCGGCAAGTGCGGCTGAAAATCGTGCCGCGCCTGCTGCCAATCCTTTTCAAGTTCGCGTCGGTTCGACACTTCATGTTTCGCACCGTTTCGCAGGCGGCGTTGAACTACCGGGGCAGCAGCCTGAGCGAGGGCTGCGCGGGAGCGGTCCACGGCGGCGACCGGTTGCCCTGGGTGAAGGCGGAATCGAACCAGGCCGGCGACAACTTCACGCCGTTGACCTCGCTGGACTGGCAGGTTCATGTGTACGGCACCGCCGCGCAGGAAATCCGGGCCATCTGTGACGACCGAAAACTGCCGCTGCATATTTTCCCCTGGCGTCGGGAGATGGGCCGGACCGGCTTGCGGCGCAATGCCGTTTATCTCCTGCGGCCGGATGGCTATGTGGCCCTGGCGAACCCGGAAGGCAGCGCGACGGCGGTCGTTGCCTATCTTGACGCGCGCAAGCTTGCTTCGACCCTGGCGGGCAACAATCCGTGAACCCAAGTCCGAAAACGGCCGGATGGGTGTTCGAATCGCCGCTTGACTCGGAATCCTTGCAAAATAGACTAAGATGCGTAAACTGAATTTGTTGCAGTATGGTGGCTGATGCTCGTGCGGTATAAACAAAGCGATTCCTCAAATATTATGAAAAAAAACTGGTTCTACATGTTGTTCACCGTGGCAACGTTCGGCGCAATGTCCGCTTGCGTGGGCGCCACAATCCTTTATCCGGTGGTGGTCAACGGGCGCTGGGGATTTGTGAGCAAATCCGGCGACACCGTGATCAATCCACAGTTTGACAAGGCCGATGTCTTCAGCGCCGGGCTGGCCCCGGTGCGAATGGGCCGGTGGGGCTACGTGGATGCTTCCGGGAAGGTCGCGATCAACCCGCAGTTCGACCGGGCTGACGTCTTCAGCGAGGGGCTGGCGGCGATCAAACTCGGCGGCGGCGGTCCTGTTGATCCCCTCGCTCCCTATGCTTATGACCCCAGACCTTTCCACGCTTGGGGTGGTGGTGGCGGCGGCCGTTATGGCTACATCGATCCTCAGGGCAAATACGCCATCAATCCGCAATTCGACGATGCCACCGCATTTTCCGAAGGGCTGGCAGCCGTCCGAATGGGGCATTGGGGCTTCGTTGACAAAACGGGAAAAATCGTTATCAACCCGCAGTTCGACGAGGCGGGACCGTTTTCCGGGGGGCTCGCCGTCGTGAAAATGGGCGGACACTGGGGCTACACGGACACCGCCGGGAAAATGGCCATCAACCCGCAGTTTGACAAGGCACAGTCCTTCTCCGAAGGGCTTGCTGCAATTCGATCCGGTGGCAAGTGGGGCTTTGTTGACAAGACCGGGAAAATGACCGTCAACGCGCAATTTGATGATGCCGGTTGCTTTGTCAAAGGGCTCGCGCCGGTCCGACAGGGAAAACACTGGGGCTACATCGATCCCACCGGAAAATTTGTGATCAACCCGCAGTTTGACGACGCCGCCGCGTTTTCCGAAGGGCTGGCGGCCGTGCGCCAATCGGGACATTGGGGATATGTGGATCCGAGCGGCAAGCTGGCCATCAATCCGCAGTTTGACGAAGCCCTGCCGTTTAGCGGCGGTCTGGCGCGCGTCAAAGCGGGTGGACGGTATGGTTATATTGACGCGAGCGGAAAGTATGTCTGGAATCCATCCAAGTAAGCGCTCGGTACTGCTTAATGGAACCATTCCTTCGGAGCTGCGCCAGACAATGAGGTTTGGAGGGCTGGAGCCATTGGATTATGCCGGGTGGCAGGCCGGCTGAAATTCCGCCACCACCTTAACCATCGCAACGAATCGGCCACTGGACGAATGTGACTGTTTCGGCTGCTGTCAATGACACGGACCGGCACGAACTCGACCTGCTGGCCCGCCGCCAGAAAGGCCATCAACATTTCGGATTCAACTTCGAACCGCGCCGTCTTGAGCGGCAGCGCCGCCCAAGTTGCCAGATGGATGAGCCGCAAACCGCATTGCGTATCCGGCAGATGACGGCCGGTGAGCCGCGACAGTTTGCGGCTCATCCACCGGTTCACGTGCCGGCGCAGCCAGGGAATCGCCGGCGCATTGTGCAGGCGATTCCCGATCACCAGAGCTGCCCCGGTTTGTCCGGCGCGCTGCAACAGATGAGGCAAATCCTCCGGCGCATGCTGGCCGTCACCATCCAGGGTCAGTGCCCATTCAAAGCCCTGTTTCCAGGCCAGCAACAAGCCGGTCCTGAGCGCGGCGCCTTTGCCGAGATTGTGCGGATGTCTGACCACCACCGCACCCGCCCTGTAGGCCAGGTTTCCGGTATCATCCGTCGAGCCGTCGTCCACAACCCGCACGGAGGGAAGAAACTGGCGAACAGCGGCAACCAGAGGCGCAATGGCCGCCGCCTCGTTGAAACAAGGAATCACCGCGGCACAATTGCTCGTCGGAACCATCAGCGAAGCTTGAGTCGGATTCCTTTCGGAATCGAGTTAAAACTGTTCCCGGACCCGCAGCGGTCGCAGCGTTGATCCGGCCAAAAACAATTGGGCCGCCCGTGGATTTTCCGTTGCCTGACCGTTACGCGGGATTATACTCTGGTTTTGAACTGAACCATGCGAGCGATACTGTGAGCGTCCGACCAAACCGGCAAGCGGTGTGCCATCGCTTTGCCGTTGCCATCACGCAACCAAATCCCCCTGACATCGAACCCTCATGCTGTTTCCTAACTCAACTTCGCCCCAATCTCCTCCGCGCGTAGTCGTCACCGGAGCGGGGATTGTCACGGCGCTGGGCATCGGCTGGAAACCGAATGCGGAAGGCTTTCGCACCGGAAAAGTGGCGTTCCGTCCGGTGTCGCAATTCGATGTCAGCCGGCAGCGCGTGAAAATCGCAGCGGAAGTGGATCTGCCAAAAAACCTGCCGGCGACCCGCCTCAGCCGTCGTCAGGTTGCGCGGCTGGACCGCGCCGGTGCCATGCTGGTTCTGGCTGCGCAGGAAGCGTGGCAGCAAGCGGGTTGGGAATCGGCCGAAAATCTGCCGCTGGTCCTCGGCACCACGGCGGGCGGCATGTTGCTCGGCGAAGCTTATTATCGGCAGGCGGTGCAACATCCCCGGCGTCATCGCCAGCAAGCCACGCGGGCCATCCATTACCAGCCTCAGGTCCAGGCGCGAACGGTTTTCGACGCCCTCGGTTTCAGTGGGCCGGTCACCGTCATCTCGAACGCCTGCGCCTCCGGCAGCAATGCCATCGGCCATGCGTGGGACCTGATTCTTTCCGGCCAGGCCGAACGTGTGGTTGCCGGCGGTTATGACGCGCTGGGCGAACTGGTTTTCTCGGGTTTCGATTCGTTGCAAGCTCTGTCCCCCACCATCTGCCGGCCGTTTGATGCCCGGCGCGATGGACTGGCACTGGGCGAAGGCGCGGCCGTCGTTATGTTGGAAACCGTTGATCACGCGCGCCGGCGCGGCGCCGCCATTCTGGGTGAACTCATCGGCTACGGCACGTCCATCGACCAGCATCATCTCACCCAGCCGCATCCGCAGGGCAGCACCACCTTGGCGGTGATGAAGCAGGCCTGCGCCATTGCCGGGGTCACCCCGGAAGAAATTGATTACGTCAACGCGCACGGCACGGGTACGGTGCTCAATGACAGTTCCGAGGCGTTCGCGATCAGCGAATGGGCCGGCCGCCGCGCCGCCACGCTGCCGGTCAGTTCCACGAAGGCCAGCATCGGACATCTGCTGGGCGGCGCAGGCGCGGTCGAGGCGGTGGTTTGCCTGATGGCATTGGGCGAACAATGGCTGCCGCCGGAAATCGAATTTGAAACGCCCGACCCGGCCTGCAAGTTTACCGTGGTGAGCAAACCCCAAGACGCGCGCGTGAACATGGCGCTGTCCAATTCGTTTGGTTTTGGCGGTGTCAATGCGACCTTGATTCTGCGGAGGTGGTCATGAGCCGGATTTTTGTCGCGGGACTCGGGGCGGTTTCGCCTGCCGGCTGGAATGTTGCCGCCTTGCGCGAGGCGCTGAACCGGGGTGAACCCTTGCCTGTACAATCTTTGGCCCGGCCCGGTTGGGAGAAAACGCTCCCGGCCCGGCTGGTCCCAAACCCGGCCGTCCGTCCTGAGTTTCTGGCGCATCCACGACTGCGGCGGACCAGCCCGATCACACATTACACTGCTGCCGTCGCGTTGGAAGCCATCACGGCGCTGCGAACCAATCCCGACGCAAAAAATTGCCGGCTCGGCATTGTTGTCTGCCTGCAATCCGGCTGCGTGCAATACTCCTGCCGTTTTTATGACGAGACGTTGAAGAATCCGGCCACGGCCAGCCCGCTCATTTTTCCTGAAACCGTTTACGCCGCGCCAGCCAGCCATGTCGCCGCGCTGCTGGAAAATGTGGTGCTAGCCTATTCGCTGGTGGGCGACCCGTCCGCCTATCTGCAGGGAATTGCCCTTGGCGCCCAGTGGCTTGAAGCGAACCGCGTGGACGCGTGCCTCGTCATCGGGGCGGAGGAAACCAACTGGATCACCGCGGACGCGCTGTGGCATCTCGACCGCCCGGCCATCGCCGCGGCCGGCGCCGGGGCGTTGTGTTTGAGCCGCGACGCCAGATTGTCAGCCGGGGTCGAATTGAACACCATCACCGACGCGCACACCTATTCCGTGCGCCACGACCGGCCACAGGCCGCGCGAGCGATGCGGGCACAACTTGGTTCTTCCGTCGAACTGCTTTGCGACGGCGTAGGCAATAACCCGCGCTCGGACGCGGCGGAACTTGGAGCCTGGAGCGACTGGAACGGCCCGCGCATCAGCCCCAAGCGCATCCTGGGCGAAGGGTTGATGGCCGCCGCCGCCTGGCAATGCGTGGCGGCGTGCGATGCCGTTGCAACCGAACGATTTTCGGCCGCCAGCGTCAGCCTGGTGGGTCCCAACCAGCAGGCGATTGGGGCGCGTTTTGTGCGCGACGATTCCGGTATTTCTCATTTGTCCGATGGCGCGTCCACGGGCAACATCCAGCCATGAGTCTGCGGGTCATCTTGATTACCGGTGCCAATGGCGGATTGGGCCAAGCCATCGCCCGGACTTTTCTTCTGGAATCGGCGGCAAATGTCGTCTGGCTTGGCATCCGCACCCATCGCGAACACGCCGACAACCTCGCGCAGGAAAATCCCGACCGCTGTTTCTGTGTGACGCTTGATGTCACTGTGGTGGAATCTTGGAAACAGGCGGTCGCTGAAATTCTGGCGCGCCACAAGCGCCTGGATGTGCTGGTCAACAACGCCGGAAGCCACGAAGACGCTTTGCTGGCCACCATCCCGCCGGATTCCTGGCGCCGGGTTTTGGCCACCAACCTCGACGGAGTTTTTCACGGCTGCCAGGCGGTGTTACCCACAATGATCAGCCAGCACGCCGGACGGATTGTCAATTTGTCCTCCTTGAGCGCACTGCTCGCCCCCGCCGGACAGGCCAATTATGCGGCGGCCAAGGCGGGCGTGATCGCGCTCACCCAGTCACTCGCCAAGGAGGTGGCCCGCATCGGCATCACGATCAATGCCGTGTGTCCCGGCTTCGTGGAGACGGAAGCGCTGACGCATCTGGTCGGCGACGAAAGAAAGGCCGCGCAGATGAAAATTCCCATGCGCCGGTTCGGCCGTCCGGAAGAAGTCGCCGCCGCCGTCCGATTCCTGGCCAGCGCCGAGGCCCGCTATGTCACCGGTTCCGTCATCAAGGTGGACGGCGGGATTTTATGAATCACAGCCAGGACATCGTTGCTGCCGGCAACCATGATTCCGATGATTACCGACGCGATGCCTGTTGAAGAAAAAATTTCCACCGCACCAGTGTTGACCGAATCTGTCGGCGGAAAAGTCATCATCATCGGCTGCGGCATTGCCGGGCTTTCCTGCGGCTGTTATCTGCAGATGAATGGCATCCAGACCGAAATTCTCGAGGCGAGCCTGTTGCCGGGAGGGCTCTGCACGTCCTGGCATCGCGGCCCGTATGTTTTTGACGGCTGTCTGCGCTGGCTGATTGGCGCGCAGCCGCCTTCGGCCTTTCACCAAATCTGGACGGAACTGGGCGCGATCGCCGGGCGCAAGGTTTTCATCCATGACGAAATCCTCCGGATCGAGGACATCAACGGCAAAACGCTCACCGTGTCGGCTGACCTGGACAAACTCGCGGTCGAACTCAAGCGGTTCGCGCCCGAAGACAGCGACCTGATTGACCGGCTGGTGCGGGACGCCCGCCGCTGCGCGCCGCTGGAACCGCCGCTGGAGAACGCGCTGGAATTGATGAACCCGTTCGAGAAAATGAGGCTGGGACTGCGCTACCTGCCGATGGTACCCACCATTTTCCGTTATAAAAACCTTCCGATCACCACTTACCTCGCCCGCTACAAAAATCCGCATCTCCGCAAGGCGCTGCAAATCATCGTCGGCAACGCAGACATGTCGGCCCTGGTGCTGGTCATGCTGCTGGCGTTCCGGACCCGGAAAAACACCGGCTTTGTCGCCGGCGGCTCCTGGGATTTTGCGATGGCCATCGCGGACCGTTACGCCCGCCTGGGCGGCACGGTGCGGTACAACACCCGGGTGACTTCGGTGAAAGTGGAAAACAACCGCGCCACGGGCGTGGAATGCGCCGACGGCGCTGTCATTCCGGCGGCCACCGTCGTTTCCTGCGCCGATGGCCACACGACCATTTTCAAAATGTTGGGCGGCCGGTATGTGGACAAAAAAATCCGCTACCTGTATGAACATTGCCAGCCGTTTCCGGCCCTGATTCAGGTTTCCCTGGGAATTAAAAAAGTTTTTCCGGACGCGCCCCACACGCTCAACCTGCCGCTGCATCGGCCGTTGCGCGTGGATGACCGGACACAGCATGACCGCATGGAGGTTGAAACGTTCAGCACCGAGTCCGGACTCTGCCCGGAAGGAACCACCGTCATGACCGTGAGGTTGCCAACCCGCCACGAATTCTGGACTGGCTTGAAGAAGGATGACATTCAGCGTTACCGGGTGGAAAAGAAACGCGTCGTCCAGGAAATCATCGCCATACTTGACCAAAGATTTCCGGGGCTGGCGCAAGAGGTCGAGCGCTCCGACATTGCGACTCCGGCCACTTTTGTGCGTTATACCGGCAACTGGCAGGGCAGTTATGAAGGCTGGCTGCCAACCCCGCGGGTGCTGGGACGGCCCATTTCTTATACCTTGCCGCGCTTGAAGAATTTCTACATGGCCGGCCATTGGGTGGTCGCGGGCGGCGGATTGCCGTCGGCGGCGCTGGCCGGCCGTTACGTGGCGCAAATGGTCTCTGCCCAGAATGGGAAAAAGTTTGCAGCTACCCGTCCGTGAAAAATCAAAATGCCGTCGGCCGGCCGTCACTGCCAGTGTGGAATTCGATGACAAAGAGGCGGATTTTTTCCGTCTGGTCCCGAAGCCAGCCCGAAGCTGTGTATTCCGCCTGCTTTTCCAGAACCAAACCCGGCGGGAACGCATAGACCCGTTCGCAGGAACTCGGGTCCGCACCGGCAAGCGGACGGTCTAGGGTCAGCAGCAGCCCGGTTTCGGCTGACGGCTGTTGGTTGCCGCGGCGGATTTGTGCGCTCGAAAAACGAGAAACTTTCTTGATCGTCAATTCGACCGGAACACCGAGGTCGCGATGAATGAATTGCGGCGACCAAATCCGCAGAAAAACGCCATGGTCGGGCAGCTGCCTGAAATTCCGGTCGAACGGCACCCGCGCGATCCGGGTCAGGGCCTGTTCCTCCTTGGTGACCCACTCAGCGTCATTTTGTTTCGCCCGATAATTGATCACCCCCGGAAACCCGTCAAACTGCGCAGCCACACGTTCGCTCGAAGTGTCCCGGGTGGGAATGAAATTGCTCAACAGGATGCCGTCCGAATTGAGATCATCCAGTGCGCCATGGGTGCTTCCGCAGGTCACCAGCCGGCTGCCCTGTTGAACCAGCCAGCTGTCGTTGACATAACAGTTGTCCAGGCTGATGAGAATGGTCGCAGGATTGAGGGTGGCGCAGGTGAGACCGCGGACAATCCGTTCCGGCGCCAGCGGATAGCGGTTGGTCAGTGTCGCGGCCATCCAGTCGTCAGCCGTGGCAAAGCCATCAGCATCAACCCGGTGCTCTCGGACGAGCGCCGCGACAACCGGACGGTAATTGATCGGGTCGCCTTGCTCGGCGGAATACCTAAAAGAATTGTTTGCCGGCTGCCACTGAATGCTGGCCCGTTCGCCTGCGGCATTCATGACCAGGAAACCATTGGTTTGATCCGGAACCGCTGCTGCCAGTACGTCAACGCCCGGCAGGTGGCAGAGCAACCGGGCGAGATTTTCGGTTTCGACCGGCGAATTATGGATTTCCACCCAGGACTCGACGCCAGCAGTCGGGAGGACGACGTCCTTCGGGTTCTGGATGGATTCGGCAATGTGGTATCCGGCCTTTTCCAGAAAGGCCCGGATCTCAACCCGTTTGCCGCGGCCGGCATGATTATGTCCATGGTCCGAGAGGATTACAATTTGCAGATCGTGGCCCTCCTGCGCCTGGTAACGCGCGCGCAATATCTGGAGCCGCCGGTCGAACTGGCAAAGCAGGGCCAGGATGTCGCGCTCCATGTGTTGGGCATCGTCCGACGAGCGGATGTAGGCGTAGTAATTGGTCCGGTCCGCGCCGGTTTCAAAAAAATCTGCGGCCAGCCCGCGCACCTCGTGTTGAAACATATGCACCGGATAGATATAACCCATCGAACGCAGGAGGGAGTTCCTAAGGTCCCAGTCCATTTGCGCCTCGCGTTCCGTGGAGGTGGTGATGCCATTGATGGAAATCTGCGAGTTTGCAACCGTGCTGAAAAACGTGCGCTGATAACCAGGCAAGGGCCGGCCGCCGAAGATGTCGGTCCATGCAACATCGCTGGTGGAAGGAAACGTCGAGACCATCCGGCTGACCGGGAAATATCCCTCGGCGGCGCTGAAGGCCTGGCGATGTAGGGTTTTGCCCCAGAAGTTTGTGTAGGTGACCCCTTGCTGCAACGCCTTCAGATCGCGATAGGCAATGCCGTCCAGCGCCACGACCAGCCGGGCCGGGAGGGCGGCGCTGGTTGAAGGAAAAGCGGCAATCAGCAGCAAGCACATCAGGGGGAAAAACCGGCCCAGCTTTTTGCACCCGCCCCGCGCCTGAACAAATTTCGATACAACAATCATCAAACACAGTGTTTATCTGATTTGGCCGGGCGTGTCTAAAAAAATAAAATCCGCGAACGCGATGACTTCTCGGCTTGCACTGAAGCAGTGGCTGTTGCAGGATTATCCGCCCAGCGTGGCATTGGTATTTAGCAATGGACAACACAACCGCAATCAAACAAGACATCAGGCGGCTGATGATCGAAAACCTCATGCTTCCCGTCAGCCCGGAGGAAATCCGGGACGACCAGCCGTTGTTCGGCCCCGGCAGTCTGGGTTTGGATTCGGTGGACGCCCTGCAACTGGTGGTGGCCCTCGACAAGGCATATGGCCTCAAGATTCCCGACCCCGAGGCGGCACGTCAAATCCTTCAAAATGTTAACACCATGACAGCGGCCGTGGTAAAACACCAGGTCTCCGCTTCCGGCAAACCGTAAGCCCGGCGCGAATGCGACCGTACATCCGCATCAAATATCTGTTTGATTCATACAGAGGCGGGTTTGAATTGGCGACCCTACCGGGAATCGAACCCGGGCTACCTCCGTGAAAGGGAGGTGTCCTAACCGCTAGACCATAGGGTCGCAAAAGGGGCGTAAATATATTCATCAGACCCGCACTGTCACGCTTATTTGTAGTGTGCGGGCAATCGCTCCCGGCGTAAAACCCGGTGGCCAGCGCCCGCCACCGGTAAATTCCCGTTTGCTTCAGACGGTTTCTTCCCCTAGGCTGAATTGATTTTGGAATGAAAATTTTCATTGATGGCAAATATTACAGCGAACGCGACGCGAAGGTTTCGGTCTTCGATCACGGATTGCTTTACGGCGATGGCATTTTTGAGGGCATCCGCGCCTATCACGGCCGGGTGTTCAAACTCAAGGAGCACATTGACCGGCTGTTTTATTCCGCCAAGGCAATCCTGCTGGACATCCCGATGTCGCACGCGCAAGTCTGCAACGCGATCCTCGAAACGTGCCGGAAAAACAAAATCCGTGATGGCTACATCCGCCTGCTGGTGACACGCGGCGTGGGCACGCTCGGGTTGAACCCCAAAAGCTGCAGGCGCCCGTCGGTCATCATCATCGCCGGCAAAATCCAGCTGTATCCGCCCGAATATTACCAGCGCGGCCTGGACATCATCACCGTGCCGACGATCCGCAACCTGCACAGCGCGCTCAACCCCGCCATCAAGTCGCTCAATTATCTCAACAACATCCTCGCCAAGATCGAGGCGAACAATGGCGGTTGCGAGGAGGCGGTCATGTTGAACTCCGAAGGGTTCGTGGCCGAGTGCACAGGAGACAACCTGTTCATCGTGAAAAACGGCGCGCTGTTCACCCCGCCGCTGTCGGCGGGCGCGCTCTATGGCATTACGCGCCACACGGTGATGGAACTGGCCGGGGCAGCGGGCTTGGAGGTGTCCGAGCCGAATCTGACACGCTACGATTTGTTCTGCGCGGACGAATGCTTTTTGACGGGCACGGGCGCGGAATTGATCCCCGTGGTGAAGATTGACGGTCGGTTCATCGGCAACGGCAAGCCGGGCAAAATCACGCGTCAGCTCGAAGACGATTACCACGCCTTGACGAAAGCCTCCGGCGAGCCGATATACCAATAGCGATATGTTATGCTCCAATTGCAAGGAAAAGCCGGCCACGGTGCATTTGACCCAGATTGTGGGGGACAAGATGCAGAAACTGGATTTGTGCGAGGAATGCGCCAAAGCCAAGGGCGTCAATGATCCCGGCGGTTTTGCGCTGGCCGATCTGAAACTCGGCCTCGGTGCGGCACAGGAGATGGAACAATCCTCCGGCGGAGCCGAAACCAAGTGCCCGCGTTGCGGGTTCACCCAGGCAGATTTCAAGAAATCAGGGCGGCTGGGCTGTCCGGAATGTTACAAGACATTTGCCGAAGGACTGGAGGGCCTGCTCAAGACAATGCACAAGGGCACCCGGCACGCAGGCAAGGTGCCGGAAGCACTGCGCGAATCGCGCGAACACGCCGACCGGCTGAAAACCCTCCAGAAGAAACTGGACAAGGCCATCCGGGATGAAGATTTTGAACAAGCCGCCCAATTGCGCGATGAACTAAAGCAGCTGACGCCGCGCGGCCCGGGCTTGACGGTGACGTAAGCCATGGACATCCACAAATTTCTCGTTACTCCCGCCGAAGCCGCCCAACGTCATGGGCCGCACGACCGGATTGTCATGTCGAGCCGCGTCCGGCTGGCGCGCAACCTGAAGGGCGCCGCGTTCCCCGGCTGGGCAAAAAAACCGGAGCGCATCCGGGTGTATGATCTGGTCCGCCCGGCGGTCGAAAGCCTGCCCGAAATGAAGGATGCCTTTTCCGAGGCGATGGACGTGCTCGGCACGCTCGACAAACAGATCCTGGTCGAACGGCACCTGATCAGCCGCGAGCATGCCGCAAAAAGCTCCGGCAGCGGCCTGGTGCTGAACCGGGACGAAACCTTCTGCGTGATGATCAACGAGGAGGACCATTTGCGGATGCAGGCGCTGCGGCCCGGCCTCCAGTTGCGGCAGGCGTGGAGCGCCATTGACCGGCTGGATTCCGAGCTGGAAAAAAAACTCGATTACGCTTTCAACAACGAGCTCGGCTACCTGACCGCCTGCCCGACCAACCTCGGCACCGGCATCCGCGTCAGCGCGATGCTGCATCTGCCCGGGCTCGTCCTGGCCGAGCAGATCAATCCGATCATCCAGTCCGTCAACAAGCTCGGCCTGGCGGTGCGCGGGCTCTACGGCGAAGGCACGGAAGCCCTTGGCAATGTTTTCCAGGTGTCCAACCAGATGACGCTCGGCGAAAACGAAATCACCATCGTCGAACGGCTGGACAAGGTCCTGTCCCAGATCATCGAGCACGAGGAAAATGCGCGCCAGACCCTTTTGGAGAAAAAACCCAAGGTCGTTTACAACCACATCGGACGTGCCTATGGCATCCTGGCCAACGCGCACAGCATCTCCTCCAAGGAAACCATGAACCTGCTCTCGCTCATGCGGCTGGGAGTGGACATGGGTTTGTTTCCTGGCATGGAACGTGCATTAGTCGATGAGTTGTTTATCTTGACGCAGCCGGCCCATTTGCAACGGCAGCTGTCGGACAAGCTGTCCGCCGAGGAACGCGATTTGATCCGCGCCGACATGATGCGCGAACGCCTGAAGAATGTGGCCCGCCCGATTGTCAAACATTACGGCGGCCTGGGAACAGGATTGGACAAATTGTCCGATTCATAGCAGTATATAGCGAGTATGAGCGATGAAGCCATGAGCAATTTTACGCCGCGGGCGCAGCAGGTGCTGGCGCTGGCGCGCAAGGAAGCCGACCGTTTTAACCACAATTTTCTCGGCACCGAGCACCTTTTGTTGGGACTGATCAAACTCGGACAGGGCGTTGCCGTCAATGTGCTCCAAAAAATGGGGCTCGATTTGGAAACCGTACGCATGGAGGTCGAGAAACAGGTCGGCACCGGCCCGGACCAGAAAATGATCGGGAACATTCCCTATACGCCGCGCGTGAAAAAAGTCCTGGCACTCGCCTCCAAGGAAGCCAAGGCCCTAAATCATACCTACGTCGGCACCGAACACATTTTGCTCGGGCTGCTCCGTGAAGGCGATGGCGTCGCCGCCAAGGTTCTGAAAAACCTGGACGTGGACATCGAACAGACACGGCAGGAAATCTTGCGGGAGCTCGATCCCAATTTCAACCCCGAGGAAGGCGCCGCCCCCGAAGGCGGTGAAAAAGCGCCGAGCCCCGGTGCCGAGAAAAAAGGCGAGGTCAAGACCCCCGCGCTCAAGGCGTTTGGCCGTGACCTCACGGAACTTGCGCGCAAGGGAGACATGGATCCCGTGATCGGCCGCCAGAACGAAATCGAGCGCGTGATTCAAATTCTCTGCCGCCGGACCAAGAACAACCCGGTTTTGCTCGGCGAGGCGGGCGTGGGCAAGACGGCGATTGTGGAAGGCCTGGCCCAGGAAATCTCCAGCGGCAATGTGCCGGAAATCTTGCGCGACAAGCGCGTCGTCACCCTCGACCTCGCGCTCATGGTCGCCGGGACGAAATATCGCGGCCAGTTTGAAGAGCGCATCAAGGCCGTCATGGACGAAATCCGCCGCGCCAAGAACGTCATTTTGTTCATTGACGAGCTGCACACCATCGTCGGCGCCGGTTCGGCGGAAGGCACGATGGACGCCTCGAACATCATCAAGCCCGCGCTCAGCCGCGGCGAAATGCAATGCGTCGGCGCGACCACGCTCAACGAATACCGCAAGTACATCGAGAAGGATGCCGCGCTCGAACGCCGTTTCCAAGCGGTCAAGGTCGAGGCGCCCTCGCTGGACGAGGCCATACTGATTTTGAAGGGGCTGCGCCACAAATACGAGGACCACCACAAGGTCGAATTCACGGACAAGGCCGTCGAAGCCGCTGTGAAACTCTCCGACCGTTACATCACCGACCGGTTTTTGCCGGACAAGGCGATTGACGTGATGGATGAATCCGGGTCCCGCGCGCGCATCGGCACCATGACGCGTCCGCCTGAAACCAAGGCGCTCGCGGCCGACATCGAAGAAATCAAGACCAAGAAGGAACGGGCCATCAAGAACCAGGATTTTGAAGGCGCAGCCTCCATGCGCGACAAGGAAAAGCAGGCCAAGGAAAAACTGGAGGCCATGCTGGCCGCGTGGCGCATCAGTCGCGAGGAAAAGCGCGTGGTCGTGGACGAGGACGATATTTTCCATGTCGTTGCCAAATGGACCGGCATCCCCATCAAGCGCATGGGCCAGGACGAAACCCAGCGCCTGCTCGCCATCGAAACCGAGATGGAAAAGGTGGTGGTCGGCCAGCGCGAAGCGGTATCCGCGATTTGCAAGGCGTTGCGCCGTTCCCGGGCGGACTTGAAGGATCCACGTCGGCCCATCGGCACATTTTTGCTGCTCGGCCCGACGGGAGTAGGCAAGACCCTGCTGGCGAAAACCATGGCCGAACAAATGTTCGGTGATGCGAAGTCGCTCATTGCGCTCGACATGAGCGAGTACATGGAAAAGTTCAACGTCTCGCGCCTCATCGGCTCGCCGCCGGGCTATGTCGGATATGAGGAAGGCGGCCAGCTCACTGAAAAGGTGCGCCGCAACCCCTACTCGGTCGTGCTCTTTGACGAAATTGACAAGGCGCACCCGGACGTGTGGAACATCCTGTTGCAGATTCTCGAAGAGGGCAAGCTGACCGACAACATCGGACGCGTGGTCAATTTCCGCAACACCATCATTTTGATGACCTCCAACGTCGGCTCGGACGTCATCAAGCGGCAGTCCACGCTCGGTTTCTCGCCCATCTCCGACGAGGCCACCTATGAAAAGATGCGCGAACGGACCATGGACGAGGCCAAGAAGACGTTCCGCCCCGAATTCCTGAACCGGCTGGACGACGTGATTGTATTTCGCTCGTTCACCAAGCCCGATCTCATCCAGATTCTCAACTTGGAAGTCGGGAAGGTCCTGGAACGGCTCCGGCACAAGAATATCCGGCTCGAACTGGATGATCAGGCGAAGGACTTTCTCGTCGAGAAGGGTTATGATCCACAATACGGTGCGCGTCCCATGCGCCGCTCGGTGGAGCGTTTCCTTGAAGACCCGCTGGCCGAGGAAATTCTCAAGGGCAACCTGCACGAAGGCGATCCCATCACTGTCACTTCCGACAAACAGAAGCTCGTCTTCAAACAAAACACCGCCGCGGCGGGTGCCTTGTCGAGTTAGATCACCCAATTGACCTCAACCGGGTGGACAACAAGAACTATCGGTGGCGGCGCAATCAATAACAGGTTTTGTCCGGCTTGCTTTTCCATTCCGCAAAAACCTTCAGCGCCTGCTGGCGGAGCAGTTGTCTCATGGGAATCTTGCGACGGGACACCGGCAGGGTCACTTCGCGATACAGAAAATCGTCGTCAAAACCAATGGCCGCCGCGTCGCGCCGGGTGTTGGCAAAATAAATCCGCCGCACCCGCGCCCAATAACCCGCCGCCAGGCACATTGGACATGGCTCGCAACTGGCATAAAGCTCGCAGTCATCCAGCCGGAACATCTTGAGCCGGCGGCACGCCTCCCGGATCGCCACGACTTCCGCGTGGGCCGTCGGATCATTGGCCGAAGTGACCTGGTTCCATCCGCGCCCGACGATTTTGCCGCGGCACACCACGACGGCGCCAAAAGGTCCGCCGTGATTGCCGCGCATTTTTTGGAGCGAGAGACGGATGGCCTCGCGCATGAATTTGGCTTTCATCGAAATAATTCGGCGGGGTTTTCCGGGCCCGACAAAAATTTTCCCCGTTTCAGCACCGGCAACAACCGGCGGTGCGCCCATTTCCGCAGCCGGTAAATCGTCGCAAATGTGAAATCCGGCGCCGCCCTTCCCTGCCCGCCCACCAGCTCCGCCCCGCGTCGCACATTATCGATCATCCATGCCGGCAACCGGGCATGATACGCGTTGCGCCGCACTTCGCCAACGTGACACGCCAGCGCCGCCACCAGATCGCCTACATCCTCCACGTCCAATTCGACGAGCAGGTTAGCATCCGCCATCGGCCGCCAAAACTCCGTTTCAACCACTTGACATTCAAAATCGGCCGGCAACGCCTTCAGCGCATCCAAAATCAAAAAGTGCGTGCCGACATGGGCGGGATGGCCGTCATTTTCGTGCGGAAGAAAAATCACGCGTGGACGGTGTTCGGCGAGGTGTTTCGCCATGATCGTCACCGCCGCGTTCCAGTGGGCGCGATTTTGTTTACGGGTTTCAAGACTGATCCGCTCCAAGCCCCGCTTGCCGTGCAGTAAAAGGCTGAAACCAAGTTGCGCACACGCGCATTCCAGTTCGCGCCGCCGGGCCGTCTGCCGTTCCCGCTGGCTGCCCAGTGTCACAGCGACATTGATGACGTTCCACTTCGCCTCCCGCAATAGCCGCAATGCGAGCCCGCCAATGATGCATTCGTCATCCGGATGCGGTGAGAAAATCAGCACTTTCGGAACACGATCAGCCGGGGCTTGCGGCTGATGTTGGAATTGTTGAGGGCGACAGGCCGGCAGTTTTTTTCCCCTTTGCAACAACCGGGCGTGTGCGGAGGCAAATTTTCGAAATGGGTTGATCCTGGGTTTCATCCGTGATTAAACATCCTTGTTCTGACCGCCGAAAAGCAATCGCAAACTGTTCATCACCACGACCACCGTGCTGCCTTCGTGCCCGACCACACCAATCGTCAGCGGAATTTTTCCCAGCATCGCAAAGGTCACCAGCACCGCCACTGTGCCCAGGGAAATGACCAGGTTTTGGCGGATGATACGGCGCGCCCGCTGGCTCAAGCGGAAGGCGGCGAGAAAATTTTCCAGCCGGTCGTGCATCAGCACCACATCCGCCTGCTCCAACGCCGCGTCCGCGCCGCGCGCGCCCATGGCCACACCGATGTGCGCCGCCGCCAGGCTCGGCGCATCGTTCACGCCGTCACCGATCATCGCCACTTTTCTCCCCTGCCCGCTCAGCTCGCGAACCGCCTCGACCTTTTGCTGCGGCCTGAGTTCCGCGCGCACGTCATCCAGTTTCAACTCGGCGCGCAAATGCTCGGCGGTCGCCTTCCGGTCTCCGGTCAGAACCACGGTGCGCAAGCCCTCCCGGCGCAGCGCCTCCACGACCGATGCGGACTGCGGGCGGATGTCGTCGCGCAAAATGACGCGGCCCACCAAATCGCCTTCCTCGATCCACACCTCGGAAAAACCGGCCTCCGTCGCCGTCGCCTGCGCCATGATATCTGCGTGACGGCCCTGCGCAATCCAGCCGCGCCCGCCGAGCTGGGCGGTCCTCCCATTGCGGGCCGCGCGCAGGCCCTCGCCCGTCACGGATTCAAAATGGTCGAATTCAATCGCCTCGATCTTTTGCTGTTTGCCATGACGCGTGATGGCGCGGGCCAGTGGATGCGTGGAAAGTTTTTCCAACGAGTACGCCAGCCGGGCAATTTCAATTTCCCGGCCGGGCGGAAAACTTTCAACGGTTTCAACCCGCAACTCGCCCGTGGTGAGCGTGCCGGTCTTGTCGAGCGCCACGATGTTGACCTCGGCCAGTTTTTCCACCGCCGCGCCGCCGCGGAACAGGATGCCATGCCGCGCGCCCCAGGCAATGGCCGCCAGCACGGCCGATGGAATGGACAGCACCAGCGCGCACGGGGACGAAACCACGAGCAAGGTTCCGGCGCGATAGAGCGCACTGTGCAATTCAACAGTGGACTTGAGCGGGGCCAGCCCGAAACCGAGCCACCATACAAAAAACATCGCCAATGAAAGTCCGATCACGAAATAGGTGTAAGCCGTGCTGAACCGGTCGGTGAACTGCTGGGCGGGTGCCTTTCGTTGCTGCGCCTCCTTGATGAGCGTGATGATTTTTTGCAGCGAACTTTCGGCCGCGGGCCGCGCAACCACGACCTCGACCGCGCCCCAGAGATTCAGGGTGCCGGCCAGCGTGGTGTCACCGATGTTTTTCTCTACCGGCGTGGCTTCGCCGGTGAGATTCGACTCATCGGCGGCGGTGATGCCCCGGGCGATTTCGCCATCCACGGGAAACTGTGCGCCGGGCTTGATCAACAAACGCATTCCGGTTGCAAGCTGCTCCACCTTGACCTCGCGCTCGTGCCCGCCCGGGTCCAGCACGGTGGCAACCTTCGGCGCGTCACGGAAGAGCGAGCGGATTTCCTTTTGCGTCCGGCCGAGCGCGTAATGTTCGAGCGCACCGGAAAGTGAAAACAAAAACAGCAGCGTCGTGGCCTCGGCCCATGCGCCGAGATAAACCGCGATGACCGCAACGAAGATCATGAGGAAATGCACGTCAATGGTGCGCTTCTGGAGGCGCTCCCAGACTTCCTCCGCCGGATAAAAACCTCCCGCGAGACAGGCAAAAACGTAGGCCGCAACCGACCCCCGGCCGGTCAACAGAAAATGCGCGGCCAGCCCAAGGCCGCCGCAAAGCAATGCGGCGGCCAGCTGCCTTTTCCATTCGTCAGTCTCGTCCGCGGGTTCGAGAAACTCGACGTCACGCTGGACGACCTTGGGGAAGGGAATGTCGCACCAGCGCCAGAATTTCGGGGCGGTGGGACAGGTGATGCGGGCGATGGTGGTCGTCTGGCCGTCGTTTCGGATGGTGATTTTACGGCGCTCCATTTCTGACAATGGTGCGTCACAGGACCGACAGTCGCCCGCACCAGTCAGCAACGAGCAGGCGTGGGCGGGATCAGCGGCTTGCGCCCCCTGGAGTTTGATCGTGATTTGTTCGGTGAGCCGGCCGACATCCGTACGGCCCAGGGTGGCGACGGAAATTTTCTGTTGCGCGCGGTCAATGGTCACCGCTTCCAGCGCCGGTTCCTCGGCGAGCGTGTCCATGACCGAGCGCGCGAGGCATTGTTGCCCACCCACGGCACCGGATCCGGAACGCTTTGCCAGCGATGAATTCATGACCGGATTAATTTTAACATGCCGCCGGACATGGCGCGATGCAAAAGGCACCCGGCCGAAAGCAGTTTGGCCTGTTCAAAGCGGCGGCCTTCTGGCAGCCTGAGTGGTCGTTATTTGGGTTAATCACGCACAACATGAGCAGCACCACGGACAAAGCGCCGACTTCAAACCAGAAAGTTCTCACCTGGGTCAAACAAATGGCCGAGCTCTGCCAGCCCGAGCACATTCACTGGTGTGATGGCTCCGACGCGGAAAACCAGGCGCTTTGCGACCAGATGGTGAAGAGCGGCACCTTTATCCAGCTCAATCCCGCCAAGCGCCCGGGATCTTATCTGGCCCGTTCGCACCCGAGCGATGTGGCCCGCGTCGAGGACCGGACCTACATCTGCTCCAAAACCGCGGACGAGGCCGGCCCCACAAACAATTGGACCGATCCCGTCGCGATGAAGCAAAAGCTGCTCGGCCTCTTCAACGGGTGCATGAAGGGGCGGACGATGTACGTCATCCCGTTTGCCATGGGGCCGCTGGGCTCGCCGATCTGCAAGCTTGGCATTGAAATTTCCGATTCGCCCTATGTCGTCGCCAGCATGCGCATCATGACGCACATGGGCAAGGCGGTGATCGCCAAACTGGGCCTGACCGGCGCGTTCATTCCTTGTCTGCACTCGGTCGGGGCGCCGCTCCAGCCCGGCCAGGCCGACGTTCCGTGGCCCTGCGAACCGGATCCCAAAAAGAAGTATATTGTTCATTTTCCCGATGATCCTTCGATCTGGTCGTACGGTTCCGGCTATGGCGGCAACGCCTTGCTAGGGAAAAAATGTCTCGCCCTCCGCATTGCCTCCACTGTAGCCAAAAAAGAAGGCTGGCTGGCGGAACACATGCTCATCCTCGGTCTCACTTCGCCCCAAGGCAAAACGCATTACCTCGCCGCCGCCTTCCCGAGCGCCTGCGGCAAGACCAATCTGGCGATGATGCAACCGTCGTTGCCCGGATGGAAAGTCACCACTCTCGGCGACGACATCGCCTGGATCCGGCTGGGCAAGGACGGCCGCCTTTATGCGATGAATCCGGAGAGCGGTTTTTTTGGCGTCGCGCCCGGCACCTCGATGAATTCGAATCCCAACGCGGTGCTGGCCGCCGCCAAAAACACCATTTTCACCAACGTCGCGTTGACGCCGGACGGCGATGTTTGGTGGGAGGACATGGGCGTGCCAGCGCCCAAAAACGCCGTCGATTGGGAAGGCCGGCCATGGACGCCAGATTCCCGGCGCAAGGCGGCGCACCCGAACTCGCGCTTCACCGCGCCGGCCGCGCAATGCCCGGTCATCGATCCCGAATGGCAAAACCCCGAAGGCGTGCCGCTTTCGGCGATTCTGTTTGGCGGACGGCGTCCCGCCACGATTCCGCTGGTGAACGAGGCTTTTGACTGGGAGCACGGCGTGTTCATGGGGTCCGCCTGCGGCTCGGAAACCACCGCTGCCGCCTTTGGCAAGGCCGGGGTGCTGCGCCGCGATCCGTTCGCCATGCTGCCGTTCTGCGGTTGCAACATGGGCGATTATTTTGCGCACTGGCTGACCTTCGCCCAGCGCACCGACCGTGCCAAGCTGCCCAAAATTTATTTTGTGAACTGGTTCCGCAAGGATGCGAGCGGCAAATGGCTCTGGCCCGGCTACGGCGAAAACAGCCGCGTGCTGAAATGGATTTTCGAACGCGCCGAGGGCACGGGCAAGGCGGAGAAAACGGCCATTGGCAATCTGCCGGCCGCCGACGCGCTTGACCTCACCGGCCTGAATCTGGCCGCCACCGATCTCAAGCAACTGCTCGCCGTGGACATTGCCGGCTGGCAAAGGGAAGTTGATGACGTGGCGGCGAATTACGCCAAGCTTGGCAGCCATCTGCCGAAAGCGCTGAAAGACCAGTTGGATGGATTGCGCAAGCGCCTCGGCTGACCCATCAACCACCTCAAAACCAGCCCGTCCCCAAGCCGCCAGGCACGGGGACTTTTCAATTTCAGGTAACAAATGGACAAAATCCGGCTGCCTTTTCGGATTTCAACTTTCCCCATGAATGTTAAGTTCAACATAAGCATCAGAGAACTATGAACTTCGCAATACCGAGCAGTTTGATGCCGGTAACTGTACCGGCAACCCATCTCAAATCTTGCCGCCGCGAGCAACGCTGCAAACCTGCTTTTCAATTGGTGGACGCGTCCACCACCACCCGGTGAATTCACATCGCTCTAACTTCCTGCGCTGCTGGCGGGCGTTCGGCCCGGGATTGTTCATGGCGGCGGCGATGGCATGGCCCTGTCCGGCGCGCGCCGCCGGCTTAACCAATGCCACCCCCACGATCCTGGTGGTGGAACCGGGCGACATCCGGCCGACTTTTTTGGATTCCATGCTCCGGTTGCGCCAGGCATTGACGACGAACCTGTCCAGCCGGGTGGTGGTTTACCGGGAGAATCTGGACCTATCACATTTTGGCGGGGCCGGCTATCGCAGCGACCTCGAAAGCTGGCTTCGGAACAAATATCACGGACGCAAACTGGATGTCATCGTGGCTTCCGGCGAAACGTCCATTGATTTCATTTTAAAAGTCCGCCCCAAATTGTGGCCGCAGGTGCCGGTGGTGGCCGTGGGAACCAGGGAAGGGGAAACCGCACTGCTGGCGGGCCAGACGAATGTATGCGGCATCGCGGTGGATATCGACATACCCGCCACGCTGACGGCGGCGTTGCAGCTCTGCCCGGACACCCGGCAGATTGCCTTTGTTTCATCCGCCGAGAGCTACACCCCGGAGTTTCACCGGTCAGACTTTCAAAGGGTGCAGGATTTCGCCGCAAACCGGTTTGAAGTCATACCTTTGGTGGGGCTGACGATGGATGAAACCAAGCAACGCCTGACGGCCCTGCCGCCCGGCACCATCGTATTTTATGACGACATCTGGATGGATGCGTCGGGGCAAATTTTCATCCCTCGCGATGCGCTGGAGGAGTTGAGTTCGGTCTCCAGTGCGCCCATTTTCAGCTATTCGGACACCTACATCGGGTATGGAATGGCGGGCGGCGCCTGCGTGGCCAACCGGACCTTGGCCACCGAAGCAACCAGCCGCATTGCCGCCGTCATCCGGGCCGGCAACGCGAGTTCCGTGCCGGGCATTCAAAGCACCGGCAGCCGGCTCATCTTCGACTGGCGGCAGTTGCGGCGATACGGGCTGGATGAAAAAAGACTTCCGGCGGACAGCGACGTGAGATTCCGTCAATTCACGTTTTGGGAAAGCTATCGTCAGGTTGTGATCATTGCGGCGGCGGTCGTGCTGGTCCAAACTTTTTTGATTGCGGCCCTGCTGTGGCAATGCCGCCGCAAACAGCAAACCGAAACGGATTTATTCCAATCCCGCCAGATGCTCCGGACGGTGCTCGATACGATTCCCCAGCGGGTTTTCTGGAAGGATCGCGATTCGGTCTTTCTCGGTTGCAACCAGCCGCTGGCCGATGACTGCGGTTATTCCAGCCCCGGCGACATTGTCGGCAAAACCGATTTTGAGACCGTTGCGGCAGCCGAGGCGGACCGCTATCGCGCCGATGATCGCGAAGTGATGACGACCGACCGGCCCAAACTCAGTTACGAAGAATTGCAAAGCCATAAAGACGGGAGTCATGGCTGGTTGCGGACGAACAAGGTGCCCCTGCACGACGAAAAAGGCCGGGTGATCGGGGTGTTGGGAACTTACGAAGACATCACCGTTATTAAACAGGCGAACGAAGCGTTGCGGGAAAGCGAGCGCCGGTTCCACTCGTTGCTGGACAATGCCCCGGATGCGGTTTTTGTGCACGCCAACAATCGCATCGTCTATGCCAACCAGGCAACCTTGAGGCTGTTGCGGGCCGAACGCCCGGATCAATTGCTGGGACAGTCCGCGTTGGACATCGTGGCCCCGGAATGGCGGGACCTGGCCAGTCAACGAATCCACGAAATGACCACCCAGGACGGACCGCTGCCGGCCGTGGAAGTGGAATATTTGTGCCTGGATAAAAGCCGGGTGGCGGTGGAAGTCACCGCGATGCCTGCGGTTTTCCAAGGCGACCGGAGCGTCCTCGTGTTCGTCCGGGACATTACCGAGCGCAGGCGGATGGATGAGAAAGTGCGCCAGTTGTCCCGTGCCGTCGAACAAAGCCCCGTCTCCATCGTCATCACGGACAAGGCCGGAACCATCGAATACGTCAATCGGAAGTTCACGGAAGTGACGGGCTACACCTCCGGCGAGGCGATGGGTAAAAATCCACGCATTTTAAAATCGGGCGAATTGGATCCCAAGGTTTACCGTCAGATGTGGAATTGCATCAGCCAGGGCCGGGAATGGCACGGCGAGTTCCACAACCGCAGAAAGAACGGCGAACTGTTCTGGGAACTGGTTGTCATTTCGCCGGTGTTCAACGTCGCCGGCGGCATCACCCACTACCTTGCCGTCAAAGAGGACATCACCGCCCGCAAGCAGCTTGAGGAACAGCTCAGACAGTCCCAGAAAATGGAAGCCTTTGGCCAACTCGCCGGCGGCGTGGCTCATGATTTCAACAATCTGCTTACCGTCATCCAGGGAAATGTCGCCCTGCTCCAGTTCCAAGACCCGTTGAATCCCGAACAGGCCGGCAGCCTGGTTGAAATTGGCAAGGCCGCCGAACGCGCCGCCAATCTTACCCGTCAGTTGCTCACGTTCAGCCGGCGGCAACTCTTTCAACCCAAAACTCTCGACTTGAATGAAGTGGTGGCCAACACCACCAAAATGCTGCAAAGATTGATCGGTGAACATATCGGCCTGGAGACCCATTTCGCGCCGGGCGGCGCCCCCATCGAAGCCGATTGCAACATGCTGGAACAGATCCTCCTCAACCTGGTCGTCAATTCACGCGATGCCATGCCCAAAGGCGGACGCCTGATCATCCGCACCGACACCGCCATGGTCAGTGAAACCGATGTTCAAGCCAACCCCAAGGCCCGGCCCGGAAGCTTCGTGCGGTTGAGCGTCACCGACACCGGCTGCGGCATCACAGCGGACGGAATACAACATATTTTCGAACCGTTTTTCACCACCAAGGAAGTCGGCAAAGGCACGGGCCTTGGGCTGGCCACCGTCTTCGGCATCGTGGCACAACATCACGGATGGATCGAAGTCGAAAGCAAGCCCAATGAAGGCACGATGTTTCAGATTTATCTGCCCCGGTTGACGGCTGGTGAATCGGCCCTGGCCGAATTTTCCCGGCCGCCCGACGTCCGCGGCGGCACCGAAACCATCCTGCTGGTCGAGGACGAGGCTCCGGTGCGGATCCTGGCGCGAACCCTGCTCGAACGCAAAGGGTATCATATCCTCGAGGCTGACTCCGGCGTCAGCGCCTTGAAAATCTGGCAGGAACAACGGGCGGCGATCGATCTGCTGTTCACCGACATGGTCATGCCGGAGGGAATTTCCGGCCGCGAATTGGCGGCGCGTTTGCAGGCGGAAAAACCGGGCCTGAAGGTCATTTACTCCAGCGGCTACAGCGATGATATGCTGGGCGAGGGTTCACCGCTCCGCAACAATCCGAATTTTTTGGAAAAGCCGTTTGATTCGTACAAGCTGCTCAAACGCGTCCGCGATTGTTTCGACGGAACCAGCGGTGATTGATGCGGCGGAACAGGCCGGCGGCTGGCGGCCGGATGCACCACCCCGTTGCACTCCAAGCGAGGCGGCCTTCAGCTCCGGTTCCCGAACGGCAGATGGCATGGCCGGCTTCCTTCGGGATCATTTCTACTTGCCTTGGAAAGCCGATTCGTCCATTCAATGTTTCCAATATCCATACACCCGATCATGAAAAAATATTTCACCCTTCTTGCTTCAGCCATTATTTGTTTCGGACTGCTTCCGGCGTATTCACAGCCCGGCGCCCCGGGTGGACCGCGTTTCGGCGGCGCCACGAGCAAGCTGTTTGGCAACAACCAGACCTTCTGCGCCAGTCTGGAAATGCAAACCACCGACAAGTCCGGGCAGCCCATGAGCATGCCCGGCAGGATTACTTATGACACCGGCCGGACGCGCTTCGAAATCAACATTGCCGACATGAAAGGCGGGAACATGCCCCCCAATGCCGCCGCGCAAATGAAAGCCATGGGCATGGACCAGCTCGTGACCATTTCGCTCCCGGAAAAAAAGGCCGCCTACATGATTTATCCCGGAATGCAGAGCTACGCCGAAATCCAGGTGCCAAACGCCGAGATCCCGACGAACACTGATTATAAGGTGGAAACCACCGAAATCGGCAAAGACACCGTGGACGGCCACCCGTGTTTGCAAAACAAGGTCATTGTCACCGACACAAAGGGAATCAAACATGAATCCATGGTCTGGAACGCCACCGACTTGAAGAATTTCCCGGTCAAAATTCAAAATTCCGAACAGGGCAATGATGTGACCATGCTGTTCAGGAACGTCTCGCTCGCCAAACCTGCTTCGAGCGCTTTTGACCTGCCATCCGGATATACCGCCTACCCAAGCATGCAAGCCCTCATGCAGGAGCAGATGATGAAGCGCATAAGCGGTGGCGCGGGTACGCCGCCGGGAGCCCACTGATCCAGTCAGATCGGTTCCGTTTTCAAAGCTTCATCGAGTCTCCGGGAGGCCCAGTCATCATGGAATGCGCCGGCGAAAAATCATGGTCTGGAGTTAAAGTCTTGCAGCCGGTTGCCGATAATACCGATATATGAACATTACCAGCCGCCCCGCCGCATCGCTTTTGGACAGTGTTCTCAACGCCCAAAGCACCCAGGTTGATATTGGCGTCACCATGTTGAAAAAGGCGCAGGACGCAGCCAAACAGCAAGGTGAGGCCATGGTAAAAATGCTCGAGCAAACGGCAATCAACCCGGACGGCCGTCACCTGGACACGTATGCTTGAGGCCGCCTGGCCTGGCTTCAATCATCGCGGCCAAAAAATCTGCCGGCGGGACCAACTCTGAAATCAAAAGGTTTCCCGTCCTTGCGGCCCTGCACTTCGAAAGCCATGCCCGCATGGGATTTGACAAATGATTTGTCAATCCGGAGTACCTTTCCGTCGCCGATCTTTTCCTTGATCGTTCGCCGCACCGATGGAGGCGTCTCCGGCAAAGTCACCTGCCGGCTGATAAGTTGACCGTCTTCCGCCATGCTGAACGACTTTTCCCGGCCATTCGTTGCGGTCACCGTAACATCATAGCTGATCCCGTCTTCGTCGAACATTTTGTCGATGCTCGCCAGTTTGCCCTCGCCACTTTCCGCCTGAATGGTTTTTTGGACCGCTGCGGGAGTTTCTGTCAACGCCACCTCCATGCTCAAAAGCGTCCCGTCGTCATCAAGGGTGAACCCCTTCTCGCGGCCATCCTTCATCGTCAAGCTGATGTCAAAGGTGATGTTCAACTCATCGATCGACTTGTCGATGCTCTCCACTTCGCCTTCCTTGGCCAGCGTCTGTATGGATTTCTGCACCGCGACCGGCGTCTCAACCAGAGTCAACTGGGTGCTCATCAAGGTTCCGTCCTCCGCCAGCGTAAAATCGCGGTCCTGGCCGTCGTTCCCCGTCAAACCGACATCGTAAACGGTGTCGCCGCCTTCGGTCGTCCGGTCAATTTCGCCCAGTTTGCCGTCGCCCACCCGGGCAGTAATGACGTTCTGCACGGCCGGTGGCGTCTCCGACAGCTTGACCGTCCTCGACCGGTCGTCCGCACAGGCGGCAACAGTGATCGCACAACAAATGACGCCAAGAATGGATGGCTTGATTCGCATAAAGGTCCTCTGCAACGGGTTGAATGGCACGTTACCGAACTACTTTCTAATGATCACGATGGCGTGGTGAAAATGATGATGGTGGTGCCGGTGCCGGTGATGTTTGTGGATGATCACCACTTTAATGGGCTCAGCCTGGATCGATGGGACAAAAACACTCAGGGCGAACGCGAACAGGAGAAGAATAATCAGTTTTTTCATGGCATTCCGGCTGTTTTATTGGGCTAAAACACTGGTTTTAATACAAACAGTTAAAATGACTTATAACAGGGTTCGAACCTTAGACAGCGCTTCATCCACTTTGGTTACATCTTTTCCACCGCCCCGGGCGTTATCGGGCTTGCCGCCGCCTTTGCCGCCGACAATCGGCGCGATCTGCTGGATGATTTTTCCCGCTTGTATCTTCGCGGTGAATTCCGGTGAAACGGTGGCCACCAGCGCCACCGCGCCGTTGGCCGCGGCGCCCAGCACCATCACGCCTTTGAACCGGCCTTTCAACGAATCGGCGATGGCTTGCAGGAAATCGCCATCGGCTGAACCGAGATTATGGATGATCGCCGGCACGCCGTTGATGGTCTTGATTTCTTCGAGCAGGTTGCTCGCGGCGTTGGAAGCTTCGCGCTGTTGCGCCACCTTGATCTGTTTTTCCATCGCCTTCTGATGTTCCAGCAACGACTCGATCTTCTTTTCCAGCTCGTGCACCGGCGCATTGACCTTGCCCGCCAGCAATTTGATGAGCGCCACTTCGTCCGTGGCCTTGCGATAAGCCTCCAGGCCGGCCACGGCTTCAATACGCCGCACACCGGCAGCGATGGCATTCTCGCCCACGATGCGGAACAAACCGATCTCGCCGGTGGCGCGCGTGTGCGTACCGCCGCAAAGCTCCATCGAATAACCGTCCAACTTCCCTGCCCCGCCGCCAATTTGGACCACGCGAACCACCTCGCCGTATTTGTCGCCGAAGAACTGCATCACGTCCTTGCGGTTTTTCACGTCGGCGTGGGCAACTTCAGTCCACGACACACCGGCGTTTTCGACGATGCGCTCGTTGACGAGCTTCTCGATATCGGCAACCTGCTGCGGCGTGAGCGGCGCGCTGTTGAAATCGAACGTGAGCTTGTCGGGCCCGACGAAGGAACCTTTCTGCGAGGCTTCCCTGCTCACGACCTCGTGCAGCGCCCAGTGCAGCAAATGCGTGACGGTGTGATGGCGTTGGATGGCGTCCCGCCGGGGACGGTCAACCGACAAGGTCGCGGTCGAATTCACAGCGGGCGGAGTTTCAAGTTTCAAGCTCTCAGTTTCAAGAAAGTGCAACCAAGTATTTCCGGACTTCTGCGTGTTGGTGACGCGCCAGAGCTGGCCGCTGCCGGTCAACTCGCCGGTGTCGCCGACCTGGCCGCCCATCTCGGCGTAGCAGGCGCTGGTATCAAGGATGACCGCCGTCTTGTCCTTCAAACCAATAACTTCCAAAACCTTGGCCTCGACCGCGAGTTTATCGAAACCAACGAACTTCGTGGGCGTGGTGGTCTCGATTTGCGACAGCGAAATGACTTCCTTTTTCTGCGCGGCTTGCGACCGTTTCTTCTGCTCGTCCATCAACTTTTCAAAACCTTCCTTGTCCACGGTCAACCCGCGTTCGCGGGCCATCAATTCAGTGAGGTCGAGCGGGAAGCCGTAGGTATCGTAGAGTTTGAAAGCGAAGTCGCCATTGATTTGGGGAGCGCGTCCGCCACGGGCGCTGTTTCCCGCGCCCTCGCGGGAAACCTCGTGCGGCGTCGCCTGTGCCGGTTGCGTTGGCGTCCATAGCCACTGATAATTTTCCGTGAGAGGAATAATTCCGTTGTCCCAAGGATTACGACAGATGTAATGAAATTTTTCTTCCAAATCAGCATCGCCGCGCATCAACCGGTCAAAAGATTCTTCTTCCCACACATGGACTCCTGTTACGTTCGCCGCTTTGTTGATTTTATGCGCAGTGGTGGATTTGATGCCATGGAGAATTTCGCCAAGCGAGAAAAACACCGGCTTGCCGTCCTTACCCTGTGCTCTGATTTGTGGCTCAAACAGCAGATGAACATGGTCGGGCATCACACAAGCGGCGAACAATTGATACTGGCAGTTTTCACGCGCATAGAGAACGCTTTGCAGCACAATGTCGCGTTCACCTGGAGTGAGTTGACGTTTCTCGCGTGTGGCGAATGTCACCATGTATTTACTCCACGGACGTTCAAAATGCGGGAGGTGTCTCTTGGAATATCCGGCTCCCTGATTGCCGGACGACTCACCGCCGTCCGCGAGGGCGCGGCCGGCTGCGCCCGGGGCGGGCGCGCTCCCCCACAATTTTGCAATCTCCTCGTTGAACAACTCAATCCCCCGATCCAGCGTTTTGTTAAACGCCTCTTCCTCAGTGCGGATGGTTTCCTGCACCTGTTTCTTGCGGGCGCGGATTTCGGGGAAGACGTCGCCCATCTTATCAGCCAGCACATCCACGAGTTTGTAAAAGAACGGCTCCGTGAATCCGAGGGTGCGGCCATAGCGTACAGCGCGGCGCAGGATGCGGCGCAGGACGTAGTTGCGGTCGTTGTTGCCGGGCTGGATGCCGTCGGCAATCGCAAAGCTCAACGTGCGGATGTGGTCGCCAATCACACGGAATGCGACGTCGCTTTTTTCCAGCTCGGTGTCACCGGTGCTGTTGGGCTTGGGCAGCGTTGAACCGTATTTCTTCCCGCTGAGCTTTTCCAATTCGTCAAAAATCGGACGGAAGATGTCGGTCTCGTAGTTGGAAATTCTGGCATTGGCAAAATCCGTCAGGCCTTTGGTGCCTTGAATGATACTCGTGGCGCGCTCGAAACCCATCCCGGTGTCCACGTGCCTGGCGGGCAGCGGCGAGAACGTGCCTTCCGGGTTCGCATTGAACTGGATGAAGACGAGATTCCAGATTTCGATGCACTGGGCGTCGCCCTGGTTTACCAGCTTGCCCTCGGTCTTGCCGTCCGGCGTAAGGTCCACGTGCAGTTCGGAACACGGACCACACGGACCGGTTTCGCCCATCATCCAGAAATTGTCCTTCTTGCTGCCGTTGACGATGTGGATGGCGGGATCGAGACCGACGGAACGGAATTTCTCGGCCCACAAGTTAAAGGCTTCCAAATCGAATTCGCTCGGGTCGTTCTTCGACTTGTCCGGATTGTAAACCGTGGCGTAAAGGCGCGAGGGCGGAAATTTCCAGGTGCCGACGACGAGTTCCCAGGCCCAGTCAATGGCTTCTTTTTTGAAGTAATCGCCAAAGGACCAGTTGCCGAGCATCTCGAAGAAGGTGTGGTGATAGGTGTCGAGCCCGACGTCGTCGAGGTCATTGTGTTTGCCGCCGGCGCGGATGCATTTCTGGGTGTCGGCGGCGCGGCCGGGCGTGTAGGGGCACTTGACCTGGCCGAGAAAAATCGGGACGAACTGGTTCATGCCGGCGTTCGTGAACAGGAGGTTCGGCGAATCCGGCAGGAGGCTCGCAGACGGCACGATGGTGTGCTGCTTCGACTTGAAGAAGTCGAGGAACGACTGGCGGATCTGTGAACTGGTCATCATGGCAAAATCAGGCGGGGAGGTTAGCCGGAATGTCGTCGGCAAGGCGAGTTGGAAGTTTGCGTCCGGCCGGCCGTTCCGCTGAACCATGAATCAAAAATTCATTCAGAAATCAGGATTCCCCCCTTCGCCACCGCGCAACGGACCCCGAAATCCAGCGGGGCACATTTGACTTGTTTGTGAAATCAGTAAGTTTAACTTCAGTATGTATTCCGAGCGAAACCGGAGGTTGCCCGCATCGCGATCCTGAAGTTGAAAATGATTTTAACCACCAAACAAATTCGAAGCGATCATGCCAACGCCTGCGCCAAACCCAGGTGCTGAAAAACAGCGGTTGGCTAAAGACCTGGCCGGCAAGGAAAATTGGCGGCGCTGGGGACCTTATCTGTCCGAACGTCAATGGGGCACCGTGCGTGAGGATTATTCCCCCGGCGGCAATGCGTGGGAATACTTTCCCCACGACCACGCGCGCAGCCGGGCGTATCGCTGGGGCGAGGATGGCATCGCCGGATTCAGCGACGACCTGCAGCATCTCTGCCTGTCGCTGGCCCTGTGGAATGGCAAGGACCCGATTTTGAAAGAGCGGCTGTTCGGCCTCACCAACGCCGAGGGCAATCACGGCGAAGATGTGAAGGAGCTGTATTACTACCTCGACGCCACGCCTTCGCACTCGTATCTGAAGATGCTTTACAAATATCCGCAGGCTGAATTTCCATACGCCCGGCTCATTGCGGAAAACCAGCGGCGCGGCGCCGACCAGCCGGAATTCGAGCTGCTCGACACCGGTTTGTTCGACACGGACCGTTATTTCGATGTCTTCGTGGAATATGCCAAGGCGGCCCCGGAGGATATTTTGATGCTGGTGACGGTTCATAATCGCGGGCCCGAGCCGGCGAAACTGGCGCTGCTGCCGCAACTTTGTTTCCGCAACACCTGGTCCTGGGTGCCGAATGGGCGCCGGCCCGGATTCACGGCGGAAAATGGCGGCCTAAAAATTGAACATCCTGAATCGGGCAAATTTCGACTCGATTGCGATGGCCGTCCCACGCTGCTTTTTTGCGAGAATGAGACCAACGCGCGCCGGCTGGCCGGCCAGCCGGAGGCAAAAGGCTTTTTCAAGGACGCCTTCCACGAATATGTGATCGCCAGAAACAAATCGGCCGTGAACCCGGCGCAGATCGGCACCAAGGCGGGAGCGCTTTATGAACTGACCGTGGCCGCGGGGCAATCGGTGGCCGTGCGCTTGCGGCTGGCAAAATCAGACGGCGCCCCGCCGGGCCGGCCGTGGGCTGACTTCGAGGCGGTCTTCGCGCGGCGCCGGAGCGACGCGGATGAATTTTACGCCGGATTGCAGCAGGCGATCGGTGATGACGATGCGAAGCTGGTGCAACGCCAGGCTTTTGCGGGAATGATCTGGAGCAAACAATTTTTTCACTATGATGTGCCGCTCTGGTTGGAGGGGGATTCGACGCAACCGCCGCCGCCGGTTGAACGGAAGCACGGCCGCAACTCTGACTGGCAACATTTGAACAATGCCGATGTGATTTCCATGCCGGACAAGTGGGAATATCCCTGGTTCGCCGCATGGGACCTGGCTTTTCATTGCGTGGCCCTGTCGGAAATTGACGCGGAATTTGCCAAGGGTCAGCTCATTCTGCTGATGCGCGAATGGTACATGCATCCCAACGGCCAGTTGCCCGCCTACGAGTGGGCATTCAACGACGTAAACCCGCCGGTGCATGCCTGGGCGGCGTTCCGGGTCTTTCAAATCGACCGCCGCCAGCGTCGCGAATCCGATCCGGCGGCCACCGGTGACCGGATGTTTCTGGAACGCGTGTTTCAAAAGCTGCTGCTGAATTTCACCTGGTGGGTCAACCGCAAGGATGAACAAGGACGGAACATTTTTCAGGGCGGTTTTCTTGGGCTGGACAACATCGGCTGTTTTGATCGCAGCAAACCATTGCCCGGCGGCGGCTTCCTGAGCCAGGCCGACGGCACGAGCTGGATGGCGATGTATTGCCTGAACCTGTTGCGCATCGCCCTTGAACTGGCCCTGCACGATCATGTGTATGAAGACATCGCCACGAAATTCTTCGAACATTTTCTGGCGATCGCCGCCGCCATCAACGGTGTGGGGGAGGACAAATTGGGTCTGTGGGATGAAGCGGACCAATTTTACTATGACCATCTCAACCTTCCGGACGGGCAAAACGTGCCGATGAAAATCCAGTCGGCCGTCGGGCTGATTCCGCTGCTGGCCGTCGAGGTGCTGGAGCCGGAAATGCTAACCCAGCTGCCGGATTTTGCGGGGCGGATGGAATGGTACCTGAAGCACCGGCCGGAACTGGCGCGCCTCATTTCCGACTGGAAAATTTGCGGGACCGGCGACCGCAAGCTGCTTTCCCTGCTGCGCGGCCAGCGCATGAAGGCCCTGCTCCGCCGGATGCTGGATGAAACCCAGTTCCTTTCGGACCGCGGCGTCCGGTCCCTTTCAAAATTCCACGAGCAGCACCCGTTTCAGTTCACGACCGGAGGCCAGCTTTATGAAGTGGGCTATTGGCCGGCGGAATCCCGCGGCGGTTTGTTCGGCGGAAATTCCAACTGGCGCGGACCGGTTTGGATGCCGCTCAACTTCCTCATCATCGAGTCCCTGCAAAAATTTCATTATTATTACGGGGACGATTTCAAGATCGAGTGCCCGACCGGTTCGGGAAAATTCATGACCATCAATGAGATCGCCGACGAACTGACCCGCCGCCTCAGCCGGCTGTTCCTGAAGGGCGAAGACGGCCAGCGCCCGGTGTTGAAATATCACCCGAAACTTGCGACGGACCCGCATTTCAAGGACTACGTTTTGTTCCACGAATATTTTCATGGCGACAACGGCCGCGGCGCCGGCGCCGCGCATCAAACCGGCTGGACCGGCCTGATCGCCAAGCTGCTCCGGCCCCGCAACAATCCCCCAACGAACGCGAACGGGAAAGATCCTGAGCAACCAAGGAAATAACATGAGTCTTAAAGGAAAAGTGGCCATCGTCACCGGCGGCAACAGCGGCATCGGCATGGCCATCGTGCTGGAACTCGCCCGGCAGGGCGCGAACATTGTCATCGATTATGTTGCGCATCCCGAAGCGACCGAAGCTCTGGAAAAACAGGTTCACGCGCTGGGCGATAGTGTGATCGGCGTGAAGGCTGATGTCAGCCAGGTCGACGAACTACAAAATCTTTTTGCCGCCGCGGTCGAGGAATTTGGGCGCGTGGACATCATGGTCAACAACGCCGGTATCGAGACACGCACATCCATTCTGGATACGACGGAAGCGCAGTACGAAAAGGTGCTCGCCATCAATCTTAAGAGCGCGTTCTTCGGCGCGCAGCTCGCCGCCCGCCAAATGATCAAACAAGGGGGCGGCGGCCGCATCATCAACATCACGTCCGTGCACGAAGACTGGCCGATGCCCGGCAACACGCCCTATTGCCTCTCGAAAGGGGGCATGCGCATGTTGACGCGCACAGCCGGCGTGGAACTCGCACCGCACAACATTCTGGTGGTGGGCGTCGGACCCGGTGCCGTGGCAACCCCCATCAATCAATCCACCATGCAAGACCCCGCGCTCCTTCAAAAATTAAACGGCGCCATTCCGCTGGGACGAATGGCCCGTCCGGAAGAAATCGCCGCCCTCGTGGCATTTCTGGCCGGGGACGGCGCCAGTTACCTGACGGCGACCACCATTTTCGCCGATGGCGGCATCATGCAGGGCAGTCCCGGACTCTAGCCAAGGCCAAGCTCCCCACCGGCGGATTCCCGCGAGATAAAAACCGCTCTCCGACCGGGGCGGCGGTCGTCGCTTGATCAGGTCGCCCGTTCAAAATCTTCAATTCTTACCGCCAAAACGGCTTCCATCGAGACCTAGGGTTTTCCTAGTGGTGGCAAGGAACACTCTAGTCGCGGAGCGCCCCCGCCGAAAGTATCTATAATCATGACCAAAATTCACAAAAGCAGCTCGCAGTGTGCAGATGAGGTGCTACGCCAGCCTTTCAAATGGACCGGTTTGGCGAAGTTTGTGGCCAGTCTGCTCCTCTTAGCCGTTGTCAGCAACACTGTTTCGGCCGCCAATGTCACCATGGCTTGGAATCGCAGTTCGGACTCGGCTGTTGCCGGTTACAATCTCTATTACGGCGGCGCCTCCGGCAATTACACCAATGTGGTCAACGCCGGCAGTGCAACGAACGCGACCATTTCCGGCCTGATTCCCGGGGCCACCTATTATATCGCCGCAACGACCTATGTGATTTCGGGCATGGAAAGCATGTTCTCCGGTGAAATCACCTACACCGTGCCGCTGGTTACCGGAGTCCAGCTCCGCGTGACTCCCGCCCGGCAGTTCATCCTGACGGTGACCGGTCCGGTTGGCCACACGTACGACATCATGGCCACGCCGGATCTCAAGACGTGGACCGTCATCGGGACGGTGACAATCGGCACGAGCGGCTCATTGACTTTTACCGACACGAATGCGGCGAGTTTTCCGAGGCGCTACTACCGCACGCGGGGTTGACCATGAATAAACGCGCCCAAGCCAGAATCAACGGGAGGCTAATATGACTTACTATCTCAGCCAAAAATGCTGGGGCCGGTCATGCCTGCACGTGATGGCGGCAATGCGCGCCGGCCACTGGCGATGGCATCTCGCGGGCATCCGGCGCGAAGTTCGTTTTCCGCACCGCATGGACCGCAAGGCCATGAACCAACATTCATTTTAGAACCCGCAGCCGGCCGATGGAACACTGAAAGCAAAATAATGAAACTCAAAGTACAGTTTGACTTGGAAAGCTGCTTTGCTCCGTGGATCCGGAGCGCCACTCAAATCATCCAACAGCAGCCTGCCGGCAGCCTGCATTCATCCCGCGGACCGGTCCTGGCCGAACAGCCCACGCCAATCATCGCCGAACTGGCCGGCGGATCTGTCCGGGAAGATTCCGTTTCCTAGCCCCTTGTGGATGCCGTGCGGTCGGGCAAAGGCGCACCAAACAGGAATGCTAGCTGGCGGCCCGCTGGCGTTGAGAGATGAGCAGCTCTTTGATTTGATTCGGTTGCGAAACCCCGCGGGCTTCCTGGGCGGCGTCCACGGTCGCGGCAGTGGAGATGGTAACGTCACCGATGCCGGCCAGCCGGCCCCAGATTCCCTGCCGGACATCAATGGCGCGGATGTCTTTGATAAAAAACTCGCTGGACTCCTTGGACCAGAACCCATTTTCGATTGAAACACGGTCTGAATAAATGCGCATCACAAACGAGTGCCGCCGGTAAAGCGCAACCAGCAGCGGCACCAGCAGCCAGAAAAACAGCAGATGCCAGCCGAAGTTCCACCACGAGGGGCGCACTTCCAGCAGCACCGGTTGCACGCCGGTTGACCCAGGCTGCGCTACTGACGGCGGATTGGCGGCCTCCCGTTCGGCCAATGGATAGCCACAGGCCGGACAGGTCCGGGCGGCAGTGGAAACCTGGTTCCCGCACTCCGGACAGGCAATCAATGCCATGGCCAGCCTCCTGGGCTTCGGTTTGCGTTGAGGATTGGTTTGAACATGGGTAATTGAGTTGTGCTCTGGTTTCAATTCTACCCAATCGTTCGGCCTTCTTCAACCCGTCAGGTTGCAATTGCACCTGAAAGATCGCCTGCGGCGGCTTTGCGCCACGCGCTTATCGAGATTGGCAGGTAACCGCCGCTTTTTCGAGCGCGGTTTTTAACCGCTCCACATCCACCGGCTTGGAAAGGTAATCGTCCATGCCGGTGGCCAGGCAAAGTTCACGGTCACCCTCCATGGCATGAGCGGTCATGGCAATGATTCGCGTCGGAGACAGATTTTTCTCCATTTCCAGCTCCCGGATCTTTCGAGCGGCTTCGTAACCGTCCATCTCGGGCATCTGACAATCCATTAAAATGACCCGGTGCATGTCCCGTTGCCATGCTTTCACAGCTTCAATTCCGTTGGCCACCACGTCCACGGTGCAGCCGAGCTTTTTGAGCTGCTTCACTGCGACGATCTGGTTGATTTTATTGTCCTCGGCCAGAAGCACGTGCAGGCCGGCGGCGGTCGAGGGCGGCGCCTCGCGCGCAGCGTCATCCATCTCGACCAACGCTGGGGCAGTCAGGGTGTGTTTGACAAACGGAAGCACAAACCAGAAGGTTGAACCCTGGCCCGGCGTGCTGGTCAGGTCGAGGGAACCGCCCATCAACTCCACCAGCCGGCGGCAAATGGCCAGTCCCAAACCGGTGCCACCGAATCGGCGGGTCGTGGACGCATCCGCCTGCGTGAAGGATCGAAACAGGATTTTTTGGGTTTCCCCGGAAATGCCGATGCCGGTGTCGCGCACGGAAAAATGCAGCGTGGTCCCCTCGCCGGTTTCACCCGCCTGCGTGATTTCCAAGGCGACCTCGCCCTGTTCGGTGAATTTGACGGCGTTGCTCAACAGGTTGAGCAGAATCTGCCGGAGCCGCGAAGGGTCACCCACCAGTTGCGGGTGAATGCCGGGCTGGATCGCATAGTTCATTGTCAAACCCTTGGCCCGCGCCCGCGGTGCGATCAAGGCAACGGCACCTTTCACGGTTTCGGCCAGATCAAACCCGATTTTTTCAAAAGTCATTTTGCCCGCCTCGATTTTGGAAAAATCGAGGATGTCGTTGATGATGGACAACAACGATTCGGCGCTGGTTTTTATAATGTCGGCGGCATCGTGCTGTTCCTTGGTCAGCGGCGTGTCGAGCAGGAGATTCACCATGCCGATGACCCCGTTCATGGGCGTGCGGATTTCGTGGCTCATGTTGGCCAGGAATTCGCTCTTGGCCTGGCTGGCCACGACTGCCGCCTCGGCCAGCTTCTGGGTTTTTTCCGTCGCCAGTTTCAAAAGCGAATTGGCCTGGGCCAGTTCGGTGTTCGTCTTTTCAAGTTCCAGCGTGCGCTGACCCACCATTTTTTCCAAATCGTCCAGTTGAAGCTTTGCCTGATGGTAGAGCCGCCATTTTTCCGTCATGGAAATGGCCAGCAGCAACACTTCAATGCTGTCGAACGGCTTTTTCAGGATGACCAGCCGGTCGGAGTACCCCAGCTGTTTCAACATCTCTTCCCACGAATAATCCGAATAGGCCGTGCAAATGATGACCTGCAGGTCGGGATACGTTTGCCAGATCTTCGCGGTGGTCTCCACCCCGTCCCATCCCGGCGGCATGCGAACGTCCACAAAGGCCATGGCGTAGGGCTGGTTGTCCCGTAGGCTTTTTTGGATCAATTCCAGTCCTTCCCGTCCCTGAAACGCTGAATCAATTTGAAATTCGGGCGATTCGATCACGGGGGATGCCTCATCGCCAAACAAGGCGGCTTCCGCCGCGTCCAAACCACCACTGGCAGTTCGCGGCCGGGCCAGGATTTTTCGGAAGTCATCGTGGATGGCTTTGTTGTCATCGATCACCAGGATGCGACGGTTTTTTTCCGGGTTGAATTTCATCAGCGGGTTTTTCTGCTTTTGCCAGGTGAAACTGTGGATGAAAACTCGATGGTCATGGGATTCAGCCAGGTTTTCCGAGAGTTCTTGCTTGATACGTCCATTTTGATCTGCGTCAGGTGCGGATTTCAACGCCGTTCCACTTTATCGGCCGGATTCCACTGAACTTGAGTGAATTTCCTGTCAGCCCTTGATTTTGTGGTTTTTTCGGCAAAATCGGGCAATTCATAGTCAGGCGACGGAACCCGGATGAATTAAATGCGTCCGCCTCCAGCTGTGGTCAGGCTCCTGACGGCCCCTTTGCTCTTTGCGATTGCCCGCGCCGGCCGCGCCCGATAGTGTCCGACTATTGCCAGACCATGAATTTCGCCATCGAGACCTCCAACCTGACGCGTGATTTCGGAAAGTTCCGCGCCGTCAATGAGTTGAACCTGCGCGTCGAGTCCGGCCGCTTCTACGGCTTTCTCGGCCCCAATGGCGCGGGAAAATCCACAACCATCAAGATGCTCACCGGCCTGCTCGCGCCCACGGCCGGGGCCATGCACATCCTGGGCCAGGACAGGAGCGATCCCAAGCGCGCGCTCGAGGTCAAGCGGCGCGTCGGCGTGGTGCCGGAGAACCTGGCGCTGTTCGACAACCTGACGGCGCGGGAGTATCTCACCTTTGTCGGCCGCATGTACCTGCTGCCGCGCGACACCGTGCGCGAACGCAGCCAGGAACTCCTGGCGATGATGGAACTGGCGCACGAGGAAAAAAAGCTGACGCTGGAATTCTCCCATGGCATGAAAAAGAAACTCGCGCTCGCCGCCGCATTGATTCCCAACCCCGACCTTCTGTTCCTCGACGAACCGTTCGAAGGCGTGGATGCGGTGGCATCACGGGTCCTGCGCGACACGCTCAAGCAATGTGTCAGCCGCGGCGCGACAGTGTTCTTGACGTCGCATGTGCTGGAAATCGTGGAGCGGCTTTGCACGGACGTCGGCATTATTGTGCAGGGAAAGCTGGTTCATCAGGGCACCATGGAGGACTTGAAGCGCGACGGTTCGTCGTTGGAGGATAAATTTCTCACCGTCGTGGGCAACGGCGAACAGGAGTCGCAGAAACTGAGCTGGCTCGAGGGTTGAATGAACTGGGAGCAGCTCAAGACCGTCCTCTGGCTTCGCTGGCGGCTCAGCCGCAATCAGTGGGCGCGCGGTGGAGGTGTGGGCACGGTGATCGCCATGGTTGTGGGCCTCGGTGGACTCATGCTGGGCGGATTATGTTTTGGAGGCGGTCTGCTTGGCGCCGCGTATGGATTGGGTGAGGTTTCACCGCGAATCATCATGGGCATCTGGTTTGGCGTCACCGTCGCCTTCCTTTTTTTCTGGATGATCGGCCTGCTCACCGAACTACAGCGTTCCGAGACCATCGACCTGCAACGCCTCATGCACCTGCCGGTCGCGCTGGGCCAGTTGTTCGTCGTCAATTATCTCGTGTCGCATTTCGCGTTGAGCATCATCGTGGCCTTGCCCGCGATGATGGGTCTGGCCATCGGTCTTGCGCTCGCCCGCGGGCCGCTCCTGCTGCTGCTGGTTCCACTGGCGTTGAGCATGGTCTTCATGATCACCGCCTGGACCTATTGCCTGCGCGGCTGGCTGGCGGGGATGATGACGAACCCGCGCCGCCGCCGAACGGTCATCATGGCCATCACCTTCACGTTCATTCTGCTCGGCCAGGGACCGAACCTTTATTTCAATGTCCTCAACCGCCATTCCCATCAGCAGTCCCCGGCAGACCGTGAGTCGCAACGAACTGCGGGACCGGCCAAGCTCAATCAACTGCTCACTTTGCAGAAGTTCATTCCGCCGCTCTGGTTGCCTCTCGGCGCGCAGGGACTGGCGGAAGGGAATGCCGTGCCCGCCCTGCTGGGCACGCTCGGTTGTCTTGGCCTGGGCGCCTTGGGGTTGCGTCGGGCCTATCGCAGCACGGTACGGTTTTATCACGGTGAAACGGGGGGCAAATCTGCGGCAAAAATAAAACCCGCCGGCCATTACAGCCAGCCGGGACCCGCGCGGGCCGGGTCCGTCGGCAGTTTTCTTGAATGGCGCCTGCCCGCCGTCCCCGAACCGGCCGCCGCGCTGGCGCTGGCCACGTTCCGCTCCCTGCTGCGGGCACCGGAGGTGAAAATGGCCTGGGCGACTTCATTCCTCATGACGCTGATTGTCGGGGCGTCGTTTTTATTCCGTTCCCCGCCGGCGATCCATGAAACCGTGAAACCGTTCATCGCCACCGGCGTGGCGGCGTTCTCCATTTTCATGCTCGTCCAGTTCTTCGCCAACCAGTTTGGCTTCGACCGCAACGGTTTCCGCTCTCTGATGCTTTCGCCCGCAGACCGGCGGTTGATCCTGCTTGGTAAAAACCTCGCCTGCCTCCCCGTTGGCGCCGGTTTCGGCTTGCTGCTGATGATGTCGGTTTCCCTCTGGCTGCATCTGTCGCTGTCCGTCTTCCTGGCCACCCTGTTCCAACTCGCGACGCTGCTTCTGATCGCCGGAATTGCCGGCAACGTGCTTTCCATCCTTATGCCCTACCGCATCCGGTCCGGTTCGCTGAAGCCGACGAAAATGCCCGGCCTGGCGATGCTGGTGATGGTGCTCTGCCAGATGCTTTTCCCCGTCGCCATGTCGCCCGCGTTCGTCCCGCCGCTGTTGGAACTGCTGTGGCGGCACGCTGGCTGGCCGGATTTGGTTCCAGTCAATTTGATTGCTTCAGTCCTGCTGGCGATGCTGGCGGCGGCGGCCTACTGGCAGTTGCTTGGACCGCTGGGCCGTCTGTTGCAGCGCCGGGAGACAAACATCCTGGCGGTGGTCACGGTGGAGGTGGAATGAACCCAAAACTGCGGGCGAAGGGGTAATGTAAGCGACGGCCGAAACGATTGCGAATTTTGATGCGGTTTTAGGGAGGAAAAAATTCTAAAAATTTTCTTGAGAAATTTCCGGTTTGGGACGATGTAGTAACCAGACCGCGCGAGTGAAAAGACCGCGCCTTGTTCTTTGGAACGGTAAATACAATTTACCCTGCCCTGTTCGTGATTCGAAATAATCCTTGAACCGTAATTAAAACGATCACGGGATGAGTTGCGGTTGTGGCCGACATGCCTTCACTGGAAGTCGAAAACAGCCCGGCGAGTTCCACATGTTGCAAAACATGTTCTAAGGATAACTTAGACACGGCAATGGCGGGGTTTTTATTGTCCGCCACCGACACCGTTTTGTCCCGGTTGGTCGATTGCTTCGCCTGCCACTTCAAGTCCAATGGAACAAAAGCCAAAAAGATTGATAAATTTTGTGAAAATACGTCATGGGGAGACGGAACCTAAAGCGTTCCAAAAGGCGTAACCACATTCGAATTCAAATCGTGCAGAGAAATGGGTGATACCCGGCAGCGGAACGGGAAGCCGCCAAAACTGCAAAGCCTCGGTTGCGAAATGCACTTGAATGGTTCGCGGCCGGCTGGTATCTTCAGCCATTCTCATTGGCATCATTATCGCTTGAAGAGAAGTGATAAGAAATATGTGCCTTTGTGCCCGGGAACCGGGCCACAGAGATGGAAATGGTCAGGCAAACTCTTTGAATTAATGACGGGAAATGGGAGGTTGAATTGCCACGAACGTAACTGGTGGCGTTTTTTGAGCGATCAATGAAAATGAGGGAAACCCGGGCGCATCTCCGCGCGGCGTTTCCCATGGCTTGTGGTTTTAATGTGAGGACAATAATACCGGGCGGATTTGTGAAGTTGTTTGGCGCAGTATTTTTCTGTTTTGCCTGGGCTGGTTCGATCATGGGACAGGGCCCGCAACCGATGGTGGCGATCCATGATTCGGAATTGACCCGGGCTTTGGAGTCCATGCCGGCGTCAGGCGCAACTCCCACCGGATCGGGATACAGCGGCAAACAATGGTATATCACGCAATGGCATTACTTCGTCATGCCGGATG